>Ga0105047_10007832_pt1 | contig 17943 bp, 18 predicted proteins | sample MAT04_FD_78384 | JGI IMG/M metagenome (GOLD analysis project Ga0105047, IMG submission 78384) | Freshwater microbial communities from Lake Fryxell liftoff mats and glacier meltwater in Antarctica - MAT-04 (megahit assembly) | ecosystem: Environmental > Aquatic > Freshwater > Ice > Liftoff...
GCGACGGGCTCGGGCTGGGCGACGGAGTCGGGCTTGGCGACGGGCTCGGGCTGGGCGACGGAGTCGGGCTTGGCGACGGGCTCGGGCTGGGCGACGGAGTCGGGCTCGGGCTGGGCGTCGCGGTGGGTTCAGGGGTCGGGCGGGCCGTCGGCTCCGGCGTTGCCTTGGGCGTTGGTTGTGGTGTGGGCTCGGCAGTCGGTGCGGCCGTCGGCTCAGGCGTGGGCCTGGGGGTCGGATCTGCGGTCGGCGTCGGTGAGGCCTCCGCGGTCACTTCGAGCGCGCGCAGGTCGTCGAACCGCGCCAGGACCGCACCATTGCTGGTGGACGACGAGACATAGGACATCAGGCCGATGCTGCCCGAGCGCTGGAGTGCCGATGCGCTGTCGGTCTGGTTGAATTGCCAGCCGGACGGCTCGGCGTCGCCGTCCTCCCACGCCTTGATGCGCGTCCGGCTCGGGCTGACACCGCTGACACGGGCGCGGATCCAGACGAATCGACCTGGTCGTACCGTGACGTCCGGCACCCTGGCCTCGCTGCCGATGGAGGTCTCGACGCCGTTCAGCTTGCGGGTGGCTTGGACCCAGGCAGCCCCGTTGGCATCGATGCGCAGCTTGAAGCGGTATTCGGTACCTGCAGCGACGTGTCGGGCGACCCCGTATGCGTAGGTGCTGCCGCCGGTGGGCAGCTGGTCGATGGCTGCCCGGAATGTGAGGTCGACATCACGGGCGGTGCTGGAGAACATCGTGGCGACTCGGGTCGCCCCGGCGCTCACCCGTAGCCTGCCGGTGCCGCCATCGACACTGAAGTCGTTCGTGCTGCCCTGGATGGCGTACGCATCGCCAAGGTCGGGCTCGCCCCAGCCGGCGTCGACGACTCGTTCGAAGCGGTCACGGGCGATGGGATCGCCGTCGATGGGTCGGGGGGTCGAGTGCGGCACGGGCGTGGCCGTGGGCCGTGGTGTCGGCTCTGCCGTGGGCCGTGATGTCGGCTCTGCCGTGGGCCGCGGTGTCGGCTCTGCCGTGGGCCGTGGTGTCGGCTCTGCCGTGGGCCTCGCCGTTGGTTCGGCGGTAGGCCGAGGCGTCGGTGCATCGGTCGGTCGGGCGGTGGGCTCCGTGGTGGGTCGCTCTGTCGGCTCGGGCCGCTCGGTCGGCTCCGATGTCGGAGCCTCCGTCGGATCGGGCCGCTGGGTGCGGTCGGGTCGGTCCGTCGCATCCGGCTTGCGGGTCGGCTTCGGCGTGGGCGCCGGGTCATCCACAGCAACGGTCGGCAGTGCCTGGGCGCGTCGGACGCGGATGTCATCGAAGCGCAGGGTGACGGCGTGGTCCACGGCATCGGCAGCCAGCGTCACGCGGATCCCAACGCGGCCGCGGGAACCGCCGCTCCGATCGACGCTCGACAGGGACCAGCGCGCGGGCTGACGGGTGCCGACGCGCCAGACGCGAGCATCGATGCGGGTCGTGGCCACGCCCCGGATGCGCACTCGCAGCCAGTACGACCGACCGGGCACGACCCGCATGCCTGCCACCCGCCGCTCCTGGCCGATGCGGACGGTGACGCCGCGGCGGACTCGCACGACGCTCAGCCACACGGCTCCCTGGCGGGTGACCCTGAGGCGGGTTCGGTACTGGTTGCCGGCGCTGTCCTTGCGCAGCACGGCTGAGATGGTCACGCCCTGACCTGTGGGCAGTCGGTCGAGGCTGAAGCGATAGCGCAGGTCGACGTCACGCAGGTCGATGCCCGTCATCTCGACGGCGCGGGTGACCCCGGCTCGCAGGATCACCTGCCCGGCGCCCCGGTCGACGGACATGCCGCCGGTGCCGCGCAGATAGCGGTAGGTGCCCGACCTGGGCGTCGACCAGCCGTTCTGGACTGTGCGGGAGAAGGAGTCCTGGAGCAGGAACGTCCGGGATGGCGATGCGCCGCGGCTGGCGAGCGGAGCCACGAGGGACACCGCGATGAGCATCACGAGGACCAGGACGCGCACGCCACGCCAGTCGACCGATGCAGGTCGTGGGGTGGTTCGCGGCATCTGCTTCCTCCTTGCAGGTGGCAGCAGGGCACCGGGTCGGCAGGTACGGGCGTCCACGCCGACGGCACGGCCGACGGTCCGGGGGACGTGCGCACGGCGCGTCTTCGGCAGCCCGGCTGTCTGGATCAGGGTCCAGGCCCGTGGCGTTGCGGCCCCGCCTCGCGACGGGTGTGCTCGTTCGGTATCGCGCCTGCACGATCTGTTCGGTCAGGCACCCTGACCATCCCAGACCGGACATCACTCCACGAGGGGGCCATTGGTAACGGGGGACGGTTACTGCTGCCGGGGTCGGCCGCAGAGGCGTCCCTCCGGCGGCGCCCCTACACTCGGGGCGTGGCGACCCAGGAGATCATCCAGAGCTTCTCGTACGTCAGTTGGGCGCTGCTCGTAGGCCTCGGGCTGGGATCGTTCGCGCTGGCTTGGCTGCTGCGCCAGATCACCGATGTCACCACCGGCTTCGTGGGCACCACGGCCCTGTGCGCGGGCATCCTGGCCGCGCTCGGCTGGGGCACGGATACGGGCCTGCCCGTCCCCGACCAACTGTCGATCGTCGCGGCGCCCGGACTCGACGGTCCCCGCCAGATCGCGCTGGGCGTGTTCGTCATCCTCTGCTTCTGGGTCGGCCTGACGACCCTCCGAGGCGGCACTGCACGCTGGAGCGGCGCGCTGGCTGTCCTGTCAGGCGTGGCGGCCGTGTTCATCGGGGCCGTCGGATGGGCTGGGGGCACCCTGGAGGGCCTGCCGCTCTTCGTGCAGCTCATCTCCCTGTCCGCGGTCAGCGGGGGATCCCTGGCGGCCGTGATCCTGGCCCACTGGTACCTCGTCACGCCGCGTATCTCGGAGCAGCCCCTGGTGCTCACGACGCGACTCCTGACAGTGGCGCTCAGCCTGCAGCTGTTGCTGTTCCTGGTGTGGCTCGCGGTGGGCTATCCATCGGGTGCGCCGTTTGCGGCACTCACGGGTCCCCAGGCACTGTTCGTCTGGCTGCGCCTGTTCGTGGGCATCCTGTTCCCGCTGTTGCTGTGCTGGATGGCCTGGAAGACCGCCCAGACCCGGTCGATGGAGTCGGCCACGGGCCTGCTGTACATCGCGCTGGCCCTGGTGCTCGCCTCGACCATCGTGGGTGCCGGCTTGGCGTTCGCGGTGGGGGTCCTGGTCTAGCCATGCGCATCCGGGTGCGTCTATTCGCGGTGCAGCGGCAGCAGCTTGGCTGGCGCGACCGCTCCGTGGACGTGCCGGACGCGGCCACCATCGGGGACGCGTGGCGGGCACTGGTCGTTCAGTACCCGGTGCTGGCGCCGGCTGCCGAGAGCATCCGGTTCGCCCGCAACGGGGCATACGCGGACGTGGCAGACCCGCTTGCAGAGGGTGACGAGCTGGCGCTCATCCCGCCGGTCGCCGGCGGTTCCCCTGAGTCGTATCGGCGGATCGAGTTGTGGTCCGAGCCATTCCCCGACGGCATCGAATCCCAACTCCGACACGAGGTTTCGTCCACCGCGGACGGCGCCGTCGTCATCTTCCTGGGCCAGACGCGGGAGAGTGCCGGCACGCCGGCGCCCGGTCAGGACGCAGCGGCAGCCCTGGACGGCCACGGCGCCTTGGTCGGGCCGGGCGCCTTGGTCGGGCCCGTGTTGGAGCTGGTCTATGAGGCGTTCGAGCCCATGGCCCAGGACATCCTGGGCACCATCGCGGACGAGGCGGAGGTCAGGTTCGGTGTCCGGCGCGTGGCCATCCTGCACCGTACCGGTGGGGTACCCCTGGAAGCGGCCAGCGTCCTCATCGCAGTCGCCTCGGAGCATCGCGCCGCTGCGTTCGGTGCGGCCAGATACATCATCGACGAGCTCAAGGCGCGCGCCCCGATCTGGAAGCAGGAACGCTTCGCGGACGGCACTGTCTGGATCGGCCAACCGCCAAGGAGCGGCCTCAAGGCGGAGACCGACGTCCTGCCGGTCCACGACATGGGTGTGCGCCCGGGTGTCGACCTCGACCGTGCCGCGCATCTGGCCACGGACCTGGAGGACGATGAGGTCCTGCGCAAGATGGCCGAGGGCCGCTGAGGTTCGCTTGCGCCTGAGTCGGGTGTTCGGTATTGACCGAACACTTGGGCCGGTCGCCTTGTTGATGCGGGGCGCATCAACAAGGCGATGCTATGATGCATCCATGCGAACCACCATCACCCTCGACCCCGATGTGCAGGTTCGGCTGGAGCGAGTGATGCAGGAGCGCCGCATCACGTTCAAGTCGGCGGTCAACGAGACCCTCCGGGCCGGCCTTGACCACGAACGCTCGCAGACCACCGTCGAGCCGTACGTGGTGCCTGTGCATGCCATCGGTCTCCACGCGGACATCGACTGGGATCGTGCCGCTCACCTTGCCGCGGACCTGGAAGATGAGGAGATCCTGCGCAAGATGGCCCAGGGACGGTGAGGCTCCCCGATGTCAACCTGTTGCTGTACTCGGTCGATTCCATGTCTCCGCGACATGAGCGTGCGCGGCGCTGGCTCGACGAACGGCTGAACGGCACCGAGCAGGTCGCCTTCACCTGGTCGACGATCAGCGGTTTCCTCCGGTTGATCACTCGACGAGCGTCAGCCAGCTCCCCACTCGCTCCCATGGTGGCATTCGACTATGTGCAGGACTGGCTGGCGAGACCGCACGTCATCGTCGTCGACCCCACCGACCGCCACCTGGGGCTCATGCGCGAACTCCTGCAGCCGCTCGGTACCGCTGGCAACCTCGTGACGGACGCGCATCTCGCGGCCCTGGCCATCGAGCATGGCGCCACCCTCGAGTCCAGCGATCACGACTTCGGTCGCTTCCGGGGCCTTCGCTGGATCGACCCGCTCTCGGAGTAGCCGACGGCCAGCGCGGACGGATCACGCCGGCCACCGACCGAAACAGACTTGGTCAAGGTGAGAACAAGCGTCATTGACTATGCCCACACAAGCACGCTAGACTACAGCTGTGAAGCGCACCGACCTCATCCGGAAGGTGCAACGAGCGGCCGGAGGCAAGGGTCTGTCGTTCCGACTGTTGCGTAGCAGCGGCGACCACGACATCTGGCTGCTGGACCCGTTGCGTGTGAGCCTCCCGCGGCACGCCGAGATCAATGAGCGCACAGGGCAGGGGATCTACCGACCCCTCGAGGAGAAGCTGGGAAAGGACTGGTGGCGCTGATGGACCGCATGACATACGTCGCTCATGCCGTCCGCGAGGGTGGATGGTGGGCCATCGAGGTCCCGGAGTTGTCTGGAGTGTTCACACAGGCTCGACGCCTGGATCAAGCGGAGGCAATGGTTCGGGACGTCGTGAGTCTCTGGCTGGAGGTCCCGGAAGACTCGTTCGATGTCGATATCGTCCCAGAGCTTGGGGACCTCACGGAGCAGGTGGACAAGGCGAGGACCGCACGGCGCCACGCAGAGCAGGCTGAGCGCGAGGCATCCACGGCGATGCGTCAGGCAGCGGCGCGGCTGCTCGATACGGGGCTGACGCTGCGCGACGCAGGCGCCGTCCTGGACGTGTCGTACCAGCGCGTTCAGCAACTGACTCGCAAGACCGCCTCCTCGCGGTGATGCCGCTCGAGACCCGCCGATGATCCGCAGCGAACTCGATGTCCTGCTGGACTGGTCCAGCTCAACGACTGGGAACGTGCTGTGGTCGAGACGGAGACCGGCAAGCCCTCGTTCGTGGCCTGGTACCGCAATCCGGGCAGCGCCACTCCCGCATCGCTGCGTATCGCCTACCCGAACGACGCCGGGGCGTGGGCGTCGCTGCAACCCGACTTCATCGTCATCTCTCGTCGATCGGATGGGTCGCTCGGGGCGTCCATCGTCGATCCGCACGGCGACCACCTCGCCGATGCGCGCGCCAAGCTCCGCGCACTGGCGGACTTCGGCGAGGCACACGCAGATCGGTTCGTGCGCGTCGAGTCCATCGCCAAGGTGTCGGATGGATCGCTGCGTTCGCTCGACTTGACCGAAGGGTCCGTGCGCGACGCGGTGCGCGCCTTCGAGGGTGGCAAGGTGACCACCCTGTATGAGTCACCGACCGCCAAGCCGTATCTGTAGGGGGCGCCGTCACGTGCGGGTCTACATCTCGGTCGACATGGAAGGGGTCGCGGGCATCAGCCACGTGGCGCCCACCAACCGCGGCGACCACGGCTACGCGGAAGCAGTCCGACTCATGGATGGCGAGGCCAACGCGGCCATCGCCGGCGCCTTCGATGGCGGCGCCACCGAGGTGGTCGTCAACGACAGCCACGACATGATGTTCAACTTGAGCCCGGAGGTCATCGATCCACGGGCACGGCTGATCCAGGGCAGGAAGCCATACAGCATGGTCCAGGGTGCGGCCGACGGCCGTTTTGATGTGGCGTTGTTCGTGGGCTATCACGCCCGTGGCGGCCATCCGCGGGGCACCATCGCGCACACGTACACCAATGCCGTGACCCTCAGCACCCTGTCCGGCCGCGCAGTCGGGGAAGCCGGCCTCAATGGCATGTACCTGGGTGCCTGCGGCGTGCCCGTGGGCATGGTCGCCGGCGACGATACGTTGGCCGACGAGGTGGAGGAATGGATGCCATGGGCCGAGCGAGTGGTCGTGAAGCGGGGTCTCAGCTGGCAAGCGGCCGACTCGGTGCACCCGACCATCGCCCGGGGACTCATCGAGGCTGCCTCCCGGCGCGCAGTGGAGCGCGCCCGTGCAGGTGAGCTGGAAACGCTCGTGCTGCCGGCCCCCATCAGCGTCGGCGTCGAGTTCCAGCACGCGGGACAAGCGGACTTCGCGGCGGTCATCCCAGGTTACGCGCGGATGGGCGACCGGGGGGTCCGCTACGAGGCGAGCGACGGCCTCGAGGCGTATCGCGCGTTCGTGGCGGCGGTGCGTATCGCGAGCGTCGCCACCGACTAGGTGTAGTTCCCGACTCGGGCGTCGAGCCGATGCGCTCGGCTCATCTCCACCCCGGCTCGCCCGGGCGCAACCCACTCGGCTCGCCCGGGCGCATGTTCAAGGCGCACTCGGCGCAACCTACCCGGCTCGCCTGGCGGCATGTTCACCCGGCTCGCCCGGGCGCATGTTCACCCGGCTCGCCTGGCGGCATGTTCACCCCATGACCGGTACGTTGGTCGGCACCCGATCTGGACCGAGCTTGACCGACAGGCCGGTCACCCGATGCACATCCGTCGGCTGAGGTGGTCTGACGGGTGGTCCAATGAGCTCCTGACCAACGCATCGTGCATGGGGTGATCGATCATCCGGCAGACGGTCGGATCCCGACACCTGCCGCGGCAGACGCTCCAGCCCAGCCCCCTATCAGCGAGCGGGCGATATCAGCGAGCGGGCGCTATCAGCGAGCGGGCGCTATCAGCGAGCGGGCGATCGAACGCGGGGGTGGGCCAAGACGCTACTGGGCGTCGACGACGGCCTTGCGCAGAGCCCGGAGGGCGGTACGGGCCATCGGCTCGCCAACGACCTCGTCCAGGATGGACCAGACCTGCTGCGGGGAGAGCAGCGCGCGGTACGGTCGGACTGCGGTCATCGCCTCGTAGCGGTCGGCGAGCGCCAGCACCCGTGCCGCAAGGGCCAGGCGGTCGTCGGCCAGTGCCGGGAACATGCCGTTGCCGTCCAGGCGTTCGTGGTGTGCCACCGTGAGCGGTGCCAGGCCCGCGAAGGCGCGCGACCCAGCGAGCACTGCCGCGCCGGCCCGCGCGTGCTCGTCCACGACCCGTCGCTCCGCCTCGGTGAGCTCGGCGGGCTTCTCGAGGGTGGCGATGGGGACCAGCAGCTTGCCGATGTCATGGAGCAGGGCAGCGCGTCGCAGGTCGATCTGGAGCCGCGCGTCAAAGCCCAGCTCGATACCCGTGCGCACCGCGAACGCCGCGACGCGTCGGCTATGTCGGCCCATGCGTGGGGTCCGGGTGTCGACGACGTCAGCGAAGGCGACCGCGACCGCATCCAGCGCTTGGTCGTGGGTCCAGCGGATGGTCTCCGGTGGCTCCAGCGCCAGCACACGGTCGAGAACGAGGGGTTCACCCAACTCCGCCCAGAGACCGGCGCGGCCCATCCGGAGGACCTCGTCAACGAGTCCCGGGTCCAGGCTACGACCGCGCTCCACGCGCAGCATCCGGTCGATGTCAGTGGCCGCGGGGGTCGTCCCAACACCCGCCACAGCCGCGGCGAGCGCGATGAGGCGTCCATCGCGAGGGATCCGGTCCCCGCGCAGGTGTGCAGGACCTCGGCCATCCCAGCGCTCATCGGCGGTGGCGATGCTCTCCGCGACGTGGCTGGGCAAGCCCAGGGTCGCGATGACGGCATGCGCCCGGAGGGGCCGCGACAGGTGCGCCGGCGTGGCGTCGCGGCGGTATCGCGACAGGCCCGAACGGCGGACACGCGCGATATCGGCGTCCGGGTCGGCCGCCGGTCCGATGGTGCCCACGTCGGACAGGAGCCCCGAGTACAGCAGGCCGGCGCGTCGCTCTTCCGGGAGCCCCAGCTCCCCACCGATGCGGGCGGCGATGTACGCGGTTCGGACAGCGTGGCCCTCGGCTCGGCGCTCCGCGGCATCCAGCAGGACGGACAACGCGGCGAGCACCTCGGACAGCCGCTGGGATGCCGCCTCGCGAGGCGCTCGCCCTGTCGGGCCGGGAGTGGGCTGGCCAGAGCCCGGAGTGAGCTGGCCAGAGCCCGGAGTGGGCTGGCCGGAGTCAGGAGTGGGCTGGCCGGAGCCCGGAGCGGGCTGTCCGGAGTCAGGAGTGAGCTGGCCGGAGTCAGGCGCCGCACCGATCATCGGTCTGGGTCCCGTCGTGGGCTGCGTCGCACCGTAGGACATGGTCGCGAACCGCCACGAGGTGACCGCAGGCAGCGGTACTCCCCGGAGCATGCCGGAGACCTGTTCGGCGCCACCAGGCAGACGCATAGCAGGCATCCGGGAATCAGTGGCGACATGCTCGGCGGCCATGCACCAGATGGTGCCGCCTGTCGACGATCGTGACGCCCATCCGGTGGTCCGGTGCGGTCGGGGGAGTATGGTCCGGGTCGGTCTCAGCGGGTGTAGTCGCCGGCCGGATCGAGTTCCTCGCGGATGAGCCGCAGCTCGTGGCCGGTCGGCTCCGGGGTGCTCCGCAGATCGTCCGAGATCGCGATGGGCCAGGCGATGGATGCACGCACCGCGTCCACGGTGGCACCCGGGTGCAGCGAGTCAAGGCGCATCTGCCCGTCGGCCCCGAAGTGATAGATGCCCAGGTCCGTGACCACGACCGACGGCCCGCTCCCCATCCAGCCCTGTTCTCGTCGGATCCTGTCTGCCGCCTCCGCGCCGCCCAGGTTGCCGGGCGATGTCCGGAAGTCGATGTGCTCCACGAACGAGCGCCTGGACTGACGCATGATCACGAACACGGTGCGCGCGTTGATGGCGATCTCGCACGCGCCGCCGGAGCCCGGGAGTCGCGTGGTGGGGTGGGCGTAGTCACCGATGACCGTGGTGTTGATGTTGCCGAAGCGGTCGATCTGGGCGGCGCCCAGGAAGCCGACGTCGACCAGGCCCCGCTGCAGGTAGTAGCCGAACAGCTCCAGCATGGACATCGCGGCCGTGGCGCCGGTGACGATGGTCGGATCGCCGATGGACAGCGGCAACCGCGCCGGTCGAGCGCCGAAGACGCCCGACTCATAGACCAGTTGCAGGTCCGGGGCCACGGTCCGCTGGGCGAGGTTGACCGCGATGTTGGGCAACCCCACGCCCACGAAGCAGACGCGCTGACCGGCCAGCTCGCGCGCTGCCGCCACGATCATCATCTCCGACCGGGAGAAGGCGGCAGGGGGCTCCGACGCGCTCACCGGTATTCGCCGTACTCGACCGAGCCTGATGGCGCCGAGCCTGATGGTCGGATACGATCCCGGACGGCATCGCCCAGGCGCGCCATGTATCCCGCTCGATCGGGGACCCCATGGACGAACTCATCGAGCCACGCATCCAGGGACGCGGCGTCGCGACTGATGGCGTCCCAATCGACATAGAACCGGTTGTCCCGGTCGTAGAAGCCCTGGACATAGGACGGATGCGCGCCGTACGGCTCGACCACCACGGCGTCCACGATGAGTCCGGGTACCACCGTCCGGTTGGGGTCGGCCCGGATGACCGACTCGTCCACGAGCTCCTCGACCACCACGATGACCCGCTCGGCGGCGAATGCGACCTCCTTCTGGCAGCCGGTGAGGCCCCAGATCTGGGTGTTGCCCGCCGCATCAGCGCGTTGCGCGTGGATGATCGCGACGTCCGGTCGCAGGGGAGGCACGGCGTACACCAGGTCGTCGCCGTACGGGGAACGGATGGGCCTGATGAGAGGATTCGCGACCGGCAGGTCCGTCTCGAAGTAGGAGCGCAGCGGGAAGAAGGGCAGGTTCATGGCGCCCGCGGTGTAACGCCCGACCATGCCAAAGTGGCTGTACTCCTCGAGCTCGAGAGTCGCGGCCTCACCCTCCGTGACCCGCCGGACGGCGTGCAACCCACCGACGCCCGGGTTGCCCAACCACGAGAAGATGAGCTTGCGCGCGACGCCGGCCCCGATCATCTGGTCATAGATGACGTCCGGGGTCATGCGCGCCAGCGTCAGGTCGCGCTTGTGCTGGCGGATGATCTCGTGGCCGGCCGCGAAACAGATGAGGTGCGTGAAGCCTTCGATGGCAACCGTATCGCCGTCATGCACGAGGTCCGCGATCGCGGTGCGCATGTCCACGACCTTGCCCGCAGCGTGGTCGCCACCCGTGCCTGTGGCCCTGTCCTCCATCACCGGGCGATCCTACCATCGGCAACGGCCGGGACCGGAGCCCCTATCATCGGACGGCCCGTGCAACCCCTGACGCTCGTCCACGCCGCCCGTCTGCGCCACGGTGCAGCGTGACGGCAGTCATCGCGGGCATCCTGACAGCCCTCATCTGGACCGTCGCCACGCTCTGTTCGGCACGTGCCAGTCGGCGCATCGGTGCCCCGTCGACCGTCGCCGGGGTCGCCATCGTGGGCCTCATCGCGACCGTACCGCTGCTGGCCACCGCGCCAGCCTTCTCCGACTCCGATTCGTCCCAGCTGCCCTGGCTCATCGTCGCGGGCGGTGGCAACATCCTCGGCCTGCTCCTGGGCTATGCCGCCCTCAACCGGGGCAAGGTATCCATCGTGGCGCCCATCACGTCCACGGAGGGGGCCATCGCGGCGACCATCGCGATCCTCGCGGGTGAGCCGGTGACCGCGGTGCTGCTCATCGGCCTGTCGCTCGTGGTCACGGGCATCGCACTCACGGCCTACGGACCGGAGGCCGATACCTCCGATCTGGACCCAGGTGCGGCGGCGCGCACCGGCGGACCACTATTCCTGGCCATGGCCTGCAGCTCCGCGTTGCTGTTCGGCGTCAGCCTCTACGCCGTGGGCCATTCCAGCGGCGTCGTGCCGGCACCCTGGATCGTGGCGTCGGGGCGCATCTTCGGGGTCCTGGTCATCGCGCTGCCGCTGCTCCTGACGCGTCGCTTCCGGATGACCCGGGAGGCGCTGCCGTTCGTCATCGTGTGCGGTCTGGCGGAGGTCCTCGGGTTCCTCGCCATCACGTGGGGCAGCCAGGACTCCATCGCCATCACGGCTGTGCTGGCCTCGCAGTTCGCGGTGCTGACGGTGATCGTCTCGAAGTTCCTGGGCGAACGGGTGGAGCGACACCAGCTGGCAGGTGCCGTGATCGCCGGCGTCGGGGTGGGCGCCGTGACCCTGCTCCGGATCTGACGGGTGTCGGGGTGGGCGCCGTGACGTCGTCGGTCGAGGTGGCGGCGCTCGGCCGAGTTCTGGGCAGCGCCCGAGCCCGCCGGACGTCCCGGCGAACCTGCTTCAGGCCCCGGTCGTGAACGGATCGAGCAGCGGGACCCCTGCCGGCTCGAAGTCACGCACGTTGCGGGTGACGACGATGAGACCGGCAACGAGTGCGCTCGTCGCGATGAGGCTGTCCTTGATGGGCATGGACCGACCCGCGCCGCGCAGATCCGCGAGCAGTCCCGCCCAACGCAGCCCCATCCACTGATCCCACGCCAGGCACGTGAGGCGGCCCACTCCGGCGTCGAACCAGGTCTCCAATCGCTCACGGCGTCGACCCGGCTGAAGGAGCAGGATCCCGTACCGGATCTCGCCCAGGATGATCGGGTCGACCACGAGGTCGGCTTCATGCTCGCGCAGCCATCGGATGACACCCGGGTCCGGCGTCGGGCGAGTCGGCTCGCTGAGCACGTTCGCGTCGACCAGGAACCTCACAGGGTGTCCGTGGACTCAGACGCGATGGCCACGAAGAAGCCCTTGTCCGGGCACCCGAGCAGCCAATCCACGACGCCGTCGTTGGGCGTCTGCTCGACTCGGCGCAGCACATACTCGCCTCGATCAGTGCGCTCGACCTCAAAGGCCTCTCCGGGCTGGATGCCGTCCTGCCGACGGAACTCGGCCGGCAGCACGATCTGACCCTTGGTCGAGATGGATGTCTTCATGAGAGTAAGATAACATCTTACGTGCCCATGATGTCCGCGTGCCCGGGTAAGGCCCCTTCGGACTCAGACCGAGGCGGCGACGGCCTCCGCGAAGATGCGTACGGCCGTGTCGACCTCGTCCGTGGTGACGATCAGCGGCGGCGACATCCGGACGCATGACTTGCCCGCCTGGAGCACCAGCAGGCCGCGCTCGAAGCAGCCCCATTCCACCCGCTCGGCACGCTCAGGGGTGTCGAACTCGATGCCGATCATGAGGCCGATACCCCGGACATCGGTGATGATCGCGGGATACCGGTCCTGGAGTCCCCCGAGCGCCCTGAGGGCGCGGTCACCCTGGACCGCCGCATTGTCCATGAGTCCATCTTGCAGCAGGTCGATGGTCGCGAGCGCCGCAGCGCAGGCGACCGGGTTGCCGCCGTAGGTCGAGCCGTGGGAACCGGGGCCCCATGCCTCGAGCAGCTCGGCACGCGCGATCATGCCCGAGATGGGCATGCCCGAGCCGATGCCCTTGGCCGTCAGCAGGATGTCCGGCTCGACGCCCTCGTGCTCGATCGCCCACATCCGGCCCGATCGACCGGCGCCCGACTGGATCTCGTCGGCGATGAGCACGATGCCGTGCTCGTCGCAGATCCGGCGGAGACCGGCCAGGAACCCGGGCTCCGGCACGACGTAACCGCCCTCACCCTGGATGGGCTCCACGATGATGGCCGCGACCTCGCTGGCTGGCACCAGGCGCTCGAACAGCACCTCATCGAACCAGCGCAGGTCCTCCACGCGCCCGAACGGCGCGTGATAGACGCCCGGCAGCAGCGGATCGAAGCCCGCGTGGTACTTGGCCTTGGATGCCGTGAGGCTGACAGCGCCATAGGTTCGGCCGTGGAAGGCCCCCAGGAACGCCACCAGGTAGGGCCGACGGGTGGCATACCGCGCGAGCTTGATGGACGCCTCCACCACTTCTGCCCCGGAGTTGCCGAGGTAGGCCCGCACGCGGCCGGACATCGGCGCGATGCCTGCCAGCCGGTCACACAGCTCGGCATAGATGGGCAGGAAGAAGTCCGAGGCGCTGTAGTGGATGAGCTCGCCCGCCTGCTGGCGGATCGCCTCCACCACCGCGGGATGGCCGTGACCCGTGGAGTTGACCGCGATGCCCGCGGAGAAGTCCAGGAACCGGTTGCCATCGATGTCCTCGATGACGCAACCCTCGCCTCGCACGGGCACCAGTGGGTACGCCCGGGGGAGGCTGGGGGACGTGACCCGCTGGTCGAACTCGACGTGGGCGCGGGCCTTTGGGCCGGGGATCTCCGTGACGAGCACGGGCGCGCTGGCGCTGCCGGTCGCGCTGGCGATGCCGGTCGCGCTGGCGATGCCGGTCGCGCTGGCGATGCCGGTCGCGCTGGTCAGGTTCTGTTCCATCAGGGTCACGGGCGTCCTCTGGAGTGCATACGATCTATGCAGGCTGGATACCGGTAGAGTCTATCGGATGTGGCCCGGTCCCACGGCACAGCTGGCTCCCCTGGCCATCCTGGCGCTGCTCGTCGCATTCCCGGTCGCGCTCGTGTGGCATGCGCGCCGGGGGCACATGATGCTCGCCGCACGGCTGGCCAGCGCGGACGCGCTGCTGGTCGCGTCGGTGCTCGTCATCCTGCGTGCCACGCTGCCGTCCACGGAACCCAGCAGCGGGCTGGGCTCCTGGACCTGGATGCCCTTCGAGGACCTGATCCGCGCGTGGCCCATCGACTGGGCGCGGCACGTGATCCTGGGACAGATGGCCGCCAACGTGCTGCTGTTCGTACCGTTCGGACTGGCCCTCACGCTGCGCGGCTGGCGGGTGCCAGTGTGGCGTGTGGCCATCGTGTCGGTGGCCTTCTCCATCGGCATCGAGCTGACCCAGGGAGTCGCGGGGAACGGCCGCTCGGCGGACATCACGGACGTGCTCATGAACACGCTGGGTGGCGTATGCGGCTGGGCCGTCGGCCGGGCGCTGCTGCTGCTGCTGGCATGGATCACGCGTCGGGCCCGGTCCGGACGCCACCCGCGATAGCTGATGCCGAGTACGGCTCGTGGGGCCATCGCCGGAGCTCGTGGGGCCATCGCCGGAGCTCGTGGGGCCATCGCCGGAGCTCGTGGGGCCATCGCCGGAGCTCGTGGGGCCATCGCCAGCAAGCCGCCCATCGGGTGAGCACAAACGGCGACTGCGTCGGGTGAGCACAACGACGACGCCTTGCATGGGCGCCGTGGATCGGCCGAGACTGGCCCGGAACTGGGTTCCCTCCTCCGGGTTCCCATCGGGTGAGCACAACGACGACTGCGCCGGGCCCGGGCATCGGCAACGGTGACCTCGTCGGTCGAATCGACCACCCGACGGGAATCGAGCGCCTGCTCTGGCAGATTCGCTCCGGGATTGGCCCGTTCAGCGGCATCTTGGAGCGTTCCTTGGCCAGATCGACCGCCCGATGGGAATCGGCCGGCGGGACGCGCGGCGCGACGAACGGCGCGACGCCCGACGGGAATCGAGCGGCGCGACGACTGCCGCGGCCTCAGCCGCGCGTGACCCGGATGGGGATCCGGACGGTCCGCCGGATCTCACCGTCCGTGGCGCGCAGGGTCACGCTCCGAGGGCCGGTGGCTGCGGAGTCCCGGACACGGATGGTCACCCGCGAGCCGTCGATGGCGACGCTGACGCCCGCCGGGACACTGGCCGTGCCGATGGTGATCCTGGCCGTGTGCCCACGTTGCCGTTGGGCCCGCAGTGAGACACGCACCACGGTGCCGCGTGCCACGGATCGACGACCCACGCGGCCGTACTCGAACGTCGGCGGTGCCTTGAGCCGACGCGCATCCACCAGCGGTTCATGGAACCGATCGGGGTCGGAGGCTAACCGCCACCTGCGACTACCGGCGTGGATGAGCGCCTGGCGCACCTGGTTGGGCTGTGCGGCCGGATAGCGCTTCCGATACCGGAGCGCCACGCCCAGCACCATCGGCGCCGCGAACGACGTCCCCGACACCCGTGCATAGGACTTGCCGGAATAGGCCACCCAGATGCACTTGCCAGGCGCGATGAGGTCGACGCCCTTGCCGAACGAGGAGAACGAGGCGAAGCGGTCGTCGCGCTCGCGGGCAGCGCCCGCGGAACATGCCTGCCCCTGCCGTCCGCGACCACCCGGTCGACCATCGAAGTCGGCGAGCGCCGACACCGTGATGACCTCCTGGTAGCTTGCCGGCAGCCGCTTGGCTGCCTTCTGGCCATAGTTGCCGGCGGCCGCGACCAGGATGGTGCCCCGTCGCTCGATGCGGCAGATGGCGCGATGGATGACGCCGACGGGACCCGTGCCGCACTTCTGGTCGGGGTCGGCTCGCTCGTCCGAGTCACCGATGGAGAACGAGAGCGTGGCGCCCTCGAAGAACGATCGCTGCTTGTGATGTGGGTCTCGTTTCCGGGCGACCCAGTCGAGGCCACACAGCACCCACGACAGCCTGGTCCGGCCCTTCGTATCGAAGATGCGCACTGACCACAGCCGGACGCCCGGCACGACACCCACGATGCCTCTCTTATTGTCACGTGCGCCCAGGATGCTCGCGACGCCCGTGCCGTGACCGTATCCGTCACGCCAGTTGCCGCTGCGGGTGCAGTCCTTGCCGCCAGCGGTGCGCACGTCCGGATGGCGACTGATGCCGCTGTCGATGATGGCCACGTCCGCATCGAACGCAGGTCGATTCTTGCCGGAGCCAAGGCGTCGATCGACCCTCGTGATGCCGATGCGCTTCAGCCAACGTGGCGTGACCTGACGCCGGAGTCGCTCCCGCGCCGGCCGGCCGACGATCTTGGAGTCGGCGTCCAGGCCCGAGATGCCGGCGATGAGGTCGTCGTCGATGACCTCGGTGACCCGCGGGTCACGCTCGAGGCGCTCCGCCTGCTGGGCGCTGACGCGCGCCGTGAACGCCCGGCTGCTGACGTAGACCTGGGTCGGCGTCACGCCGAGGGCACGCGCCTGGGAGCGGATCGACCCCGCGTCCGAGCCACGCGCGACGGCCACCAGCACGTCTTTGGTCGGGCCTGCGGCAGTGGCCGGGAATGTGGCTGTCGGCAGACCTCCCAGCAACGTGGCGGCGGCGATGGCGAGGCAGGTCGGACGGAGCCGCATGATCTCCCTTGGTATCCGCGTGACGGACGTCAGGGAGCGCCGGGGTCACCAGTGGCCACCTATCCGCACCTGACCTCACCGACGGTACGTGTCGAGTGACACGTCACCCAGCCGTACGATGGGACCACGCGCGATGGCCCCTACGGGTCCCGGTGTGACCGTCATCAGCCGTGGCGGGGCCGGGCAGCCCTCAGTCCGCGCCGAGACGCTCCAGGATCCGGCGCTTGTCGGCGCCGTGGGCTGGCTGGGGAAACCCGCCCCGGATGATGACCGGGTGCCATGTGACGGCCTGCACGCCGCCCTTGGTCAGGGTCACGTCCAGGATCACCGAGTCTCGCGCGCCGGGCACGGACTCGAAGCCATCGAACAGGAAGTTGCCCAGGCTCCAGGCCACCATCTGAGTGCCCCGCAGCCGGCCCTTCTGGAGAACGTGGGGATGGGCGCTGACCACCAGCGCCGCGCCGCCATCGACGGCCGCCTCGACCACCTTGCGCTGTGCCTCCGTGGGTCCCTTCGCGTATTCGCGTCCGCTGTGGAGCATCACGACGACCACGTCCGCCCGCTTCCGGGCAGCCCGCACGTCAGCCCGGAGCTGGGCCGGCCGTGCGTACGCCAGGCCGCTCCTGCCATCGGTGGCTTCCCAATCGAGCCGGGGCCACTCGTTGCTGTCCAGGTGTGCGTCGGCACGATCCAGGAACGCGATACGCAGGCCATTGCGGACGACGATGACCGGGGCCCGTGCCGCGTCCCTGTCCGCGCCGGCACCCATGACCCGGATGTCCGCGTCGCGGACGTGTCGGACGGTGTCCCGCAGGGCGACCCGGCCGTAGTCCAGGGCGTGATTGTTGGCCAGCCCCACCACGTCGAAGCCGGCGCGCCGGATCGCCCCCACGGACCTCGGCGTGGCCCGGAAGGTGTACAGCTTGTTCTGGCGCGTGCCGCGGGTCGAGACGACACACTCCAGGTTGCCGATGAGCAGGTCCGCGCGATCGAGGATCGACTGGACGCGCGCGAACGGCGCCCCCGTGCCTTCGGCCGCGATCCGGCTGCCGATACCGCGCGCCAAGATCATGTCGCCAACGACCATCAGCCGGACGCTCCCGCTGGCGGCCTCCGGCGGTGGCGCGACCGCCAGCGCCCCGGCGGGCACCCCGGCCCAGGCAAGGAGCATCGACAGGAGCGCGCTGAGCAGGGCAGCCATTCGTGGCCTCGAGGTACGGGCGGTTGGTGTCAGCCGACGATGGTCTGGGACTGTTCCCTCAGGAA
>Ga0105047_10007834_pt1 | contig 17941 bp, 7 predicted proteins | sample MAT04_FD_78384 | JGI IMG/M metagenome (GOLD analysis project Ga0105047, IMG submission 78384) | Freshwater microbial communities from Lake Fryxell liftoff mats and glacier meltwater in Antarctica - MAT-04 (megahit assembly) | ecosystem: Environmental > Aquatic > Freshwater > Ice > Liftoff...
ACCCGGCTTGGTGTTAGCGACAAATATATCTCTAAGAACTGACCGGACCTTATCATCGTTATCCAGCCATCGTTCAGGATGATCAGGGTACAATTTTGCCCAGTCTTTACTCTCTAGGTTAGTGGCAATTTTGTCCAAATGTCCCAGCGATGCTTCGGTCTTAACCGCATCATCTGCTATTCCGTGAGTTACTGAATCGATGATCTTGGGTCCAAACCTTTCATACAAGTTCTTCCACAATGCTTTTCCGTGGTCAGTTAAATGGGATGGAGGAGTAGGTGCCTTGAAGCGTCGTTTGATCACGCCGACTACGAGAGCCGCCGGTCCAGCCGCCGCCGCCGCCTGTCCTCCACCCACCGGCGGTACCGGCGGCTCGGCCGGCAACTTCACCTCGACGCGGCCGTCGGCCCGCTGGACCACGGCCGCTTTCGCGTCGACCGCCCCCTTAGCCACGTCCCCGGCCAACGCCTTCGCGGCGACCGCCCGCGCCGCCACCTTCGCCGCGGTCGCCCCGGCATGCCTCCGGGAAAGTTCGGACAATCGAAACAAACTCTGTCCTGCTTTGCCGCTGTTCCCTGTGTGGTCTTTTGTTCATTAGTGCCAGGAGGGACCCGCCCTTCTTGGACGGATGTCATTGCATCGTCCTCTCATGGAGAGGCGAAGGTATCGGGGGAGTGCGGACCGGTCAGGCAGGACCAAGATCACAGTTCACGATGTGGAACCCATTCCTTCTGTGTTTTTCTCCCAAGACAGCTGATCACCCGCTAGGGTGGGTGCCGGTGCCGGCGGGGTCGTTGTCGGCGCGATCAGAGCGGCGAGTGCGGCGCGTTGTTCAGGCGGTAACGCGGCGAGTGCGGCGAGCAGTTGGGTGAGCGAGATGGAAGGGGAGTGCGAGGTGTCGGGCGTTGTGGTGGTACAAGCGGTGGTACAAGCGACAGGGTTGATTGACGGAATCGCCTTGTTTTCTAGCGGTTTTGAACTCAGGGAAGTAGGTTCAAATCCTACCGCCGCAACTCCAAAACCCTCGGAAAACAAGACCTTTTACCAGGTCAAGTTTTCCGAGGGTTCCTCTTTTTCCGCCCTTTCCCGGGAACTTAGTAACCAACTAGTAACCAGAAATGGCCGTCAGGCAGATGGTTTCGAGAATGTTGCTCCACCCTCCCTTCACCTTCCGGTCTAAATACCAACAACTCCGCCGCCGTCGGCACGACCTGATTCATCGGCAGGTGATGATGTCCTGCTAATTATCTCGCCGCTTCCACGTGTTTCTCTTGGTACGTCTCGAACAAGAATACAGCGCCAATCGTGCGTGTCGAGGTTGGAGGCCATTGGCTCTTGCCGCTTTTCCGTGGCCCGTGCCGTATGGATTGCGGAGTTCGGCCATCCGCTGTGCGACCGTCGCCAAGTTGCCAAGCAATGCTTTGATAGTGCCCACAGCCTTCACTCTGTCGTCCACCTTCTCCGGAACTAAATCCAGTTCCTCCAATGTCCGGCGAACCTGTGGTGTCAACAACTCGAACGTGGGCGTTATCACTTTCCCATCCATCGGTCTTTCTCATCTTCAACAGTGTGTACACCGTTCTCGCACTGCCCACCAATTGTGCAAACGTCGAGCATACTGCGATTACCCGATTTTTCGAGAATTCTCTTTCTTTGGTGATGGGGCATCATGCGATTTGACCAGTTTCTCGTGTCAGACCAATCCACATAGATCGAGATAGTGGGAGAACCGTAGGTTTAGATCGAGATAGTGGAGAAACCGTATGTTTCTTTTGCCAATGAGATCATCGGGTTTTGTAATCCAAACGGCGTGGCATACGTTTGTGGGAATGGGATCGAAGGCGAGGCAGATTCGCCGAGTGTACCTCAGACGTCGGCGTACATACGCCCGTGTTTCGTTGTCGAATGTCTCGCTCGTGTCGTGTCCAGGCGTAGTAGGGTGAGAACTCACTATGGGGAAGCAATCATGTCGAAGGTCATGTTGTGCTGTGTTGTCGCCTGGCTGATCCTGATGTCGCCGGCTGGGAGTCAGGCCGGGGACGCCGAGGAAAAGGCAATAGGGGTTCTGGAAAAGCTTGGGGCAACAGTTACCCGCGACGAAGCTCTTCCTGACAAGCCCGCCGTCCGCGTGAGTCTGGTCGGCACTGGGGTGACGGACGCGGGGCTAAAAGAACTCGCGCTGCTCACGAGTCTCACCGCACTCGATTTGGGTGACACTGGGATTTCTGACGCGGGATCGAAGAATCTCACCCAGCTCAAAAAACTTACCACACTCAACCTCAGTGGCACCCTCGTTACGGATGCGGGGTTGAAAGAAATTCGTGAGGCGTTGCCGAAATGTGCGGTCGAGTCCGCCGCTTTGGGCGGTGCCGCCCGAATCGTGACGGAACGAGGAGGAAGGGTAACCCGGAATGAAATGTTCCCCTGTAAGCCGGTCGTAGCAGTGAGCTTTCTCGGTTCGAAGTCGCCGGATGTCGTCTTGGTGGAGGTGCTCAAACTCCGAAATCTTGCCACGCTCGATCTGAGCGGCACTGACGTGACCGACGGGGTGGTAAAAGAACTCGCAACACTCACCAGTCTCACGACCCTTCGTCTCCGTTCCACCAACACAACAAATGCGGGATTAGAGAAACTCGGCACCCTTACGAACCTCGCCCTCCTCGACTTGCGACTCACGAAGGTAACAGATGAGGGGCTAAAAGCACTCGTGGAACTCAACGCCCTCACCTCGCTCGACCTGGGGAGTACTCAGGTAACGGATGCGGGGCTGAAAGAGATCGGCAAACTCAAGAACCTCACTACGCTCAATCTCCACTCCACCCAGGTGTCGGACGCTGGGTTGAAGGAACTTGGGGGCCTCAAGTTGCTCACCAATCTCCGCCTCAGTATTCAGTTGACAGATGCGGGGTTGAAGGAGCTTACCCAACTCACGAGCCTCACCACACTCGACCTTGCATTCAGTCGTGTGACTGACGAGGGGTTAAAACCCCTGAAGGACATGAAGAACCTCACCACCCTCAACCTCTGCGACGTCCGGGTGACGGACGCAGGGGTGCGGGAAATCATGTCACTAAAGAACCTCACCACGCTCAACCTGGGCGGTACTCAAGTGACAGATGCGGGTGTGCGTGGACTCGTCGAGTTGAAGGCGCTCTCTTCGCTCGATCTGTCTGCAATCCGCTTGACGGATGCAGGGTTGAAAGACCTCGGGAAACTCACAGGCATCACCTACCTCAACCTCTATGGCACCCAGGTCACCGATGCGGGGCTGAAGGAACTCGCGAATCTCAACAAACTCACCACGCTTGATCTGAGGTTCACGAAGGTGACAGACCAAGGACTCAAGGAACTTACGAATCTCAAAAACCTCATCTCGCTCGATCTGGGAGTGACCCGGGTGACTGGCACAGGGTTGAAAGACCTTGAACCACTCAAAAACCTCACCACGCTCTGCCTGGAGCGCACCCGTGTCGCGGATGGTGATTTGAAAGGACTCGCTGTGCTTAACAGACTCACCTCACTCAACCTTTACGGCACGCAGGTGACGGACGCTGGGTTGAAGGAAATTTGCAAACTGAAGAAACTCACAGAACTCAACATGAGGTACACCCGCGTAACCGATGTGGGTGTTGCGGAACTCATCAAACTGAACAACCTGACAATGCTCAGCCTTGGTAACACGGAGTTGACGAACAAGGGCTTTGATGAACTCAAAGTGGCGTTACCAAACTGCAACATCGGAAGATGACACTTGTTCTCCCCGGGTGTCGTTTCACTGCTGGAATGTCATCGACCTCGGCCATGTGTTTCCGCTTTACTCAAGCGTCGTTTTCAGGATGCGCTCCCACTGGCAGAGGAACTCGAAGCAACGAATTTTCCAATCGGTAGTCAGCCTGGCGTTGTCAATTCGGTAGTACGAGCGGAATACGAATTGGAAGACGGGGTTTTGGGGCTTCTCCTTGTGAGCGTCGAGCCACTCGTAGATTCTGAGGCGTTCTTCAAGGCCAACGACAGCAGCAACTCGAAAGCGAGCAAATGTCTCGTCACTGACCCTTTTCACATCAGTCTCCAAGTATCCTGTTGCGTTGCATGACTCCTCTACATTTTGTAACCAATCTGCCGCAAGTATTCCTTCTGCCACCTGATCTCGGCCTCGTCTTCAACCTTCTTCGGAGAGTACCCGTCCACGACACTTTATCCAGCCTTGAGGTTCCAGTCGTGTGGGACCACCGTTGCTCCCGCCCCTCACGACGGGAAGCACTTTCCGAACGCGATCAACAGCCTCGGCGACCCCTTGATCCGGATCCTCCGCCTCAACAATGCCCACAGCAGGCTGCGTTCTTTCGCAAGGAACCCCAACCACGTCTCGCTGTCGGCGGTCAGTCGCAGGTCGGCGGTCCCCTCGTGGCCGTCCATTACCTGAATCGTCTGGTCCCGGATGACGACCGTGGCGGTGCGACTTTCCTTTCCCGTGAAGGTGAAGTGGTAGACGGCGTTCAATCCCGCTGACCGCCCGCGCTGGAACGTGTGCGGCATCCCGCTCAGGAACCCAGCGATGGTGCGGGGGAGTAACGTTCCACGAACCTGCTTCACACTCTTGTGCGGAAACCGCTTGCGAACGTGATCCTCAGCGTCGGAGTTCGGCACGACGTAGACCGTCTCCTCCTTCTCCTGGAGCGGCTTCACGATCTCGTTCAGGAACCCCTTACGGTCGGCTTTGAACGGCCCGATAACATCTTCCCCGGCCGGGCAGACGGACAGGCAGTACGCCGCCTTGTAGTTCGGCCCGAAGGCGAGGCTCTGCCACAACGAGACGGATTCCTGGCGGGAAACGTTCTTCCGCAGTTCCAGGCCGCTCCCGGCGTCGGCAATGTGTTCGGCCCAGTCACCGAACCCGCCCATGAACTCCCGGTAGTTGTGGGTGTAACACGATGCGAGGTCGAACCGGCCGTCGGGCGCGATGGCCCCCACCGGGCACGCCGCCACGCACAGCTTGCACGACAAACACGGGTTGTAGTCGATCGGCCGGTTGTACTCCGTCGCCTCCACGCCGAGCAGGACCGTCCCCAGCAGAATGAAGTTGCCGAACTTTGGGTGGATGACGTTGCGGTGGATGCCCATCATGCCGAGGCCGGCGGCGACGGCCACGGGTTTGTGAGAGACGACCCACATCTTTTCGGGCCAGCGGTCGGTCTCCATCGGGAACCCCATCGGCGGGTTGATGGCCGGGATGCCCTCCCGTTCCAGGGCGGTGACGACGGCCCGGCACACATCGTTGACCTCTTCGCCCGTCGTGTGGAACTCCAGGTTCGCCACTGACCGGGCCGGGTTGCGAATCGGTTCGCGGTTCATCCGGCACACGACGGCGAGGAGTGCTTTCGTTCGGGGGTAGAAGCGGAGGATGTCGGCCCGCTGGTCGTCCAGGGCGGAATGCCCAATCTCGACCACCCCGGCGTCGTCGGCCCCGCAGTCGAGGGCGAGTCGGCGTAGGCGTGCGACGTCCAGTTTCGTGGGCGGATCGATTTCGTTGAGAACGAATAGAGGAACAGTCGGCATGGTGCTCTCGATACTTGTATATGCAACTATAGCTGCAAAAAAGGTCACCCAGCCTGGGCCGACTTGACCCGCTGAATGGCGGCGTCGAGCAACCGTAGGCCGTCTTGTCCCAGGAGTTTCTTCGCCTCGGCCTGTGCCTTCTCCCATGCCGGGATCGCCTTTTCCATGACTTGCTTTCCCTTGTCCGTGAGCCGGAAAGGGTGGGATCGCCCGTCGTCATCGGGCAGAATTTCGAGCCAACCGTTCGACACCATCCGCTCCACGGTGCGGCTGAGGGTAGACGTGTCGAGTTCGAGGATGGCGCAAACTTCCGCGGGTCGAGCGACGCCAAGTTTGGCAGCGACGGCGAGGATGTTGCCTTGGCTCAACTTGACCCCGAACGGGCGTAGGGCGTCGTCGTAGAGGTTGGTCACGACCCGGTTGAGTAGGCGTAACCGCCCGGCAATGCAGGTCGTGGCAATCGACTCAATCGTCGTAGGTTTGGTCATAGTCCGCCTCCCCTTGATTTACTTGTACATGCAAATATCTAGCGAGTCAATTAACATCAACAGCGCCCGCTACTGGGCGTGCGGTATCGTACCGTTGGCCGAGTTCGATCAGACCGGAGCGGGTTGGCGGCGGTGAACGGACTCCGACCAGCACCGAGTGGACCCATTTTTCGTGTGCGAACTCGCCCCACAGGTACATAATCCAACTTGCCAGCATCCTCGAAAAAGAACTTTGAGCCGAGTTGGCCTAATCATCGGAAGCCGTCAAAACAATGGTCGCCAAGATAATAGCCTGCTGCTCGATTCCATGACGAAAGGTCGATCCATGAATGCAAGTTCTCACACCCCATTCCTGCAAGCCGCTATTGAAGAAGCGAAAAAGGGACTCGCCGAAGGCGGAATCCCAATTGGTTCTGTCCTGGTGATTGACGAGCAAATCGTTGGGCGTGGCCACAACCGTCGCGTTCAAAAAGCAAGTGCCATACTGCACGCTGAAATGGATGCGATCGAAAACGCCGGAAGGCTTAAGGCGAGTGACTACCGGAGGGCGATCCTGTATTCGACTCTCTCGCCCTGTGATATGTGTTCGGGGACAGCACTGCTTTACCGAATTCCACGGATCGTCATTGGAGAGAACCGCACATTCCGTGGCCCAGAGGATTACATCAGATCGAGGGGTGTGATGCTCGAAATTATCGATGACCCGGAATGCATTCGCCTGATGGAAGAATTCATCCGGTCAAAGCCAGCACTATGGGACGAAGACATCGGAGAATAACGCCAGGACGAGCCGACCGTATCACGCACCCGCGCACACATCCCGGTTGAGATTCTGCCGAGCAGCGCTTGCTCCCATACCCGGCGCAGCGGTATCAGGGTGGCCTCGTCGGACACCCTGATATCACACACGCCAGTCGGAACGGCCTCAGTTATTCAAGACCCCAAGTCAGGGCCAGGATTACATCGCGCTGCCGAGCAGTGCTCGCTTGGTTGGGTCCAGTCCACCGGCAATCGGCAGTAGTTCTCCGAAGTTGAACGGCCCACGAATCGGGAACGGATTGAGGAGGATATTCGAGAACACGTCATTACCGACGATCGGTGCCGGGGCTGATGGGTCTCCGTTCTGCTCCAGTCCGTCGCGGAACCCGGCAGGCTGTCGTTCACGAATCGCGTACAACCCAGGCGGGATCGGGTTGAACTCGTAGAACCCGTTCGCGTTGGTGAACACCGTCAAGCTGCCACCCGGAACATCCCCACCCACAATCGGGCGAGCAAATGGGGTTCCGAAGAACGCCGTACCGCTGATGGTGATCGCCACTCCCGCGATGCCCTGCTCCCCAGGATCGCGAATTCCGTTCTGGTTTGCATCGACATACACGAATCCGTTCGGATCGGCGGGCGGCAATTCCCCGAAGTTGTAACTTCTCGCATTCTGGCTGATCTGCGTTGTCGGATTGATCCCCAACACGAAGCTCAGTGCATTCTTTACAGGTCGCGTTCCGCTGAGGGTGCCGAGGTTATCCGCACCATCATAGAAGCCGTTCGTGAGCGTGGTCGGGAGCGGTGGCTGCGTCTCGGTCACCGTGTATCGACCCGGCAGAATGTTGTTGAAGCGATACATCCCGTTTGCGTCGGTCACAGTTGTGGCAACCACCACTCCGGCGGCATTCCGCAGAGTCACCGTGATCCCAGGAATCCCCGTATCCGGATTCGCCCCGTATGGAGTGAAAACACCATCAAGGTTGTAGTCGCGATACACCCGACCGGAGATGTTCCCGAGCGTGTCGCCGAAATTCTGATTCGTGACATTCCCGGTCGCTGGCATCGTGACTGTGCGGACGTTGAACGGGATTTGACTGCTACCGTGACCGGTCGGTTGCGTCTCGGTGATGGTGTACCTACCGGCCGGGAGATCCGAGAACGAGTAAGTTCCATCCGCGGCGGTCGTGGTCACTGCAACCACTGCCCCGCTCGTGTCTCGCAGGGTGACGGTGATCCCCTGTAATGGCGAGTCGGCCCCTGGCTGGTAGATCGAATCCTGGTTCACATCAAGATAAACAGTCCCGGAAAGCCTGTTCGTCGTGGTCAATTCACCAAAGTTGTAGCCGGTAGCGAGAACCCCTGCAGGGAGCGTGATGTTGGTGATGGTGTCGGTGGGAACCAACTGACCACCAACGCTGCCAACCGTGTCTTTACCATCCGTGAAACCTGCCGGTTGTGTCTCAACGACGCGGTACGTGCCGGCTGGTAGCTGGTTGAAGTTGTAGGTGCCGTCTGCGCTGGTGGTCGTGGTACCCACAACCGTGTTGCCGTTGAACAACGTCACCGTCACGCCTGGAATCGGAGGCTCGGCTGGTTGACGGATCCCGTCGTCGTTCAAGTCCTGGTACACCAGACCCGAGAGCCCACCGGGCGTGTCGCCGAAGTTCTGGTTGATGGACGATGTCCCGGCCGCCAATGTGACTGTTCGCACGTTCGGAGCGAAGGGACCACTCGACGGGTTCCCGTATGCTGCGGGTTGCGACTCGGTGATTGTGTACGTCCCTGGGGGCACATTCGGGAACGAGTAGTTCCCGTTCGCATCCGTGGTCGTCGTGCCCACCACGGCACCCGCCGAATTCCTCAGCGTGATGGTCACATCTGGGATGCCGACTTCCCCAGCTTGCAAGTCTCCATCCTTGTTCACATCCAGGAATACCTTCCCACTGATGCCCTGGAACAGTTCGCCGAAGTTGTAGCCAGTGCCGAGCACCCCTGCGGGGAGCGAGATGCTACTGATCGTGTCAGGTGACACAAGCGTGCCGCCAACGCTGCCGACCGTGTCTTTACCATCCGTGAAACCTGCCGGTTGTGTCTCAACGACGCGGTACGTACCGGCTGGTAGCTGGTTGAAGTTGTAGGTACCGTCTGCGCTGGTGGTCGTGGTACCCACAACCGTGTTGCCGTTGAACAACGTCACCGTCACGCCTGGAATCGGAGGCTCGGCTGGTTGACGGATCCCGTCGTCGTTCAAGTCCTGATACACCAGACCCGACAATCCTCCCAGCGTGTCGCCGAAGTTCTGGTCGGTCACAGGCGTACTTACCACTGTCACCGTTCGTGTGTTTGGAGCGAACGGACCGCTCGGCGGATCGCCATAACCCGTCGGCTGTGTTTCGGTGATTGTGTACGTCCCTGGGGGCACGCTTGGGAACGAGTAGTTCCCGTTCGCATCCGTGGTCGTCGTGCCCACCACGGCACCCGCCGAGTTCCTCAGCGTGATGGTCACCACGGGAATCCCCACTTCCCCGGCTTCCAGATCCCCGTCCTTGTTGGCGTCGAAAAAGACCGTCCCACTGATGCCGACTCCCGAGCCGATTTCGCCGAAGTTGTATCCGGTGCCGTTCGTCCCTGCGACCACTGGGATCGAGCCGATTGAGTCTGTGGGGACGAGTACGCCACCAACACTACCGACCGTGTCCTTACCGTCCGTAAAGCCTGCCGGTTGGGTTTCGTTCAGGCGGTACGTCCCCGGCACGAGGTCGGTAAACGAGTAACTTCCGTCGGAGGCAGTGGTGGTCGTCCCAACCGTCACTCCGGTGATGGCGTTGACCAGCGTCACCTTTGTGCCACCGATGCCGGGCTCGCCGCTCTGCTTGATCCCGTCGTTGTTTACGTCTTGGTAGACGAAACCCGCAATGCTACCGATTTGCGGCGGAGGCGGGGGCGGAGAGTTAGGCGCGACATCTCTGTCAGTCGCAGTGTTATTGAGTGGCGTCGGATCCCCTGGAGGAATTGAGACCGTCGCTGTGTTGATCAATTGCCCAGTCGCGTTGATCGCAACCACACCTGTGGCGGTATAGGTGATGGTGCTGCCTGCTGGCATATCCACTGTATCAAGAATGTTCCCGGTCTGATCGACGCCGACGCCGAACGAACTTGTCGCCCCACCGGTCAGGCCGGACACCGACCAGGTGATCCCCGCCGGGAAGAAGGCAGCAGGGAAGTTGTCTGTCACGGTCGCGTCCTGCACATCGCTCGGGCCGGAATTCGTGACCACAATCGTGTAAGTAAGCGGCTGGTTTCGGCGGTAGGTCGTGATCCCGTCCGTCTTGGTGATACTCAAGTCGACAATCGGATTGGGATCATCGTCGTCCGTGGCAGTGTTGTTTTCCGGCGTCGGGTCGATGGTGCCAAACGGTGCGGTGACAGTCGCCGTGTTCGAGAGAATCCCCGTCGCGGCCGAGTTGATCGTGCCGATGACCGTATAGGTGATCGTGCTCCCGACCGGCATGTTCACCGTGTCGAGAATGTTGCCCGTGCCGCTTGCGCTAAAGCCTGTCGCTCCGGCGGCGGCACCAGTTCCCGCGACCGCCGTCCAGTTCACCGCCGTGAATCGCGTGAAGTCGAACGTGTCTGTGACCGTCGCACCAGTCACAACGCTTGGGCCTGCGTTCGTTACCACGATCGTGTACGTCGTGCTGGCGCCCGCAGTGTATGTGGTGACCCCGTCGTTCTTGGTAATCTGGAGATCGGCCTGGAGGAACAAGCCCTCGTCGATGTCCTGGTTGTTGTCGCCAGGAGCGAGCGTGATCGCTGCCGTGGCTCCCGTGAAGGGGTCGGCGTCGCTATCAGTCGCGGGGGTCGCGGCCGCCGCGTTCTGTACCGTTCGGATGTAGGTGGTGGTTCCGTCCGAGTCCCCGAACGTCACAACGTACGTGCCCGGGCGGAGGTTCGTGAACGAGTAAGCCCCCAGGCTATCGGTGGTGTCCGTGAGCGAAACCGCTCCGAGGTCGTCCGTCCCGGTGAGTATCACGGGGACATTCCCAATGCCGACCTCGCCGCCGCCGTCCTGGACGCCGTTGTTGTTCGCGTCGAGCCACACGAAAGCCCCGACCGACGCCGAGAGCAACTCACCGAAATTGTAATTGATGCCGGCGTTCGCCACGCCGTCCTGATCTGTATTCACTGGGATGACGATACTCGTGATCGTGCCGCCGACCGCGCCCAGCGTCGTGTCTGTCTTGCCTGCCGAGGATGGGGAATCTCCGGTGCCACTGAACGGAGTCCCGGGGGTGTCGATTCCGTCGAGATATCCCGTTGGTGTAGCGACCTGCACCACGCGGTAGGTGCCCGGCCGGAGTTCATCGAACGTGTACTGTCCCGTGGTTGTGTTCAGGGGCACATCAACAGCATTCCCTTGAATATCCGTCCCGATAAGGCGAAGGTCGATTGACTGGAGGATCAGCGGTTCGGTCCCTGCCTGCCGGGTACCGTTGTTGTTGACGTCGTAGTAGATCTCGCCCGAGATGCTGTACTTGTTGACCGTGATCTGAGCCGTATCGGAAATCGGGCCTTCGGGTCGCCCGCCCGGAGTCGGGTAAGTGTTGAAGGTAGTCGTTGCGGTGTTGATCACCGTGCTGCCCGGAACGGGGACCGTTCCGGGTGCTGGCGGTCCATTGAGCGTGGCGGAATACGTCACCGTGATCGTCTCGCCGGGCAGCAGCTTATCGACAGTAATGGAGACGCCATTTGAATCGAAAGTCGTGGCTCCGACGACGGTGGTGGCATCCGACGGGGTGACCACGATCGAAGCCGTGTTGAGTGTCATCCCGATCGGAAGGAGCGCGTCGGTGATCACCAGGTTGTACGCTGGTCCGGTGGAAGCGTTCGGGACGTGCGAAATGATCAGCTGGTAATCGATTGAAGTCCCGGCATCGATGCTCGTGTCGGCCGTCACCACGGTCTTGTCGATCTGCAACTCAGGCTCGACGACTGTCGCGGTAATCGGGGGAGCGGTCACGGGTGGCGAAGTGCCGGCCGTCATCGTGACTGCGTTCACCAAGGTTGTTTGCACGGCTGGCAGTATCCCGACGTTGCCCGGCACGTCGACCACCTGCACGGTGTACGTCACCACGAAGCTGTTGTTCCCCGCGTTGTTGTCTTCCGTCACCACGATCGGACCAGCGAAGTCGATGGTCAGCGTGTTGCCAGCGCCGACGGCCACGGTTGGGGATGCGCTCACCCCGCTACCCACGAACCCGGTGGTATTCACCGCGACTGACCCCGCGACGAACGTCACGCCTGCTGGCAGTACGTCCGTGAGGTTCAGCGACGACGTTGTACCCTCAGGTAGCGTGACCGTGAGTGCGTAGGTGATCGTCTCACCGATTGCCACGTTCGCGCCGTTGGTGTCGGTGAGCGAGGTGCTGTCGAGCGACTTCACCACGCTTCCGTTGGGAACATCGATTGTGGCTGTATCGCTGTCGAGGTAATCGTTTGGCCCGGTGTTGTCGCCCGTTCGTTCGCCCGTGAGGTCTCCGGGTAGGCCCGGTGTATCCGAGCCGGTCGTGTTTCCGGTTGTGCCGTTCGTGCCCGGCAAACTCGTGTAGGTGACGTCTGCGGTGTTCAAGATGGACTGAGTCGGGGTCACCGCTTGCGTCAAAATTCCTCGCACGACGATGACGACTTGATTCGGGAACGGCGCGGCCTGGATTGTGAAGCCTGCCGAATCGTTGGTTGAAATCACACCACCAAGCGAAATGGTGAAGTCGGTTGTTGCAAGTCCGCTTCCACTTACGCTGAAGACGGTGGGCAACCCGAGTTCAGGCGGCAGAGTATCGCCGAAGATCGTGTTGAACGCGGATGCGCCACCCGAGTTGGTCAGGGTGATGGTGTACTCGACCTCGTCACCCGCATCACCTGTCGTTGTCCCCGTGGTCAGGTTCAGAGCAACCTTCGCGACCTCAACATTGGGTTCGACGATGGTCACCCTTGCCGCTGGCGTGGAAGTTTGATCGGGAACGCCATTGATCATGAGCGTGAACGTGTTGTCCAGGTTCACCCCCGCGACGTTCGACGCACTATTAAGCACCAGCGCGTTAAACTCCAGTACGACGTACTCGTCGGTCGTGGTACTTGAATTCGTGTTGGTCACCGTGCCGAAGCTGAACAGGGGATCATCACCATCAACGAACGGGTTGCCGGGATTCGTTCCATTGCTGATCTGGGCTGAAGGGAACGTGAACGTTGGGGTCACATTCGGCGTTGTTCCATTGAACTGCGCTCCGGCTGGAATCAGAGTCGATGTTAGCCCCGTGCCTCCCGAAGAGACGAGCGCCACACTGGCAGTATCGTCGTTCAGGAATAGCAACCCGGTGGGGAGGACATCCGAAATCCGGAAGTTTACCAGTCCGGTGGTCTGCGGGATGCGCACGGCCACGTGATACCGAACTACCTCCCCGATTGCCACATCGGCCTGGGTCGCGGACGTGATGGCCGTGGACGCCTCGGAGGTCAAGACGATGGTCTTGTTGGGGTTCGGCGTACTGATGATGAAGTTGCCCGGGTCTTGGGTCTGGTAGTCGTTCACCCCGCCACTTCCAGTCCGCTCGAACGCTTCGTTCGGATTCCCGGCTGGCAGACTCGTGAACCGGGTGGTCGCCGTATTCAACACCGGCTGCCCGGTGGTGACAGTCGTGTTGATGACACCCGTCACCGTCAACGTGATCGTCTCGCCAGGCATGAGATCAGGAAGCGCAGAAACCGTCCGGAGAACCCCAGACCCATCGATCACGAAGAACCCGGCATTGTACCGGGCCGGGCCAGAGGGGTCGTATGTGATGGTGGGCGAGAACGTGACATCGGTGGTCGGGAGCGGATCGCTCAGCGTCACATCGTAGGCAACCGTGGTGAAGTTCCCGCCTGTACCAGTCGTTTGCGCGGGGTTGAACAGCGTGATCGTGTACGAGACGGAGTCACCCGCGTCACCCGTTCCGTTCAGAACGCCACCAACTGTGACATCCTTGATGGTGCTCACGATTGGTTCGAGGATGCGTGTATCTGGGGCAGAACTCCGGATTGTCGTCGTAGGTTGACCCGTGAACGTGACATCGGCCCGATTGTTCTTGTTCTGCCCCTGCTGGCTGGCAGCGACATTGGCGACACGCACGCGGTACACGATGGTGAGGGTCTGCGCAGCATTGTCCGTGTTCGTGTTGGTGACGGTACCCGTGTTGAATGTGATTGTTTGCCCGCTTACCGTGACGTTGGCTGGGGTCGCACCGGTGCCGATGGCATTGGTAAGGGATAGACCGCTGCCTGGTGTGACGCTATCGACCGCGACGAACACCAAGCCATTATCGAGGAGATCGACAATCGACGCCCCGGGGGTGATCCCTTCGGGGTAAGTCACCACCACCCGGTACGTGATTTCCTCGCCGATGACGGCCTGGGCGTTGGTGTTGGTGGCGTCGTTGAACGACGTACTCAGCCGCGTCTTGGCGATTGTCGGGTTTTCAATCGTGACGGTGGCCGGATCGGTCAGCAGGGATGTCGGCGGGTTGGACGGCGCGTAGTCCGTGCCACCTTCCTCCGCAGAGTATCTGACCACCCTCGCGGTGTTGGTGTAGAGCACGTTCGAGGACACCGCATTTAGAGCGGGTGGTGCTTCTGCAATGAGATCGTACGTGATGACGATGATGTTCCGGCCAGCCGTGGAAGTGTTCACCGAGTCGATCGCGCCGGCGTCGGTGCGGTCCAACTGGGCTGGGGTCGCGCCTGGATCGGTAAGTTGGATCCCATCCCCGACCCCCGTGCCGAACAACCCGCCGCCCACAGTTGTGAACGGAACCAATGCCCCGGTCCCATCCACGACTCGCAGGTTACCCCCTCCGGCGAGCACAAAGCCATTGGGAATGGTGTCGTTGATGAGAACGTCGAACGCTCCACGAGGTCCGGTTCCGGTGTTCTCAACTACGACCGCGAACGTGACCCGATCGCCGGCGTCGATGCCGCTCAGGTTGCTGTTGATGGGGTTGGCGGCGAGGGTCGCTGAACTGATTGTCCCGGCAAAGCGAGGCCCGGCAGTGCCCGGTGCATTGAAAGCAGTCTGACCCGCGAGGGGCGGGTTGAACGTCGTCGAGACACCGTCAGTTGCGACGACGCCCTTAACGATGTCGAGTACCGGGCGAGTCAACGTCACCGGCAGAATAACGTCAGACTGCGTCTGGGCCGCCTGGGTGTTCCCTTCACGCGCGTTCGCCTGGTTTGTCAGTGGGTATCCGTCAGCGAATGGCTCATCCTGAATCGTGACCGTGAACAGTACGTCGACCAGCGATGTGCGCTGAGCGAGATCCTCGAGGTTCTGCGGGAACGTCAGGATGACGCGATTCGTGCCATCGTTCGGTCCAGCAACGGTCGGATTATTTGCAGGTGCGGCGAACACAGTGCTGTAGTTCACCGTCCCGCCTGGCAGAGTCAATCCGGGGGGCAGCAGGCCAGCAATGCCCGGGCCGAACTTAGCCGTTCCGGCCGCAGGGATCGCAGCGCTCGGGCCACCCGGCGCGAACGTCGTTACCGTGGTGGCATCGAATACTGGCAGGGGCAGGTAGTCGGTGAGGACGAAGTTCTCGACTGTGCTCGTCGGCAGCACGTAAGTGATGCGGAACGTAACCGAGTCACCGGCCTGGAGGTTCGGCGGGACGGCAGAGTTGTAGATCTGGCCGTTGATCGCATAGATGCTCTTGGTGATGCTGCCGGTGGCAAGCCTGACAGAGGCGGAGGTGTTATCTGCTTGCCGGAATGCCGTGGGCGTGAGGTCATCGAAATTCAACACCCGACCGCCGGGTGCTTGCGTCAGGTTTCCAGAACCGTTAGTACGAGGCACAACGTTCAGCAGATCGTCGCCCTGTTTGATATCGCTGTTCCCGTTGGGCGACACGCGGACGTCGTAGGCGGGTTGAATCACCGCCCGGAATACGATCTGCCCTGTGGTCGCGCCGAACGTTGCGGGCGTGGAATTCCCATTGGGCTGCGACGGTTGAGGGCCGCCCGTGCCACCGGTCGGTATCCACCCACCGATGAGCCGACCAGTTCCGCCCAGTTCGTTCGACACATCGAACCGCAGCGTCTGCGTGCCATCTGCGTTGAATCCGGCTTGAACGGCGTAGTTCGCCGGGGCAAAGTCCCCACTGTGGTTTAGACCGCTGTGCTGAGTGACGCTGAGTTTGGGCGTGAACGTATTTTGGAATCGTACACCGTCCGGGAGCAAGTCCGGGATGTTCAGTTGGTCGAGGGCGAAGTAGTCCGAGACCTGGAAGTTGATGGTGTATTCGAGTACCGCGCCCTGCTGCACTGATCCGCCGCCGACCACGGTCACGCCCTTCTGGGTGGCAATGGACTTGGCGGTGATGATGTCCGTGTCCCGGGCACTCGGGGACGACCAGAAGGGGTCGGTGGAAGTGATCGTGGCATCAAGCGGGTCGAGAGGATCCCAGTTGCCCGCACCACCGGCGATGTTCGTTAAATCCTCAAAATCACCGTTTGCGAGCGGGACGATCTCTCCACCCGTCGCAGGAGCGTAGTTCCGCGGCACGAAGAAGGAGAACATCATCGTTGCATCGACGCTTGTCGCACTCGCATCGCCCATGACCTGGTCGAAGTTGCCGACGATCGTGCCGCCCGGGGTGGCCGCCGTTGCCGTGGTGCCGGTCGGGCCAGTAAACGTGCCGCCGGTCGCCGACCCCGTGATCGTCCCGGGCACGAACTGCATGCCATCCGAGAGAAAGTCATTGATCTGGAACGCGGTGATGGTCTGCCCCGGTGCGACTCGCGCATCGATCCGATACTGGCGGACGTAGTTCGGGCCGGTGGCTGTTTCCTGTTCAGGCCCGATGTACGTCTTCGTCACCCGGATCAATTGGGGGGAAACGGCAGAGGATACAACGGGAGCAATCAGTGGCGTGTCCGTCCCCGGATTGTCGAGTGGATCCTCTCCCAGGCCAAAGCCGCCACCGGCTGTGATCGTGAGTGGCACGCCCAGATCCGCGAAGGTACTCACGTTGGTGTTGAACGTGATCGTGGCGTTCGGCTGGTCTGGAGCAAAGCTGATGTATGGCAGCTGGAAGAACACCACCTGATCGTTTTGAGTCAAACCCGTGAGCGTGATTGGAACGCCGGCCGCGTTTCGAGCGTAGCTCGGCCCGGTAACTGACCCACTCACCGGCACAGTGAAGAGATTCTCGGAGAGCGGTGTGCCGAGGAAGCTCGCCGAATTGGCGACGTAGGAGATGCCATCGCCCGGGGAATTGGCCGGTGTTCCGGAAGCGGGAATGATGGCATAAACCCAGGGACCGTAGCCGGGCTGGGTTGATCCATCCGCTGTCGCATTGGTGAACGTGATCGACACGGGTTCATTTTGAGAGCCGATGAACGGCGTGGGATCGACGGTGAGAATGACAGCAGGCACCGCATCCGGCACGTCCCGGGTTTCGAGCAGTTCCAGACCGAGGCGTGCCGCCCCCGCTCTTCGCGAGTTTCGCCGCTCACGCGAGACCACGCCGTGCCGCAGTGGCGAGTCGTGCCAGCGCTTCAGGTTCTCGTACACGCTGCTCTTGTTAAACCATTTCTTAATGAACGATAATGCCATTGCAAAACCTTACATATGAACTAACGATTATGATCGTGACCGCACCGCGGCGTCGAGACCGACGCCGTGCGGTTCACGAAAATCCATGTTCGACACCGACCCGCGACGCACATCGCAGGCTTTTGGGAGAGTGCGCACACTTACAAGTGAGTGATGAGGCGAGAACCTAAATGCATCGCGGGAGAGTTCGATTGGTCGAAATCAAACGAATTGAACGATGTGGTGATCGGCACGTGGGCAACTCTCTTGAGCGAGGCGTTCATGGTGGTGTGCAAGAATCGTCTTCACCATCCATTATCAAACAGGATCCAGATCAACGCATCATGCGCAACTGCAAACTCAACGTCCTCCTTGAGATCTAGCTATATTACCAGCAATTCCCGGTCAGCAGGAAACGGCTTGAAACCAAGGGTTTTGTCTGTCGCAATTTCGTAACTGTTTCCAAAATCCGGCTTACACGCGGTGCCAGCGGCCCCTCGAAACTCCAGGG
>Ga0105047_10007835_pt1 | contig 17941 bp, 14 predicted proteins | sample MAT04_FD_78384 | JGI IMG/M metagenome (GOLD analysis project Ga0105047, IMG submission 78384) | Freshwater microbial communities from Lake Fryxell liftoff mats and glacier meltwater in Antarctica - MAT-04 (megahit assembly) | ecosystem: Environmental > Aquatic > Freshwater > Ice > Liftoff...
GGTCGGGGTCGTCCACCGCGACTGGCGCGCGGTTCACGACCACGGTGACCACCGCGCTGCTCGTGGCGCCACACGAGGTGGTGGCCCGGTAGGCGAACGTCGCCGTGCCGTTGAAGCCTGCGGGTGGGGTGTAGACCGCTGCCGAACCCGTGGCGTCGAGCGTCGCCGTGCCCGCCGATGCGGTGCCGAGAGTGACCGCAGAGCGGGCCGGCACGCCGGTGGGGAACAGCGTGATCGTCGCGGGGGTGCCGAACCTCGTGGTCGTGCTGATCGGCGTGAGGGTGGGCACGGCCGGACAGGCGACGATCGTGAGCGTCACCGAAGCGGTGTCGTCGGCCCCCTGCGGGTCGCGCACGGTGTACGTGAACGAGGCGACACCGGTGAAGGTGGCCGACGGGGTGTAGAGCACGTTGTTGCCGACGATCGAGATCGAGCCGGCAGCAGATGGGGTGAGCAGCGAGATCGCGGCCAGCGTGAGCGCGCCGCCGTCGGGGTCGAGGTCGTTGTCGAGCACACGGATCGTGGTGGCCACGGCCTCGCCGGACACCGAGTCGTTCACCGCGACCGGTGGTGCATTCGGCGGGGCCTGCACCACGACCGTGATCGTGCCGCGGGCAGTGAGGTCGTCGGCGTCGGTGATCGTGTAGCTCAACGAGTACGAGCCCGGGGTCGCGCCGGCCACGATGCGCACGCCGGCGCTGACGATCGTCGCCGTGAACGCGCCGGCCGGCGATGGCGTGCCGATGCCGGTGAGCCGAAGCCCACCCGGGAGTCCGTCGGCATCCATGTCGTTGGCGACCGGACTGAGGGTGCCGGTCGCACCGGTGACGATCGTGATCAGGTCGGGCGTGGCGACCGGTGCGACCTGCACCCGCTCGGCCACCTGCACCGTGAGGGTGGCGGTCGACTCGAGCCCCGCCACGTCGGCGATCGTGTAGGCCACGCTCGCGAGGCCGGCGAAGGTGGCCGGCGGTGTGTAGCGGATGCGGCCTCCGGACACGACGGCGGTGCCCACCGTCGGCGTGGCGACCTGGACGAGTCGGATCGGGTCGTTGTCGGGGTCGGTGTCGTTCGCGACCACATCGACCATCACCGGGGTGTTGAACGTGGTCGCCGCAAGGTCGTTCTGCGCCGATGGTGGCCGATTCACGACGGGCCGGGCGACCACCGAGATCGTGATCGATGCCGACGAGCGCGCGAGGAACTGGTCCTGGATCGTGTAGTTCAGCACGTACACGGCCGGCTGAGTGGAGGGAGGTGTGAAGCTGACGGAGCGGTCGGCATTGACGATGGCCGTTCCCGTGCGCACCGTCGGCGGGCCGGCGTAGTCGAACGGCAGGCCATCGGGATGGCTGTCGTTGAGCAGCGGGAACACCACGGCGGTGTCACCCGTGAAGATCACGGCGCTGTCGGCGCGAGCGACCGGGCCCGAACCGGTGCCTCGGATGACGGTGACCGTCACGGAGGCCGATGAGGTGAGCCCGGCCACGTTCTGCACGCGATACCTGAACCGGGTGGTGCCGATGTAGCCGGACGGCGGCGTGTAGCGGAGGGTGGTGGGCGAGATCCGAGTGACCGTGCCCTGGCCCTGTTCCGGCTGGGTCCACGATTCGACGACGAGTTGGCCGTTGTTGGGATCGACATCGTTGCCGACCACGTCGATCGGCACTGCGACCGACGCCGACACCACCGAGTCGTCGATCGCGATCGGCGGCTGCAGCGGTTCGGGCGCAGCGACCAGCAGTGCCACCGTCGCCGTGTCCTGCAGCCCTTCGGGGTCGGAGATCGTGTACGTGAACGTGAGCAGGCCGACGGTCCCGGTGGCAGGCTGCACGTCGATCGACCGGTCGTCGACGACGACGACCTCGACGTTCGGCAGGCTCGACACGGCCACGATCCGCAGGGTGTCGCCATCGGGGTCGGTGTCGTTGCCGAGCACCTCGATCCGCTGACGCACGCCGGCGCTGGCTGCCACTCGATCGTCGACGGCAATGGGCGCCTGGTTCACGGCGGCAGGTTCGACGACCTCCACCTCGACGGTGGCGGTGGACTCGCCGACGGCGCCGTCGGGGCCGACGATGCCGTCCTGCACCGTGTAGGTGAACGAGTCGTTGCCGATGAAGCCGGGCTGCGGCTCGTAGCGCACGGTGCCCGAACCCTCGATCGCCGTGCTGCCGTTCGATGCTGCCGACACCTCGACGATCGCGAGCGGGTCGCCCTCGTCGTCGGTGTCGTTCGCCAGCACCTCGATGTCGATCGCGGTGTTCACCTGCGTGGTGGCGCGGTCGTCGGTGAGGTCGGGATCGGTGTTGCGGTTGCCGCCGACCACCTCGACCGACACCGTGGCACGGCCCGTCAGATTGCCCGGGTCGGCGACGGTGTAGACGAACGAGATGGTGCGCTCACCGGCGGTCGGTGACGGCTGGAAGTTGATCCGGCTCCCTTCGAGCACGGTGACTGCTCCGTCGGCAGGGTCGATCGGCTCGACGTCGGTGACCGTGAGGGGATCGCCATCGGGGTCGGCGTCGTTCGCGAGCACCCCGATCGACACGGCACGTCCGACCCGTGTGACGGCACGATCGTCCTGAGGTACGGGTGGGTCGTTCACGCCGTTGTCGTCGAGTTCGGCCGCAGCAAGACCTCCACCGGTGACGATGGCCTCGACATCGGCCTCGTCGTCGAACGAGCCCACCCCGTCTGCCGATGACCCGTCGGAGGCGATGACGATGGTGCGGCGCGAGAACTTGTCGAGTTCGACGAAGGCACCTCGGTCGACGCTGAACGAGAAGCGAGAACCGGGATCGTCGATCGTCACGGCGCCGGTGGCCGACGAACCGACGAGCGATCGCTCGGACGGCTCGCGTCGCGTGTGGGCGGTGACCGCTCCGTCGGCCCACGCGATCGACTGGACGTCCGGGGTGGCGGGCGCGGCCACCACCACGTGGGTCTCGTTCGCGAACAGTTGACCCGCCGTGAGGTCGAGCGGTGCGCCGATCTGCACGTCGCGCACCACGCCCTCGTCGCCGATGCACGACATGGTGCGCCCTGCGAGCACGGTGAGACAGTCGACGGCCGTATCGGGTTCCTGGACGAGGACCGGCTGGCCTGGCTCGTGGCCGGGCACCGAGGTGGACGACGCCTGGCGGAGCCAACGCACGCGACCCGTTGCGGCGTCGTACACCACCGGCTCACGTCCGACGGCGGTGAGGAACAACGCGGCGCCCGGATCCGCGAAGCGGACATCACTCAGGGTCTCGCCATCGAAGCGCAGGTAGGCGCCCTCGGTGTCGTCGACGAGCCAGAGGAGACCGTCAGTGGTGCCCACCCAATCGGTGAACCCACCCGGTACCGGCACGGTGTCGCCCCGGGTGCCGTCGTCCGAGAGTCGCTGCACCGTTGCCGCCGCCGCATCGACGAGGAACGCCACCCCGCCGGCCGGGACGAGCGCCGAGCGCAGATCAGCGGGTCGCGGCCCGGCGACCCGGGACTGCTCTCGGCCGTCGCGGCTGTCGAGTTCGACGATCGCTCCCGACGTGCGGTCGTGCACGAGCAGCGTCGATCCGAGGTCGGCCAGGTCGTAGGCGGTGGCATCGTCGCCGATCTCGATCGCGAGGCTCGGCCGCTCGCCGCGTGCCGAGGCCAGCACGACCCGGCCACGACTCTCGCCCGACATCCACACCGTCGCTGCGCTGGCCTGCACGGAGGTGGTGTCCTCCTGACGGACCACCACGATGCCGGCGACGCCGGCGGCGAGGGCGACCATCACTGCGATGGTGCGCCACGCGACATCGAACCGGATGGCGGGCGGGAGCGCCGTGGCGTGCGAGTTCTGCGAGTTCCGTCGCATCAGCGCATGCATGTCCCGCCTCACCCTCCGACGCTCTTGTTCCCCGCCATTGCCTGCGATTCCGGCCCGCCGACCGTGTCCTCGCCACCATCGACGGTACCAGCGTAGGCCGTCCGGCCCAGCCTCGGTCACCGGCGGCCGCTGGCGGACCCCCGGGGTTAGGCTCGCCCGCATGCCACCAGTCCGATCGGGCGCGACGTCACCGGGCGTGCTCCGGGTGGCATACGTGTCCAGCCACTACCCGACGATCTCGCACACGTTCATCCAGACCGAGATACTGGGTCTGGCGCCTCACGGCGTCGATGTCGAGCCGTTCGCGCTCAACTCACCCAGCGATGGTGACCTGCTCACCGATCTCGACCGCTCGGAATCGGCGCGCACGTTCTACGTCAAGGCGACGCCGAAGGGCCGGATCATCCGGATGGCACTCGGCGCCCTCGTACGTCACCCGGTGCGTCTCACCCGGACATACCTGCGTCTTCACCGTCACGACGCGCTGTCGCTGCCACAGCTCGCCAAGCGCACCCTGCAGTTCGTCGAGGGGCTGATCGTCGCGGCCGAGTGCCGGCGTCGGGGGATCTCACGACTGCACGCACACATGGGTGGCGCTCCGGCAACCGTCACGTGGTACGCCGCTGAAATCGGGTCGGCGCTCACCGGTCGCCCCTGGACGTGGAGCCTCACCGTGCACGGGTGGAGCGAGTTCGTCGACGAACGCGAGCACCGGCTCCGCGAGAAGCTCGGTGCTGCGTCGCGTGTCGTGGCGATCAGCGACTTCACCCGATCGCAGCTGATGCGCATCGCGCCCACCGATGTGTGGGACCGGATCGTGACGGTCCGTTGCGGAATCGACCTGGAGCGCTTTGCTCGTCGGGGTGACGAGGCTGGCGCTTGGGCCACCCGCACGGTGGTGGTGACGGCGCGGCTGGCTCCCGAAAAGGGCCATTCAGTGCTGCTCGACGCGCTCGCACTGCTCCGCGAGCGCGGTGTCGGATGCCGGGTGCGGTTCGTCGGCTCCGGGCCGATGCATGACGAGCTCTGTCGCACCGTCGAACGGCTCGGTCTCGGCGACCGCGTCGACTTCGTCGGGGCGCTGCCGCCCGACGGCGTCGCCGCCGAGTTGCGGGGCGCTGCCGTGTTCTGCCTCCCGACGTTCGCCGAGGGCCTCCCGATCGTGCTCATGGAGGCAGCGGCGACGGGCGTCCCGCTCGTGACTACCTACATCGCGGGCATCCCCGAGCTCGTCGACCACGAGTCAGGCCACCTCGTCCCTGCAGGTCGGGCGGATCTGCTCGCCGATGCGCTCACGGCCGCCCTCGACGACGTCGCAGCCCGCGACCGCCTCGTCCACACCGCCGCGGCTCGTGTCTCCGAACGCCACGATGCCCGCCGGAACCTCGCCCAGTTGGCCGGCGAGCTGCACATCGCCCACGCGAGGCCCGCATGACGGCCGAGTCGATCCCCACGGCGCAGACGCCGGTGGATGCCCAGGCACCGGTGCCGCCGCGCTCGGTGCCGTCGTGCTCGGTGGTGATCCCCGCCTACAACGAGGCGGCGGGGATCGGTCGGATGCTCGACCATCTCTACGAGGACGGCCTCGCGCGACGCGCCGACGTCGTGGTGGTCTGCAACGGATGCACCGACGACACGGCCGAGCGTGCCCGAGCGACCGGACACCCGGTGCGCGTGATCGAGCTCGAGCAGCCGAGCAAGACAGCGGCCATTCGTGCCGGGGAGCGGGCCGCTCCGACGCTGCCCCGGATCTATGTGGATGCCGATGTGGTGACGTCGGGGGCTGCGATCACGGCGGTGGCCGAGGCGCTGGTCGGTGCGGTCGTCGCTGGACGTGCGCCGGCTCGGTTCGATCTGCGCGACTGCTCGTGGATCGTCCGACGTTTCCATGACGCGAGCTCTCGCCTCCCGAGTGTTCAGGCCGAGCTCTGCGGTGGCGGCATGTATGGGCTCTCGGCCACCGCACGCGCGCGCTTCGCCGACTTCCCCGACCTCATCGCCGACGACCTGTTCGTCGCTCGCATCGTCGCCCCCGACGAACTCGTGATCGTCGATACCCGACCGACCGTCATCACGCCGCCGCGCTCGCTCGATGCGCTGTGGCGGGTGCGCAAGCGCGTGGTGCGCGGGACGCAGGAGATGGCGGCGACGCAGGGTGTGGCGACGACGGCCGGTACGACCGGTCGGGAGTTGCTGCGCCAGCTGAGGTCACCGGCGAACGTGCTCGACGTCGCTGTGTACGCGGCGGTCGTGGTGGGCGCGCGCCTCGCCGTGCGGTTCGAACGCCAGGCGCCACGGTGGGAGCGCGATGAGACCTCGAGGGCAGGCTGATGGTCGATGTCCCCCGGACGGGTGTGGCAGCTCGGCGGGTCACGTGAAACCAACGAGACATTCGGTATTCAGGTCTCGGCGCGAACCGACCGATGAAGGCTGTGTGGTGAACCGCTTCCAAAGCGACAGCGAGCAGTGTCGTGTAACCTCCGAATCGATGGGCACGGAGGATGAGGGTCAGTCGTCGCCCGGCGCGCCCCCGAAGTTCCGTCGTGTCCCCATCCTGAACGTCCACCTCGATGACATGTCCATGAACGACCTGCTCGCGGTCCGTGACGGGATGTTCATGACCCTGCACGCCGACATGCTGCTCAAGCTGCAACAGGACCGTGATTTCTACGAGATGCTGCCGATGTTCCAGGTGATCACCTGCGACAGCCAGGTGCTGTACTTCCTGATGAAGCTGATCCGCCGTCCGGTGCAGGAACGTGTATCGGGCTCGGACTACTTCCCGGCCTTCTGCGAGCGCTACCGCGATGATCCGTCGGCGACGATCTTCATGTGCGGCGCAGGCCCCGGCATTGCCGAGCGTGCAGCTGCGAAGGTGAACAGTCGCGCCGGCCGCGACATCGTCGTCGGTTTCACCAGTCCGCGGTTCGATGCCGCGCCGGACGGTCCGTACGTCGACGAGCTGGCGGCGCAGATCAACGCGTCGGGCGCCACCGTGCTGATGATGGGCATGGGCAGTCCGCGCCAGGAGAGGTTCATCGCTGCGTTGCGCCCCAAGCTCACGTCGGTACGGCTCTACATGCCGCTCGGCGGCACCATCGACTACGAGGCCGGTGCGGTGAAGCGGCCGCCCGCCTGGGTCACGAAAGCCGGCCTCGAATGGGCGTGGCGCGTGCTGCACGAGCCGCGCCGTCGTTGGCGCCGGTACCTCCTCGACGACCCCAAGGTGCTCTACCTCGTCCTCGAGGACGTGCTCGGTCGCTACCGCAATCCGTTCGGCACGCCGGATTCGCGGTGAAGGGTTTGGTCGCACAGCTCACCGGACGTGTCCGACAGCTGCGGGAGAACGGCCTTGCGGGCGACAGCTTCTGGGGCTTTCTCCACGAGGGGATCGGTCTGGTGGCGACGATGACGGCGTTCACGCTGCTCGGGCGGTCGCTCGGCACCGCCGGATACGGCGACTATGCGTCGCTGTACGCCATCGTCGGACCGCTCGGGAACCTCGCCGCATCCGGCGTCCCGCTCGCCCTGATGCAGCACGTGTTGCGCGACCGCGAACCGCTCGCCGACACGGTCGGATCCTGCACCTCGCTCACCCTGTTGTTCGGCACCGGCCTCGCCGTCATCGGGGTCATGGTGGGCGCGCTCATCATCCCGACGCTGCCGATCGTCACGATCGCAATGGTGATCGTGCTCGAGTTCCTCGTCCAACCGTTGAGCAACGTGGCCAGCACCACCATCCAGACCCAGGCGGGGTACGCCCGAGCGACCCAGCTGCGTACCGGGCAGGTGCTGATCCGGCTCGCGATCATCCTCGTGCTGCACGCAATGGACAACCTCACGGTGGCGTCGCTCGCGGCCACCCACCTCGTCGTGTCGGTGTTCGTCACCGGCGCCATGCTCCAGTTGACTGCCCGTCACTATGGCTACCGCCCATGGCCGCGTCGGTTCCGCAAGCACCATGCGGGCACCAGCGTGTCGTACTCCATCGGGATCACCGGCATCACGCTCCAGAACGACGGCGACAAGGCCACCCTGGCGGCCTATGGCTACCGTGAGGAAACGGGTCTCTACGCCGCGGCGTACCGCATCGTGCAGTTCGGACTCATCCCCGTCGGGGTGCTCACGGGAGCGACGCACCAGCGGTTCTTGCACCACGAGGAAGGCGAGCGAGATCAACACCTGACCCGTGCGATCAAATACGCCGGTGTCACCGTCGCGTACGGCGTCGTGTTCATGGCCGTCGTGCTGTCGTTGGCGCCGCTGCTCCCGCGACTGGTGGGAGAGGAGTTCCGCGAGTCGGTCACGATGGTGCGTTGGCTGGCACCCTTGGTGCTGCTTCGGGGTCTTGCGATGTTCCCGATGAACGCGCTCATGGGGCTCGGCAAGACGTTCATGCGCTCGATGCTGCTGGTGGTCACTGCCGCGCTGAGCATGGTGCTGTACATCACGCTGATCCCGATCTGGAACTGGAAGGGTGCCGTGGCGGGCACGCTCATCGGCGAGGCGGCACTCGCGTGCGCCGCCTGGTTCTTCCTGTTGCGCTACCAGCGTCTCGACAACGCCCGTATCGACGCCGCACAGACCGGCGGCGATCAGGAAGACGACCCAGGCGCCGACCTCGACGACGAGACCATGGCGGCGGTGAACGAGACGTCGATGCATGCGGCGATGCACGCCGAGGACGACCGGACGTGAACGCTGATGACCTCTCGGCGAGGCGGGTGTTGTTCCTCGCCGACGAGCTGCACTCGTCGGGTGGGCTCGAGCTGTTCGAGCTCGCGATCGCCGAGGCGCTCTCGAAGCGGGGATGGGAGCTCGTGCTGTCGTACGCGACAGACGGTGACCTCGTCGACCGCTGGTCGGCCATCGCCGAGATGCGCCGCCGCGACGCCCACCCCGACCTCGCCGCTGCCGTGTCGCGCTCCGACATCGTGTACTGCCATTGGGTGCACCTGCTCGAGCCGGCGCTTGCTGCAGCGCAGTCCGTGGGGCGACCCGTCGCCGGGCACTTGCACCTGCCACCGTTCCACCTCCGCGACGGCTGGAAGGGGCTCGTGAAGGGCCGCCACCGCTGGCCGATGGAGCCGCGAGTGTGGTCGAAGCGCACGGAGGTCGGCGCCTTCGCCGCCGTCTCCGACTTCACCCGCGCCCAGTGGCTGCGCAGCGGTCTGCCCGCGGATCGGGTCCTGACCATCCACAACGGTATCGACCTTGCGATCTACCGGCCGCCCACGGCGGACGAACGCCGCGAGGTACGGGCGGAGTTCGGCGTCGGCGACGATGAGATCGTGATCGGCTACGTCGGTCGTCTCGACCCGCTGAAGGGGGTGCACCACCTCCTCGATGCGTTCTCGACGCTGGCGGCAGGCGATCCCCGGCTCCGACTCGTCATCGTCGGTGCGCCCACCCGCAACGACATCGCAGCCGGGGAGCGCTTCGCGGACGAGCTCCGAGCCCGCTCGCCCGCGACCGTCCGCTGGCTCGGCAAGCGACGCGACACCGAGCGCCTCTACCGCGGGTTCGACCTCTTCGTCGTGCCGAGCAACTGGGACGAACCGTTCGGCCTCGTGACGATCGAAGCGATGGCATCGGGCGTCCCGGTGCTCTCGACGTGCCGTGGCGGTATCCCGGAGATCCTCACCGGCCCGCTCGCCCGCTGGCTCGTCGAACCCGACACTGCGAGCATTCGCGAGGGCCTCGAGCGACTGCTCGCGGAGGACCTCGCAGCTGTCGGGCGCAGCGGACTCGAGCACGTGCGCTCACACTTCACGATCGATCACACCGCAGCCGGAGTCGAGCGGATGCTGCTCGATCTGATCAGTGGTGGCGGACGCGCACGCCCAGAGCTCCCGTGAGGAGGCCCGCGGCGCGGACGACCTGCAGCAGCGTGAAGCGGAGGTGCGGTGGCTGCCGGCGCGCCACCCGGGTGAACGGGCGCGCCAGCGCAGTGGTCATCCGACGTCCGCCGCGCAGCACGAGGCGCGGGCGTGAGGCTTCGCCGGTCTGGTTGTTCGTGACCGCCTCGCTGTTGCCCCACCAGTAGCGCGACTTGACGAGCGCCCACAGACCGAGTTCGTCCAGTGGTTCGACGGCGTGCACCCGGGCGCGAGCGCTGTACACCGACCGGAGCCCGCGTGCGGTGGCACCGGAGAAGAACACCATGTCCTCTCCGCCGATCCGGCCGAAGGCGGGGTCGAAGCGATGATCACTGTTGGCCCGCAACCACGCGAGGTCGATGAGGCAGTTGTTCGTCTGCCCGATCGGGATCGTCGTGCCGTCCTCCGCGTACGACTGGTCGTCGTGGGCGAACACCTCCTGCTCGGTGATCCAGGCGGCCGCCTCCGGGTGCACGTCGGTGATCATCGGCCCCGACACAGCGTCGGCCCCGATGTGGGACCGGGTATCGAGCAGCGCGTCGATCCACTGCGGCTCGGGGAGGCAATCGTCGTCGGTCATCACCAGCACGTCGGCGATCTCCGTCGCTGTCTCGAGCAGCAGGTTGCGGACGAGGGAGATGTTCTGCTTCCCGCAGCGGCGGTAGTGCACACCCAGCGGGAAGCGGCCCTCGAACGACCGAACAACGGGCTCGGCTGTGCCGTCGGGGTTGTCGTCGACGATGACGATCGCGAGCGAGAAGCGGTCGCTCGAGGCCTCTCCGATCTCGGCGAGCCGCTCGAGCAGCACCCGGAGGGGGTCGTTGCGGCGGTAGGTGCCCACACAGGCGGCGACGCGAAGCCGGGTCGGCACTGCCGCCGAGTTGGCATCCGTCGGGTCGTGCGAGGTGTTCGTCATGAGGACTTGATCGTACTGGGGCGCCTCGCCTGGATGAGCAAGCCCGCCGGTCGTCGCCGGGTGGGCGAAGGGTGCTCGGGTGCTCGTCGATGCGGTCCTACACTCCTGCTCGTGACGAGCGAGGGCGCCGGCCGACCGGACATCACGGTGGTCGTGCCGACGAGGGATCGACGGGTGCTCGTTCGACGACTGCTCGATCGGCTCGATGCGATCGACGACGACCTCCGGTACGAGCTGATCGTCATCGACGAACAGTCCACCGACGGCACCAGCGAGGAACTCGCAGCGTGGCAGCCGTTGAAAATACCGCTGCGCGTCATCCGCCACGACCCGGCGAAGGGGCCGAGTCCCGCTCGCAACGCGGGGCTCGCCGCAGCCAACGGCGCTTATATCGCCTGGATCGACGACGACGACCTCACGTCGCCCGACCGCCTGCGCCGTCAGCTCGACCTGATCCGTGCCAGCGGTGCCCGGTGGTCGTGTGCCGCCAAGGTCGACATCGACGACGAACTCCGCGTGATCGGCCACGGTCGGTGCCCCTCGGTCGACGGCCTCGTCGACCGGTTGTTGTCGTTCAACTGCCTCCCGGCTGCCGGGCAGGGCCTGCTGGTCGAGACCGCGTTGGCCCGCGAGGTCGGTGGCTTCGACGAAACACTCGACGCGGCAGAGGACTGGGACTTCTGCATCCGCTGTGCGCTCGTGGGCCTGCCAGTGATGCTCGACGAGCCGCTCGTCGGATACCGCACCGGCGTGCCCTCGATGAGCACCAACACGGCGAAGATGGAGCGGACGATCGCGGCCGTGTTCGCCAAGCACGCCGACGAGAGCGCTCGTCGCGGGGTGGCGCCGTCGTGGTTCGACGTCCATCGCAGCCTGCTCACGGCCGACGCGATGAACTCGCGTCGCGACGGGCTCCGGCGTGCGGTGCGGATGGTGCGGGCGAAACCGTCGCCGAAGGCGATCGCCCGGTGCGCCGCCGTGGTCGCGTTCCCTGCCCGAGACGCCGAACGGTCACGGCGCGCCCGGATCGATCAGGTGCCGGCGGAGTGGGTGCATCTCGCACGATCGTGGCTGGGGCCGGAACTGACCCCGCCGGACAGCTGAATCGACCCCGTCGGACTCGCTGGGCCGTGTGCGCTGTCCGTCCGGCGCCGGCCTGGTCAGCACTGGCCGGTCAGCACTGGCCGGTCAGCGGCGGCCAGCACCCAGGCGAGTCTCTATCGGCAAGGTGGCGTCGGCACGCATCTCCTGCTCGGACCGGGCGAGGACGACCCAGATCAGGGCCATGAAGCCGAGCATCGAGCTCTGGAACAGCACCTCGCTGATGGACATGAATGCAATTGCCGCGCAGCAGGCGAGTGCCCAGCGGGCGGTCATCCGGGCCGGCGTCTCGAGGAGGACGAATGCCTTGCGCAGGATGCTCGCAAAGAACACGACGAAGAGCACGAGACCGACCAGCCCCATCTCGAGCAGCACCTCGATCGCGCCGTTGTGGGCGTGGGCGGCCTGGAATCCGATCTGGCGGTGGAGGCCTGCGGTGATCGGGGCCTGGAGGTCGTACCACACACCGCCGTAACCCAGCCCGAGGATCGGGTGCTCTGACACCACCTTCATCGATTCGGCCCAGATGACCGTGCGACCGCTGAACGTGATGTCCTTGCCGTAGAGGTCGAGGAAGGCCGGCATCAATCCGAGTGCGATGAACACGGCGACGATGATCGCCGCCACCGAGACGAGCGTGAACAGGGCTCGGTCGCGGTTGTTCGTGCTGCGTCCCAGGGCCCCGAGCCACATCCACGTCATCAGGGCGACGAGCAGCCCGCTGGCGGCCGTCGCAGATCGGCTGCTGATCACGCAGGCGATGGCGAGGATCGCGCCGAGCGTGCGGAGTCCCCGCCGTCGCTCGAAGGCGAGGATGGCCATCAGGCCCAGTACCAGGAAGATGCCGAGGCCGTTCTTGTGCCCGAACAGGCCCCGCCACCCGATCAGCTCAGCGGCATCGGTCTCGAGACCAGCCGGTGACGCCCTCGACTCCGGACGGGTGAGTGATGTGAACAACACGAGTACGGTCACGCCGTAGTACATCCAGCACAGCGCTCGCCGGAGGAGGTGTGTCGGCAGGGTGCCGACCACGGCGAGCAACGTCAACAGCGCAGGGATCTCGTTGCGGATCTGGAACTGGCTGAAGACCGGGTCGCGGCTCCATGCCGCCGACATCGCTGTCCAGCACAGCACGGCCAGCAGTGGGAGGCTGACCGGGATCCGGGCGATGCTCCCGCGAGGCGAGATGACGAGCACCATCAGTGCGAAAGCGGGCAGGGCAGCGGTGGAGAACGCGCCCGGCGGTCGGTACACCTGCTCGATGATGCCGAACTTGACGATGAACCAGAGATAGATGACAGCCACGGCCGCCAGTTGGTGGAGCGTGAACTGTTCGTCGCGGATCGTGGGCGCGGGCGCGCGCACTGCGACGGCGGTCATCGCCGACACATGGGTCGCTCGACCCAATTCCCGAGATCATGACGAGAGGCCCTACCCGAGCTGGGGTGGGGGCCAGTACCGTACGGGCGCACCCGGCCACGCTAGCGCTGGTCGGAGGGGCTGGCACCGTCGGTCCGGCCCGATGGAGCGACGGCGCTGGCGCAGGTCCGCGCAGGACCCGTGGACGAGGAGCGAGACATGCAGGTGATCGACAAGGCGTTGACGAAGGTCCGGTACAACCGGCGCACCAGTCCGCTCTTCTACTGGTCGCACGCACCCCTGTTGTGGGCGCGCACGACGACCTCGCGGCGTCCCCTCACCCCGTTGGTGCGTTCGGTCAGCGACGAGCTCCGGGCGAAGGCCGCTGCCTCCACCTCGCTCGACGAGCTGGCGGTGCAGAACGAAGACCGCCTCTGGCAGCAGGTCGACGCACTGGTGCAACGGATGGAGCCGGCCACGGTGAGCCCCACCGACGGCGACGTCGGTGATGGCCGCAACACTCACTTCCACTGCATCAGCATCGACTGCCCCGAGCTCGCCGAGGACGCACCCGAGGTGCTCATGCTCGGTGTCGACGAGACGATCCTCGACATCATCGAGCGGTACCTCGGTGTGCCCGTGGCGCTCTGTGACGTGCACCTGCGCAAGGACTTCGGTACCGGGGCCCAGGTGGGAACCCGTATCTGGCATCTCGACACCGAGGACCACCGCACCATCCGGATGATCGTGTACCTGAACGACGTCACCACCGACAACGGCCCGTTCGAGTACCTGCCGCTCGACGTCAGCAGTTCGATGCCGGCCGACATCGTCGACCGTGGCCTGCGGGCCAAGGGCGACCCGTTGCTCGACGAGGAGATGTCGCGGTTGGTGCCTCGCGAGCGCTGGCAGCAGGCGGTCGGCCCTCGCGGCAGCGTGTCGCTGGCCGACAATGCCCGACTGTTCCACCACGGCAAGGCGCACGAGTCGATGCGCCTGGCGATCTTCTACACCTTCACCTCGCGTTCGCCCCGGTATCCGGCGATCGAACGCAACCACGCGTTCGACGATCGGCTGAACCCGCGACAGCGCCAGGCGTTCTTCGTCGACACCACCGCATGATGCGTGATCCGGACACCACAGAACAGCTGCAACGCGTGACCGGGGCTGACGTGGGCTGCCAGGGCTGACCGGGGCCGATCCGGCCCGGCTCGCCGGAGATCGCGTCCGGTTCCGAGGAGCGGGTTGGCGCGCGGTGTGCCTCGGCGGTAGCGTTGCCAAGTCAATTTACGTCCGTGTGCGCCCTCCGCTCTGGCGAAGGGGACCACATGGCAACAACTCAACTCGGTGCTCCGCCGGTCCATGGACCTGCGGAGCATTTGCGTGAACGGCGCCGTTTCGAAGCGCCGTGCCGGCCCGGTCGCACGATCTCATGATCGGTCGAGCGGGGAGACTCCCAGGTCGAACACCACGCCCGGCATCCGCCGGGTCCGAAGGAAAAGGCTGCCGACATGGCACTGAAAGCGATCGTTGGCGAGAAAGTCGCCATGAGCCAGGTGTGGGTGAACGACCGAGTCGTTCCCGTCACCGTGCTCCGCGTCGAGCCCGCCCGCATCGTGCAGGTGAAGACCACCGAGCGCGACGGCTACACCGCCCTGCAGGTCACGTATGGCCAGAAGGATGCGAAGAAGCTCACCAAGCCCGAGGCCGGACACTTCGCGAAGGCCGGCGTGCAGCCGGGTCGTCGCCTGGTGGAACTCCGTCTCGACTCCGTCGATGGGTTCGAGGTCGGCCAGGAGATCACCGTCGATCAGCTCGCCCAGGGCGAGAAGGTCGACGTCACGGCCGTCAGCCGGGGCAAGGGCTTCGCCGGTGGCATGAAGCGCCACAACTTCAAGGGCCAGGGCGCCAGCCACGGTAACCACAAGCACCACCGTGCCCCCGGCTCGATCGGTCAGGCCAGCTTCCCCGGCCGTGTGTTCAAGGGCCTGAAGATGGCTGGTCACATGGGCCACGAGCAGGTCACCACGCTGAACCTCGAAGTGGTCCAAGCCGACACCGAGCGCAACCTGCTGCTGGTGAAGGGTTCGGTTCCGGGCCCGAACGGCGGCGTGGTCATCGTCCGCAATGCCGTCAAGGGTGCCAGAGCCTCTGACGGCAAGAAGGGGGCCCACTGATGGCGTCCATCGCTGTGAAGAGCATCTCCGGCAAGAGCGCCGGCGACGTGCAACTCGCCGATGACGTGTTCGGCATCCAGCCGAACGTCCCGGTGCTGCACCAGGTCGTCACCGCCCAGCTCGCCGCACGTCGTGCGGGAACGCAGAGCACCAAGACCCGCGCCGAGGTGTCGGGTGGCGGCAGGAAGCCGTTCAAGCAGAAGGGCACCGGCAACGCCCGCCAGGGCTCGACCCGTGCACCGCACTTCAGCGGTGGTGGCGTCGCCCTCGGCCCGAAGCCGCGCAAGTACGATCAGCGCACCCCCAAGAAGATGATCAACCTCGCACTCCGTTCGGCGCTGTCCGACCGTGCTGCCGAGGGCAAGATCATCGTGATCGACGAGTGGGGCTTCGACGTCCCGAAGACGAAGGCCGCGAAGGCCGCCCTGGGCACGCTCGGCATCGAGGGCAAGGCGCTGATCGTGGTCGATCGCGACGACATCAACACGATCAAGAGCTTCCTCAACCTGCGTGAGGTGCAGCTGATCGAGCGTGGCGAGCTGAACGCCTACGACATCCTCTGCAACGAGTACATCGTGTTCACCAAGTCAACGCTGCCCGTCTCCAAGGCCAGCAAGACCGAAAGCGCCGTGTCATGAAAGACCCCCGCGACATCATCATCGCCCCCATCGTCTCGGAGAAGAGCTACGGCCTCATCGAGCAAGGCGTCTACACGTTCAAGGTCCACACTGCCGCCAGCAAGCCCGAGATCCACGATGCGGTCGAGGCCATCTGGGGCGTACAGGTCGTGAAGGTGAACACCCTGAACCGTAAGGGCAAGAAGACCCGAGCCCGCCGCGCGAACAAGCAGGGCTCCAAGCCCGACACGAAGCGCGCGATCGTCACCCTGGCAGCGGGCAACGAGATCCCGCTGTTCGAGAACTGAGCAACGAGCCATGGCCATTCGCACCCGCAAGCCCACTTCCGCCGGCCGTCGCTTCCAGACGTCCTCCGATTTCTCGGAGATCACGAAGACGACGCCCGAGAAGTCACTCCTCGCCCCCACCAAGAAGTCCGGTGGACGCAACGTCTACGGCCGAAAGACCGCCCGCCATCGCGGCGGTGGTCACAAGCGCCAGTACCGCATCATCGACTTCAAGCGAGTCAAGGACGGCATGACCGCCAAGGTCGCCGCCATCGAGTACGACCCGAACCGCACCTGTCGAATCGCGCTCCTGCACTACGCTGACGGTGAGAAGGCATACATCCTGGCTCCCAAGGGCCTCGAGGTCGGCGCCCAGGTGCGCAGCGGCCAGGGTGCCGACATCAAGCCCGGCAATGCCATGCCCCTGCGGTTCATCCCGGTCGGTACCACGGTGCACAACGTCGAACTGCGCCCCGGTCAGGGCGGAAAGATCGGCCGTTCGGCCGGGATGGCCGTCCAGCTGGTCGCGAAGGAAGGCGCTTACGCCACCCTGCGCATGCCCAGTACAGAGATGCGCCGAATCTTGATCGACTGTCGCGCCACGATCGGCGAGGTCGGCAACAGTGAGCACGAGCTCATCACCATCGGCAAGGCCGGTCGCAACCGCTGGAAGGGCCGTCGCCCGCAGACCCGTGGTGTGGCCATGAACCCGGTCGACCACCCGCTGGGTGGTGGCGAGGGCCGTACATCCGGCGGTCGCCCACCGGTGTCGCCCTGGGGCAAGCCCGAGGGTCGTACCCGCAACAAGAAGAAGGCGTCGCAGCAGCTGCTCGTCCGCCGCCGCCGTACGAGCAAGGGTCGGAGGTAATCACCCATGTCACGCAGTCTGAAGAAGGGCCCCTTCGTCGACGACCACCTGCTCAAGAAGGTGGACGCACAGAACGCCGCCGGTGAGCGAAAGGTCATCAAGACCTGGAGCCGCCGCAGCACGATCATCCCCGACATGGTCGGGCACACCATCGCCGTCCACGACGGTCGCAAGCACGTGCCGGTGTACGTCACCGAAAGCATGGTCGGTCACAAGTTGGGCGAGTTCAGCCCCACTCGGACCTTCAGGTACCACGCCGGCCAGGAGAAGAACGCAAAGGGTCGCCGCTGATGACTGGTCCCAAGCTCAACGAGAAGTCGTTCGTCGCCGGCGAGCGCGTCGGTACCAAGGCGAGCGCCAAGTACGTCCGCATGTCGGCGTCGAAGGTGCGAGTCGTGCTCGATCTCATCCGCGGCCTGCCCGTGCGTGAGGCCGACGAGGTGCTGCAGTTCACCGATCGCAACGCCGCGATCGCCGTGCGCAAGGTGCTGGCCTCCGCCGTCGCCAATGCCGTCCACAACGACGAGCAGGACGCCGACGAGCTGTTCGTGCTCGCCTGTTACGCCGACGAGGGCCCGACGCTCAAGCGGTTCACGCCGCGAGCCCGTGGCCGCACCGGTCGCATCAAGAAGCGCACCGCCCACATCACCGTCGTGGTGGCCCGTCTCGACGACGACCGCCTCGAAGTGGTGCAGGCACGGCTCGCCCGCCGCACTGCGGCAGGTCGCCGCCGTGTCGCCGCTGGTGGAACTGTCGCCAGCCGTCGGGACCGTGTCGAGCGCAGCCGCCAGCGGGCGGCAGGGTTCAAGTCGGGCGAAGCCGCTGACGAGAGCGCGGAGAACACCGGCAGCGTCGAGAACACCGAGAACACCGAGAAC
>Ga0105047_10007836_pt1 | contig 17940 bp, 14 predicted proteins | sample MAT04_FD_78384 | JGI IMG/M metagenome (GOLD analysis project Ga0105047, IMG submission 78384) | Freshwater microbial communities from Lake Fryxell liftoff mats and glacier meltwater in Antarctica - MAT-04 (megahit assembly) | ecosystem: Environmental > Aquatic > Freshwater > Ice > Liftoff...
AAATCAGGGTGCACCACTCCACTGGATCCTCACCGAATCAAAAGAGCGGTTTGCGGCTGAGCCGATTGTTCCTTGATTTCCCCAACGACTCTGGGAATTCACAGCATTGAGGTTCAACAGGCTGAGTGACGCATGTCTCGATGAGATAAATGACGTTGAGCGGACGTGACCTTCTGGAAACCGGCCTCACTTTCGGTTGACTCACTTGCAATAAAACATCTCGCGGATGGTTCCCTCCTTGGGCCGGTGGTCCCTGCGTGAGGGAAGGTGCAGCACTCCCGTGACACGTCCTGCCTTCCGGTTCGCCCATGTCGCACGGCGCTGACCCGTTGCGTTGGGTCCGGCTGACCTCCGAGGACACCACGACCTTTGGGCTGGCCTGGTCCACTATTGAGCACTGCGAACAACGCCCACTGATCAAAGAATATCACAAATGCCTGAAGACCGGCTGCCGCATCGAGCAGCGGCGGTATCGCACCGCGAACAGGCCGGAAGCCATCATTGGCCTGATCTGCGGGCTGGCCGCGCGACTGTTGCAGCTGAAGCTCGTCACTCAGGCCACTCTGGATCGACCCGCCGCCGAAGTCGTCCCGCCCCGCTGGATCGACGGACTCTGCCGCGTCCTCAAACGCCCCCGCCCCCTCGACACCGCCCGTGACTTCTCTCGCGCCCTGGCCAGCCCGGGCGGCCTCCTTTGCCGGAAGTGCGACGGCGAACCCGGCTGGCAAACCATCTGGCGCGGCCTCGAAACCCGACTTCCCGGCCTCCGCGCCCTCGATGCGGCTCAGCAAAGATATGGTTGAAGATGAGCTCTGAGGGTCTGGGTTGCAGAGCAGCATTAGGAATTGCAGGGTGGCGATTCAAGGGGCATGAGCCTCTTGTGCCTGCGTCACCCAGACGTGCAAAGCAGCGTCTCACCCCATTCGAGATCCTCTGGGCCATTCTTTGGGAAGTCGAGATCTCGGTCGTGCGTCGTTGTTGGGAGATGAGCTTAACCTCGGCTAGAACTCGCCGAGCACTTCTCCGCCCGAACGAGTCGCCAAGGCCCGCCACAAGAGCAGGTCAATGTTTTCCGAGAGGGAGCGGACCGAGCCATCCATCAGCAGGCTATTCACGATCCCAACGTGATAGCTGCGGGAGGTCATCGCTCCATAGGTGGGGACAGTTGCGGAAGATCCCTCACGTTGATTGACCCAGTCGACATCATAAGTCACGCCCGCATCGATATGCGGCACTTTGGTGTTCGGGCCGAAGACGCTCGTGAAACCGGTCTGATTCAAGCGGGCGTCGCACCACTCATTATGTCCAGAGTCCTTGAGGGTCCCTCCCAACGCAGACACAGCCGCAGGTGAGGCGGGCAAGGCTGGCGCGGGCGTCCCGATCTCGCGCAGGTAGCTCTGCCACGCCTTGACCTCGGAAAACCCGATCGTGTTGCTGGTTCCATCGGTGATATCGCGATCAGCGAACTTGCTGTTCGGTGCAAACACTCCATCGCCGACTCGTCCCGAGACTGGATCCCAGAGGAACCACGAGCCATAGTTGGCCGCATAGCTGGTCGGATAATACGTGGTCGCTCCATCCGGAAACGGCCGGTCGTTCACGTCGCTCGGACACATGAACAAAGCGATGCGTTGGGCGGTCACGACATTCTGGTTGGGTGCGACGTTGTAGTTCCTGGAGAAGTCGATCAGGTTCTGCAGATTGGCTTGATCGACAAATGGAAGCAGGCGAGCCTGAGCCGACCAACCGCCACCGGCTGTTGTTCCGCTGGCATAGGTCCCTCCCGGCGGGAACTTGGTGTAGGTATCGAGATAGTTGTGCAGGGCCAGACCGATCTGCTTGAGATTGTTCTTGCACTGCGAGCGCCGAGCGGCCTCGCGGGCCTGTTGCACGGCGGGCAACAGCAGGGCGATCAATACGGCGATGATCGCAATGACTACCAGAAGTTCGATCAGCGTGAAGCCCGACCGACGGTTGACTGGACGCAACATGGGTATCTCCCGATCCGATGCGTGCCACAAAGTCAGGGTTGCACGAGGGCGAACCTCAAGCCGATCGAGTGTGGCTGGCAAAACGCGGCAGAGGCGTAGCTGGCTAACTCACCGGGACATTGTTGACACTGAGTCTCAAGAGCAATACTCTATGCGTGTTAGCCAGCCTTCGCAAGCCACTTCTCGCATTTTTGTTTGTCAAAAAGACACAATCCGTGAACCAGTCCTCACCAGAAGAAGCACCGGATGTCCCCGGAAATCAAGCGGATACGTCGATTCAGACGCGTTTGATTCACTCCGAAGAGCTCCTGTCCGGGCACACAGAAATCCTGATTCGACACGGCAGTGAGGTCTATCGCTTGCGCGTCACTCGCTCCGGGAAACTGATTCTGACGAAATAAGTAAGACTTCATTTATCCGAGACGTTTCAGAGTTCGAATTCACTCTTGCGGTCACCCGACGCGTCAGCCGGGAACAAGAGTCCCAGCGCCCCTTGGCCGAGCGAACCGGCGTCCAAAGACGCGTGCCCGAAATCGGTCGTCCAAGTGGTGGCGTTTTTCCCTTACGGATGGGGCCGGGTCAAGCTGCTCCAGGCTGGGCCTGCGGCTTATTTGGGCTCACCAGAGGGCGATGCGGCCTGCGGTTTCGCTTCTCCTCCCAACTCAACCGTGATCTCCACCGGTCGTTCGTCACGTAATACCGTGATGGTCACTCTCTCGCCCGGCTTCTTGCTTTCGATGAAGCCGAGGAACTCAGCGGGGGTCGCGACCTTCTCTGCATCGACGGCGACGATGATATCCGCCGCTCCGGCATCCTCGACAACGAATACGCCGCGCTTGGTGATCTTCGGTCCCCGCAACCCCGCCAGCCCCGCCGCGCCTTTGGGTTCCAACCGGGCGATGCGCAGCCCCTTCTCGACGACCTCGACGTGAGTGATTCCGATATCACCCCGCACGACATGCCCGTGCTCCAAGAGCTCGGGGACGACGCGTTTCACCAGATTGATGGGGATTACGAAACCGATCCCGGCACTCTGCGCTACCTTACTCGCGATGGCCGTGTTGATGCCGATCATCCGTCCGTGAGAGTCCAAGAGCGGCCCCCCGGAGTTCCCGGGATTGATGGAGGCATCGATCTGGATGATCGATTTGATCACCCAGTTCTCTTGGATCTCCAGAGTCCGGTTCAAACTGGAGATGATCCCCAAACTCATCGTCCGTTCGAGCCCGAACGGGTTGCCCAGCGCGAAGACCCGCATCCCCACCCGCACAGTATCCGAATCCCCGAGTTCGACCGGATAGAGATCTTCTTCGGGAGCCTCGATGCGGATCACCGCGATATCATTGACGGGATCGACACCGACTGGCTTGGCGGCGAATGACTCGCCATTGAAGAGCGTCACCTGAATCCGCTTGGCCCCCTCGATCACATGATAGTTCGTGAGGATATGCCCTTCGGTGCTGATGATTGCCCCCGAGCCGGCTCCCTCGGCGGGAATGGCCAGACGGAACATTCCCTCTCGGAGTACAGTCACGGTGGAGATGTTCACGACACTGCGGTTGCATTGGTCGTAGACACCGATGTTGACGACTTCATCGGGAGTCAATCCCTGCTCGTCAAACATAGCGACCGAGGCTTTGCCCATGAGTGGCTTCGAGGGAGAAACATGGCGACCCGTACCGATCGCTGGTCCCTGAGCATTGAGAGCGGGCACTCGCAGAGAATCGACGGCCCACAAAGTCAACAGGCACGCCATGACAGCTGTGGCCACAGTGGCCAGATAAGAACGCATTGCAGGATCCTTCCAGAGCGCCCCAGCCTCAAGGGAGTCTGGGTGAACCGGCATTGTTTCGCGAAGCGGGCGAACAACTCAAGAGGGATTCTGCGGCGGTGCTCGACGAGCGTGAGAGACGGACCTCAATAGTGGGGCGGACGCTCATCCATCGGCTGCGGCTGCTGCGGGTCGGACCATTCCGCAGCGAGTGATTCGATCCGCTTGATCTGCGACTGAACCGCATGAAAGTCTCGTTGCTGATTCAGCAGTGCTTCATTGAGTAATTCCACGTGTCGCTGCAATTCCATGAGCGCGGACTCAATCTGCACCAGTCGATCATCGATACGATCACTCATTGGAAGCCATTTCTGGAGGAAACTCCGAGCGTTCACATTTCCAGTCGAATCGGCGGAAAACGCGTCGAACTCTGGGGCAGTCAACGATTTGACGATACTCCCCAGCCCGTCGCACCGTCAATCAATTGTTCGCACTCGCCGGAGCGGGCGTGGCGCGATGAACTGTGGATTGGAGTGCAAGTCGCAAAGCGACATCGCCTACGTGGGTTCTACTCCAGTTCCGTCCAGCGGGCGTATGCATGCTTGAGCTTGGCCTCCTTGTCGGTGAGCTGCTTTTGCACTTTGGCGATCTTATCGCCCGCTTGCTGGTAGAACTGGGGGACGGCCATCTCGGTGTGCAGAGCGGCGATCTCCGCTTCGAGCGTCTCGATCGTTGTCGGCAGGGTCTCAAGTTCACGCTGCTCCTTGAAGGAGAGTTTGCGGACTCGCGTCTCGGCAGTGGCCGGGCTGGCGCTCGGAGGAGCAGCGATGGCAGCCTTGAGCGATGCTTCACCTGCCACGGCCCGCTGACGGATCCAGTCGTCGTAACCTCCCACATATTCGCGGACGCCGCTGTTCTCGAACACGATTGTGCTGGTCACCACGTGGTTCAGGAACTCGCGGTCATGGCTCACCGTCAGAACTGTGCCGCTGAAGTCGACCAGCCGCTCTTCGAGCAATTCCAACGTCTCCATGTCGAGGTCGTTCGTTGGTTCGTCCAATACCAGAATATTCGCGGGCTTCGAAAACAGCCGAGCCAACAGCACGCGGTTTCGCTCTCCTCCGGACAGATACTTGACCGGCGTCCGCGCTCGGTCGGGAGTGAACAAAAAATCCTGCAAGTACCCGATCACGTGCTTGTCGGACCCATTGATTGTGATCGTGTCCGAACCACCACCGACGTTCTGCTGCACCGTAGCGTCCTCGTCCAGGGCCTCGCGCAGTTGGTCGAAGTAGGCAATCTGCAAGTTCGAGCCCAGCCGCACTTTTCCTTCGGTCGGCTCCAACTGGCCCAGGATCAGTCGCAGCAGGGTGGTCTTGCCAGCTCCGTTCTGGCCAATGATCCCGATCTTGTCTCCCCGCATGACCGTGGTCGAGAACGTGTCGACAATCGACCGACCGGGATAGCTGAACGAAACGGCTTTGAGGTCGGCCACCAAGGCTCCGCTGCGTTCGGCCTCTTGGATTTCCATTCGCACCTGACCCACCCGGTCGCGGCGATCGCTACGGACGTTGCGTAACTTTTCCAGAGCCTTCACTCGGCCTTCGTTGCGAACGCGGCGAGCTTTGACCCCCTGCCGAATCCAGACTTCCTCGATGGCCAAGCGTTTGTCGAACAGGGCATTCTGCTTGTCCTCGACAATCAGCGATGCCTCCTTGCGAGTCAGAAAAGTGTCGTAGTCACAGGACCAGTCGAACAGTTTGCCGCGATCAATCTCCATGATCCGACTGGCCAATCGGCGGAGAAACTGGCGATCGTGGGTCACGAAGATCAAGGCGCCGTCCCAGCGCCCCAGGAATGTCTCCAGCCACTGGATCGAGTCCATGTCGAGATGGTTCGTCGGCTCGTCGAGCAGCAGCATTTCGGGCTTCGAGACGAGTGCCCGAGCCAGCAATACTCGCCGCTTCATTCCCGACGAGAGCTTTTCAAATGCCGCTTCACCATCGAGCTCCATCATGGCGATGATCTGCTCGACCCGCTGTTCTTCCTGCCACTCGGCGATCTGGCTCTCGGCTGTGAAACCTTGGCGGACAATGTCGGTCACAGCGCCGAACAGGTCCATAGGAACCTCTTGCGGCAGACGGGCCACCCGCGACCCTGGATGGAACATCAGTGACCCTCCGTCCCCCTCGATCTCGCCGCACAACAGCCGCATAAACGTCGTTTTTCCGGCCCCATTGCGCCCCAAGAGCCCGATACGCTCCCGAGGCTCTACGCGGCAAGAGATGGCGTCGAGCAATGACTTGCCACGCAGGTGATAACTGAGGTCAGTGATGTTCAGAAGGGGCATGAAGCGGCTGCAATCAGGGCGGGATCGGATCCCCCGTGTGGGGGCGAACCTTCCATTATTGCAGACTCCGACCACGAACAGAAACCACGCCGTCCGAGTCGACCCGTGCGACCTTGGTGTCGCGATTCTCCTACGCCTTCGTCAGCAGTTCACCCTTGCCGAGTTCCAGAAAGTCTCCGCAATAGCGGTGGTAGCTGGCGTTGAGGGCGTCTGCGGGGACGGGGAATCCGAGCTGGGTTAAATACTTGAGATAGACTCGCAAGAACGTCGGCTGCGAGGTGCAGGCGTAGCGAAATGTGGGGAGGATGTCGGGCGACAAAGCTCCGAGCAGGCCGACCGTGCCGCGTTTCATCCCCGCTCCGCAGCGAATCCCTGGCTCTCCGAACACGAGGACCGACCCGGCGATCATATTCACACCGGCAAAGTCGCCGCACTTGCCGCCGACGGCGATCAGACCACGCCGCATCGAGTTCCCCATCTCGTTCCCGGCGTCGCCATCGATCAGGATTTCGCCGCTCGTCATCCCCTTATGACCGCCGCGATAAACCGCACCAATCATGTGTCCTGCGTTCCCGTGGACGCGGATGCGACCCCCGTGCAGTTCGGCGCCGAGCCAGTCACCGACGTTGCCGCGCACCGTAATCTCGCCGCCGCGCATCTCGGCCCCCAGATGCATGCCGACATTCCCTTCGACCAGGATTTTTCCAGAGGTCAGCCCGGTCCCGATCAGCTTGACCTTGGTGCAATCCCCTTGCCAGACCATCGCCTCGTCTTCGCGAGCAGAGCCGGTCACAGAGAAGAATTCTCCCAGCGGAACCTGCTTGTTCCCTCGCTGAATGAGTGTCGCCTGGACCTCCTCAGCGGATTGCGTGCGGACGTTCTCCATGCGGATCGAATCGACTTCGAGGGGAATAGAAGACGGTGTGTGGATGGCGATCGTGAGGGGCATGGGGATCGTTGAGGAGTGAGGATTGAGGAGTGAGCGAGCCAGCGGCAGACATGAGTCTGTCCTGCTTCGCTGACGGCTGACGGCTGATAGCTGACGGCTTGAGGTACAATGACCTCTCTCGCCGAACCCGTCAACGGGACCAATGTCTTGGTGAATGGTTTGTTCGCGGTGAGTTCCGGCAGTTCTGCGACTTCGCACTGGAGTCCGCAATTTCCTGTGGGTCTGGAATTAATCGAGGACCGCCATGATCTTGCTGCGCAGATTCGTGGAATTGGGCTCGATAATTTTGACAGGATGAAGTGGATCATACGGAAATGGTCAAGAACACCTTTCCAGCAATGCTCTCTGGACCCCGTAGGGGTCGGCCAGAATCCGAACTGGCGAGCGATTTCGAGAAGTTGTTTTGGCCATGTCCGGATGATTGACAGGATGGTCAAGGGATCCTCTTCATCCTGTCTACAAATTCTGGCTGTGGCCGCACTCTCGGACACTTGACCGAGCGAACGGAAGCTGACGACTGTTTCGTCCGGACCTACGGGGCCAGACGACAACGATCCTCGCCACTGCGGAGCACCTGAATTGTCTGTTGAAAATCGTGGGGCGGCGAGCTCGTGAACTCCATCCAGAGTCCGGTGATGGGGTGGGCGAAGGCGAGTCGGCAGGCATGGAGCGCGTGACGGCGAATCGGCAGACCGGTCTCCAGCGGGCCCGCGTCGGGGTCTTCCTCATCGGGATCATCGGGGCTGGGGACGAACTTCGGACGCAGCGGGTGAAACTGTCCGTGGGCTTTGTAGAACTCATCCCCGATCAGCGGATGGCCCAGGTGGGCGAAGTGGACGCGGATTTGATGATTGCGTCCGGTGAGCGGGGTCGCCTGCACCAGCGTGTGATTCGGGAACCGTTCGACAACTTCGTAGTTGGTCTGCGAGGGACGCGGGTCGCGGCAATCTCCCCGGCAGGACATCAAGACGTGCCGCCCCGTGGCTGCCTGCCCGATGGCGTTCTTGATGCTGCCGGTGTGGGCCGAGAAGACCCCTTCAGTGAGCGCCAGATAACTCTTGGAGACACGCCCGGCCTCGAACCCCATCGAGATGTTGCGGTGCGAGAGATGAGTGAGCGCCACCACCATCAGGCCGCTGGTCTGCCGATCGAGGCGATGCACGATGCCCGGTCGCAGGAGGCCACGCACCGGAGTCAATTGGTCGAGATGGGTCTGCAAGACATTCGCCAAGCTGTTGGTCTGGTACTCGCCGGTGGGGTGCGCAATGACCCCGGCGGGCTTGTCGACGATGAGCATCCACGGATCGGAATAGAGGATCGGCACCAAGGTGGGGTCCGATTCCAGCACGCGATCGGGAGGTTCGATCAGCTGGACGCGGACCGTTTGACCGGCGAAGACTCGCACTGTTTCGTCAGCAGTAATATGGTCAATCTGGACCAAGCCCGCGCGAACCACGCGCATTAATCGCCAGGCCGAGTGATTGCGGAAATGGCGAGCGAGAAAGGAATCAATCCGGGTGCCATGCAGCGTGTGTTCGACGAGCAGCTCGAACGCTGGCAGAAGACCGTGGGTGACAACCCCCGGGCTTCGTGGACTGTCGCTCCAATCACCGTTCACGGTGCCTTCTTGACGTTGAGGCACACAATGTCCTGGCCGTCACGCAGGTACAACCGCCCATTGGCGATCGACGGAGCCTGCCGCGTTTCTCCAATCACTTCCGCACGGGCCAGTTCCCGGAAGCCCTTCGGACTCGCCTCCACAATCACCAGTTCACCAGCCATCGTGCTGCACCACAGCTTTCCGTCAGCGGCCACCAGATTCCCCTTGCCGAATCGCAGCTGTTGCCAGACTCGCTTGCCGGTTTTCGCCTCGATACATGTGAGGTGCGTGACCGGTCCTGCGCTGCCGACGTTGTCGAACCCGTACAGGTAATCGCCGAGTTGAATTGAGGTTTGCCACTCGTTTCGCATGACGCTCTTTGAGTCGAGTGAAGACCACACCGCTTCCACGTCTTCAGTCTTCACAGCCGGCACTTTCAGCAGCACGCAGCCGTGGTTCTCACCCGACGAGAGGAACAGGTTTCCATCAATGGCCAGCGGGGTCGCGGTGTTGCAGTTGAAGTCGGTTTCGAACGGGTAGCCCCAGAGCATGGCCCCAGTCTTCGGGTTCACACCGAGGGCTTGATTGCCCGCGAATGCGACGACTTGCTGTTGCCCGCCCAGCGTCCGCAACGCCGGCGACGAGTACCCCGCAGCGGCCCCCCGACCAGCAGTCCACGCCTGCTTCCCGGTCGTCCGGTCGAAGGCCACCAGCGTGGCATTCGCTGCCCCCGCTGCCACGATGACGTGGGTCTCCGTCACCAGTGGCGAGCAGGACATTCCGTACTCCGAGGGCTTCGCTTTCTGTTGCTGTGGGACATTGTGACTCCAACGAATGTCGCCCGACTTGAGGTCGACCGCCGCGAGAATGCCCTCACCGGTGTAGATATACGCGGTGCCGTCAGCGAGTGTCGGCGTCGCCCGCGGGCCATCACCCATGGCGTTCTTGTAAGCCGGGGCCAGATCGCTGCTCCACTTTTCTTTGCCCGTCGCAGCATCCAGCGCGACGATCCACTGTCGGTCCAGTCTCTGGACGAGCGTCACAGCGGTGCCTCCACTGATGGCGATGGCCGACATCCCGACACCGCCGGGGACTTTCCACAGAACCTCCGGCCCTTCTTCAGGAAAGGTGTCGATCAACCCCGTCTCTAAGGATATCCCAGTCCGCTCGGGGCCGAGGAATTGCGGCCAGTCTTCGGCGAACAGGGGCGCGGTGAAGAGCAACACCAATGCGGCGAGACCAATTCGGCAGGGCGAAGCTCCCGCTGAGCCGCTTGTGCCAGACCGTGTCATCCTCCAGCAGCGGCTCAGCAGGAGCTTCGCCCTCCCGCCCACGACGCTGTTATGTGTGAGACAGGACCGCCAGTTGTTCAACATCGATTTCTCTTTCTTGGTCGCGATCACTTCACATCCAGACAAACGAGATCGCCATCGGACGACCGGCAGTAGATGCGTCCGTTGGCTAAAACGGGCGTGGTCCAGCACTCCCCCGACAACACTTCCTGGCGAGCGAGTTCTTCGAACTTCTGGGGAGACGCTTTCACCAGGGTGAGCACCCCTTGATCGCTGAGTACGATCAGCTTCCCATCGCTCAAGATTAGCGAGCCTGCTCCGCAGCCGCGTTGCGACCACTTCTGTTGGCCGGTCTTCCACTCGATACACCGCAGGGCGCACTGGCTGGGATTGTGCGAGTTGCCGTGGACCCCGTACAGGTGTCCCTCCCACAGAACGCAGTTGTTCATGTGGTTCGACATCGTCTTCTGCTCGTAGAGCTGTTTCAAACTCTGGCCGTCGAACTGCAACAACTCGCAGCCGCGTTTGTATCCGGTCGAGATGAAGATCTCGTCCCCACGCACCATGGGGGTCGTGGAGTTCGTGTCGTAGCTGGTCAGCCACTCACTCGTCGTGACCTCTTGGCCGGTCGCGATGTCGACGATCTGGACGTTCTGATTGTTGAGGCCAGCGGCATACCGCTTCTCGCCATACGTAAACAGTGCTGGCGAGCCATACCCCACCTTATAAGGCCCCGCATGCCACAGCAATTTGCCCGTGGCCCGGTCATAGCTGGCAAGGCCGCCGGACTCGACCAGGAGCTGGCCCCCCTCGACCACCACGGAGGAGCTAAAGCCCCACTCGGGAAGTTTCGCCTTGGTTGTCGAGATCAGGCTCTGCTCCCACACCGGGTCGCCAGTCGCCGCGACCAGCGACATCAGCCGGCCATCGCGACTGAGAGCGAAGACGTGTTCCCCATCGACCGTCGGCGTTGCAGCGGGGCCGCCTTTGTGGAGGTTGTCGACCAACTCGGCCTTGTAGGTCTGCTTCCATTTCTCTTCGCCGGTTTCGGCATCGAAGCAGAAGAGCGTCTCCTGGCCCGCGTGGTGACCGATCGTGAACAGAAACCCGTTCGCCACGGAGACTGTGCAGTATCCGACTCCGACGTTGGTCTTCCACAAGACGGGTACGCCGCCTTCGTCCCAGTTCGACTCCCATCCGGTCTCCGCCGAAATCAAATCAGCACCGGGCCCCATCCAGCGCGGCCAGTCCTCAGCCCCGAGTGTCCCGCTGAAGAGCAAGCACATCCCGGCGAATAGTCGCCACACGCTCGTTGACATCAAGACGAATCCTTTCACAACAGCTGGGCTGAAATCGGCGAGTGATCAATTCCACTCTGGGTTTTCCGGATGGTCCGGCAGAATGCGGCTCGCTTTACGAACTTGCTCAACCAGAGCATCCCAGACCTCGTACGGGTCATCCGCGAAGACATGCTCAATGCCTGCCCGCAATACCAGCCAGTCACCACGCGAGAGCTCATCTTCCAGCTGGCCCACACCCCAGCCGGAACATCCCGAATAGATTCTGTAGTGGATCGAATCGTCCATCGAACCCTGGCTCACGACCTCCTCGAAAACATCGGCACAACTGCCGATAAACAGGTCGGGAAGAATCGGCGTCTCATCCGGGTCGAGCGATTGAGCGTTATGCAAGATGAAGAGGGCCGTCTGCTCGACCGGTCCTCCCTGGTAGACGAATCCTGTGGCGCAGGGCAGGTCGAAATGACCGGCGAGGGCACTCTCGATGGTCACCGCGCTGGGGCGATTGATCACCAGCCCCATCGCTCCTTCGTCGTTGTGCTCGACGATCAGCACGACCGACTTAAAGAAGTTCGGGTCCCGCAAACGGGGTCCGGCGACCAGAAAATGTCCTCGAATTGTCGCAGGCATGCGGTCTGACTAAAGGAGGAGGGAACTCGAGCTTGCTGGGGACTGCAACAGCCAGCAGGCTCTGCTCAACGACGGGGCATGAACGGCCCGCGGACATTATATGCCCCCGCCAAGAGTCCGCATAGGAATGATCGCGACTGCGGGGAGCGGCGTTGGGTGTGGGGCCCCCACTTCGATGACGAGTGAACTCTGCTCCCTCACCCCCGCAGTGATGTCGACATTGATCGCGGTGGCGAGGGACCCGGGAATGCTTCACCGACGTTTGAGGCACGCACTTTTGGCCCGCTCTCCTCTCGGAGAATTCTCGATCCTGCCAGACGGGAGGATGGAATCCTTCCCCGATCGGTTGTTATCCTGTGTGTTTGGTGACAGAGCTCTCTGCGGTTGCGAGCTCACCTCGACTCTCCTCTCTCCGAACCCCCTGCCATGTCGTTGCTGCAAGCTCTTCTCAATTTGCTCACGGCGATTCTGGAAGTCCTCGTCGCTGCGGGGGGAATCGTTCTCCCTTGGCTGCCGCTGATTGCCTGGGCTGTTTTTTGGGCCTTGGCAGTCAATTGGGAGCGACTGGCGGCTGTGATTCGATCCGGAGCCGTCATCGGTATCGCCATGATTGCCCTGGTGGCAGTTCTGGTTTGGGGTTGCGTGGCTCCGCCGATCGATGGGTACCACTATTTTGAGTTTTTCGGAGTCCGGTTGCCGGTCTCGAATTTCACGGGCAAGCTGGTATACGTCACGGGACTCGTCGTCATCATGTTCGCAGCTGGCTCCGCCCAACTGTCGGGAATGTTCGATGGGTTGGTCAGTTTCGCAGGCGATGACGAACCCGCGGACGATCGTGGCGGCGACGATCACGGGCACGACGAAGCCCATCACTAAGGCGATTTGAAAGTGCGGAATGGTTGTGGTCTGGCCCCTAAGGTCTGGACGAAACGAATGTCGGCATCCGTCCCACCTCTGGCCCGCTGACGGATTCGCGAGCGACTCTACCGGAATTCCCGTCGGACCAGCGATCGTCTGGAAAACAGTGGCATGCGATATCTCGTGAGATGTCGCCAACATCGGGAAGTCCCTGCACGTAACTCGTTCACTGACGCACTCTCTTCTATTGATCGCGAGGTGGTCGATGTCTCACTTGGGTTTCCTCGGCCGAACTCTCTGGGTGCAACTGCTGCTGTGCGTATGCGTCGGTTCCCCCTGGCTCGCCGCACAGGATAAGCCCGCTGCACTACCGCCGATTGAGGCTGCGCTACCGCCGATTGAGGGAGTGGAGAACCTGCGTCAAGTGGCACCCGGGATACTCTCCGGCAGTCAGCCCGAGGGAGTGGCCGCCTTCCGCGAGCTCTCTCTCCGGGGGGTCAAGGTCATTATCAGCGTGGACGGTGCGGCTCCCAACGTCGAGCTGGCCCACCAATTTGGGCTGCGATACGTCCATGTTCCGATCGGCTATGACCGGATCGAACCCCAGTCCCGAGCCGATCTCGTCGAGGCGACCAAGGCCGCGGGCGGACCGGTCTTCTTGCATTGCCATCATGGCAAGCATCGCGGCCCCGCAGCTGCGGCATACTGTGGGATGGCCGTGGGGACACTGACCGCTCCGCAGGCCCTCAATGTTCTCAAAGTGGCGGGCACCAAACCGGACTACACCGGTCTGTGGGATGCGGTCCGAAACTTTGAACCCCCGCAATTGCCCGCCGGACCGCTGGTTGAGTCCGCTGTGGTGGCACCACTGACTTCGGCGATGGTCCGGATCGATCATCACTGGGCGGGAATCGATCAACAGGTCAAAGCGGGCCAGGTCGCCGACTGGTGGGAGTTCACCCGCGAAGCCCTTTTGCTCTCGGAAGAGTTTCGAGAACTCCCCCGCATGTCCGCCTCAATGGATGCGGGCTTCAACGATCGGATGGAGACCGCGATCAAAGTCGCCGAGGAACTCCACTCAGCGGCCGAGAAGCAGGATCTGGTTTTGCTGAGAGCGGCCCATCTAAAAGTTTTGAAAAGCTGTACAGATTGTCACGCTAGCTATCGAGACCGATGAGTCACGCCTGTGAAGGCACTGGATAAATCACTGCAAGGAGCGTCGTGGCTCTGAAGTCCGCTCTGGTGGCCTGACAAAAGTGGATGCGTCAGAAAAGCTATTGGAATCTCACGCCGCTCCCGACATGAACGATCAAGCTCCTCTTCAGCCGCGAAGCGGCGACCGCGAACGTTTCTCCGAAGTCAGCCGTCCCCCTCGATTTGATTCGGTATCGCACGTTCCTGTCGCCGCTTTCGCGGCCGGGGTCGGTGAGGGAACCGTACCCCAGGGGCTCTCGCCCCTGGCGGATCGCTGCCACCGCTTCGCGGTTCAGAGGTCGGTTGCGATGTCGATCGTGGGCCAGTCGGCGGGCAGCCCGGTTTGGATGGCCTGTTCCTTGTCATCGCTGCTCTCCGAGCCAGCTTGAGAAAGCCCCCACTTTTCTGAAGTACACCCCCGACGAACACAACCCCAAAGCTGGACACGACAACGGCCCGCATTTCCCCTAAACTGTCGAGTCCGAACGTTGGACCTGACACACGGACGCGAGACATAGTGGCACGGAAAGCAACGAAATCTTCACCATCTTCGCTCGATGCGGAGACGCTCCAGCTGGGGCGGGAGTTGTGGAACGCGCTGGACGACCGGCGCCCGACCATTTTTGACCGCCGCTGGTGGCTCGATCATTTGCTTGAATGGGCAATGTCCGATCCGTCAGTGAAGGTGCAGATGTTTCGGTTTGTCGATGTACTGCCGACGTTGAAGTCGAGCGAGTCGATCGCCCGGCATTTGCAGGAGTACTTCGAGGACATCCAGTCGCACCTGCCCTTGGCCGCCCGTCTGGCTCTGGAGGTGGGCGATGCAGACTCACTGCTGGGCAAAGCTCTGGCGGTCAATGCCCGCAATAACGTCCGCAAGATGGCGGAACGATTCATCGCGGGCAACAACGCAGAGCAGGTCTATCAGAGCGTCAATCGTCTGCGGCGGCAGGGTTTGGCGTTCACGCTCGATTTGCTCGGTGAAGCGGTGATCAGCGAGCCCGAGGCGGAAGCCTATCAAAAGGCGTACCTCGATCTGATCACGAACCTCGCGCCTCGCGCCGAGAAGTGGCCCGAGAACGATTTGATCGACCGAGACGAGTCGGGCTTTATCCCGCGCTGCCAAGTCTCACTCAAGCTGTCCGCTCTCTACAGCCAGTTCAAGCCCATTGACCCGGTGCGTAGTTCGGAAGCGGTCAAGGCTCGGCTGCGGCCCATCTTGCTGGCCGCCCGCGAGCACGAAGCGTATGTCCATGTCGATATGGAGCAGTCCTCCTATAAGGGACTCACGCAGCAGATCTTCCGCGAAGTGCTGCTGGAAGACGAGTTCCGCGACTGGTCCGATGTCGGGATCGTGATCCAGGCCTACCTGACCGATGCGGAAGCCGACCTGCTCCTGTTTCGCGAATGGGCTGGTGAGCGCGGCACACCGATCTCGATCCGCCTCGTGAAGGGGGCGTACTGGGATTACGAAACGATCCATGCCGAGTATCAAGGCTGGAAGGCTCCGGTCTTTCGGCAAAAGTGGCAGTCCGACGCCAACTTCGAAAAACTCACTCGCAAACTGTTCGAAGAACGGACGTGGCTCCGGCCGCAAATTGCCAGCCATAACCTGCGCAGCCTCACTCATGCGGTCACCTGTGCGAAGCAGATGGACGTTCCGAAGCAGGCCTGGGAAATCCAGATGCTCTTTGGGATGGCCGAAGAGCAGGCGTCGCTCTTCTCGGAGCGCGGTCATCGCGTTCGCATTTACACGCCGTTTGGGGAACTCCTCCCTGGGATGGCGTATCTGGTCCGGCGGCTGCTGGAGAACACGTCGAATGACTCGTTCCTCAAGCATGCGTATGACCGAGATTTGTCGATTGAGGAACTGCTGCGAAATCCGGAGGAGGTTGGAGCCCGGATCGACGCTGAACGAAAGGCTGCTCCCGTGACGATTGAGACTGCTGTGACTGCGCCAATGCCCGAATTCGTGAACGAGCCGCCAACTGATTTCAGCGTCCCCGAGAATCGGGAGGCCATGCAAGTGGCCATTGACGATGTCGAATCGCAACTCGGAGCCGAATACCCATTGGTCATCAATGGCAAGGCCGTCGACACGCGGGCTCGGATCACCTCGAAGAACCCCTCCCACAAGAAGCAGGCTGTCGGGACTTCGGCTTCAGCCGGTGTCGATCACGCGGAGCAGGCCATCGAGGCCGCACAGCGAGCGTGGAGGCAGTGGTCGCGGACCCCGGCGACCCAGCGAGCCGACTACTTGGAAGTCATCGCAGCTGAGATGCGGAACCAGAAGTATCAATTGGCCGCTTGGGAAGTGCATGAGTGCGGCAAGTCATGGGCCGAAGCGGACGGCGATGTGGCCGAGGCGATCGACTTCTGTATGTACTACGCTCACCTGATGCGGGAGCTCGATTCTCCACTCGCGTGCGATTCACCGGGTGAGGAGAACGCTTACCTCTATCGACCGGTGGGGGTCTGTGTCGTCATCGCTCCCTGGAATTTCCCGCTCGCGATTTTGTGTGGCATGACTGTGGCTGCACTGGTCACGGGCAACACAGTGGTGATGAAGCCGGCGGAACAGTCGATCGTGATTGCCGCCAAGTTCATGGAGATCCTGCGCGATGCGGGGATTCCTGATGGCGTGGTCAATTACTTGCCGGGCGTCGGAGAAGAGGTCGGCCCCGCGCTGGTCTCGCACCCCGATGTCAACGTCATTGCGTTCACCGGATCGCGGGCCGTCGGGCTCTCCATCAATAAACTTGCAGCTGATACCGATTCCCGTCAGCAAGGGGTCAAGCGGGTCATCGCCGAGATGGGCGGCAAGAATGCCATCATCGTCGACGAGGATGCCGACTTGGACGAAGCGGTCGTCGGTGTCATCAGCAGTGCCTTCGGCTACAGCGGCCAGAAATGTTCGGCGTGTTCGCGCGTGATCGTACACAGTGGCGTCTACGAGGCGTTTCTCGCACGGCTCAAGCCCGCAGTGGACGCCTTGATCGTCGGCCCCGCAGCTGACCCCGGAACAATCCTCGGTCCAGTGATCGATGAACAGGCTCAAAAGCGGATCAACGACTTCATCGCTCTCGGCACCGAAGAACACCGTGTCATCACCTCCATCGACATCAAGGCCCTTGCCAAAGAAGGGTTCTATGTCGCTCCGCACGTCTTCGCCGATGTGCCCCCCGAGGCTCGCATCGCCCAGCAGGAAATCTTCGGCCCGGTCCTCTGTGTGATCCCCGCCAAGGACTTCGACGAAGCCATCGACTTCGCCAACCAGACCGACTACGCCCTCACCGCCGGTGTCTACAGCCGCAGCCCGAAGAACCTCGATATCGCCCGGCGCGAGCTGCAAGCCGGCAACCTGTACCTCAATCGCCCCATCACCGGAGCGCTGGTCCAGCGGCAACCGTTCGGCGGCTTCAAGATGTCCGGCGTCGGTTCGAAAGCCGGTGGTCGCGACTACTTGTTGCAGTTCCTGATCCCCGTCAACGTCACCGAGAACACACTGCGCCGGGGGTTCGCCCCGCCCACCAAAGAGAAGAAGAAAAAGTAGCAGCCCCGCTTTCGGAGAGTCGCTGATCGCTCCGCGATCAGCGACTCTCAGCGACCCCTCCGCACACTTCGGACACGAGTAGTGCAGGCTGAGTCGATCGGTCGGCCACTTCTCTTCGGGAGTGTCTTTCTCGACGTGGATCAGGTGGATCACGCCTTTGCCTAAATCCAACGCGGCTTCGGTTGAGTCGGCGATGCGGCCGCGGGATTCGGGGTCGACTTTCACGCGGTCGACGACGACTTGGACCAGATGTTCTCGCTTGTGATCGATCGCGGGGACCTCCTCGATGCCGTAGGTCGTGCCGTTGATGCGCACTCGCAAGAACCCCTGCGTCCCCAGTTTATCCCACAGCTTCGTATAGCTCTGGCCGACGGGGACTTCGACGGGGGCTGCGATGTACAGACGAGTCCCTGCGGGGAAGGCGAGGATGCGTTCGATGATCTGGTCGGTGGTT
>Ga0105047_10007837_pt1 | contig 17939 bp, 13 predicted proteins | sample MAT04_FD_78384 | JGI IMG/M metagenome (GOLD analysis project Ga0105047, IMG submission 78384) | Freshwater microbial communities from Lake Fryxell liftoff mats and glacier meltwater in Antarctica - MAT-04 (megahit assembly) | ecosystem: Environmental > Aquatic > Freshwater > Ice > Liftoff...
GACGATGACGATGACGATGACGATGACGTTATTGTGACGAGTTGGCAGACAACCTGGCGGGCCCGGGAGTTCGCCCCGCCCGCCGTTCGGGCTGGCCGATCGTCAGACCGCGCGCCTGCGCAGGTCCTGCAGCAGCATCGCCAGGCTGCCCGCCGCCACACCCCAGAACGCAGAACCCACACCGGCCAGCGTGACGCCGCTGAGGGTGACCAGGAAGGTGATCAACGCGGCCTCGCGGTTGCGTTCATCCTGCAGCGCCGATGACAGGGCGTTGCCGATGGTGCCCAGCAAGGCCAGCCCGGCGATGGCTGCCACCAGCTCGGCCGGGAACGCCGTCAACACGCCGGTGACCGTGGCGCCGAAGATACCGATCAGCACATACAACGCGCCGCAACTGACGGCAGCGGTGTATCGCTTGGCCGGGTCCTCGTGCGCTTCGCGGCCCATGCAGATGGCCGCCGTGATCGCGCTCAGGTTCAAGGCGAAGGCGCCGAACGGCGCCAGCACCAGCGTGGCGAGGCCGGTCACGGTGATGACCTTGGACACCGGAATCCCGCCGGGGCCGCCATAGCCGGCGGCCTCGATCGCGGCCACGCCAGGCAGGTTCTGCGACGCCATGGTGACGATGAACAGCGGCACGGCCAGACTGATCGCGCCCGCCCAGCTGAAATGGGGCGCCACGAACACCGGCCAGGCGATGCCCGCCGCGCTCCCGGATGGCGTGAACTGCCCCTGCGCGCCGACCGCCAGTACACCCGCGACCAGCGTCAACACGACAGCGTACCGCGGCGCAAAGCGCCGCGCGAGCAGGTAACTGACCAGCATCAGCAACACCAGGCCCAGCGCGGTCTGCGCGGCGACGAAGGCCTGCAGACCGAAACGCGTCAGCACGCCGGCCAGCAGTGCCGATGCGACGGCCATCGGAATACGCCGCATCAGCCGCTCGAACCAGCCGGTGGCGCCGAACAGCGTGACCAGCGCCGCACAGACGATGAAGGCCCCCACCGCATCGTGCATGCTGAACGTGCCGCTGGCGCCCGCAGTGGCCAGCACCGCCGCACCCGGCGTGGACCAGGCAACCATCACCGGCTGGCGCCAGGCCAGTGAGGGAAGCATTGAACACAAGCCCATGCCCAGCCCCAGCGCCCACATCCACGAAGCGATCTGCGCGGGCGTGGCGCCGAACGCCAGCGCGGCCTGGAACACGATGGCAACCGAGCTGGTGAAACCCACCAGTACGGCCACAAAGCCGGCGGTGAACGCCGACAGGCTGAGGTCGTGGAAAAAGCGCATGCGGCATTGTGCCGTGGCCTGTCTTCCCGCCGGCGGACCGTCAGCGGTTGGCCAGCGGATCGGCTCTCACCGCCTGGCCGCGGAAAGCACACGGCCCTGGCGGCGTATCGAGATAGGACCAGCCCCGCTGCTCATATCTCGATCTTGGAGCCCAGCTCCACCACGGCGTTGTTCGGCAGTCGCAGGAAGTCGGCCGCTGCACCGGCATTGCGGTGCATCTGCGCAAACAGCTTCTCGCGCCATTGCGCCATGCCGCTGCCGATGGTCGGCACCACTGTGTCGCGCGACAGGAAATAGCTGGTCGTCATCGGATCGAGGTCGCAACCGCGGCCGCGGATCGCCTGCAGTGCCTTGGGCAGGTCGGGATCGTTCTTGAAACCGTAGTGAACCAGCACTTGCCAGCAGTGATGCCCCAGCGACTCGATCTCGACACGCCGGTCCATGCCGATCCAGGGTACTTCGTGGGTGCGTACGGTGACGAACAGGTTGTTCTCGTGCAGCACCTTGTTGTGCTTGAGGTTGTGCAGCATCGCATTAGGCACGGTACCGGTATCGGCAGTCAGGAAAACCGCGGTGCCCGTTACCCGGGTTGGAGGCTCGACGAACACCGCTTCGAGGAAAGCCTTGAGGTCGATGGCGTCGGCTCGGAGCGCCTCGTTGAGCAGGTGCCGGCCTTGCTTCCAGGTGACCATCAGCGTGAAGACGGCGCCACCGATGGCCAGCGGGAACCAGCCGCCCTCCAGCAACTTCAACAGGTTCGACGCAAAAAAAGCAAAGTCGACCAGGAAGAACACACCGGTGGCCCCCAGGCACAGCGCCAGCGGATAGTTCCACTTGTAACGGATCACATAGAACGTCAGGATGGTGGTGATCAGCATGTCGGTGCACACTGCGACGCCATAGGCCGAGGCCAGGTTGCTCGAGGAGCGGAACAACACCACTGCCAGCACGATGATGGCGAACAGGCCCCAGTTGACCAGCGGCATGTAGATCTGTCCGGTGTCGCGCACGCTGGTGTGCTGGATATGCAGCCGTGGCAGGTAGCCCAGTTGGATCACCTGCTTGGTGACGCTGAAGGCGCCGGTAATCAGGGCCTGCGACGCAATCACGGTGGCCATGGTGGCCAGCACCACCAGCGGAATCAGCGCCCATTCCGGTGCCATCAGGTAGAACGGGTTCTTCACCGCCTCCGGATTGCGCAACAACAACGCGCCCTGGCCGAAGTAGTTGAGCGTCAGCGCCGGCATCACGACCGAAAACCAGGCCAGCCGGATCGGTCGTTTGCCGAAGTGACCCAGGTCGGCGTACAGCGCTTCGGCGCCGGTCACGCACAGCACCACGGCGCCCAGGATGATGAAGGTCACCAGCGGGTTGGCCAGCACGAATCGCAGCGCATAGAGCGGACTGATCGCGCCCAGGATCTGCGGGTCGTGTGCGATATGGGTGACGCCCAGGAACGCGATGACGCCGAACCAGACCAGCGTGATCGGCCCGAAGAACTTGCCAATGCCGCCGGTGCCGCGCTTTTGCACCGCAAACAGCGCAAACAGGATCAGCAGCGTCAGCGGCACGACATAACTCTTGAACTCGGGCGACAACACTTCAAGCCCCTCGACCGCCGACAACACCGAGATCGCCGGGGTGATGACGCCATCGCCGTAAAACAGCGCAGTACCGAAGATACCGACCGTCAGCAGCGTGCGGCGCAGGCGCGGGCTGCCCTTGACCGCCTGCGAGGCCAGCGCCAGCATCGCCACCAAGCCACCCTCGCCGTTGTTGTCGGCGCGCAGCACCAGCACCACGTACTTGACCGACACGATCGTCGTCAGCGTCCAGAAGAAGATCGACAGAATGCCGTAGATGTTCTCGGTCGTGAATGGCACATGCCCGGAGTTGAACACCTCCTTCATCGCATACAGCACGCTGGTGCCGATATCGCCGTAGACGACGCCGATGGCGCCCACGGTCAAGGCGGCGAGGGATGATCTGGAAGCGGACACAGGTTCGTCCGGCCCCGCGGGTGAACCGGATCTGCAGGATGGAAAGCCTGCGATTGTCCTCCCGCCGGCGCAAGGGCGCTGCGTCCGCCCGACTCTAACTTACCGGCATCGATGCCGGATGTTGCAGTGCAGCAACGAACCGTGCCCCTGCCGCTCAGAGCGTGAGAGGCAATCGATCAGGCCTACCGTTTCAATCGTAGACCTCGGCATCCGGGTCGGTGGCTTCGAGCTCGTAGCTGGCCGACAACATGGCCAGCCGACCGATCACCCCATACATGTAGAAGCGATTCGGCGCACTCGCGCCGGGACGCACTCCTGGCTGAGGTAAGTGCGCACTCTCTGCAAATGCCAGTGGAACATAGCTTGACCCTGGCGCGTTCAAGGTTTCGTCGCTGGCACGGCCGGCATGCACGCGGTAGAAACCGCCGACCACGTAACGGTCCACCATGTAGACCACCGGTTCGGCCATGGCATCGTTCATCCGCTCATTGGTCAACACGCCTTCCTGCACGATGATCTCCAGTGGCGCGGACATGCGCAACTTGCCATCAGCGCGCACCCGCGCCAGATCCTTCACGTCGCGCACCGTCATGACGCCGAAACCGGTGCTGCTGTCGTCCGCCTTGACCACGACGAACGGCTTCTCGTTGATGCCGTATTCCTTGTACTTGCGCCGGATCTTGGTCAGCAGCGCGTCGACATGGGTTGTCAGGCACTCCACGCCGGCATCCGTGCCCAGATCGACTTCGCCACATTTGTTGAACATGGGATTGATCAACCACGGATCGACGCCGAGCAGTTTGCCCAGGCGCTTGGAGACTTCTTCGTAACTCTGGAAGTGCCGGCTCTTGCGCCGGGTGAACCAGCCCGCGTGCAGCGGGGGCAGCAGGTACTGTTCATGGATATCTTCGAGGATGCCGGGTACACCGGCGCTCAGGTCGTTGTTGAGCAAAATGGTGCAGGGGTCGAAGTTCTTGACACCGAGCCGGCGCTTGCTGCGCACCACCGGCTCGAGCGTGATCTGCGCGCCATCGGGCAGGTCGATCGTCGTCACCTCGGTGATCTCGGGATTGATCGAGCCGATACGCACGTTCATGCCAGCCATGTGGAAGATGCGTTGCAGCTGGGCCACGCCGGCCAGGTAAAAACTGTTCTTGGTCGGGTTTTCCGGCACGATCAGCAGGTTGCGCGCCTCCGGGCAGATTTTCTCGATCGCTGCCATCGCGGCCTGCACGGCCAGCGGCATCATCGCCGGCGTGAGGTTCTGCCAGCCGCTGGGATACAGGTTGGTGTCCACCGGCGCAAGCTTGAAGCCGGCATTGCGGATGTCGACCGAGCAGTAGAACGGCGGCGTATGCTCCATCCACTCCAGTCGGAACCAGCGCTCTATGGCCGGCATGGAGTCCAGCACGCGCTGCTCCAGTTCATTGATCGGGCCGTTCAGGGCAGTGACAAGATGTGGGACCATGGGTGCTTGGATGGATGTTCAGGCGGGCGCCGGAAATACGACACGACCATTTTAGGACTTGGGGGCAGGCCGCCAAGTTCCAAGCCCCGAACGGCGTTGTTGCCGTCGTTTTAGTTAAGATTGGCCTGACCACCCGACCAAAGAGAGCCACCATGCTGTATCGCAACCTCGGCAGAAGCAACCTGCGCGTGTCCGCCCTGTGCCTGGGCACGATGATGTTCGGTGACCAGACCGGACGCGATGAAGCCGCCCGGATCGTCGCCCATGCCCACGACAACGGGGTCAACTTCATCGATACCGCCGACGTCTACACCAAAGGCGCATCGGAGGAAATGACCGGCGCGCTGATCCGGGAGCAGCGCCATGACTGGATCCTGGCCACCAAGCTGGGCAACCCGATGTCGCCGCGCCCGAACGAGGCGCATTATTCGCGCAGCTGGATGCTGCGCGAGGTCGACGCCAGCTTGCGCCGGCTGCAGACCGACCATATCGATATCTGCTACCTGCACCGCGACTACGACGGGATGGATCTGGAGGAGGCCATCCGCGCGCTCGGCGACATGGTGCGCAGCGGCAAGATCCGATACTGGGGCGTGTCGAACTTTCGCGGCTGGCGCATCACGGAAATGGTGCATATCGCGGCCCGTCTGGGCGTGGCTCAGCCGGTGGTCTGCCAGCCCTACTACAACCTGCTCAACCGCATGCCGGAGGTTGAGATCCTGCCGGCTTGCCGCCACCATGGCATTGGCGTGGCCTCCTACAGCCCGATCGCGCGTGGCGTGCTGACCGGCAAATATGCGCCTGGCGCCGCGCCCGATCCCACCACCCGGGCCGGCCGCGCCGACAAGCGCATGGTGGAGACCGAGTTGCGTCAGGAGTCGCTGGTGATCGCGCAGACGCTGGCCCAGCACGCGCAGGCGCGCGGCGTCACGCTGGCCCAGTTTGCCACCGCCTGGGTGTTGGCGAATCGCATCCTGAGTTCGGTCATTGCAGGGCCGCGCACACTGGCGCAGTGGCAGGACTACCTGCCTGCGGTCGATTTCCAGCTCGACGCGCGCGACGAAGCCCTGGTCGACTCGCTGGTGCCGCAAGGCCATCCATCCACCCCCGGCTACACCGACCCGGCCTATCCGCTCAACGGCCGCCTCGCGTCTGGCGCCCACTGAAGGCCGCCGTGCTTGTGGCGTGAAGATCTACTACGGCTGGCGCATCGCCGGCGCCGCCGGCCTGTTGCAATTCTTGCAGGCGGCACTGCTGGTGCAGTCGTTCGGCGCCTATGTGGCGGTGCTGGCCGACCAACGCGGCTGGAGCAAGACCGCGCTGTCCGGTGCCGCAGCGCTGCAGTCGGTCGAAAGCGCCATCATGGGCCCGGCGCTGGGCTGGTTGCTGGACCGGTTCGGGCCGCGCGCCATGGTGCAGGTCGGCATGCTGGTGCTCGGCTGCGGATTTCTGCTGCTGAGCCAGATCGAGTCGCTGGCCGGGTTCTATGTCAGCGCGGTACTGATGGCCATCGGGATCAGCCTGGGCGGATATTTTCCGCTCACCGTGGCCTTGATCCAATGGTTCGAGCGCTACCGAGCACGCGCCCTGTCGGTCATGAGCATGGGCCTGGCGCTGGGCGGCGCGATGGTGCCGGCCGTGGCATGGTGCATGGCGACCTATGGATGGCGCGCCACCGCATTCGGCTCCGGCATCATCATCATCGTGCTGGGACTGCCGCTGTCGCGCGTGATCCGCTGGCGACCGAAGGACCAGGGCGACACCGTCGACGGCCTGCCCGAGGCGCCGGCGCAGATCCTTGGCGCCGTCAGCGGCGGGCAAACCAGCCAGGCGGAGTTCACCGTGCGCCAGGCCTTGCGCACCCGTGCCTTCTGGCTGTTGGCGGTGGGGCATGCGTTCGCGTTGCTGGTGGTAACCTCGGTCAACGTGCATGCGATCACGCATATGAAGGAAGGCCTGGGCTATTCGGTGACCCAGGCCGCGTTCTTCATCATGATCCTGACCTTCGGCCAGGTCGGCGGCGTGTTGCTCAGCGCCACCATCGGCGACCGCTTCGAGAAGCGCAAGCTGGCGGCCTGCTGCATGCTCGGCCATATGTCCGGATTGCTGCTGCTGACCTACGCCACACATGCGGCGCAGGTTGCCGCGTTCGCGGTGCTGCACGGTGTGGCCTGGGGCCTGCGCGGGCCGCTGATGCAGTCGATTCGGGCCGACTACTTCGGACGCAATGCGATCGGCATGATCCTGGGCCTGTCGTCGGTCATCATCGCACTGGGCCAGATTGCCGGCCCGATGGTGGCCGGCGTGCTGGCCGACCTGACCGGGAACTATCGCGCCGGCTTCACCGTGCTGGCGCTGACGGCAGGTTGCGGCTCGCTGCTGTTCATGCTGGCGATCCGGCCACAACGACCGGGGCCCCTGGATGACGCGCAGCCGCGCAAGGCGCACCGACCCGGCTCTTCCTCCACGCACCACCCACGCAGACAAGACCATGACCACACCCACGACTGACACACCCCCCTACCCCACCATCATCGGCCTGGGTCGCATGGGCGCCAACATGGCGCGGCGCCTGGCGCGCGCAGGCATCACCGTGCACGGCTTCGATCCGTCGCCCGAGGCGCGAGCGGCCTTGTCCGGCGAAGCCGGCGTGGTGTTGCATGCCGACCTTGGCGCCAGCATGGCGGCACAGGCTGGCCGACGCCTGGTGTGGCTGATGTTGCCGGCCGGCGCCATCACCGAGCAGACCTTGAGCGCGCTCGAATCGCTGCTGCAGCCCGGTGACGTGTTGGTCGATGGCGGCAACGCCAACTACCTCGACTCGCAGGCCCGGGCCCGGCACTGGAAGGCACGCGGCATCGATTTCGTCGACTGCGGCGTCTCCGGCGGCGTCTGGGGCCTGGCCGAGGGTTATTGCCTGATGGCTGGCGGCGAGAAACAGGCGATCGACGCGCTCATGCCATTGTTCCGGGCGCTGGCGCCGGCGCCCGACCGGGGCTGGCTGCATTGCGGCCCGAGCGGTGCCGGCCATTTCACCAAGATGGTCCACAACGGCATCGAGTACGGAATGATGCAGGCCTATGCCGAAGGATTTGCCTTGATGGCCGGCCGCCCGGAGCTCACGCCCGACCTGGGCGCCGTGGCCGAAGTCTGGCGCCACGGCAGTGTGGTTCGCTCCTGGTTGCTCGACCTCACGACCACCGCGCTGCAGGACCCCACAGCGATGGACGCAGTGGCCCCGGTGGTTGCCGACTCCGGCGAAGGCCGCTGGACCGTCGACGAGTCGATCCGCCAGGGCACGCCGGTGCCGGTGATCGCCGCAGCGCTGATGGCGCGTTTCGGTTCCCAGGGCAAGGCCGATACCGGCAACAAGCTGCTGTCGCTGATGCGAAAGGGGTTTGGCGGGCATACGACGGTTTCGAAGGGCTGACTCGCGTGTTCCCTGCGTTGCTCTGCCAGGCTCTTGGCGGGGCAAGCGGGGTGGGTTTCGGGGTCCGCGCACATGTCCTCGTCAATGGGCTTGCGGCATTGCGTGAGTCCGAAACGGATCTGTTCCGACCTGCCTGACACGGCGTGCACCGCTGCCCGGGCGCGCAATTGTCACGCTGCCGTGATGACTACGGGACCGCTGCTGCCTAGCATCGATATTGCGGGTCGGCGAATTCCGATGCGCAACGACGTTTCTGTCACCTTCCCTGGGAGATCCCACATGCCTTCAACCTTGTTTCGATTTGCTCGCCATGCCGCACTGGCCGGTGTGCTCGCCACCTCGGGCGCCGCCATGGCGGCCCAGGTCAACCTGACCATCACGGCCCAAAACCTGGCCGCGCCCAACAGCATCAGTTTTGCGCCGCTGCATTTCGGTGTTCACAGCGGTGTGTTCGACGCCTTCAATATTGGCCAAGTGCCCGGAGCGGGCATCACGTCGGTGGCCGAGGGAGGGGATGGGGTCACTTGGCAGTCCGACTTCGCCACGGCGGATCCGACCGCGACGCGCGGCACGATTGCCGGTTTGTTGCAACCGGGCGAAACGCGCAGCCTGACGGTGCAGGTGGACACCACAATCAACCAGTTTTTCACATTCGCATCGATGGCGGTACCGAGCAACGATTTCTTCATCGGCAACGATTCGCCAACGCGTTACCTGTTGCTCGATGCGTCCGGCAATCTTTTGATCAGTTCCATCGGGCAGAAAGCCAGGCAGATCTGGGATAACGGCTCCGAGGTGTTCGACCCGGCCGCGGCTGCTTTCGTGGGCAACAACGATTTGCGCGCCAATCAAGGGTCGGTGGTGGCGTTCAATTTTGCGGAATTGGCGGCCTTCAACGGACTGACGACCGGTGCGAACTATGTATTTGCCAGCGGATTGACGGCCGACTCCGATGTCTACCGGCTGTCGTTCCAGGTGACGCCGGTACCGGAACCCGAAACCTTCGCGATGCTGGCTGCAGGTTTGCTGGTGATCGGCTCGGTTGTGCGGCGCCGGCGCGGCGCGCTTACTGCCTGACGCGGCGGTTACAGCGTTTGTGGCGACCAGCGCGTAAGATTTCTGCGCCCCGTTCGACCCAGGTCAGCGTCATGGCAGACGCGGTTGCGGGGCGCATGAACGAACACTTGTTGCTGGTCGAGGACGACGACGCGATTGCCGACGCCCTGCGCCTGCATCTCGAGCAGGCCGGCTACCGCCTGCACCGCGAGGCGGACGGTCTGCGTGCGATGGCAGCGATCGACCGCCAGCGCTGGGATATGGTGCTGCTGGACCTGATGCTGCCGGGCGCCGATGGCTGGGACGTGTGCCGCCATCTGCGCAGTCGTCATGCCGACGTGCCGGTGATCATGCTCAGTGCCCGTTCGGCGGAAGCGCATCGGGTGCTCGGCCTGGAACTCGGCGCCGACGATTACCTCGCCAAGCCGTTCTCGATGCTGGAACTGGTCGCGCGGGTGCGGGCCCTGTTGCGGCGCATCGAGCAGGTACGGACAGCGCCTGGGGCGCCCAGCGAACTGCATTTCGGCCGCTTCCGCCTCGACACCCTGCGGCGCGAACTGCGGCGGGGGGAGCAGATCATCGGCCTGACGATGCGTGAATACGATCTGCTGCATTTCCTGCTGCACCATCCCGGCCGGGCCTATTCGCGCGGCGAACTGCTGCAGCAGGTCTGGGGCGCCGCCTTCGATGGTTTCGAGCACACGGTCAACTCGCATATCAACCGCCTGCGCGGCAAGCTGCAGCAGGCACCTGGTGATACACGTTGCATCGCCACGGTATGGGGCGTCGGCTATCGCTTCGAACCGCCACCACCATGATGCCACGCGCCGGATTCGCCACCCGCCTGGTCTGGGCCATGGCCGCGTTGCTGCTGTCGTTCGGCCTGCTCGTGGGCCTGCTGGCCCATGTCACCGCCAGTGAGCGCGAGCAGGAGTCGCTGCAGCGGTTGTCGCACGGGCTGGCGCGACATATCGTCGAACACTGGCCGCAGGAAATAACCCGCCTGAACCCGCGCGAGGCCGATCAGGCCGCGCGCGATGCCCTGTTGTCGATGCTGATGGTGGTCAACCCGGGCATCCAGGTCTATGTGCTCGACGCCGATGGTCGGGTCAATGCCTACCTGGGCGAACCAGGCATGGTGCGGCAGGAACAGGTCAACCTGGGTGCGATCCGCGCCTTCCTGAGCGGTGCGCGGCTGCCGCTGCGCGGAACCGACCCCATGGGCAGCGGCATCGAGCGGGTGTTCAGCGCTGCGATGTTTCCCCCGCGCGCAGGCGACGCCCGACCACCCGGCTACCTGTATGTGGTGCTCGACGGCCAGACCCGTGACCAGATCGCGGGGCAGGCGAGTCTGTGGCCGGTCTGGCGCAGTGCTGCGCTGGCGGGCCTGGGCGCGCTGCTGTTGGTGGCGCTTCTGGGCCGGTTCGTATTTCGACGCATGACACTGCCGCTGCGGGAGCTTGCGGGGGAACTACGGGCCTGGCAACTGCATCCCGCGGCACCGGGGTTGGAAGCCCCACCGAAGGGCCGCACCGGTGGTCGCAATGCCGATGAGGTGCGGGCGATCTCGGACGCGTTCGACGACATGCGCCAGCGTATCGAGTTACAGAGCGAACGCGAACACCGGCAGGCCCATGCACACCAGGAAATGATGGCCGGTGTGGCGCATGACCTGCGGACGCCGCTCACCGCCTTGCACGGTCATCTGGAGGCACTGGCCAGCGACAGAGCGGTCGATCCTGGCTTGCGTGAACGGCTGCTGCAGGCCGCGTTGGCCCAAAGCAATAAGGTGCGGCGTCTGTCGCAGCAGCTGTTCGAACTCGCCGCCCTGCAGTCGTCCGACCAGGTGCTGCACCGCGAGGTGTTCCGGCTCGACGAACTGGTGGCCGATGCGGTGCAGAAGTTCGAACTGTGCCATTCACCACCGGCGGTCCTGCTTGCGGGCGAGCCGCCGGGTAGCCTGGAGTTCGATGGCGACCTGCACCTGATCGAACGCGCGCTGACCAATCTGATCGACAACGCGGTGCGCCACGCGCCGGGACGAGCGCCGGTGCGGGTGAGCGTGCGGCGCGAGGGCGCCAATGCGCAAATTCTGGTCGAGGACAGCGGGCCGGGATTGCCGGACGAACTGGCGCAGCGCCTGACTACCGGACGGTCGATGCGCGACCCACCGGCCCAGCGGACCCGCGGCGGCATCGGCGGGCTCGGGCTGGCGATTGCGCAGCGGGTGGCGGTGTTGCATGGAGGGAGCTTGATACCCCTGCCGTCGGGGCAGGGGGGAACGACCTTGTGTCTGGCCTTGCCGTTGGCAATTTGAAGCCGTCAAACCAGCGGGTGACCGACGACATCACGCGCGCAAACCGCTTGTCGGAAGGCCTGTCGACGTTGGCCAGGAACGGGCAGGCAAAACCCACCGCGGGTGTCAGCTGCGCTGCGGTTGATCCAGCGCAAAGGCTGGACTGACCGACGATGCTACCGATTCAACGCCCGTTCCATCGGAAGTGGCATGTCTCGTTGCGCAAAAGGACCCGATGAAATCATCCAGATGCAGGGAGACAGTTGGCGGTGTAGGGCCGCTGACGCGACCGTTGTCATGGCCGCAACGGGGTCTTTAGTTCGACCATGATGACGTGTGTGGGCGTCGTGCCGACGTTCTCGCCGATGTGCACCTGCTCTGGCGAATACATCACGTCACCGGCCTTGAACTCGCGCGTCAGAACCTTGCCGTCGGGCAGATGGATCTTGCGCTTGAAGGCACTGACCGCGTACAACACGAACGCCGGGTGTCGGTGCTCATGGGTCTTCTCGCCCGGCAGATCCTTGTATTCGAGTACCCGCACTTGCGCGTTTTCCATCACCACCTTGTATTTGTCGCCATCGGTCTCGACCGGACTCTGCGCCAAGACCCTCAGCGGCAGCACCAGTACCAGTGTCAGGCAGCAAGCAGTTTTCAACATCGTGTTTTCCTCCATTCAGGCAGACAGGGCACAACGCCGCGCGATGGAGGCCGACACCCGTGCCGGGCGGCAGCGGACTCCTGAAATGGCAGCTTGCGGCTGGCGCACCCAGCGGTGCGTCCATGGCGTCCAGCGTAAACAGGGGGATCGTAGAAATGGCTTAGAGATTGCGGAGTTCGTGGGCCAATGCCTCGGTCGCCGCCGCCGGGCGCACCCCCAGCACGACTGCCAATTGCTGACGGCAGCGGCGGTAGACTGCCAATGCCTCGGCGCGCTGGCCGAGCACGAGCAGGCAGCCAATCAGCCTGCGCGCCAGGTCTTCGGCAAGCGGCTGGTGCTCGACCAGGCGCTGGTACAGGCGCGCCGCAGCGCCATGGTGGCCGGCGGCTTCGAGGCGCGCGCCCTGTGCCACGACCTGCCGCGTGACCCGTGCCTCGATGCGCTCGCGCGCCACAATCACATCGGGTAGATCGTCGTCGCCGGCCAGGAAGGTCCCTGGGTACAGCCCCAGCACGGCGTCGATCCAGGCATCGGGCGCCGCAGCCGCATTCGGCGGCGCGGCCAATGCGGCCTCGAGCGCCGCGACGTCCGTCCAGCAGGTGCGCCCATCCAGGCTCAGGCTGCCGGCGCGCAGCGCCAGGTGGCTCTCGGCACCGAGCAGCTTGCGCAGCCGATGCAAGGTGTTGTCGAACGAGTTGCGTGCCGCGTCACCCGGCGCGTCGGGCCACAGGCTGGCGCTCAACCGCGTGACGGGTATGTTCTGGCCACCCAGCGCAATCAGCAGTTTGAGCAGGTCGAGTGCCTTGCGGCTTTCCTTGCGCGACAAGCCGGCTGTCCTGCCGTCGCGTTCGAAGGCGAATCCACCCAGCGTGCGGATTCGCACTGGCCAGGGCCAGTTGGCCGGCGCGTCCGCCGGCGCCGGCAAGGCGTAACGCCGCACCATTTGCTGCACGAAAGGCGGATCGATGTCGTGCGCCAGCGCCAGGGCTGCCAGCCGCGGCATCATGTCGCCGCAGCAATACGGCATCGGTCCGAAATCGTAGCCGCACGAGCGGCCGATCGCAAAGGCACGGCGCAAGGCGCCAAGCGCGCGCGGCTGCTGGCCGCGCCGCTCGGCCAACCAGGCCTCGACGAGCGCCAGGATCCAGTGGTGCCAGCGGCAGACCACATGGAACGGATGATCGAGTGCACTTTGAAGTGCGGATTCCGCCTCGTCGAAGCTGTCGACCTGGGTCGCGGCCAGCGCCTGGCCGATCAGCGCGATGTGCTCGCGCAGCGGCCAGCCGCTGTCACGTCCACTGGCCACAGCCGCCCGCATCAGCTGCGCGGCGGAGCGCCAGTCTTCGTCGAGCAGCATCAGCATGCCGCGCTGGAACTCGTAACTGGTCACGTCCACCGGACTGCTGGCCGCCAGCAGCCCGGCAGCCAGGGCCAGGTGGCTGCGTGCCAGGTCGGCATTACGCGCCGATTCCGCGGCCAGAGCCATCATCAGATGGGCCTTCACACGTACCTGCGGAACCGCGGTTTGCGTCAGCCCCAGTGCGCGGGTCGCCTGTTCCAGTGCCTCGTCAATGCGCCCGAGTAGCGAGCGGACCAGCACGCCGACACCGTACCAGCGCAACAAGGTCGCCGGCGCTGCCTCTTGAATGGCGCCGAGCAAGTCGATCTTGACCAGGACGCGGTCCAGTCGCGGTGTCTGCCCGGTCCACAGCAGAAAATAGGCGAGGCTGCCGACCAGGATGCGCTGGCTGGCACCCAGCGGCTGGTCGAGCATCTGTTCGGCCGCATCGGCTAACCGCGTGGTCAGCGGATGTGCCGGGTCGCGATACACGAACGCTGCCAGCAATCCAGGCATGACCCGCAGGTCGCGCTCCTGGCTGCGGCGCTGCAGGTAAACCGCTGCATGCGACTCGAGTATCGGCATCCATGGCGCAAGTGCATCGTAGTTCGCCCCTTGGAAGATGATCGCATCCGCCGATGCGGCGGCGGCTTCGAATGCGCCCTCGACGTCGCCGTCGGCGACAAACCCCGCATAGGCCTGCCGCAACAGGACCAAGGCGCGCGTCGCGTCGATGGCGAGCTCGCAGAATCCCCGCCAGTAGCATGCCCGTGGCAGCTGTTGCCAGGCTTCAGGCATCGACGCCAGGGCCTGGCCGATGATTGCCGTGCGTCCCTGGGCCACGAATCCTCCGGCATGGGCCAGCAGCATGGCAAACGCTTCGGGCCAGGCCTGCGCGCCCAGCAGCTCAACCACCGCGGCGTCGGCATGACCCGTATCGGACAACAGCCGCGCGGCATCGACCCGCAGCGCGTGCAACGCGCCCGCGTCCAGCGCTGCGACGGCGCGCGAACGCAGGAAAGCGCTGAACAGGGCGTGGAACGCATACACCACCGCCGGGCCATCGCGCCGGTCGGTGAACAGACCGCGGTGTGCCAGTTCCTCGAGCAGCGCGCCTGCACGCGGATCATCTCCCAGGCGCACGGCCATCGCCGCCGTTGCGCCTGGCAGGAATGCGATGCGCTGCAACGCCCGACATTGCCAGGGTTCCATCGCCTCGAATACCTCCGCGGCGATCAGGTCGAACACACGCTGCGGTGCGACGTCGTGGCCTGCGGTTTGTGGCGCGTGGAACTCGGAGCGCGAGGCAAGTATCAGGATCATCGCCGCCGCCCATCCGTCCGCCGCCTGACACAGTGCGTCTGCAGACCCGTTGCGGTCGTGCAATTGCAGCAGCGCGCGGGTTTCTTCGGGCCGAAAACGCAGCGCGGCAGCGTCGATGACAGCCATCTGCTGTCGTGCCAGCGGCCGCGCGTAAGTCGCTGGCGGTGGCTCGCGGCTGATGACGATCAGCCGCGAGCCCTGCGGGATCTCGTCCAGCGCCGCTGCAATCGCGGCATGCAGCGCGGGACCACGATCGAGTTCCTGTGCGTTGTCGAGCACCAGGGCCCACGGACCTGCGAGTACGAGCGCGAGGTGACGCATGCAGCGGCGGACGAAACCCGTCACATCGCGCAGATCGTCCGCATTGGGCAGCGGCATGCGCAACCGCTTTCGGGGGGCTAGCACCGCGGCAGCTTCGCCAAGGAAATAGGCAAAGCTGGCCGGATCGGCGTCGCCGGCATCGAGCTGCATCCACAACGCAGGCAGCGCGCGCGCCTCGAGGTAGGTTGCCACCAGCGTCGACTTGCCAAAACCGGCCGGGCCGGCAATCCACAACGCGGGCAACTCGGCGCCGGCGTCGATTGCACCAAACAGCCGCTCGCGCGCGATGGCGCGGCCCAGACGGGGCCGGCGCAATTTTCCGAGCACTGGCATCGGATCTGGGCGAGAGGCGGTCATTGCGCCGATCATAGGCGTGGCGCATCGCGCCGGGCCAGGGATGGCGCGCAAGATTTCGCGGTCATGGCGCCGCGGTCAAAGGCCCCACGCCGACACGCAACAGCTTTGCGTCTGGCCTGCCGACCGACTTTGCGTTAAGCTGAAGAGCCCTTCACGGGACAGGAGACCTGCCATGGCATGTGACTATGAATGCGCGCCGCACCGCGGCGGTTGGGTCGCCGGGGTTTGCGCAACAGTGATGGCGCTGGGACTGGTATCGGGCGCGAGCGCCCCGGCAGCTGCGCAAGAGCCCTCGAACCACACGCAGGCCATGCAGGGCCTGCGCCATGCCGATGCCTCGCACCGGCTTGCGGCCATGGCGCGGCTGGCCGATATCGGCACCGCGGCCGACGCCAACGCGGTGATGCCGCACCTGCGTGACGACAGTCCGGCGGTGCGCCAGTTCGCCATGGCACTGGTCTGGCGCTTGTGGGGGCGTTCCGGTGACCCGGCTGTCGATGCGCTCTACGAACAAGGAGTGGCTCTGATGCGGGCCGGTGAGTTGACTCAGGCGGTGCGGGTTTTCAGCGACATCATCGCCCGGCGTCCTGCATTCGCCGAAGCCTGGAACAAGCGTGCGACGCTGTTCTTCCTGCTGGACCAGCACGAGTTGTCGATGAAGGACTGCGACGAGGTGCTCCAACGCATACCGCTGCATTTCGGCGCGTTGTCCGGCTATGCACAGATGCTGGCTGGACGCGGCCAACCGGAGCGGGCACTGCAATACCTGGAACGCGCGTTCCAGGTCAATCCAGACATGCCCGACGCGAAATTGGCGATCGAGCATCTGCGTCGGCAGGTCGAGGCCCGGCGCAAGAAGTCGGTCTGACAGCGGGCCACAGCGGCAGAGCTGCGCCCACGCGCGGCAGCGGATGGACATACCTGGCGCCGTTCGCCGCGTCACCGGAGCGGCTACCCGTTCCGTCAAGATGGATAGACCACTGTCGCGTGAACCGATGTCATGCATGGCTCCGTCCTCGACGAGCGAGGAAACGGAGCGCTTTTTCTCCATCCGAGCGCGTAGCCAGATCGGCCTGCGGGAACTATGGCATATACGAGGCGAGCCACCCGCCGCATACACCGCCCGCCGCTTGGACCACCTGGAACAGGGTGGCGTTAGCCGGCAGGGGTGCAAGGCGCCGCAGCAGTTCCACGCAGGCGGTACAGAAAAGGTATAGCGCCACTGACACCGCGGCCTTCGACGGGTCATATGCGGTTGTCCAAACAGCAATGAGGGCAATGGCGAATACATGCCGAACCCAACGCCCTTCGATGGGGGTCCCTGCCGTGGCCGCGCGCGACCATCCCACCACGTACGCCAACAGAAACACCAACAGCGGCAATGCGGTTCCGGTTGCGTGCGTGGCAGTCATCGCGGGGTTGGGTTCGTCCATCGCAACGAACAGCCTGTGCGCGAGCATCATGGCCAGGCTCGCTGACATCGCCAGCAAGAACCAGATCAGAACGACACAGACGCCGCTGTTCGAGACGCAATCCATCCTGTCCAACCCGGGCCGCGGCGGCGGTACGCCCACCTTGTGCACAACAACGATCAGGCTCGCCCCGATGATCAGCAGGATGGTGCCCACGATGAGCCACGCGGTGGTCGAAGGGGCATGCGCTGGATGCAGCCAGACCAGTACGCCCAGCAGCGCCCCTGCGTTGCTGGACGCGAGAATCGCGTAGGGACGCTGTCGGCACGCCCTTGGAGTTCTCCCCAGCGCGCGCACCATGACTGTCGACGCGCAGGCAAGCCACACCGCAATCGGCGCAAGTTGACCCAGGCGATGGGGCCCCTCGGGCATTACCATGAGGACGGTGTACATGGCCACAGGCACGAAGACGACCGCCGCCAGGCGTAGGTCAGGTGCTGGCGCCAGGCCCGACGAGACGGCAGTCAGTGTGACGCCTGCGAGATACGTCCACTGAAAGAAGTGCACCACGGTGGCAGGAGTGTGCCAACGCCCCAACTCGGCCACAGCCAGAGGTTGCAGACCGAACAGAAGGAAACCCGACAAACCTGCGACGGCGCTTGCGAAAATCAGCAGACCCGTGAATGTTTGCGTGTCTGACGCCTCGCTCCATTTCGACGCCATGCGCTTGTCTCCCGGTGCCGGCAGCGACCGTGTCAGTCACGGCAAGCCAGCAATATGCCTTCGCCGCTGCCGAGATCATCAATGCTCGTACGGAACGCCGGGTCGCGCCGGGCAGCTTCTACAAACTGCGTGACCTCGCGCGCGGCCGGGCGCAAGACGTTGTCGGCCGTGTAGCAGCCCTTCGCTGCAATCTTGCCCTTGAGGTCGTTCCAGTAGTTGAGGTACCAATCCTTGTCGGCGTCCTGGAACACCAGGTCCCA
>Ga0105047_10007839_pt1 | contig 17938 bp, 12 predicted proteins | sample MAT04_FD_78384 | JGI IMG/M metagenome (GOLD analysis project Ga0105047, IMG submission 78384) | Freshwater microbial communities from Lake Fryxell liftoff mats and glacier meltwater in Antarctica - MAT-04 (megahit assembly) | ecosystem: Environmental > Aquatic > Freshwater > Ice > Liftoff...
AGTGTGAAACGGCCTACCTGATCGGCAGCATGGACCACCACGCCTACGGACCGGAGGTGTTCCTGCAGTTGAACCGGGAACACTGGGCGATCGAAAACAAACTCCACTATGTGCGGGACGTGACGATGGGCGAGGACACCTGCCGGGTCCGCAAAGGATCGGGGCCCCAAGTGCTGGCGGGAATCCGCAATTCGGTCATCGCATTGGCCCGACGCGATGGCTGGACCAACATCGCCGCCGCGCTGCGGCACTATGCGATCAAGACCGCTGCGGCACTGCGACTGCTCGGAATCACAGAGAACTAAAAGGCCCTGAGTCGTTCATCGCCAGCGGCACTTCGGGCGTGATCGTGAATGTCTCATCCATCCGCTCCTCGGTGGCATTCCCATCCGGATTCGTTTACGAAACGACGAAGGGCGGCGTGGACGCGATGACACGGCAGATTGCGGTGGAATACGGACATCTTGGTCACCCCTTTCAACATGTGATAATTGGTCGTACATATCCGTAGCGGCTGCAAGGATGCAGCCTGTTTTTACGGAGACGACAAGGATGTCGCGGAAAGCTTCCTCTATTCTCGCCAGGGCGGTCAGACCCGCTGATGGCAAAGCGTTCGAGTCGGGTCGTGCTTTCGAGCCGTTCGTCAAAGCGGTCCCCTGTTGTGTCATGGCCCGGCTGATCCTCGATTGGCTGATCGTTGATGCGCTCTTGAAGGAACTGTTCCTTCAAGACCGCGCTGAATCAATACGAACGCGAGTTCACGCTCACCCATCTGGTGGCCGTCATGCTCGATGTGGCCTGTGGCACACACCCCTCGCCAAGGCAGGCGTTCCTGGCGCGTGAAGACCAGATGCCCGCTTCGCTCACTGCCTTCTATGGAAAGCTCAATCGCGTCGAGCCTGCCACTGTGCAGGCGATCATCGAGCGGACCGCGGATCGATGTCGCGAAGTGATCCTGGCGATGCGGGACCAGAGCGCCGAGCCGCTGCCGGGACTCAGGACGATCCTCCTCGACGGCAACTCGCTGACCGGGACCGAGCACCGCATCGCCGAGTTGCGCAACAACCGCGCTGCGGCGTTGCCGGGGAAATCGCTGGCCGTATACGAGTGCGCTTCGGGACTGGTCACTCAACTGGTGTTGTGGGAGGACGCCCACGCGCAGGAACGCGCGATCCTGCGGCAACTCCAGCTCCAGGCGGGCGTGCACCTGCTGGCGGATCGCAACTTCTGCGTCGCGTGGTTTATGGAAGCGATCCAGGACGGCGGTTCGCACTTCACGATCCGTCAGCATCGCGGCAGCTTCCCGCTGCAATCGGCCGGTCAATGCGGGCGGTGGCGTTCGCGCGGACGCTGTGACTCGGGCCGGCTCAGCGAGTGCACGCTCACCCGCGTCGATCCCGGGACCGGGGCGTCGCGTCAATGGCGCGTGATCCGGCTGAGACTCGACACACCCACCCGCGACGGCGAGACCGAAGTAACGCTGGTGAGCAATCTGCCCGACTCGTTCGACGCGGCAGACATCGCCATGAGCTACCTGGCACGCTGGCGGATCGAAGGCCACTTCCAGCGACTCACCGATTATCTGCACTGCGAGGTGCGATCGCTGGGGTATCCGCGGGCGGCGTTGTTCGCGTTCGCAATGTCGACGCTCGCGGGCAACGCGGTGGCGATGCTCGAAGCGGCCATCCGCGCAGAACATGGAAACGAGGCGGCGAAGATGCTTTCGTGGTTCGGCGTGTCGCACGAGATCGCCAGTTCGTATGCGGGATGATGGTTGCTTTGCCGCCCAGGCGCTGGCAGATCGTGCAGGGCCGAACGCCGCGCGAACTGGCAAGCGTGCTCCGACAGGTTGCCCAGCACGCCAACTTGCGTCGGCTGCGCAAGACGGTGCGTGGCCCGAAGAAACCGCGTCGCACACCAAGCTGCGGGAAGAGTCACCATGTATCAACCCACCGCGTACTCAAAAAATCACGGGATCCCACATGTTGAAAGGGGTGGGACATCTTGGTGTACGCTGCAATGCAGTCCTGCCGGGGTGCATCATGACCCCGATGACGCAGGTGGAGGTCGATGTAGCGAAGGACAGTAAAGCATTCCTGACCGAACTCGGCAACCTTCATCCGCTGCAACGCCGACTCGGTCAGCCGGAAGAGATTGCCACGGTCGTCGCCTTTCTGCTTTCGTCGAAGGCATCATTTATCTCCGGCGAATGTATCGCTGTGGATGGCGGGGCAACTGCGAGATGCTATCCCTATCGACCTGATCCGACGATCCGGTTTCGAAAGGCAAAGTAAGTCCCACACATTGACTCAAAGGTGTCTGGATGGGTAAAAAATCCCCAGACCACCCGTAAGTATGGGTCGCCTCAAAATTAATACGATGACTCGGAAGGCACGAGGTTTCGTAACCGTACGCGCGGACGCCGATCTTTTTCGTTGACACATCGCTCGGGCGGTGATACTATAGCACGTAATAGCACGCAAGCGGGGCGGGGGTTGGGGGAGTTGGCGGGTCTTGTCACATCTTTCTTTAAATGCGGCCTGCGGGTTGCAAAGGAGTCGAGGATGCAAAGCGAATTTCGGAAGTCGGCGGGAATTCTGAGTTTGGGCGTTCTTTGTGCAGTTGGCGTCGGCATGCGTGCCAACGCCGCGACAGTTGGGCTCTGGTTAAGCGATGAGGGAGCCGGAACCACCCTCAATGACAGCAGCGGCAATGGGCATCACGCCCAGCAGACCTACAACAGCACTGGCGGATGGACCACTGATTCACCTTTTGAACCCAACGCGGCGAACAATTCCTACAACTACAACGTGACGCAGTTCGACGTGGCGGATGCGCCGGATCTCGATCCATCAGGCGACTTCACTGTCGAAGCGTGGGTGAAATTCGGAAGCACCACCGGCACGCCCTGCCTTGTCAGTAAGCGCAACGTCGGCGGCGCTACTTCCGGATATTTCCTTGAATTTGACTACATTGGGGTTTTCTCCTTCACCACTGGAAACGGCTCATCGTATGCGGGGACCAGTGCGGCCCTGGGATCAGGCGCGTTCGCGTCCGTTCCGTTCTCTTTGCACACCTGGTACCACATTGCTGGCATTCATACTGCCGTCGAAAATGTCCTGTATGTCAATGGAATTTCAAATGGCGGCAACGGGAGTGGTGGAGCCGTCGCGGGCAATGCGAACCCGCTAACCTTCGGCTACTACGCCTCCGGTGACAAGTACAACTTTGATACGCAGATCGATGAAATCCGCCTGTCGAACGAAGCCCTCGCCGCTAATCAGTTGGGCTGGTCAGTCGGTTCGTTCGCCGACGTGCCCGAGCCCGCATCGTTTGCCCTGGCGGCGATCGCCGGCGGCTTTATCGCTGGAAGACGGCGTCGCTGAATTGTTCTGACATCGAGCGAGACGCCGAGTGGATCCGTTCTCGGCGTCTCGTCAATTGTCTTGCCGTGACAAGACCTTATGGAGATCAAATGGCTCAAAGAAAGCACGCTTTTACACTAGTGGAATTGCTGGTGGTTATCGGCATCATCGCAGTGCTGATCTCGATTCTGATTCCTGCCCTCGCAAGGGCCAGAAAGACCGCCCAGCAGGTGGCCTGCGCAAGCAACCTGCGGCAGATTGGCATTGCCTTTCTGCAATACGGAAATGACAACAAGGGATACATGCCGCCATTTCAGATCCAGACCGTGTCTGGCATGAGCGCGCTGGATATTGAGCTTTCATCGTGGCCTTATGCGCTGTCGAAATATCTGGGTGGAAATGTTTCAGATCCTTTAAGGCTTAGCAAGGTGTTTGCCTGTCCCGACTTCTCGCCGGTGACGATTAACGGCGCTTATTGCGGGTATGGTCTGAATTTCCCGGATGTGTTCTGCAATATGGGTCCCGGGCTTTGCCGTTTCCCGGAAGGCGCTCCGCATTTCAAGGATTTCCGCAGAATTCAAAGCACGCTGGCGATGGCAATGGACGGCGAAGCCCTGCAGTTGAACATCGGCCCGCGGGCCTACCTCGCGGTCTTCAGTCCGCGCGTGTTCGAAGGATCGCTTTCCTTCGCAATCCAAAATGGCGTTCCCTATGACCGTCACAAGAAGGGCGTGAACATTCTTTATTTTGACTGGCATGTCGATTTCAGACTTCGCAAGGAAATCATGAAGCTTCCGTATGACCAGAAGCTCTGGGGCCCGCCTAACAGTCACTGGCACTAAGTGGCGGATGCTGTTCCGTTACCGGCTGGCGTATGGCCAAATTTTTGACGTTTTGAATTTAATCAGGGAAGAGATGTCATGACTTGCAATCACAAACGCGCCATCGCAATGTGCCTCGGGCTGCTGCTGGTTATCAGCGGCGGACGTAGGACGTCATATGCTGATGAAACCGTCTGCAGTTTCACACCTGCGGGCGGAACCGCGAAGGCATTGAAAGGGACTGTCGAAAAGAAAGTGGCGATTTCGGAACAGCAATCGAAGGACGGCAAGGCGCCGAAGATGACTTTCACCGGCGAAGGCCGTATCGAAATCGCCGATTCGGCGCTGAATTTCAGCGGCTCATTCACCATCGAGTGCGATCTGCAGTTCGAATCAAGTGCAGGCAATCCTTACCTGCTGAGCAAACGCTCCAGGGATACCTCGGAAATTGCCTCCGGTTATTGGCTGGAATTCAATGACGGGCAGTTTCTCGACTTCACCGCCGCCGGCGCAACGTCGCGTGCGGCACTAACACCTGAAGGGAAAAAGGTTTATCACGTCGTTGCGGTTCATAAAGATCTTGGCGATGGCAAGGGAATCAACCTTCTGTTTATCGACGGACAGCAGAAAGGGACCGGCGAAGGCATAGGCGTCGCCGCACCGAATGATTCGCCGCTTACCCTGGGCGATTACGTCAACGGGTTTCACGAGTTTCATGGCACCATCAGCGGGTTAAGCGTGTCCGCAAGCGCTGTTATGCCTGTGGGCGCTCTAGGCACGCTCCCCGCTGGCGCCAAGTCTGCGGGCGACGTCCAGGCGATTCCCGATGATGTTATCGGCGAGCGCGATACGCTTGCCAAGCTCATCAAGCGTGTAGAGTCGATGCTGACAGAACGAAAGCTCATCCACGACGCGGCGAGGCGGGAACTTGTTTCAATCACCGAAAAGACCAACGCCGCGACGAACCTTGAAGCCGTCACCACCCAGCGGAAACTGTTGGGTAAGCTGGTGGGAAGCATCGCATCGAAGGCTTACGGCGATGTCGACTTCATCCTTTGGACGCAGAACCGCTGGTCCGATTTGAATGCCCATGATTGGCCAGCCGAGACCCTGACGAGCGCGATAGAACTGAATGTGATGATGGCGGGCGATGCATACGCGTCGCAAGCGGTAGTTATCACCAACACGCGCGGCGACACAACGAATGTCGAGGTTGCCATCCCCGGCAACGGCGAGAGTACGCCCCGCATCATGGTGCGAAGAGCGTGGCAGATGGCCTGCCCGGATCTGGCGTATCGGCCTGATCCGCTGGCACTTGCGGACTCGGGAAAAATCACCCTTCAACCCGGCGAGACCACGCTGCTGTGGTTCGAAATCGCCAGCCATCATGTGAAGCCGGGAAAGTATTCCCTGCCAATCTCGGTTCGTTCCACGAATGGCAACGGTGAAGTGAAGCTGAACATCGACGTTGCTGACGTGAAAATGCCGGAAGTACTGGATTGCACACTATTTAACTATTCCTATCTCACCGAAATGGGTTTCATCCGCCCACTCAAGGATGAAGCACTTGAAGACCTTAGACGGCATTACATCAACACGTTTGTGATTCCAGGCGGCCTGCCGGATGCGACTGCGGATGAAAACGGTAATCTGACAGGTCCGCTTGATTTCACGCCTTCGGATCGACAACTGGAACTGTATGGCAAATATGCCAGGCAATACGCCTTTTTCTGGGGCGGCGACTACAACCGTCATCTTGAGCTTTTCACGAATCTCAAGTTCCTTAGTGAGCCGTGGAAAAAAGCGGTTACCAGCTACTACAAGGCGTGGATTGCGCATCTCGCAGAGAAAGGCCTGACACCTAAGCAGTATGTCATGTATGTGTACGATGAGCGCAGCAGTCCGGAAGTGCAGCAGGTCTACGCACTTCTGAAAGCCGCCGCGCCCGAAGTGAGGCTGCTGCTGAATCCGACGACGGGATACAAGCGCGATGAACTGGAAAAGATTGCCGACTATGTCAATGTCTGGCAGCCAAGCTATGAAGCCTTGCTCAAGCCGCATCCTGAGGACTACGAATTTCTCAAGTCCACCGGCGAAGAACTTTGGGTGTATTCCTGCGCCAACGGCACGCCCATGCCAACCTATGACTACAACTTGCGCAGACATTGGGTGGCGTGGGATCTTGGCATGACAGGCGTTGCACAATGGGCTTACGCAGATCATGGCGGGTGGGAAAGTGATAACAGTTGGAAGTTTGTGCGCGGAGCGTTTGCGATGGTTTATGCCAAGCCGCACGCACCCGCGGAGCTTGCTCTCACCGAAGCCATCACGCCCAGCCGCCGCTGGGAGGCGTGGCGCGAGGGGGCGCAGGACTATCAGCTGCTGAACATGGCCCGCGCCAAAACCGAAAAGTCGCCGCCGCAGGCGTCTGAACTGAAACAAGCGGTTGCTGATGTCATCGGCCATCCCGAGGATGCCGACGCTGCTGACCGATCGCGGGCGAAGCTGCTTGCGATTCTCTCAAGCAAAAAGTGAAGATCACTATTGGAAAGGGCTATGCCGGCGTGCGTCGCTTGCGGATCTGAGACGTCATGAAGATCACGAAAATAGATTGTCATGTACTGGTGATTCCAGATTTCGACACGGATGCATGCAGCTCCGCGCACGATGATCTTGTGGTGATAATTCACACCGATGAAGGGATCGTCGGCATTGGCGAGACCGACACCAACCCCTGGATCGCCCGTGCGTGTATCGAGGCGCAGGGAACGCATTGCATGGGGCGCGGACTGACCGAGATGCTGATCAGTCAGGATCCGCTTCAGCCGCAGGCGCTGTGGGAAAAGTTGTATGCCGGCGCGAAGATGACCGGGCGGCGCGGTGTGATGATCTGTGCGATGGGCGCAATCGACATGGCGCTCTGGGACATCCGCGGCAAGGCGCTTGGCGTGCCGGTGTATCAGCTTTTGGGCGGAGCGGCGAAGACATCCATCACGCCTTACGCAAGCCTGCTTCCGACCGGGCATACGTTGAAGGACTATCGCGAAAGTCTTGTCGCCAAGGCCAGAGCTGCGAAGGCGACTGGCTTCCGGGCAGCAAAGATGGAGGTCTGCATCAACGGGCCTTACGCGCACAACCGTCTGGATGAAAGCGACAGTGCGCTCGTTGAGATTGTCGCCGCATGTCGCGAAGCGGTCGGGCCCGAATTTACGATGATGGTGGATGTTGCCTATTGCTGGCCCGACGCGAAAGCAGCGCTGCGTGTCCTGAGACAGCTCGAGCCGTACGACCTGTTCTTCCTGGAAACGCCCATCAACATGGACGATCTCGATGGCTACGCTTTTCTGCACGATCACACATCGATCCGAATCGCAGCGGGCGAGTGGCAGAACACGCATTGGGAATTCCTCGATCTAGCCGACCGCGGAAAGTTGGATGTCCTTCAGCCGGACGTGGGGCGGGTAGGCGGATTCTCGGAGGCGATCAGAGTAACGAAAATCGCTGCGGATCGTGGACGGCTGATTGTTCCGCACTGCTGGAAGAGCGGGATCGGCATCGCTGCGAGCGCGCACCTGTGCGCCGCCACGCCGCATTGCCCGCTGATCGAGTTTCTGCCAGCAGCGCTGTCGGAGAGTCGGCTCCGCCGCGATCTGACGCGCGATCATTTGAAGTTGAAAGAGGGAGAACTCGCGTTGCCGGACAAGCCCGGGTTAGGCGTGGAACTGGACATGGATGCGATGCGGCGGTTTGAGGTCAAATAGCAGTAGCGTGGGACTTCGGCGAGATCAGTCGAGCCGCGTCCCGACCGCATTCTGCAACAAAGTGTACACGGGCGAGACGTCCACCTACTGAGATGGACGGTCGAGTCAGTTTAGGTTTCGAAGTGGTAATGTAGATTCTGTGGTCATATTTCATCACGAGGAGAGAAGATTATGAGCAAAAGACAGTCAGCACAGCGTTCTTTCTGTATTGCCATTACCGTTGGATGCAGTTTCATCGCCCCCGCAGCGCTCGCGGAAACGCGAGGTCTGTGGCTGGCGGACGAAGGCACCGGCGACACCATCACGGACAGTTCGGGCCATGGGCATACAGCAACGGTCAACTGGTTTGGTAGCGGGCAATGGACCACAGATTCGCCCTTTGAGCCAAATTCTTCAAACAACTCCTTCAACTACGGGCCTTCGGAGGTCAAGGTCAACGATGCCCCCGACCTGAATCCGGCTGGCAACTTTACGATTGAGTGCTGGGTGAAATACTCCAACCTCTCCGGAGGTTACATCCTCAGCAAGCGCAACACCTCGGGTGCTCCATCCGGCTATTTCATCGAGTTCGGTGGTAACACGTTTTCGTTTCTGACTGGCAATGGATCTTCGTACAGTGCCACTTATGCCACGCTGGGTTCTGGCCCCTTTGCCGGAATCACACCAGCAGTGGATACCTGGTACCACGTTGCGGGCGTACACACCGAGTTGGAGAATATTCTCTACGTCAATGGCATCTCAAACCTGGGCAACGGCGGTGGCGGTGCGGTTATCGCCGGCAACACTGCACCGTTGACCTTCGGCTATCACGCAACAGGCGATCACTATTTCGCGGGCGGAATCGATGAGGTGCGATTCTCTGACACCGCCCTCACTTCGAGTGAACTGGGTTGGAACGGCTCGCTCGCCTCGCCAACAGTGAAGTGGGCGACCAACGGCGATGGAACCTGGTCGAGCGCCGGCAACTGGCAGGGCGGCGTGCCCAACGCAGCGGACGCTGTCGCCAACTTCACCGACGCCGCAACATCAAACATTGTTGTGACGTTGGACGCCCCGCAGATCGTTGGCGCGATCAACTTTAATAATCCGAATCGTTATACCCTTGCCGGAATCAGCACACTGACCATCGACACCACCGGCGCGGACGGGGCGATCAATGTCCTGCAGGGAAACCACACGATCAGCGCGCCCGTCGCGCTGAACAAGAACACCGTCGTCACCGTCACACCATTGGCGTCCACGCTGACGTTATCGAGCGACGTGACCACGGGCTTTGGTGCAAGTCTTACCAAGGCGGGCGCGGGCAATCTTGAGATGAAGAATATTCGTCTCAACCAGCTTTCCATTGATCAGGGCACGGTGAAAATTCTGCAGAACGGCGCGGATTCTGGAACCAGCAACGTGCAGACGCTGACGATCGCGGGGTCAGACGATGCCTGGACGGGACAGCTTGATCTCACCAACAACAGCCTCATCATCAACCACAACGGCTCGAGCCCGATAACAACGGTTGCGAATCAGATTAAGTCTGGATACGCCGGGGGCGCGTGGAACGGCAACGGCATTTCGTCCTCGTCGGTGGCGGCGAATCTGGAGACGTCGGCCCTTGGTTTCGCTGAAGCAGAAGACCTGATGGGTGCGGGTGGCGGATCATTTGGCGGGGTGGCAGTAGATGGCACGGCGATTCTGATTCGCTTTACACGCATCGGCGACGCCAACCTCGACGGCAAGGTCACCACGGCTGACTTCAACCAACTCGCCGGCAGCTTTGGGGCGACTTCCGGGAAGATCTGGTTCAACGGCGACTTCAACTACAGTGGCGGGGTCGATTCCATCGACTTCGGATATCTTGTCGGCAACTATGGCGCCAGCGCTCCGGTGCTGGCCCCTGCTCTTGGATCCGTCGTACCTGAACCCACGCTCATCAGCGCGTTGGGAGTCGGCATGCTGCTTATGCGGGCAGGACGCCGCCGGAACCGCAGGTAAAGTGATCGAAATCGAGCCTGTCGCCCATTCAACGCACGGAGTCTTTGATGTTTTTCGAATCTCTTGAACAGCGCCAGTTGATGTCAACGGCATTCGATAAGGTGACGGGAATTCTTACCGTTCGCGGAACTGAACGCCCTGATGCCATTAGCTTTGGCGGCGGCGACAATATCACGGTGCAGGAGAAGACCTCCGGCAGAACTGTGACGTCGCAGTTCGATCGTTCGCTGCTGACGAGGGTGATCGTGCGCACCTTCGGTGCCGCGGATTCCATTGTGGTCGGGAAAGTGAATCTTAAGTTCGTCATCGATGCCGGAAAGGGCGATGATTCCATCAGTGCCGGTCCCGGCAACGATCAACTCCGCGGCGGCGGGGGAAGAGACTACCTGTTCGGCGGGCTTGGGAAAGACACGCTCGACGGCGGTGCGCAGGCTGATCTGCTTTTGGGCGGCGGTGGGCGTGATACGGTCGATTACTCGACACGCACGGGAAAGTTGACGCTGAGCCTTGATTCAAGAGCCAATGATGGACAGGCTGATGAATTGGACAATGTCGGCAGCGACGTCGAAATCGTCGCAAGTAGCGCGCTCACGGATGTAACCGCCGAACCCTCGCCGATTTCTTACGCGCCGCTGGCGCTTCGGGAGATCAGATTGCTGATCGATCCGAGCTTCCCCGTCGACGACATCCGGCATTATGGCGCTGCCACCACCGCTACCGACAACTCAGCCGCCATCACTAAAACGATGAACGCCGTCAGTACCAGTGGTGGCGGGGCCATTTCCATCCCGGGAGGAACTTTCAAATTCGCCACCACCCTTGTCATGCAGAACGGTGTAGATATTCAGGGGACCGGTAAGCGATCAATTCTGCAATACACCGGAACCACACTGGCGATCAACGCGCAGGGGACTTCTGTTGCCAGGAAGATCTTCCAAGTTCGTAACTGCGGCATCATGATGGCGAACACCAGCAACACGGCGGTGGGGGTGAAGCTCGCATGGAACATGCGAAGCCAGCCGATCTTCGACAATGTGGAGTTGTACAACTTCGGGGGTTACGGCATTCAGTTCACCGGCGACAACTGGATTCTCCAATTCCAGGACCTCGAACTTCACGACTGCGGCCGCACCGTGAACAATGGTGCGGGCATTTATAAAGATCCCGGTGTCACCAGCATGCTTGCGGTTTATTTCACCAACTGCATCCTGGAAGCAAACGGATCGACCAGCAGCACCGCGGGCGCAATCAATCTTCAGACGACCGGCCCATACAGCGCGCGTGGAATTTATTTCCGCGATTGCATGATCGAAGGCAACTTCGGCACGGATGAGTGCTATGTCTCCGGCGTTGACAACCTCGTGGTGGACGGCTGCTACATGGAGATCGACAACCTCACCAGCAGCCGGAACGCGTGGGAAGTGAATCGAACGAATGCATCGTTCCGGGACAATGTGATTGTTTCAAGTTCGGGCAACCCATCAGGCAATGCCATCCGCGCGACGAACGGATCGTATCTCGATGTCTCCGGGAACACGCTCGACACACGTTTCGGCAACGCCGATGTGTATCTCCTGACCAGTTCATTCGCAAAGATCTCTGACCGCAATACAGGGTTGCGACTGGTGACTGATTCATCTTCCAGCCTGATTGGTACGGGAATGGACGCTTCCGCGTGGGTGCGGTTTGATGGCAGCACCGGAAGTGTTACGGCCAGCTATAATATTGCCAGTGTGACGCGGAATTCGATAGGAACTTACACAGTGGCGTTCAAGAAGCCGATGCCCAGCACCAGGTACATCGGTGTTGCGAACGTGGAGAACGGCGCATCTTATAACGCACTGTTGGCTTCGGTACAGTTCATCAGTTCGCCCACAACGTGTGTCGTGAATGTTGTGGATGACACAAATGTGAGGCGCGATGGTCGGCAGGTGTCCGTCGCGTTTTATGCGGAGTTCTCATGATTTGAAGAAGCCCTTGCCGTTTGAAAGCCTGTTGCACGGATCAGTCTGCCGATGCTCCGGAGCATAATGGACCGCTGAACGAGGCTGGCGATGCAAACCCGATGAAAGGAAGTCAGAGTGCCCACAAACAGATTGCAGTCGAAGAATACACGCGGCCCGGTGGTGAAGACCAAGAATACGGGCGTGTATGAACGACTGAAGCACATGATCTACAACCGGGAACTCAAGCCTGGCGACCGCCTGGTGCAGATGACGCTGGCGAAGCGCCTGGGCACCAGCGCCATGCCCGTCATTGAAGCGCTGCGCCGTCTGGAAAGCGACGGGCTGGCGGTTCATGTCCCACAACTTGGGAGCTTTGTGAAAGATGCGACTGTCGAAGACATCTGCGAGCTGTACTGCATCCGCCGCGGACTTGAAGCTGAGAGCTGCCTGCTTTTTGTCGATAACGCGACTCCTGCGGAAGTTGTACGGCTCCGCGAACTGGACGCGGAATTCAACGCCGCCGCGGTTGCCGGGGATCTTGAGAAAATGCTACAGGCGGACATCAATCTGCACCTGCAGATCGTGACCGCCACCAAGATCAACCGACTGCGGGAGTTTTTTGAGCGCAACCAGATCGAGGAACGCATTTTCAGCCAGGCCCCGGAGTTACGGTCGGACAACCGAAAGCTTGCGAAACTGGACGGCATGCACCGGGAGATTGTCGCGGCGCTGGCCCGTCGCGACGGTCCCGATGCCGCGGAGGCAATGCGGCAGCATCTGATTGCCGCCGAACGGGACTATGTTGCCGCTGCCCGCGCTACGCAGAAAACGGAATTTCCCGACGACAGGTTTTCCAGCAGATAATCTTGTTCCGCCTTCGCAGGCGGTCCAGCATTGCCCGCAGCGATGCCCGTTCGTCTAACACCGTCTAACCGTCATCCAACCTGGATATTATGATCCGCAAGATTTATCTCGTTCATCACACGCACACCGACATCGGATACACCGACACGATCCGCAACGTCCTGAGGGAGCATGTCCGCATCCTGGACGATGTTGTTGCGCTCTGCCGGAAGCATGCAGATAAGCCGGATGGACTCCAATACAAATGGACGGTGGAAACGACGCTGGTGCTGGATGAATATCAGAAGCGATCGCCCAAGAAGTTCGCTCAACTGCTGGAACTGGCGCGGCAGGGCCTGGTGGAAATCACCGGGCTGTGGGCGCAGTCGCTAAGCGAGCTGCCCAGCGTGCAGGAACTCGTGCATTTGGTCGGCAAGACGCTCGAGCTTGGAAGGGAACAAAATTTTCCGGTGCGTGCTGCGATGCTGACGGATATTCCCATCGGTGCGTGGGCGCTTCCAGAGGTGCTTGGCAATAGCGGCGTGCGATATTTGTTGAACGCCGACAATACCATCCGCACGCTTGCGCCCTATGACCGCGACCTTCCACCATTGTTCTGGTGGGAAGGGCCGGGCGGGAAGGAGAAAGTGCTGGTCTGGCACTTGGGTTTGAGCGTGCCTGAAGATCCAACAAAGCTGAAGTCGCTCTATCCGCAATACGCCCTGGGCTACTTCTTCGTGCTCTGGCCGATGAACGGCTGGTACGATCCCACGAAGAGTAAATATCTTTACGATCCCATCGAGAAGCATTTTATAGATGGCGAGCCGTCACCAAAGCAGTGCCTAAACATGGCCCGTAAGGGGATCGATCAGCTTTGCCGAAAATTGCAAGACGGAGGCTACCCGTACGACTCGATCCTTCTGCAGGCCGGCGCGGACAATTTTGGTCCCGACATGCAGATGTGCGAAACCGTGAAGAAATGGAATGAGCAGGTCGGCACGCCGCACGTGCGCATCGCGACTGCAAGCGAATTCTTCGTCGACATGGAAAAGCAATACGGCAGGAAGATTCCGGCGATGCGCGGAAACGTCTCCGACCCATGGTCCGACCATGCCGCAACGAAGGCGGAGGAAATGGCGCGTTACCGCGAAGCGATGCGCAACTTGCGGTCGGCCGGGCGGTTGCAGGCGATGGCGATGCTTGGGGGAGAATCGGCGGGCTCGCAGTCCACCGTCCACGATGCGATTCAGTCGCTCATTATGACATCCGAGCATACTTATGGCCTTAACACTTTCGGCCTGCACGCGGATATCGTTGCCGGCAAGCTAACGCCCGAGGATACGAAGTTTAACAGGCCAAAACGATCTTGGATTGAGAAGGCAAAGTATTCCCGCGAAGCAGAGCGAACCACGAAGGAACTGTGCGACGCAGCGCTGGCATCGCTTGCTAATTCCGTCGCCCAAGCCCAGCCGGGGATACTGGTGGCGAATACTCTCGACCACGCGCGTTCCAGGTTAATCGAAATTGCATCGGTGAAGGGGAAGTCGTTCAGCTTTCCGGCGACGGATGTTCCTCCCGGCATATCGTGGTTTCCACTTCCAGCTTCGGCGAAGTCCCAGGATGCCTCGAAAGGTTCGGGCGCGCCGAACGGCAAAGTGGGCGTGATTGAAAATGACCGCTACCGCGTCGAAGTTGATCCCATGCGCGGCGGCCTCAAGAGCGTGATCGACAAACGCACCAACCGCGAACTGGTCGATCAGACAAGCAAGTGGCAACTGAATCAGGTGGTCGTCGAGCAGTTCACAGGCTTCCCCGATTACAAATCGGGCGGCGGACTGGCGCGGCCAAGAAAGCGGACGTTTGTGACAGCAAACAAAGGCTCGGTGCAAGTGCGAACCCTTCCATGGCCTGGCGGTCCAGCGTTGCGGGTGACTTCCAAGATCACTTCCGGGCTGGTGCCGATACATCTCGAGACAATCATCCGTCTGCCGTCATACGCTGACCGGGTTGAGTTCCTGAATCGGGTGACGCGCGAGCCCTCCGCGGCGAAGGAAGCGTTGTACGTTGCGTTCCCGTTCGCGGTCGCGGATAAGGGCGGCAAGAAGAACTTCGTCATCCGCTGCGAAGTCGCCGGCGCAGTGTTGAACATGAAAGAGGATCGTCTGCCCGGATCCATTGGTGATTTCCAGGCGATCCAGGGAAGCGTCGCGGTCGATCATGCGGGCGGGTCGATTCTCTGGGCGAGCCCCGATGCGCCACTCGTCTGCCTCGGAGGGATGCACTCCATGCGCTGGCGCGGACAACAGGACGAACCTGATCAGCCTCATCTCTTCAGCTATCCCATGCACAACACCTGGCCGACGAATTGCCCGCTGTGGCAGACCAAATCGGTCGAGCTGCGTTATGCAATCGCCTCGTCGCCGAAAACATCTTCTCCAGCCGAGATTGTACAATTTGGAAGAGACTTCGCAGAGCCGCTGCATGCGATCATTACACAAGCGAAGAAGGGTAAGTCGCCCGCGTCCAGCATTCGGTTGGATTGTGAAGGCGCCACGGTGGAAGCCGTTGAACCCAAAGCGAACGGCACGATACGAATCATCCTTTCCGATCCCAACCGCAGCGGTGGGAAGGCCGTTCTGCGGTTTGCTGGAAAACGCAAGGTCGACGATGTCGTTGCTCACAAATTGTCCGATGGGGAGGTCGGCAGAAGCGCATACGAACCTCTTCATCAGAATCATGATGGAGAAACTATCGTTCCGCTTCGACGCGGGGGCCTGACTGTCGTGACTGCAAGACTCAAGTGAACATCGATTATGACCCCGTCCTCTGCCGACGAGCCCATCATCGCCGTGGAAACTGAAGCAGCCGCGAGCGTTGCGGGTTCGGAGGTTCTGCCCCCGCCGCGTGTCTACACCGTGGGAACACTTCGTTACTCACTTGGCGCGTTGATGGAGCTCTGCTTCTGGCTACTGCTGGGGGACTTTGCCTACAACTTGATTGAGCAAGTGATTCCCAGCGTTCTGCCACTGACGCTTCAGGAACTGGGCGCAAGCAACGCAACTATCGGCTTGCTGGGGGGAACGCTGGCGAGTGTCGTCAACGTCATCGTGAATCCCATCGTCAGCTTTCGCAGCGACCGCTATCGCAGCCGCTGGGGCAGGCGACTTCCGTTCATATTTATTGCCACACCGATGATCGCGATTTTCATGATTGCGGTGGGTTGCGCCCCGGAGATCGCCGCCTGGCTGCATCGCATTCTCAACCTCGACAGCTTCTCTCAGAAAACCGTCATCCTCGTCACGCTGACGATTGCCCTGGTGCTGTTTCAGATCTTCTACATGATGGCGGCATCGGTCTATTACTACCTGCTGAGCGACGTGGTTCCGCACAATGTAATTGGACGGTTCTACGGTTTCTTTCGACTTGTCGCGGCGGCGGGGGGATTTGTCTTTAACCGCTATGTTCTACGTTACGCCGAAAGCTCCGACACCCGCCGCTGGATCTATTTCGCAATGGGCATGACTTGGTTTGTATGCTTTATGCTGATGTGTCTGCGCGTAAAAGAGGGCCAGTATCCAGCCATCGCTCCCGTGAAGAAAGAAAGCATCCTGTCGAGATTTCTCGGAGCCATTCGGACCTATCTTCGCGAGTGCTTCCGCATTCGATTTTACTGGTGGCTTTACCTGGCATCGTCCTGCTACACCGTCGCGACCGTCGCGATTTTGACATTCAGGCTTCTGCTTGCGCGCGACCTCGGAATGGATCTGAAAGAGGCGGGCGATTTGATCAGCTGGGTGTTCCTCGCGGGGGTGGTGCTTTACGTACCGCTGGGCTGGTTGGCAGATCGCGTGCATCCCTTGCGACTGAACATGGTTGGCGTCGGGCTCACATTCGTTGTGCTTGCGTTCAGCTCAGTCATGGTCCGCACACCCGCGACGTTCTCAGTCTTCACCTTGCTGTGGGCGTTCGCGTGGCTTTGCTATACGGCAAGCGGTCCGGCGATGACATTTGTTCTACTGCCACGGTTGCGGTTCGGACAATTCGGATCGGCGGTCGCGATCACCAATTCCATCGCCGCCGCTGTCGCGAATTACCTCGGGGGCGGCTTTGTCGACTGGCTCGGCAGTCAGCATCTTGGCAGAAGTCCTTATCTCGGAGTTTACTGGTGGGGCGCCATCTTCACCGGGCTTTCATTCCTGTTCATGATCCTGCTGTATCGAGAATGGAAGCACCTGGGTGGCAGGCGTTATTTCGTGCCACCCGTTGAAGGAGAGATCCGATGATCAATCCCTCGCATAATATACGGCTTGAAAAGTGGGTGAACGAATGAGTGAATTGACCCATGAAGTTGCTGATGCATCGACACGTGCGTCAAGACTAACCGTAAACGGAATAGCGCTCTACGAACAGATGTGGCTGATCCGGACATTCGAGGAACAGGCCCTGGACCTGTTCAAGAAATCCTTTGTTCGCGGTACGGTGCATCCCTCCATCGGTCAGGAGGCTATCGCGGTGGGCATCACGGCCGCCCTTCGCAAGAGCGACTATGTCCTGAGCACCTATCGCGGCCACGGGCATTGCAGCGCCAAGGGCGCGGATCTGCGACGTATGATGGGCGAACTGCTGGGCAAGTGCGATGGATACTGCAAGGGGAAGGGCGGTTCTATGCATATCTGTGACCCGGAAGTCGGGTTTCTCGGCGCCAATGGAATCGTCGGCGCGGGCATGCCCATTGCCGGCGGAGTTGCGTTGAAACTGCAGTTGGATAGCCGCGATGATGTCGTTGTCTGCTTCTTTGGCGATGGCGCATCCAACCAGGGTGTCTTCCACGAAACCGCAAACATGGCCGCCATCTGGAAACTGCCGCTGATCTTCGTCTGCGAGAACAATGGCTACGGACTTTCCATGCCGGCCTTCCGGGCATGTTCGGTGCCGGATCTTTCAACGCGGGCAGTGGGGCATGGTTTTCCCGGCATAACGGTTGATGGGAACGACCTTCCCGAAGTTGTCGCCGCATCGCAGCAGGCGGTGCGTCGAGCCCGCTCCGGCGAGGGCCCCACCTTCATTGAGTGTAAAACCCATCGCTGGGAGAAGCACAGCGCGCTGGCCCGCATGTGTCAGGGCCTTTTAGTTCTCATATCTGGCGTACCGGGGCTTGACAGGCGATGATCGAGGTTGGCGGTCTTGGAAGGCCGTGAGATGACCAAGTTGACCAA
>Ga0105047_10007842_pt1 | contig 17931 bp, 16 predicted proteins | sample MAT04_FD_78384 | JGI IMG/M metagenome (GOLD analysis project Ga0105047, IMG submission 78384) | Freshwater microbial communities from Lake Fryxell liftoff mats and glacier meltwater in Antarctica - MAT-04 (megahit assembly) | ecosystem: Environmental > Aquatic > Freshwater > Ice > Liftoff...
ACGCGAGCCCAGGACCTCGGCAAGGAAAAGAAGCAACTCGACGGCATTGTCGGCACGCTGATCGAGCTCGATGGTGGATTGACCGACAGCCGCGATCTCTTCGAACTCGCGCGCGGCGAAGGTGACGATGACACGCTCATTGCCGTCGAAGGCGATGTCGCGGGCCTCGCCAAGACGGTCGATGACCTCGAGTTCCAGCGGATGTTCAGCGATCCGATGGACCCGGCCAACTGCTTCATCGATATCCAGGCCGGCAGCGGCGGTACCGAAGCCCAGGACTGGGCGTCGATGCTGCTGCGGATGTACCTGCGTTACTGCGAACGCAAGGGCTACGCCACCGATGTGCTGGAAGAATCCTCGGGCGAAGTGGCCGGCATCAAGAGCGCTTCCGTGAAAGTGGAAGGCGCCTACGCGTACGGCTACCTGCGCAGCGAAGTGGGCGTGCACCGGTTGGTGCGGAAGAGCCCCTATGACTCCGCCGCGCGTCGGCACACGTCGTTCGCCAGCGTGTTCGTCTACCCGGAAGTGGACGACTCGATCGTCGTCGACATCAATCCGGCGGATTTGCGCATCGACACGTTCCGCGCGTCAGGTGCGGGCGGCCAGCACATCAACAAGACCGATTCGGCGGTGCGCATCACGCACTTGCCCACCAACACGGTGGTGCAATGCCAGAACGACCGCTCGCAGCATCGCAATCGCGCCGAAGCGATGACGATGCTGAAATCGAAATTGTACGAACTGGAATTGCGAAAACGACGCGAGGCCCAGCAGAAGCTGGAGGACTCCAAGACCGACATTGGTTGGGGCCACCAGATTCGTTCGTACGTGTTGGATCAGTCGCGGATCAAGGATCTGCGGACCAACTTCGAGACCGGGAACACGCAGTCGGTGCTGGACGGCGACCTCGATGACTTCATCGCGGCCAGCCTGAAGCAGGGAGTGTAAGGATGGACGAGAACACGAACGCAGCCGCGCCCGTCGTGGTGGTGGACGAAAACCAGATCGTCGCGGAACGGCGTGGGAAGCTGACCGCATTGCGCGGCCATGGCCAGGCGTTTCCCAACGACTTTCGCCGCGATGCACTGGCGGCGGACCTGCATGCGAAGCATGGCGCACAGGAGAATGACACGCTGGAGCCGCAGGCGATCACGGTAGCGGTGGCCGGCCGGATGATGCTGAAGCGCGTGATGGGCAAGGCGTGCTTCGCCACGCTGCAGGACATGTCGGGCCGCATCCAGCTGTACATCACGCTCGATTCCGTAGGGGCGGAGAAGCTCGACGCCTTCAAGCACTGGGACCTGGGCGACATCGTCGGGGCCGTGGGTACGTTGTTCAAGACCAAGTCGGGCGAGCTGACGGTCAAGGCCTCGCAAATCCGGTTGCTGGCGAAGGCGCTGCGGCCGCTGCCGGAGAAGTTCCACGGCATGACGGACCAGGAGCAGCGCTACCGGCAACGCTACGTCGACCTCATCACCAATCCGGCGGCGCGCGAGGTGTTCGTCAAGCGTTCGCAGATCGTACAGTCGATGCGCGAGTTCTTCGTCGCGCGCGGCTATCTCGAGGTCGAGACGCCGATGATGCATCCGATCCCCGGCGGTGCCGCGGCGCGACCGTTCGTCACGCACCACAATGCGCTCGACATGCAGTTGTTCCTGCGGATCGCGCCCGAGCTTTACCTGAAGAAGCTGGTGGTGGGCGGTCTGGAGAAGGTCTTCGAGATCAACCGCAGCTTCCGCAACGAAGGCATCTCGACCCGGCACAACCCGGAATTCACGATGCTGGAGTTCTACGAGGCATATCGAGACTACCAATACCTGATGGACCTGACGGAGACGTTGCTGCGCGAGGTGGCGCAGAAGGTGCTGGGTACCACGTCGATCACGTATCAGGGTACTGCCATCGATCTCGGCCGCACGTTCGATCGGTTGACGATGGCGCAGGCGATCCATCAGTACAACCCGGAGTTTGCGTTGGCCAACCTCGAGCAGCCGGGGTTCCTGCGCATCGCGCTCGCGCCGTTCAAGGTCGAGGTGTTCCCCACCGATGGAATCGGTCTGCTGCAATTGAAGCTCTTCGAGGCCACCACGGAAGCGAAGCTGGTGAAGCCGACGTTCATCATGGCGCATCCGACGGACGTGTCGCCGCTGGCCCGCGCCAACGACGACAACCCGGCCGTCACCGATCGCTTCGAGCTCTTTATCGGTGGGCGCGAGTTCGCGAACGGCTTTTCGGAGCTGAATGATCCCGAGGACCAGGCAGCACGTTTCCAGTCTCAGGTGGATGCGCGCGCGGCGGGCGACGAGGAGGCGATGTACTTCGACGCCGACTACCTGCGCGCGATGGAGTATGGCCTGCCGCCGACGGCGGGCGAGGGCATCGGTATCGATCGGCTGGTGATGCTGCTGACCGATTCGCCATCGATCCGTGACGTGATCCTGTTCCCGCAACTGAAGCGCGAGAGCTAGCGCCGGCCATGAACACGGCCGCGACGCCCGCTGTGGAGCAGAGTGCCGAGATTGGACTGACGGGCATGACCTGCGCGGCCTGCGCCACGCGGATCGAGAAGGTGCTGAACCGCGTGCCAGGCGTCCACGCCAACGTCAACTTCGCCACCGAGATCGCGGCGGTGGGATTCGATCCGGCCGTGGCGTCGGTCGAGCAGCTGATCGCGGTGGTGGCGCGTGCCGGCTACGGCGCCACGTTGCGGCAGGATGCCGAAGCCGACCGCAAGCGCGACCAGGAACGCAAGGCCGCCGAGTACGCGGCCACGTTGCGCGAATTCATCATCGCCGCGGTCCTGACGGCCCCGCTGCTCGCGCAGATGGTGCCGATGCTGGCGGGCGGAAGTCTCTTCAGCGCCGGCCACGCCGATCTGCTGCCGCGCTGGGTGCAGCTGCTGCTGGCAACCCCCGTGCAGTTCTGGATCGGCCGGCGCTTCTACACCGGGGCGTTTCAGGCGCTGCGCGGCGGCGGCGCCAACATGGACGTGCTGGTGGCACTGGGCACGACGATGGCGTATGTATTCAGCGCAGTCGTCACGCTGCTTGGTCTCACGCATCAGCACGTCTACTTCGAAGCCAGCGCCGCGGTCATCACGCTGGTGCTGATGGGCAAGCTGCTCGAGGCGCGCGCGCGGCGAGGGACATCGGCGGCGCTTGAAGGCTTGTTGAAGCTGCAACCCCGCATCGCGCATCTCGTGCGCGACGGTGCGCTGGTCGATGTGCCGTTGGCTGATGTCGCGGCAGGTGCCCTGTTCGCGGTGCGCGCCGGTGAAGCTGTTCCCGTCGACGGCATCGTGCGCGAAGGCACGTCCAGCGTGGACGAGAGCATGCTGACTGGCGAGAGCCTGGCGGTCGCCAAAAGTATCGGCGACCGCGTATTCGCCGGCACCCTCAACCAACAGGGGCTGCTGCGCTGCGAAGCCACCGGTGTCGGCAGCACCACGTTGCTGGCGGGCATCGTCCGGCTGGTGGCGCAGGCGCAAGGATCGAAGGCGCCCATCCAGCGTTTGGCTGACCAGGTGGCCGGCGTATTCGTGCCGATCGTGGTCGTCATTGCGGTGAGCACGTTCGCCGGCACGTGGTGGCTCACGGACGACGCCACGCGCGCGTTGGTGCATGCCGTGGCGGTGCTGGTGATCGCGTGCCCGTGTGCGCTGGGATTGGCGACGCCTACCGCGATCATGGTGGGCACCGGGCGCGGAGCGCGTGCCGGTATCCTGATCCGCAATGCCACGGCACTCGAAAGTGCAGGGCGGCTGCGGATGCTGTTCGTCGACAAGACGGGCACGCTCACGCGGGGCCGTCCGGAGGTGACCTCGGTTACGCCCGCGACCGGCGCGACGCGCGAGGATGTGCTGGGCATCGCCGCTGCCCTCGAGGCGGGCTCGACGCATCCGCTGGCCCTGGCCGTGCGTGCGGCGGCGCGGTGGCTTGCGCATGAAACTGTCACCGAGTTCGAGTCCGTGCCGGGGCAGGGCGTGGCGGGACGGGTGCCCTCGCGCGCCGGCATCGCCCGGCTGGGTTCGCCGGCGTTCCTCGCTGCGCATGGCGTGGCGATCGACGAGACCTTGCTAGCACCGTTGCTCGCACAAGGGCAATCGGTGGTGGGCGTGGCCGTCGAGGCACGCTTCCTCGGCTGGATTGCGCTGGCCGACGCGGTACGGCCCACGTCGGCGCGCGCCGTGGCGCGCCTGCGCGAGGTGGGGGTCGAGGTCGTGATGCTGACCGGCGATCATGCACAGACGGCACGCGCCGTGGCCGCCGCCGTGGGCATCACGACATTCGGGGCGGGCATGTCGCCCGCCGCCAAGACGGCGGAGGTTCGTGCCGCCAACGCCCGCGGCATCGTCACCGGCATGGTCGGTGATGGCGTGAACGACGCGCCCGCGCTGGCCGCGGCTGGCGTCAGCTTTGCCATGGGGACCGGTGCCGACGTGGCGGTTGAAGCCGCTGACGTGACCCTGCTGCGCGATGACCTCGGCACCGTGGTCGATGCGATCATGCTGTCGCGTGCCACACTGTCGAAGATCCGGCAGAATTTGTTTTTCGCGTTCGCCTACAACGTGCTGGGCATCCCGTTGGCCGCCTTCGGGCTGCTGAACCCGGTGATTGCAGGCGCGGCCATGGCGGCCAGTTCCGTGTCGGTGGTGGGCAACGCGCTGTTGCTGTCGCGGTGGCGCCCGCCGCAGTAGGCATCATTCAAATTGCAGCGATGGAAACGACGACACCTCCCATGACCATCGATACTCCCCAGTCCCGCCGCAAGGCAGAACTTGACGCGTTGCTGCTGCCGCTCCCCGGCGTGAGCGCTCGTACGATCAACGGCCTCCACGCCTACTTCACGGCCGACAAGATGTTTGCCTGCATCAGCGGAAGCGGTGTCGGGCTGCGCTTGCCGGTGGCGACCACGACGGAGCTGCGGTTTTCGCGAGACAACGTCGTGCCGTTTGCCCCCGCCGGCATCGCCAGCACCAGGGAGTGGATACAGATCGATCGCGCCGACGCGGTGGACTACACGAAGGACCTTTCGCTGTTCCAGGCATCAATCGAGTTCGTCAGTGGCGGACGGCCGCGCTAACGACCCGTTGCCGGTCCGCCACGTGCCGCCGCAGCGGGTCTGGCGCTGGTTGGCGCTGGGGCTCCTCGACCTGCAGGCGGCGCCGATGGCCAGTCTGCTGCAGGGTCTGGTCGTTGCGGTGGGTGGCTGGATCGTCATCGCGATCGCGCAGTTCTATTGGTGGCTGGCGCCGGGCGCCTTCTCCGGGTTCCTGCTCGTCGGACCGATCCTGTGTACCGGTTTTTACGAGTTGAGCCGCCTCAAAGCCCGGGGCGAGCACCCCGGGCTGGCGGCGGTGGTCACCGCATGGCGGCGAGACTCGCGGCCGCTGGTGCAGATGGGATTGCTGCTGCTGGTACTGGGCAGCCTGTGGGTCCTGGTGTCGGCCCTTCTCTTCTGGTTGTTCGTGCCGACGCCGATTCGCACGCCCGCTGAATTTATTCGCTATGCCGCCGTGCAGCAGGGCGATCTGTTGTTCACGCTCTGGGTGATCGTCGGCGGACTTGGGGCGGCGGTGGTCTTTGCGCTGGCCGCGGTTTCGCCCCCGCTGCTGCTGGGTCGGCTGGTTGGCTTCCGGCAGGCGTTACTCACCAGCGCCCGGGCCGTGGGGGAGAACCCGGTGACCATGGCGCTGTGGGCGGGACTGATCCTGATGGCCATCGTGGTGTCGATCGCCACCGCAATGCTTGGCTTCATTGTCGTGGTGCCGCTGATCGGGCATGCCACCTGGCACGCATACAAGGACCTCGTGGTGACCGACGGCGTGCCGTTGCGCTACGACTAGCCTGCGCTGATGCAGAACACCGTTTTCGGGATGACCGAAGCGCAGATCGCGCATTTCGGGCTAACCTGGGGCATCGGTGCCTTCATTGCGCTGATGTTGTTTATCATCTGGAAGTTGGCGCGCGATTCGAAGGCGGGGCGCCTCGGCACCTTCATCCTGTTCTTCGTGCTCTCGTTCGGAATATTCGGCTTCCTGATGAAGCAGCTAATCCAGTGGGTAATGGACATCGAGTAGCGGTCCACCGGCGAAGCGCAACCGCGCAGGCAACACTTTGAAGGAGCAACGATGGAAACGACGACACTCAAGATCGATGGCATGACCTGCGGTGGCTGCGTGGCCAGCGTCACGCGCGTCCTGCGCGCGGTGCCTGGCGTGCGCGACGCCGCAGTGACGCTGACGCCCGGGCAGGCCACCGTCACCTTCGATGCGGCCAAGACCAACGTGCCCGTGTTGCGCAAAGCGGTGGAGGAAGCCGGTTATGACGTCACGGGCCAGGAATAAAGGGTGAGTGATCTCTTCGTCACCGGGCTCGTCTCGTTGGTAGTGATGGGTGGTGCGCTCTTCGGCATGTTCCTCAACCGGGTATTGCCCCCCGAGCACATCGGCGAGGGCACCCGCAACACCGTCAATATTGCCGTCGGCGTGATCGCCACGCTGGCGGCCCTGGTGCTGGGCCTGATGGTGGCCTCCGCCAAGGCGTCGTTCGACCAGCGCAGCGACGAGATCAAGCGTAGCGCGGCGCACGTGGTGCTGCTCGACCGGGCACTGCTGCAATACGGGCCGGAAGCCAAGGATGCGCGGGCGCAATTGCACGATCTCGCGAAGCGCAATTTGATCCTCAACTGGGTCGAGACCAAGGACGCGGTGCTTCTTGACGGCCTGCATGCCGAGAACTCGGGCATCCAAAAATTCCAGACCACGGTACGGCAGTTGAAGCCTGCGGACGACGCGCAGAAGTGGCTGCAATCGCGCGCACTGACGCTGGCGGCGGAACTCGAGCAATCGCGCTGGCTGTTGCTCGAAAGCAGCGAAAGCTCGATCCAGCGCCCCTTCCTGATCGTGCTGGTATTGTGGCTGGCGGTGATCTTCGCGAGCCTCGGCCTCTTCGCGCCGCGCAACCGCACGGCGGTGGCTGTGATCGTCGTCTGCGCATTGGCGGTCTCCACCGCCATCTTCCTGATCCTGGAAATGGACCAGCCGTTCGACGGCTTGTTGAAGGTGTCGGACCAGCCGCTGCGCAACGCGTTCAGGCAGATCGCGAAGTAGGCCCGGCGCTGGCCCCGAGCCAGGCCTTTACCCGCTGGTCGGCGCCAGCGGGTAAAATACGCACTTCGGGGTGTAGCGCAGCTCGGTAGCGCGCCTGGTTTGGGACCAGGATGTCGCAGGTTCAAATCCTGTCACCCCGACCATTGCCCTACTTCGCTGGCGCCGGCGGCACGACCGGCGCGGCCGCTACATGTTCCTGAACAACGGCATGAACGTCAGGCTGACCGGCAGTGTCTCCGGGCGGCCCTTGATCCGCATCGTGCCGCGGCCGCTGTCGTCGCGCACGACCCCCGCCACCATCCGCAGGTTGACGATCGTGGACCGGTGGATCTGCTTGAAATGCGTGGGGTCGAGCTTGGCCAGCAACTCGTGCAGTGGCGTGCGCAACAGCGCTTCTCCCTGCTCGGTCATCACCGTCGTGTACTTGTGGTCGGAGCGGAAGTACGCGACATCGTCGACCATGATGAGACGCGTCTCCTTGCCCGCGCTGGCTGTCAGCCACACGAGCGGAGCTTCAGCAGCTTTGGGCGTGGGTAGTGCGGCGCCCAGTTCCTTCACGAGCGCCGCGAGCGTGGCGCCGTGCGCGCCGGCGGTGCCGGCGGTGCCGGCGCGTTCCCGCAAGCGCGCAATGGTCGCGACCAGACGCTCGCGCGCGATGGGTTTCAGCAGGTAATCGACGGCGCCGCGTTCGAAGGCCTGGACCGCGTACTGATCGTAGGCGGTCACGAACACGATCTGGGTGGCCGGGCTGGCTTCGGCGGCGGCGGCCGCGACTTCAAGCCCGGTCAGTCCGGGCATGCGGATGTCGAGAAAGGCCACATCGGGCCGGTGCTCGCCGATGGCTTCCAGCGCGGCGCCGCCATCTTCGCAGGCCGCCACGATGGTCAAGGCCGGCCACTCCTGCCGCAGCAGCTGCAGCAGCGCGTCGCGGAAGAGCTGCTCGTCTTCGGCGATCACGCAGGTGACGGGACTACTCATGGCGGGCTTCCTTCGGGCCGGCAAGCGGCACGGTGATGGTCGCGGCCACGCCGGTCGGGAAATTGGCCGCGATGTCGAACGTCGCGTCGGCACCATACGCCAGTTGCAGCCGTTCGCGCACGTTGCGAAGGCCAATGCCGCTGCCGGTGGTCCCGTTGCCGAAGCCGTTGCCGTCATCGGCCACGGTGATCGCGACACGTTCGGCCTTGGGGGCCGCCAGGATCCAGATCGTGCCGCCGCCCGGCTTGGGCTCGAGCCCGTGCTTGATCGCGTTCTCCACCAGCGTCTGCAGCATCATCGTCGGAAACGGGACGGACTTGAGCGAATCCGGCACGCTGAGCTCGGTCGTCAGGCGCGCGCGCATCCGGATCTGCATGATCTCGAGATAGGCGCGCACGCGATCGAGCTCGTCGCCCAGCGTCGTCAGCGAATTGTCGAGCCGCGGCAGCGAGTGGCGCAGATACAGGATCAGGTTGTCGATGATCCGCTCCGCGCCGTCCGGGTCGCTCTTCACCAGGTACTTCGCGCTGCCCAGCGTGTTGTAGAGGAAGTGCGGCTCGACCTGCGCATGCAGCAATTGCAGCTTCGCCACCGCGAGCTCCTTCTCGATCTCGGTTTCCTTGGTCGATGCCTGCTCGTCGCGGCGCGTCTGTGCAATGCGGTGCGACATGGCGCGGCTGATCGCCTCCGCGTTCTCGAGGTTGGTGCCGCCGTCCACCATGAACCAGTCGCGCCAGATGCCGCCCTCAGGCTCGCAGACCAGTGTCACGGTTCCCGTATCCTCCCGCGGCGTGACGGTGGCGAAGATCCGGTTGCTCGGCGCGCCAAACCATCCGAGCATGCTTTCGAGCAGCGAATTCGCCGAGCCATCGGCATGTCCCCGGCGCAGCTTGGCCCGGATCTGCAGGCTGTCGCGGACGCTTTCCACCTGCTCGATGTTGGGCAATTCGCGGATTGTGGAGTCCAACAGGTCGAATGCGCGGCCCGCTTCCATCGGCATCTCGATACATCGGTGCTGGCGGTTGGCGTAGGTGCTGCCGTCGGCGCCGCCGCCAATCACCCGGACGCGCCGGACGTGCGCGATGGCGGACGCAATGACGAAGATCATCAGCAGCACCCACGCGAGGAAGACGAAGCTCTCGCCGCGCCGGGTAATGGAGGACATGAAAATCAGCGCGAAGATGAGCATGAACATCCAGGCAAACACCAGGCGGGCGTAAAAGCGGAAGGCGGATTTCATGGGGATCTTGCGTCGGGCGGCGATGGAGGTGAGGATAGCGACCCCCCGCGCAAAGTCGAGCCGGATTCGGACGAAATGGCGGTGTGCCGGACGAAATGATGGCCTTGCCGCCGGCTTGAGCATCAGGAACCGCGCCAAGGCATGGCGGCACCTGTGCCACGGGGTGTCCCTCTCGAGGCAGCACGGGAGGCGGGGCACAGTTTAAGATGGCGCCCTCCTTGCGTGTCCTACAAGACCTACCCATGCTGATCCTTGGCAACACTCCAGGCCGATGCGGAGCGGATTCGCCTCCGCGCACCGCTTCCTTGCGCCTGTTGTCGCTCGCGCTGCTAGCCTGCGCGCTGACGGGCTGCGCCTCGCGGCCCGTCAACATGCCGATCGACATTGCCGATCGCCGAGAGGGCTATCGGAGCGAGGGGCGCGCGATTCGCGGGTCGGGGAGCGATACGATGGTCATCCTGGCGTTTTCGGGCGGGGGCACCCGGGCCGCGGCATTCTCGTTCGGCGTGCTGGAGGAACTGCGTCGCACCGAAGTCGTGATCAAGGGCCAGAAAGCGCGCCTGTTGGACGAAGTGGATGTGGTTACGGGTGTGTCGGGCGGCAGCTTCACCGCGCTGGCCTACGCGTTGCATGGTGAGAAACTCTTCGATACCTATGAAAAGCAATTCCTGAAGCGAGACGTACAGGGTGAATTGCTGGCCCGGTTTCTGTCGCCGAATTACTGGCCGTCGCTGCTGTCGGCGGGCTTCGGGCGTTCGGAAATGGCGGCGGCCTACTACGACGAAATCCTGTTCGGCGGGGCCACCTTCGGCGATCTCGTCGGCAAGCCGGGGCCGCTGGCCATCGCCAGCGCCACCGACATTTCCACGGGCTCACGGCTCGCGTTCACGCAAAGCGACTTCGACCTCCTCTGCTCGGACCTGTCGAAGGTGCCGCTGTCGCGCGCGGCGGCGGCGTCGTCGGCCGTGCCCTTCGTGCTGTCGCCCGTCACCCTCAACAACTACGGCGGGACCTGCGACTACAAGCCGCCATCGTGGGTGCGGGCAATCATCGATCCGGCGAATCGGTCCCGGCCCGCGGGCCGCGCACTGCAACGTTACAAGGAAATGCAATTGTTCCAGGACGCGGAGAACCGACCATTCATCCACCTGGTGGATGGCGGGATTTCCGACAATCTCGGCATGCGCTCGGTGCTGGAGGGGCTGGAGCAGATCGAGGTCAGCCGCTCGATCAACCGCAACTCGCGCGTCGATCGCCTGCGCCGCATCGTCGTGATCGTCGTCAACTCGCTGTCGGTGCCGCAGACCGACTGGGACAAATCCGAGCGCCCACCCAACGACGCGGTGATCCTGCTGAAGGCGACCGGCGTGCCGATCGACCGGTATTCCTATGAAGCGGTCGAACTGCTGAAGGACCTGATCAACCGCTGGCAGACGCTGCGTTCATTGCGCGAGGCGTCGGTGTTCGCGAGCGGCGGCAATCCGAGCCTCGGCCGGGCCACGGACGTGCCGGACATCGAGCTCTTTGCGATCGACGTGAGCTTCGAGGCCAATCCCGATCCCAAGGAGCGCGAGTATCTCAACGCGGCGCCGACGAGCTTCGTGCTGACCGACGAGCAGGTGGACCGGCTCCGGGCGGGTGCGGGTACCGCCTTGCGCGAGTCTTCCGAGTTCAAGCGCCTGCTGGTCGATTACGCGACGCCGCCGCCGCCGCCGCGGATAATGTCGCCCGGTTTCGCGCGCTGACCACAGGCCTGCGGCAGCGCGGCCGCCTCAGGCGGTATTCAGCACGATGTCCCACACCGTGACGACCGCATCCGGCTCCATGCCCGCAGTGCGATCACCGAATTGCCCGGTGGCAGCACGCTTGTCGGCGGCGGCAAGATTGCGGTAGAGAAAATCGCGGTCGTTGCCGGAGTCGCCCTCGAAGAACATCTGCGTGGTGAGCCGGGTGCGCCCGCTGGCCACGATGTAGTGAAGATGCGGCGGGCGCCCCGAGTACGGCGGCGGCTTGATCGTCTTGATCCGGTAGCGGCCCTCGGCGTCGGTGACGAGCCGCGCATAGGCCTGGAAGTTCGGGTCGAGCTTGCCCGACGCATCCGAATCGGCGGGGTGGTGGTAGCGGCCGAAGGCATTGGCCTGCCACATTTCGAGCGTCGTATTGGGCAGCGGGCGCCCCTGCAAGTCGAGCACGCGGCCCGATGTGTAGAGGATGGTGCCCGCCGCGCGTTGCGGTCGCCCCGCGACCTGCGTCAGGTCGGCGTCGCTGTCGGTCGGCTTTTGCGCCGGATAGAACGGTCCGGCCGAATTGAACGGCGTGGCGACGACGGGGCCAGCTGCGGCGCGTGCTGCGCGCGGCAGCGCGGTGGCGCCCAGCGCCAGCAACGCGTGCAGCATGTGCCGGCGAGTAGGCGCGGGAAGCGTTTCGGTATCCGCGGGGGTGGGATGCATGCGGGCTGCTCCGATCGAGGATGATTCAGTTGGACCGCCAAATCCCCGTTTCGTTTCCATTCTAACGGAGCAGCCGCTGCCTGATGGCCCCCATGCTTCCCTTGACAACGTCAATGAAAGCCGGCGCAAGTTCTTCGCTGGTGCTTTTCGGATTCTCACTCGTCCAGTTGACGACAAAACAGAATGTGACCGGCGTTGCATTGACAACCATCTGCCCGGCGTAAGAGAGGGCGTGGAAGTCAGCCACGACAGTGGATTCAGCGACCCAATCACCGCTACCGCCCTTGCCGTAACCCACGGTGTCATCGGGGAAGAAAGCGTTGGTCAGGTGGATTCTCTTGAATTCCGAAAGCGTTGTCCGCTTGGTGAAAAACCTGCCGGCAAGGGCTCGCTTGTAATACGACACGAGATCATCCGCGCTGCTGGCCAAGGTTTCCTGATCGTTGAGTGGTCGGTGCGGTGGCCCCAGGGAGCGGCCTGACGCCAATACGTCCTTGACACCGGACCAGCCGATGTCCACGCCAAATGGCGCGCCGACATTGTAGGAAAAGAAACGGCGTGTCGAATCGGGGATGAGCGTCGAGCCGAGATCCTGCGCGGCGATGAAGGACCGAACGTGATGCGGCCCGACACGCAGCAGAGCGATATCGGTGGCGGTGTTATCGCTGTGCGTGATCATCGCCTCCAGAATCGAGCGGGCCGAGGTCGTGCCGGTCAGTTCCACGAAGACAGGGCTGCCGCTCATCCGTACGCTGTCATTGACGGGTAACTGTTCATCCTCGGAAAGTCCGCCCGACTCGACGTCGCGCAGATATTGGGAAAGGATGAACGTCTTGATGGCGCTGGCGACAAAGAGCTGTTTGGCCGACCCGTCCGATACCAGCTCGTGACGGTCGATATCGATGCGGAAACTCGTGGTTCCCGGAAACGACTTGAACCAGCGCAGCCAAGTATCCAGTCCGCGTAGCGGATACCTCGCCCAGGCGGGCCCCGTGGCGGCCATGCCCGCAAGTGTTGCCGCTGTGTGTACCCCAAAGCTTCGGCGATCCATTCGTTACTCCTGGTTTGCTATGCCGATCCAGCCAATGTTCGCAGATCGTCTTGATGCCGGAAGGAAAAGTCCTCAGTTGCGGGTCCGCGCCCCCAGCCTGGCGCGTAACGTCGACGTGGCGCCCTCATCGACGGTCGGCGGTAGTCCGGCCAGGACCACGCCGCACGCGTCGCGGGCACGGGCCACCGACATCTTTTCTTCGATGACACGGGCGACACGATGATGCCGGCGAGGTCGCCGATAGGGACCCCGACGTCTGTCATCAAAGACTGGGCAGCCAGGTCGCGAGCGGCGGGAAGACGACGATAAGCGCGAGCACGGTCAGCGACCACAGTACGAACGGAATGATCTGCATGATGATCGCCCCGATCGGCTCCTTGCCGACGGCCGCCGACACGAAGAGCAACAAGCCCACCGGCGGTGTCTGCAGGCCGATCATCAGGTTGAGCACCACGATGACTGCGAAATGCGTGGGGTCGATGTTCAGCTGGGCCGCGACCGGCAGCAGCGTCGGCACGAATATGATCATCGCCGGCAGCGGCTCGAGAATCTTGCCGATGAGCAGCAGGAAGATGTTGATCATTACCAGGACGACGAGCGGGTCGGTCGAGATCCACAACAATAGGTCGCGAATGCCCTGATTGACCTTGGCCTCCGATAGCAGCCACCCGAATGGTCCGGCCGCCGCGAGCAGGAACAGGATTACCGCGGAAGAGCGGCCGGCGTCGAGGATCGCCCGCACGAACCGGCCGCGGTCGAGTTCGCGGTAGATCACCCAGCCGACGAAGAGTGCATACAACGCGATTACAGCCGCCGCCTCGATGTCGGTCACGATTCCGAAACGGATGCCGGCCAGCACGATGACCGGCATCGCCAGTGCCCAGCCCGAATCGCGCGTCGCCTGCCAGCGTTGTGGCCAAGTGGATTTTTCCTGCGCCGGATAGTTGCGGCGCCGCGCGATCCATGCACAGATCACCATGTAGCCGGCCGCCAGCATGAAGCCGGGAATGACGCCGCCGAGGAAGATCTTGATCACCGAGTGGTTGGCCATCACCGCGTAAACGACCATCGGTATCGACGGCGGGATGATCGGTCCCAGCATCGACGCGGCGGCGATTACCGCGCCCGCGTAGCCTTCGTGATAGCCCGCACGCTTCATCGCCGGGATCAGCGCGGTGCCGGTCGCGGTGGCATCGGCGACCGCGGACCCGGAGATGCCGGCCATGATGAGGTTGGTCACGACCGCGACTTGGGACAGCGCTCCGCGCATGTGACCGACGAAGGCGAGCGACCAATGGATGAGCCGCTGCGTGACGCCGCCGCTGTTCATCAGCTCGCCGGCAAGGATGAACAGCGGAATCGACAGCAGGGCGGCGGAGTCCACGCTGGTCAGCATCGTCAGCGGCAGCATCACCGCGTCGCTGAACGCATCGGGGCGGGTCATGATCCCCGCCACTGCGGCCAGCACCATCGCGAAGCCCACGTCCATGCCGAGCAGCAGCAGGACGAGGAAGAGCACGATGATGAGCAGGGTCATGGCGCGGGCTTGCCGGTCAGTACAGCGAGGATCCGGAGCATGCAGCTGAAGGCGATCGCCGCGGTGCTGATGAGAATTGCGCTGTACGGAACCGCGTTGGTGAACGGGGTACCCATGATCTGCTGGAACGCGACGACCTCCAGCACGCTCCATGCCTTGACATTGACAAGTACGCACACGCCGAGGATGGCTACCTCGAACAGCGCGTCACGGCAGCGCAGCAGCGTGGGCGGCAGGTACCTGGCGATCAGGTCGATCTTCAGGTTCGCATGCTGCGCATAGGCGACGGCCGTGCCTGCGAACACGAGCCAGACAAGGCCGATCTTGGCAATCTGGTCATGCGCGTCGAACGAGGAGTGGATCGCGTAGCGATCGACTGCCTGTCCGAACGTGAACACCAGCACGACCAGCATCGAGACGAACACGATGACCTGGTTGACGGCGGTCAGCCATTGCTCGACGCGGCGGAGCGGGGCGTGCATTGGTGCGGAATGCGGAGAAGCTCAATGCGAAGCGTTGACAGGACCAGGACCCCGGGCGCGATGCGCCCGGGGCGAAGCGGCGGGGCTCGTGCTACTCCTGCATCTTGCGGATGCGATCGACCATGCCGGCCGGCCACAGCTTGCCTTCGTACGGTACGCGGACGTCCTTAAGCGCGGCCCGGAAGGCGGCGACGTCCGGCACTGTGTAGGTGCCGGTCTTGCGCACGGTCTCGATCGAGGCGGCTTCGAGTTTGCGCGTCTCGGCAGTGGAGACTTCGCCGCCGGCTTCGGCTGCCTTGGTCAGCGCTTTCTTCTCGGCCTCCGAGAGGCTCTTCCAGGTCTTCTCGGACATGAACCAGCCGGTCAACTCGTAGGCGTGATCGGTGGCGGACCAGTAGGGCGCCACCTCGTTGAACTTGAGCGGCATGGAGAGATCGAAGCCGTTGTCCTGGCCCTGCACGGTGCCGCGGGACAGCGCCGTGTAGATTTCCATCATACCGAGCGGCGTGACCTGCGCGCCGAGCTTCTCGAACGTGGCCTTCAGGAGCTCGATGTTCGGGATACGCAGGCGCAGGCCACGCACGTCCTCGGGCTTGACGATCGGGCCCTTGGTGGTCTGGAGCGCGCGCGGGCTGCGCTCGCCGTAGGCGCCCACGATGCGCACGCCCGTCTTGGTGGCGATGTCGTCGTAGATCTTCAGGAACTCGGGGCTGTTCAGCACCTTCACCGACGCTTCCTTGCTCTTGAAGAGATAGGGCACATAGGCAATGTTCATCGGCTCCGCGCCTTTGAGCAGCACGATCGCGCCGAGTCCGAAATAGCCCATCTCCAGCGTGCCGAGCTGCATCGACGAATACATCTGGTTGATGTCGCCAAGCTGGCCATCGGTGAAGACCGACACGGCGAGTTCCTTGTTGCTCTCCTGCGCCGCAACTTCCGCGAAGCGATTCATCGCCTTGTGCCATGGACTGTTCGAGGCGGCGATGGTGGCGATGCGGATTTTTTTCTCCGCGAGCGCCGGGCCGGCAATGAGGCTCAACGCAACCGCGGCGACGAGGGCGCCCAGCAAAGGTCGTTTCATGAATTCTCCTTGTTGAATCGTGATGGACGAGGCGCGGCTTTGCTACCAGTTCCAGTGTACCGGAGGCGCTCCCGCGAAGGGCGAACGGAATACGGCCAACCGCGTGCCGCTGACGGAGCCGAGGTACGCGGTGCGCAGGTCAGGTCCGCCGAACGCGAGGCTGGTGATGTTGGGCAGGACGCGCGCGTGGTTGTCGTAGAGAAGCGCACGGTTGAGCGAGCCGTCGCGCACCGCGCGGCGAACGTCGGCCATGTGCGCTGGGTCGAAATCCTCGGCAACGACATGCCAGGCGCCGTCCGGTTGGACGCGGATGATCCGATTGGCCGCTACGCCGGTGACCCACAGCGCGCCGTGGGCATCGAGGGTGAGCCCATCGGGCAGCGTATCGTCGTCGAACTGCGCCACTACCGCGCGCGCGCCGAGCGTGCCGTCCGCGCGCAACGGGAACCGGCACAGGCGGCTCCCGAACGTCTCGTTGACGTACAGGTGCGCGCCATCGAGCCCGATGCGGCATTCGTTTGCGGTGAAGATGCCCTCGCCGGCGATGCGGGCGGTGTCCGGGCGCGCGACGCTGTCGACGAGGCCGATGTACGCATCCGCGATGTCCGCCCGAAAACCGTGGCGGCCGGCGCCGGCATGCGAGCGGAACATCACCGTGAACCAGATGCGCTCGCGGGCATCCATCCACACGAAGTTGACCGCAGGCAAAGCGACGCCATCGACGGAGGTCAGCCATGGCTCGCGGCGCCCGTCAAGATGCAGGCGCCAAATACCGCCGTCCGCGCCAAGGTTGGCGACGAGGTACGAGCCGTCGGGCAGGAGCGCGATGCCGTTGGGAAGCAGCATCGCCTCGTCCCTGGTGGCCGCGCAGCCGATCGTCCGTTGCTGTCCGTCCGCCTCGATGCGCACGACGCCGCCGCGCCAGTCGGGCACGTGTAGCACGCCCGCACGCGTGGCAAGCACACATTCCGGGCGCGCAAGACCAACGCCGACGAATTCGACCGTGTCGAGGTCGAGTGTGAACGCGTTCATCAGGGCGCCCGAGGCCGGGGCAACCTACTTACCAGAGGAGGGGGCGTCATTCCCCAAGGCCGACGCCTGCATCTGCGCGCGCCGCGCCGCGGTGGCCGCCCCATCTACCGCCAGCGGTAGTCCGGTCAGGACCACACCATACGCTTCGCGGGCATGGGCTACCGACATCTTCTCCTCGATGACGTCACGCAGGACGGCCGCCACGTCGCGCTGCGACGCCTCGCCATGGCCGCCGCCACCGGCCAGCCGCACGCGCAGCACATCACCGCGATTGACGGTAGTGAGGAACTTGGCGCGGCAGGCCTCGTCGGTGCCGTCGGCGCGCACGATGCTCACGTTGGAGGGCGCGCCGCATTGCCCACCCTGCAATCCGTAGGGTGGATGGTCACGGCGGTCGGAGCGGATCTGCAGCGTACCGTTGTTCGCCTTGAAGCGGAGGTGGCGCTCCAGTGCCAGCCCGCCACGGAACCGGCCCGGGCCGCCCGAGTCCGGCACCATCGCATAGCGTTCCACGACGATCGGCTGGTCGGCCTCGATCATTTCCACCGGCGCATTCGAATAGTTGACGAGCGTGCCAGTGCAGGCGTCCATGCCATCGCGGTCAGGTCCGCCGCCCCACGACGCGAGCAGGAATTCGAGATAGACGCTCGGCTCACCGTTCTCGTCGATGCCGCCGAACGATATCCCAACATCGGGCGCATTGGAGCCGCAGGCGGGCAGCACGTCGGGAATTGCCTGGGCCAGCGCGCCGAAGATCGCGTCGGCAATGCGGATGCCGGTGATGCCGCGCGCGGCCACCGCCGCCGGCATGCGCGGATTGACCACCGTGCCTTCGGGCGCAATCACGTCGATGGGGCGGAAATAGCCGGCGTTGTTGGGGATCGACAGGTCGACGATGGAGCGCACGCACGCCAGCGCGGTCGACAGTGTGAACGGATAAACGCAATTGATCGCGCCGCGCACCTGCGG
>Ga0105047_10007845_pt1 | contig 17927 bp, 12 predicted proteins | sample MAT04_FD_78384 | JGI IMG/M metagenome (GOLD analysis project Ga0105047, IMG submission 78384) | Freshwater microbial communities from Lake Fryxell liftoff mats and glacier meltwater in Antarctica - MAT-04 (megahit assembly) | ecosystem: Environmental > Aquatic > Freshwater > Ice > Liftoff...
GCGTACCTCGGCGAACGAAAAAAGGGCGGACGCATCGACGAGATCGAACGGAACATCGCGCAGATGAAGAAGTGGGCGGCGGAAGGAAAGTAGTCATCCCCAAAATTCGAAACACCGCCAACATGCACATCACCCGCCGTCTTTTTCTCCAACTCTCTGCGCTGGTCTGCGCTGCCGGTTCGCCCCGCTGGGCGCGCGCTGTGGCAGCGGAATCCGTCACGCCTTTCACCCCGGAGTTTCCGAATCTGGACTCGCTCGCCACCGGCAATTGGTGGACGAAGACGCCGCGCGGCCAGAACGCGCCGCCGCCGATGGAGGTGCCGCGCGATCAGGTCATCGCCTTTGCGCTCTACACGCAGGATGGCGGCGTGATGAAGCTGACGGCGCAGCTTTATCCACTGAAGCCCGGAGAATCGCGCGAGGCGCGCCTGGAGTTGCAGCGCGAGGGTACATGGGTCGAAGCAGCGAAAGTGCCGGTGCTGTTTCCCGGTTGGAGCGCGCATTTCCGCGTCGAGAAATGGGACGCGACCAAGGATGTGCCCTATCGCGTGCGGCATGGGGACCAGGCCAGTTTCGAGGGCGTGATCCGGCGCGATCCGGTGGATCAGGAGGAGATCGTGGTGGCGAATATGTCGTGCAATTCCAGCCGCACGACGGGACTGCGACCGGAGATCATCGACAACCTGAAGGCGCAGAACCCGGACCTGCTTTTCTTCGGCGGCGACCAGACGTATCGCCATACCGAGCATACTGCCGGCTGGATCGAGTTCGGCCTGCAATTCCGCGAGCTGATGCGCGACCGCCCGACGATCGCGATTCCCGATGATCACGATGTCGGGCATCCGAATCTGTGGGGCGAAAACGGGAAACGTTCCTTGCGCAAAGACAACGCGGACGGCGGTTATTTCTATCCGGTCGAATACGTGAACATGGTCCAGCGGCAGCAGTCGTGGCATCTGCCTGATCCCGTGGACCCGGCGCCGGTGGAGCGGGGGATCACGGTTTATTTCACGCGGTTGCGGGTGGGTGGGATCGACTTCGCGATTCTCGAAGATCGCAAGTTCAAGTCTGGCCCGGAGGGGAAGATTCCGCCGATGGGGCCGCGACCCGATCACATCAATGATCCGAACTACGATCCGAAGACGATCGATCTGCCGGGGCTTGAATTGCTCGGTGCGCGCCAGCTCAAATTTCTCCGCGAGTGGGGTCAGGACTGGGCGGGTGCGGAGATGAAGGCGGTCTTCTCGCAGACGGCATTTTGCGGGGCGGTGCATTTGCACGGCCAGCCGGAGAATCGTCTGCTCGCCGATCTCGATTGCAACGGCTGGCCGCAGACCGGGCGCAATCGTGCGCTCGAGGAAATCCGCCGGGCCCGGGCCGTGCATCTTTGCGGCGATCAGCATCTCGCGGTGATGCTCAAGCACGGCATCACCGCATGGGGCGACGGCCCGTATGCCTTCACCAGCCCGGCGCTGGTGAACACGATCTACGGCCGCTGGTGGCATCCGGTCGATGAAAAGCCGGGGGCGAATCCGGTGGCCGGCAGTCCGCTGCCGTGGACGGGCGATTTCAAAGACGGTCTCGGCAACCGGATGTCGATCATGGCTTACGCCAATCCGCCGGATATCAAGGACGAGCGCCAGCGAGCCGATGGTTGCGGCCTCGTGCGTTTCCACAAAAAGACCCGCCGGATCACGGTCGAATGCTGGCCGCGCTTTGCCGACGCGAAGCTAGGCGATCAGGCGCAATTTCCCGGTTGGCCGATCACGGTGAACGCCGATGACAATGACGGGCGCGAGCCCGTGGCGTGGCTGCCGGAGCTGACTTTCGAGGGCGCGACGAATCCAGTCGTGCAGGTGATCGACGAAAAGAGCGGCGAACTTCTTTACACGATCCGGGTCGCGGGGACGCAATTTCAGCCACCGGTTTTTTCCGACAGCGTGTTCACGGTCCGCGTGGGTCGTGATCGCCCGGACGGCCCGAAGCTGACCGGCCTGCGCGGGCGGGATCGCGCGGCGGCCGGGCAACGGACGATCGCTATTTCCTGATCATGAAAGGTTTCGTCCTCACATTGCTGGTGCTGATCTTCGCGGGCGCGGTGCGCGCCAGCGAACGCCCGAACATCATCCTCATGGTTTTCCCGCGATGGGCGTGTGCACGGCACGATCCTGCCGAGGCTCATAATCTGGCGGCGTCGCAGGCGGAGAAAGCCGCGTCGATGCGCGCGAAATTGAAGGCTTGGCGGGAGAGCGTCGGGGCGCAACTGCCGACACCGAATCCCGACTCCGATCCGGCGAAGGAAGCGACCCGGGCGGGGAAAAAGAACAAACCAGCCCGATGAGTTTCACCATTTTTCTGTCCTCGTCCCGATTCGCTCGCGCGCTGATCGGCGCGGCGTTCTTTTGCACCCTGCTGGCCGGCGAGGCGCGCGCGGCTTCGAAGCCAAACATCCTGTTCCTTTTCGCCGATGACATGCGCCCGGACACCATCGGCGCGCTCGGTAATCCGGTGATCAAGACGCCGCATCTCGACGGTCTGGTGCAGCGCGGATTGTCCTTTCGCCGCGCCTACATGATGGGTGGGCTGCAACCGGCCACCTGCGTGCCTTCACGAGCGATGCTGTTGTCCGGGCAGTCGCTTTTTCGCGCGGATGAAAAGCTGCTCCGTGACGAAACGTGGCCGGCGGCGTTCGGGCGGGCTGGCTATCGCACGTTTGTCAGCGGCAAGTGGCACAATGGCGGAGCGTCGATCGGAAAGAGCTTTCAGGTCGCGCGCTCGATGTTCACCGGTGGGATGACCAATCCGATGCAGGCGAAGCTGAGCGACGTAACCAATGGCCAGGTCGGCCCCGCGAAACTCGCGCCGAAACATGCCTGCGAGGTCTTTGCGGATGAAGCCATTCGCTTTCTCCAGGAGCCGGGTGAAGCCCCGTTCTTCTGCTACGTGCCGTTCGATGCGCCGCACGATCCGCACATCGTCCCGGACGATTTCCCCATCCACTACGATCCGAAGCAGCTCCCGCTGCCGCCAAATTTCGCGCCGCAGCATCCTTTCAACAACGGCGAGATGCTGATCCGCGATGAGAAGCTGCTGCCGCACCCGCGCTCGCCGGAGGCGGTGCGGGTGATGAACGCCGAATACTACCGCTACATCTCCCATCTCGACGCGCAGATCGGCCGGGTGCTCGACGCGCTCGCCGCGTCGCCCCGGGGGCGGGATACGATCGTCGTGTTCAGCGCGGACTCGGGCGTCGCCCGCGGCAGCCACGGGTTGATCGGCAAACAGAATCTCTACGAGCATTCGGTGCGCGTGCCGCTCATCGTTGCTGGACCCGGTATCGCTGCCGGCAAGGCCACGGAGGCGCAGTGTTATCTCTTCGACGTATTGCCCACGCTCGGGGCGTGGTGTGGTGTGACGGCGCCGGAGAGCAGCGAAGGGATCGACTTTTCGGCGACGCTGCGCGACCCATCCCAACCGGTCCGGCAGGAGCTGATGTTTGCCTACCGGGATGTGCAGCGGGCGTGGTGCGATGAACGTTGGAAGGTGATCCGGTATCCGCGGGTGAATGTGACGCAGCTCTTCGATCTGCAAACCGATCCCGAGGAAACGCGCGATCTGGCGGCTGATCCGGCGCAGGCCGCGCGGGTCATGCAGATGCTCGCGCGCCTCAAGGCTGCGCAGGGAACATTTGCCGACACCCAGCCGCTGACCGTGCCCCATCCACAACCCGCGGCCTGGACGCCGCCCGCCCGCTGACCCTTTCATGAAAACCTTCCGCTTCCTTTTCGCCACGCTGATCCTGGCCGTTTACACCGCGGTCCCACGCGCCCAAACCGCCGAACCACGCCCGAATATTCTCTGGATCTCCAGCGAGGATCACGGGCCGCAAATGGGCTGCTACGGCGACACCTTCGCCACCACTCCAAACGTCGATCGGCTGGCCACGAAAGGCATGATCTATCGCCGCGTGTGGTCCAATGCGCCCGTCTGCGCACCGGCCCGCACCACGATCATTTCGGGAATGTATCCACCGAGCACCGGCAGCGAGCACATGCGCAGCCTCGTGGCCTATCCGGCAGGGAAGAAGATGTTCCCGCAATTCCTCCGCGAGGCGGGCTACTACTGCTCGAACAACGTGAAGGAGGACTACAACCTCGCGAAGCCGGGGGAGGTCTGGGATGAATCGTCCGGCAAAGCCCACTGGCGCAAGCGCGCCGCGGGACAGCCGTTTTTCGCGGTGATGAATTCCACCAGGAGCCACGAAAGCCAGATCCGCACGCGCCCGCACGCGGCGGTGCATGATCCGGCGAAAGTGCGCGTCCCCGCTTATCATCCCGACACGCCGGAGGTCCGAAAGGATTGGGCGCAGTATTACGACAAGGTCAGCGAAGCCGACGCCGACGCGGGTCGCGTGCTGGCGCAACTCGCGGAAGATGGGCTGGAGGAAGACACGATCATCTTCTACTGGGGCGACCACGGCTCGGGCATGCCGCGGAGCAAGCGCTGGCCAGGCAACTCCGGGTTGAGTGTGCCGCTGGTCGTCTATCTTCCGGAAAAGTGGCGTGCGCTGGCACCGCCGGAATACAAATCCGGTGGCGCTTCGGATCGCCTCGTGAGTTTCGTCGATTACGCGCCGACCATGCTCAGCCTCGCGGGGATTCAACCGCCCGATTGGATGCAGGGCCACGCCTTTGCGGGAAAGTTCACCGCGCCGTCGCAGCCCTTCGTTTACGGCTTCCGCGGGCGCATGGATGAACGCGAGGACCTCGCGCGGAGCGTCACGGATGGCCGCTACGTGTATATCCGCAACTACCGCCCGGAATTGCCCGCGGGCCAGCACATCGATTTCCAGTTTCAGACACCGACGACGCGCGTGTGGCGGCGGCTGTTTGATGAGGGGAAGCTGAACGCAGCGCAATCGGCTTTCTGGCAGCCCAAGGCGGCGGAGGAACTTTATGATCTCCAAAGCGATCCTGATGAAGTGCGCAACCTGGCCGATTCGCCCGAGCAGGCGGAGACCAAGGCGCGGTTGAAAGGCGCACAGCAGGACCTGGCCCGCCGCATTTGCGATGTGGGATTTCTTCCCGAGGGGGAAAGGCTGGTCCGTGCGGGTGGCGAGTCGCTCTACGACTTCGGTCACGATGATCGAAAGTATCCGTTCGACCGGGTTTTAGCGGCGGCGGAACTGGCTTCGTCGTCGCCGGCGGAGGTGGTTCTTCAACTCAAGACAATGCTCGCCGATGGCGACAGCGGGGTGCGCTACTGGGGTGCCTTGGGATTGCGCATGCGCGGTGCCAACGGCGTCGGCGCAGCGAAGGCGGAATTGCGCGCGGCATTGTCGGACGGCTCGGCATTCGTGCGCATCGCCGCGGCCGACTCGCTCGGCCAATTCGGTGAAGCGGACGATCTCGCGCAGGCTCTGCCGGTGCTGGCCAAACTCGCTCCGTGGGGACCCAACGATGTTTTTGTTTCGATGGCTGCGCTGAGCGTTTTGGACGCGCTCGGACCGAAGGCGACATCCCTCGCCGCCGGCCTTGGTCCGCTGCCGATGACCGGTCCCGCACCCGACGGGCGATATTCCTCGTACGTGCCCCGACTCGTTGAAGGACTCGCCGAAAAGTCGGGCTTCAAAACGCAGCCTGAACCGGAGCGCGCCGGTCGGAAGAAAGCGAACCAGTAGGCGGGACGATACGAGTAGGGCATCTGCCAAAAGAAGTTCCCGTCCGCGGTCAGGACGGCGCGCCGGGGAGCATCGTAGGCGGCTCTTCCCAGAGCCGCGGGGCTGCGGGACTAGGAAGTCCCGCCTACGTTGCCGCGGCTCGAGCGGAAACCAATTTTGGCCGATGCTCTAATTAAGCAAACAGCGCGGGGACGGCTTGGGCTTTCACCAACTCGCGGGGTTGGTTGAGGTGGTTATAGACAATGGTTTCCGGGTCGATGCCGAAGGCGTGGTAGATCGTCGCGAGCAACTCGGTGGGATGCACGGGATCGCTCTTCGGACTGGAGCCGGTGGCGTCGGATTCGCCGTGGACGTAACCCTTCTTCGTGCCGGCGCCGGCGACGCACGCGGTGTAGCAATACGGCCAGTGATCGCGGCCGTCGGAGCTGTTCACGTTGCCGCTCGTGCTGAGTCCTTTCTCGGGGCTGCGGCCGAATTCACCGAGCGCCACGATGAGCGTTTCGTCGAGCAGGCCGCTGGCTTCCATGTCTTCGATGAAGGCGGAAAAACCCTGGTCGAACATCGGGCCGGCCTGGTTCTTGAGACGGTTGGTCAGGCCGGCGTGCATGTCCCACGAATGATCGGAGGAGTTCGCAACTTTCGGCCAGATGACTTCGACGACGCGCGTGCCGGCTTCGACGAGGCGGCGGGCGAGGAGCAGCGACTGGCCAAAGGTGTTCATGCCGTAACGTTGGCGCATTTGGTCGCTCTCACGGTCGATGGCGAAGGCGTCGCGCGCTTTGCCGCTGGTGATGAGGTCGAGCGCTTTGCCGTAGTATTCGTCGAGATGATATTGCGCGGTCGCCTTGTCGATGTCGGGCATCGTTTCCTCGATCGATTGCCGCAGCGACGCGCGGCGCTTCAGACGCTGGGCGAAGACATCCGGGCGCAGGTTGAGGTCATCGACTTTCACGCGGTTCATCTTTGTCATGTCCATGTCATCGCCGTCAGGGAAGAGCGTGTATGGATCGTAGCCTTTGCCGAGGAAGCCGGACGTGCCGCCTTTGTTGACGACGTTCGATTCCTGCAAGGGGCGCGGCAGCATGACGAATGGCAGCATCGGCTCCGTCGGCGGTTTCAGACGGATGATGTTCGATCCGAAGTTCGGAAAATCCTTGGCGTTCGGTGGTTCGAGCTGGCCGCTCGGCGACACTTTGTCGGTCGTGTATCCGGTCATGATCTGGTAGATCGCGGCGGTGTGATTGAAGAGCCCGTTCGGCGTGTAGCTCATCGAGCGGATCATCGAAAACTTGTCGTTGATCGTCGCCAGCTTAGGCAGGATTTCGGTGAAGTTGATCCCGGGAATCTTCGTTTTGATATTCGTGAACGGGCTGCGGATTTTGTCCGGCACGTTCTCCTTCGGATCCCACATGTCGAGATGGCTCGGTCCGCCTTGCAGATAGACCATGATGACGCTCTTGGCCTTGCCCCAGCCGGGGCCGCCTTTGGTGAGACCGGCTTCCACCGCGGCCCTCGCCTTGAGGGTAAGCAGGGAGCCGAGGGTGCAGCCGAGGATCGCCGAACCGCCGACGCGGAGGAGATCGCGGCGGGTGATGCCGAGGTGGTCGTCGCAGAGGTCGCGACCGGGTTGTCCTGGGATACGGATCATGTGGTGTGGTGGGTTAGCGGTTGAAAAGGAAGGCGGCGTTGTTGATCAGCGCCCACGTCAAATCCTGCGCGGCGGTCAGGCGTTTGTTGGCGATCTGCGTTTTGCTTTGCGCGGCATCCTGGCGGAGCTGGACGAGCTTCGGATCGAGCTTGATCGGCTCCTCGGCGATGGCCACCAGTGCGCGGCGTTCGAGCACGCCAGGATCGATGGGCAGGGGAAGTTGATTCTTGCCGAGGGCGAGACGCAGCTTGCGCAGTTCGGGATCGTTCTCATTCCAATAGGCCGCGATCGCCGCGTTCTCCTCTTTGGTGCGCGCGTCCACCGGTTTTTTGAACGCCTCGGCGAGGGTCAGGGGCAGCCCGATGTTCAGCGGTTGCGAGGACGTGGTCACCCACAGACGGAAGCGGGCAATGCTGAACAGCGGCGCTCGCGGCTGATTCATCTCGATCCGCAGGCGCACGCCTTTTTCGGTCCCGAGCGGTTTCTTGAAGGCGAACGCCGCGGAGTGTGGTACCCCCGGTTGCGGGGCGATGCCCCAGCCGTTGTTGCCGTCGCCTTTCTTGCCGTCGATGGCGGTTTTCACGTCGAACTTTTCCTGACTGTGGTCGGCGATGGCGCCTGCTAGTTCGACTTCGATCGCGGGGTTGACCTTGAAATCGCCGGACTTCACCGCGATTTCGCCGAGAAGGAAATTACCGGCTGAACGACCAGGGCCAAAGCCCGGCTCGTCGGGGCTCGGCAGAACTTCCAGCAGAAGGCCGGTGATCCCGGCAATCTTGGTGTCCGCCATGACGGTGTAATCAATCGCGGCGGGCGACTGCTGCGGACCAGCCTTGATCGAACCGTCGGGTTGTTTGGTCAGCGTGACGTTATTCGACGCTTTGAGATCGACGGGATCGAGCAACTGCCAGCCGGTGTAGGTCCGCGCTGCCGGCACCGTCTCCTCGAATTTTGTCTGCGCCGCTGCGAGTTTGTTCTTCTCGTATTCTTTCACCGCCGCATCCGAAATGGCGACATCGGCGACCCGTTTCTTTTCTGCCGCGGCGACCTTTGGCGCGATCTCCGCCTCGTGGCGCGCGAGTTCCTTCTTCGCGTTGTCGATCGCGAGGAGCCGATCCGCTTCCACTTTGGCAATGATCGGCGCCTGCTCTTTTTCTTTCGCGTCCCAGTCCGTGAGCATCGTGGCGTGTTCGCCGTCGAGCGTGCTCCAGATGGCGAGCGTCTTCTTCACCTCGGTCTCCGTCGCCGGGCGGTTGAGGACGCGGGTGAAAAGCTCGTCCACGAGTTTGGTGTCGTCCGGCTGGGTGGCGATGAGCTGGGCGAGGGCGTTCTTGCTGTTGCCGATCGCATCCGCGACCGCCGGGCCGCTGAGCAGAGCCATCACGCTGCCAAGGCGTAGATCGCTGCTGCGCTCGCATTCGCAGGAACTTTCGCGCGCCGGCCGGCCGAGATTCGCGAGGAAGCCGCTGGGCAGATCGAGCGCGGAATCGGGGAGTTGATTGGCGCGGGTGCCGCTGGCCAGTCCGGTCGGTGCGCCGGTGACTTTGAGCACGGCATCGTAAAGCACCTCGGCCGGCAGGCGGCGCGCGGTGGCGTGCGAATAGTTGATCTTGTCGTCCTCGTTCCACTTGTTGGTTGCGACGCTGAGTTGATACGTGCGTGACTGGCAGATGAGCCGCAGCACATGGCGCATGTCGAAGTTCTGATTGATGAACTCGGTCTTGAGATAGTCGAGCAGCTCCGGGTTCGTGGGCGGATTGCCGGCGCGGATGTCATCGAGTGGCTCGATGATGCCCACGCCGGTCAGGTAACCCCAGAGCCGGTTCACGTAGCTCGCGGCGAAATAGCGGTTGTCGGTGCTGGTCATCCAGGCGGCGAGTTGCTCGCGGCGGCTGCCCTGCTTCCCGGCTTTCACTTCGTAGGGGAAGGTCGGCTCGGCGGGTTTGTTGGTGCGCAGATGGATCATGTCCCCCGTCGGCACATCCTTGACGATCTCGTAGATGGGCCGCGCTTTTTCCACGGCGGTGCCAACGATGACGGACTTGCCGCTGGCGGGATCGGTCGAAAGCTCGACCTGCGAGAAGAACGCGCCGAGGTGGTAATACTGATCCTGCGTCCAGCGCTCGAACGGATGATCGTGGCACTTGTTACAGTTGAAGCGCGTGGCGAGGAAAAGGTGCGTGGTGTTCTCCAGCGCCTCCGCCGGATCGCGCAGGATTTTCCAATAACCCGCGGCGGGGTTGTCCTTGTTCGAGCCGCTCGCGGTGATGATCTTCTTGACGAACTGGTCGTACGGCGTGTTCGCCGCGACCTCCTTGAGAATCCACTCCCGAAGCTGTTTCGCTCCCTCGGCGCCAAGAAACTTCGAGTTCACCTGGAGCATGTCGGCCCACTTGTTCGTCCAGTGCTCGGCGAATTCCGGGGAGCCAATGAGTTTGTCGATGACGATGTTGCGCTTCTCGCGCACCGGGCTGGCATTGGCGATGAATGCGCGCACCTCCTCCGCGCTTGGCGGCAGGCCGGTGAGATCGAGATACACGCGGCGCAGGAAATCCGCGTCGCTGCACAGCCCGGAGGGCTGAATTTTCATGCGCTGCCATTTCGCGGCGACGAGTTCATCGATGCGGCTCCACGTCTCCGGTTGCTGCCAGGCAAAGCCCGTGCGGTCGCCCATGACGGTGAGGGTGGTCGCGGCGTAGCTGCCTTCGTACCGGGCGAGCAGGGGAGCTTCGCCGCGGCGGAGGGTCTGAACCAGGCCGCCGCCATCGGTCGCGGCTACGTCCATGTTGCCGCTTTCCACAAAAGCCTCGGCGGTCACATCGCGCATCTTGCCGTCGCTGTAGGTCGCCACGATCCGCACCTGCTGCCGCGCGCCGATGTGCTGCACGACGGGGTCTTTTGGAAACACGTCAATCTTCGTGACGCGCGGCCCCTGAAGGTCGAGCTTCGCGCCGTCGGCGATCCACGCGCGGAGGATGTCGTAATACTTGTCGCCGACTTTGGTCCGCTGACCGCCCTCGTGCGGCACGCCCGCGGTTGCCTTGAGGAGCATCAGCGAATCGTCCGGCGACGCAGCATTCAAGCGGCGCGCGGCGAGATCGTCCTTGAGCGAACGCACATCGTAGAGCGGATCGTAGCCGCGGAGCGAAAGCTTGAAGCCGACCTTGCCGTCCTTCGCGCCGTGGCAGGTGCCGGCGTTGCACCCGAGCTTGGTCATCACCGGATTGACGTCGCGAATGAAATCCACTGGCTGCGCCTCGACGAGGTCCGCGACTTCCACCGGCGCGGCTGCGGTCTTCCCGGCGATTTCGATGCGCAGCGCGCCCGTGCCATTGCGCAGCGGCTTCACCTGACCGAGCGGCGTCACTTCGGCGATACCGCCATCAAGCTGGAGTTTGGCGAGGCGCGTCACATCGGCGAGAGCGCCATCGGCGAGCTTCGCCGTGATGACCAACTGCGCGGAAGCGTATTTGCCACTGAGCGCGACCTTGGCCGGCTGCACGTCAAGCGCGACGATCTGCGCACCCGCCGGGAGCGTCTCCGGCGCGGCGGGTTTGGTTATATCAACCGCGATGGCGTTGGCGTGCGCGGAGACGGCACTGAACGCGAGAGCAGCGGTGAGTGAGAGGAGGACTTTCATGAGCAGAAACTATTTCGATTCCAATTTCGCGGCCTGCGCGACCGGGGAGTTCGCGCCGATGGGCACGGGGATGAACTCCTTCACGACCGTCGCGTTGGCGGCATTGATCACCCGCACTTTGCCGTCTTCGCCGGCTGCGGCCACCAGTTGGCCGTCCGGCTGATAGGCGATTGCGTAGATGCCGCCGGTATTGACTGGCACGCTGCCGAGCAGCTTCACCTCGCTGGCGTAATGCGCCTCGGTCTTTGCCTTCTCGTCATCGGTGCGTGCCGTGAAGGCCTTGTTCTCGATCGCCAGGATGTCGGCGGGCATCTCGGTGTTGAAGTCGTAGTTGTATAAATTCACCAGGCCCATGCCGTCGAGCGAACTGCCCGCGGCGAACGACTTCCCATCCGGCGCGAAAGCCATCCCGTAGATGCGCCCGTCCATCGCCGGCCATTTGCGAATGCAGAGCGCATTGTCGCCGATGCGGCGCTGGACCTTGCGCACGATCCGATAGGCCTGCGGCACGCCGTCCGCGCCGCCGACGAGGAATTCATCACGTTCGGGATGCCGCGCCACCGCTTGCAATCCGCCGCGCAAAGCGCCCGGCGTGATCGAAGAGAGATTGTCGATGAAACGCTGGGAGGCGACTTCGGTCAGCTTGGCGCTCATGTCGCGGCCCACGCTCACGAGTTGGTCGCCCTTTTGCGTGAAGGCCGTGTCGAGCACCCAATCGCTGTGCGACGACTGCATCAGCACTTCCTTGCCGCTTTCGGCCTCAATGGCCCGCACCGCATTGTCCGGGCAACCGAAAGAAACCAGCTTGCCGTCCGGCGACCAGTTCACGCCGTAGAGCGTGTCGTAGCCGACCGGCGTGCTGAGCAGCAGCTTGCGCTTCTCGACATCCCAAATCTGAATCTCCCCCATCTGCGCCGGGCGTCCGCCGGCCGCCGCGAGCCGCTTGCCATCCGGGGAAAAGCGCAGGCTTTGAATCCGCTCGCTCAAGCCGATCAGGCGCGCGACGAGCTGCGATCCATCCGCTTTCCATAGCAGCACCTCATGAAAACCCGCGACCGCGAGCAGCGTGCCGTCCGGCGAATAAGCCAGCGAAGTCACCACCGGCGGGCGCTGATAGACGGGCGGATGCTCGGCGTCGATGTGCTGCCGGGCATTGGCGGGCGTGTCATCCACCGCGCCCTCGACGATCCACTTGCGGACGAGCGCGATCTCCATTTCGTGCAGCGGCTTTTTCTTGGGCGGCATCTCCGCCGCGCCATCGACCGGCGTAATCTGATGGATGAGCAGCGACTTATCCGGGTCCTTGGCCACCACGGCCTTCGTCCCATCCTTCGCACACTCCTCACCGCCCGCGAGCAGCTTGGCAAAGTCCGTCATTACATACCCGCCGCGCGCCTTGGCCGGTTGATGACAACCCTGGCATTGCGCCTGGAAGATCGGCCGGATCTTTTTGAAATAGCTGATCGGCGCGTTCGGATCCTCCTCCTCTTTTTTTGGCGGCGCCGCGGCGACTCCGAGCACGAGGGTGAGTTGGAGCAGCGGGAAAAGAGTACGGCGAAGCGGCCAGAGATTCATGCGGGGTGAAACGACGCGGAGCATGCCGGGGTCGCCCATGACCGACAATATACGGGATGGCGTAACAGCCGTTGCCGGAACGATCTGCCCCGCCCTTTATCGAATGCAGTCGGCCAATCCGCAGTGCGGTTCCGATCAAGGATACCCTTGGCTTGTGAGCGAGTCCGTTGACCGTGCCCAGGCGAGAGCATGTCCTCCACTTTGCTTCTGGATGACAGAGTCGGTGCCCCGGAGCAGGCCACTCCAGGGCCGACCAGGGAACGCCGCCGAGACTGCGACTTCCGGCACCCTGGAGTGTGCCGCTCCAGGCAGCCTCCCCGTTTCACCAAGGCGTGAAGCGCAGGCCGAAGAGTGAAAGCACGCTGCCAATGAGCAGGCCGATCGCCGGGAGGAAAAACGGATCGTAGTAATCGGCGACCTGCGGTTTCTTTTCGAGCACGACGACTTTCTTCATCTCGTCGATGTGCTGGAAGACGGCGGCGAGCGCTTCGGGCGTGGCCGCGTTGTAAACCTCGCCCCCGGTCGCGCGGACAATGCCGCTGAGCGCGGGCTGGATCGGATCCTCGGTCAGCATGATCCCAAAGACGGTGATATTTTCGGCCCGCAGGCGCGCGATGACTTCCTGGTCTTTCGGCGGCAGGATGTCGCTGCTTTCACCATCGGTCATCAGGATGATCATGCGGTCGCCGGTGGGTCGCTCGGCGAGGACTTCGCTTGTGCCCATGAGCGCTTTGCCGATTTGCGTGATGCCCCAAAGCGCGTCCGGCAGACCGTGGCGGCCCATCGACGGCGGATCGATCCGCGGATTGTCCGGCTGGATGAACGGGCGCGCGAGCAGGATGGACTGCGTGTCGAGGGTGAGGGGAACCCAGTGGATGAAATGGCGCGAGAAGATGGTCAGCCCGAAGGCGTCGCCCTTGCGGTAGTCGATGAACTTCGCAATGGCATCCATCGCCGAATCGAAGCGCCGGTGACGTCCTTCGGCCTGCGAGCCGTGGTTCTCCGCCATGCTGCCCGAGGTATCGAGGAGGAACTGGACGTTGTTCAGCTTCCGCTCGACCTCCGGCGGCTTGAACGAAACCGGGTGCGCGAGGAAAAGGATGGCCAGCGCGAGCAGCGCGGCGGGGAGGCAGTTGGCGCACAGGACGAGGAAACGCAGCACGAGCCCGCGCCGCTGGCGTCCGTGATCAAACGGGAGCGCGATCGGGTGGCCGCGCCGGACCCATTCCCAAAAGGCGAGAATCACCGGGAGGGCGAGGAGAGCGAGCCATTGTGGGTGGAGAAAGATCACGACTGAATCGCCTCCCGTTTTGGTGTTTCGATGGTGTAGGGCGTGATGGCCGACGCGATTTCTTCGGCGCGAATCTTCGATCCGGGACGATGCAACCAATCCTGCACCTGGCGCAGCGAATCGCCGGTTTTTTCGCTGCGCCCGATGGCGTCCAGCGCTGCACTCATCGGCAAGTTGGCGAGGGCGAGTTCTTCGCGCCAGCGGCGGAGGAGGACCATTTCCATTTTCGCTTTCGCCGCGGCGTCGAGCGTTCCTGCGTCGAGCTGGGCGAGAAAGGCGCGCAGCATTTCGGCCAGTGTCGGTTCGGGAGGCGCCACGGCGGCGGGCGGCGGCGCTTTGGGGCGTCCGTAGAAGATGATCAGCAGCAACCAGACAATCCAGAACACGGCCAGCCCCGCGAGCGTGGCGTAGTAGTAGCCGCCCACTTCCACGCTGACTTCCTCGGTCTCCTGAATCCGCGTATCGAGATTTTTGGAAAGCTTGGGATCGCCGTGAAACTTGAACGAAGGCAAACCGTCGAGGCGGCTCCCGTCCTCGCCGGTCAGGTAATCCTTGAGATCGAAGGTGCCGGCGCGATTGACGATGTAACGCACATCGTAGATGCGGGCACCGGGCTGTTCGATCACCTTCGCGATGCGCACGTTCACCGCCACGCCCCACTTGTACGGCGTCACCGCGACGGGCGGCCCGCTGTAGGTCACGATCGCCGCCTGCTCGACGCCGAGCGGCACGTTCAGCGAGTCGGGATTCTGCGGCGGGCGGAAAAAAATCAACCAAACTGCCAGCGCCACGACGGCCGCCGCGAGCAGTCCGCCTTTTCTGATCCATGCAAATTGTGGCGCCTCCATGTCAGCACCCCTCCCGTGTAGAGGCGGCTCTCTGCTGTGTAGAGGCGGCTCTCTGCGAAGCAGGTGCCGCCTGTCGCATCGCCCGAGACGCGCTGCTGCGGAGCAGATGGAGGCGGCACGTCCTTCGGACAGAGCCGCCTCTACACAGATGGACGCGCTCCGTGCTCATCGTCCCGCGCTCCCTCCGAAGCCGCGGCGTTTCAAAAAGTGGCGCAGCTTGCCGAGGATTGGCTCGTCGGTCTGCAACCGCAGATAATCGATGCCGAACCGCGTGAGTTCGCTCTTCCAGCCTTCCGCATCGACCCACGCCCGGCGTCCATGGCCCGTGAAGGCGCGGCCCGACTCGGCCTCGACGCCGCGGAAGAGGCCCGCGCCCTTCACCTGCAACTCCGCCGGGTCCTGGAGGTGCAGCACGATGCAGTCATGCTCCTGCGCCAGGACTTGCAGTGCGGGAAAGGCCTCGGGATCGTGCAGATCGCTCAACACGATGACCATCGTGCGCCGTTTCAGCGACGGCGCCACTTCGCGCGCGCGCTCCGCCAGCGAGGTCTCTTCGAGAAAGTCGTGATGCCGCAACTGGTGCGACCATTCGAGCGCGACATTGCGCGACAGAGTCGGCCGCACATGCAGCTCGCGCGCCCCGCAGCCCAGCAGCCCGACCGGCGTCATATTGGCCTGCGCCGCGAGCGCGATACCCGTGGCGATCCGCACCGCCCACGCGTATTTGCTCAGCACCTGCGAACTCACGCACATCGACGCCGAGGTATCGAGCAGCAGGTAGAGTGGAATTTGTTTCGGTTCCTGAAACTCCTTGATGAAAAGCTTCCCGACCCGCGCCGAGACCTTCCAGTCGATGAACTTCACCGGATCGCCCGGCACATAGAGCCGCGACTGCGCATACTCCAGCCCCGCGCCGTGAAACACCGACTCCTCCTGGCCGAAGTTCAGGCTGTTCGCGAGGTGCTTCACCGTGACCTCGAACTGCCGCGCATCCACGGGGTCCTGGTTAAGTTTTACTTGTCGGCGCATGGATGTTAAGTGGTGATGGAAACCGGAATTGTGGCACGGAAAGGATGAGTCTAGGCCTGCGGATTTGTGAGTTTGGCAAAATCGGTAACAACATACTTCTCAAACTGCTTCTTCACGTACGGCTCCCGAAGCAGAGTGTCTTTGTTGCGTCTCATGCCGTTGAACCAGATGCTCCTCTTGCCGACGTTCTTCCCAGTCTTGTTTTGATTCGATGCAGCAATAAATTCCTGGGAAGTCATGATCCATGTTGTTTCCAGCCATTCGGAGTAAAACACGAACCAGTAGTTCTCGCGCAACTCGTGCGTCAGAGCCGAAAACAACGCTGCGTCCTTAAAGGCAATATCCTTGGAGCGAGCCTTGAGTTGCACTTCGATGAAACTCCCATCAGCTCGACGGATTACGGCATCAATCGCGTTATCATCAACGAGCGGCACATAGACATCCAAGCCTTGCTTAAGCATCTGCCCGATGATCCAAAACTCAATTCGTTTTCCGAATCCTGCTGAGTGGCGAAATCTTTGCATAGCGCGTGTCGTATGCCTAACTAGACCAGAGCGTGTTATGCACTTTGCGTAGTGATTTCGCCGTAGCACCAACGGTGCATCCACAAGCCAGCCCAGGGCAACGCCATGGGTATCGAAAGAGAACTAGCAAAGCCCTGAAAGGGCGAAAGAGCGATGCGCAGCTCGGTTCGTTTGTTCCGCCCTGCCAGGGATGGCGCCTCGTGCAATAAAGATTCCAGGGCGTTGCCCTGGGCTGGCTTGTCACCAGACGTTTGGTCTGCCGTCGCGAAGTCTTGATGAAAGTGCATAGCAGCCTCCCAGCGAAATCGTTTCGTGTTTGACCGAGCAGGGCGGGGTGTTTGGATGGGCGGAAGGTGAACGCCAACGGCGTTCCATCTATCAGCCCAGGGTTGCGAGGCACGAGCTACCCTGGGAACCAATCCAATCCATCGACCAACCCCAACGGGGTTGCATCCGCGCGCTTGCTTCGAATGATGCAACCCCGTTGGGGTTGGAGATGTTTTTTTTCCCAAATCCCAGGGTAGTCGCTCCTGCGTCGCGCCAACCCTGGGCTGGACGATGGAACGCCGTTGGCGTTCAGAGGAGCTGCGGATAGCCTTTGGAAAGTGCATCGTCCTTCCGTTGCAGCGCATGCTAGCCCACTTCATTGTCGTGAGGACGTTCAATCTGCTGTTTGAGATCAACGGCCAGTAACTCCCACAAATGAGGGTGCGCCTCGACCAGCCTGGCGATATCGCCGAGGTCTTTGATTCGTTTGCTCTGCCGCCGATTTGAATCGCGCCAGGCTTCGATCTTTCCCTTAAGCGTGTCCTCCAGTGCAGCAACTCTCAGCAGGATGCCATGGACATCGGCGGGAACTGCTTTGCTCGGAAAGTCGCGGTAGAAGTCCTCAGTGCTCAACTGAAGACTCACCTTCGAATGTCCTTTGAAGTTAATCGACCACTCGAATCTTTCCGACCGGAAGCCAGCTTCCGTGAGAAGGTCCACCGTCCGATCAATGGCGTCAGTGGTGACCACGAAGTCAACGTCCTGAGTCACCATCGGCTCAGCCGCCCAATGGTTAACGGCGACGCCTCCGATCGCACACCACGCGATGTCCGCTTTCTCCAGACATTCCACGAGACGCATCACGTCATCCGTGCCGCCGGCGGTTTGCCAATCGTAGAACTTCTTTGCGGTCATGTCGGATTCTTCAACTTATGGCGGAAGGCGCGAGTGTGAAAGGCTGTGCTTCCATTCGTCCCGCACAGCGCATCCCTCCGCCTCCGCCCGCAGAAGTTGGAGGCGGCACATCCGCTTCGCGGACAGCGCCGCCTCTACATTGGGTGCTCATTGTTACCCGAGATCTGCGAGGATCGACTCCAGCACCTGCGCGCCGGTGTGGCCGGCGGCGGAGGCTTCGTAACTGACGCGGATGCGGTGCAGCACGACGTCTTCGGCGAGGTCGAACAAATCCTCCGGCGTCACGTAGTCGCGGCCGTGGATCACGGCGCGGGCGCGCGACGCATTGATCAAGGCGAGCCCGGCGCGCGGGCTGCAACCGAAGTCGAGATGCTTCGACTCGCGAGTGCGCCGGACGAGCTCCACGCAATGCTTCACGAAGACCTCGCTGACATGCACGGCCTGGACCGCTTCCATCGCGGTGACCAGATCCTCGACCGACGCGCCGGCATTATCCTCGATCATGTCGAA
>Ga0105047_10007847_pt1 | contig 17927 bp, 18 predicted proteins | sample MAT04_FD_78384 | JGI IMG/M metagenome (GOLD analysis project Ga0105047, IMG submission 78384) | Freshwater microbial communities from Lake Fryxell liftoff mats and glacier meltwater in Antarctica - MAT-04 (megahit assembly) | ecosystem: Environmental > Aquatic > Freshwater > Ice > Liftoff...
CGCGGCCGGGCCCCACATGATCAAATCCGGTAACTGCGCGCCCGCCGCCGTGGCGAGCATCACCATCATCCCTGTGAACCACCCTAGTTGTCGCATAAGCCAGCATTATAAAGCCCAGTCCCCGCCCTGTCACGCCCCGACACCGGAACACTTGCGCTAACCGCACTGGTTTGGTACTTTCCGCACCTCGACAGCGGCGTCCGTAGCTCAATTGGCAGAGCAGCTGACTCTTAATCAGCGGGTTCCCGGTTCAAGTCCGGGCGGGCGCACCAACTTTATTAAGGAAAACGCAAGTTTTCCTTCCGTCGCACCTCAAAAATCGCCTCGGGTCTGCCCATTAGTCTGCCCGTCCATTTGAGTGGAGCGGGTATTGTCGCAGAGCAGAACTGCATGTAATGGGGGCTTTCAACATGCCGACACGTGAGAGTTTTTTATGGAACGGCAGCAGCGACGAGATTAACGATTATGCAAATGCCCCATCTCATCGGCGTCATCTCCGACACCCACGGCCTGCTACGCCCCGAAGTCGTCAAAGCCCTCAGTGGCTCCGAACTAATTATCCATGCGGGCGATGTTGATCAGCCCGAGATCCTCAGCCGATTGAGGAACATTGCTCCCACGATTGCGGTACGAGGGAACGTCGACCATGGCATCTGGGCTCAAGCGATTCCGCGAACGAGGTCGATCGAGGTTGGCGGGGTTCGTATTTACGTCGTCCATAACATCGAAGATCTCGCCATTGACGCGGCTGGCGAGGGATACGCGGCCGTCATCAGCGGGCATTCGCATAAACCATCAATTGTCAGGAAAGCCGGGGTACTGTTCCTGAATCCCGGCAGCGCAGGCCCGAAGCGGTTCAAATTACCGGTGAGCGTGGCATTGCTGCGAGCGAAGGAAAATCAGGTCGAAGCCGAGTTGGTCAAGTTGGATGTTTGATGCAGGGGCAATTGGGTGCGACGAGAAAACAATTGGAGAGCCGAGGAACTATCTCTCATTTTCGCTGCTGCCCCGAACTTTCCCGGGGTTCTTCATCCGCCCTAGTGGGCGTTGCTGCTGAGAGGTTGCTCGACTCTCCACCGCAACGTAGGCTCATTCGGTGGGATAGCAAGGGATGGTTGGGGCGGTTTGTGGGCGGGCGGTAATTGAGTTGTGAACGCAGTTGAGAAGTAGTAATTGCAAGGGAACAGGAGAAATTATGGCTAAAGACTACACGATAAAAGCTGAATGGTTTAAGATCAATACGGGACAACTCTATGTTGTCAAAGCCATCTCAAAAGCCAACAGCAACCTTGCAGTCGTCAAGGTGGAGATTCCGCTTGCTGTTGGAGTTGATGTTGAACAAGCCCTCGGATCAGCGATAACGAAGGAATCGGTTGAAACCGCCGCCCAGCAAGAGGCAAAGCGTATCGCCGACGCAAGACCGGAATAGTAGCCCCCTACTTCCGCCGCACCAGCGGCTGCAAATTCCCGCTGTTGAAAAATTGTTGGATCGACATCGCGTTTGACTACGTGGAATTGTTGTGACGACATACAGCCAATGGTCGAGTTTCAGAAAACCAATTACTTCGTCGGGTTCTGGTTCGTCGGGGGGACGGACAAGGACGGCTCGCCTGCGTCTACCGGGAACAAGGCAAAACAGATTGGCGACTGGTTCACCGATTCCGTATCGGCGGGAGAGCGGATGGGAGCAAGCGGGGAGGGTTCGCTCAGTCTCTGTCGTTTTCCTCCTCCATGATCTCGCCCATCCCGGTCTGCGCCGCCAGTTGCTGGTACCAGGGGCTTGATGCAACCTCCTGACGGAAGTGCGCCAGCGCCTCCTCCTTGCCGTCGGCCCACGGCGGCCAGGCCCTGTTGAAGAACTCCAGTGCCAGCTCTTCGTGGCCGCCGTAAATGAGATCAAGCATGGTGCCCCAGAGTGTCGTGCCGTTGCCCCAGCCGACGGGGGAGAGTAGTCGGACCAAGCCGTCCTCTTGCTCCTCTTGGCACTCGTTCCAAACCGTCTCCGCTACCTCCCGCAGCGCCTGCTCGTTCGGCGGTTCCGTGCGCATCAGGTCGGCAGCTACCTCGTAACCCTCCCCCTCGTGGTAACGCAGCACGAGTCTGGGAATGGGGGAGGCCGCGTGGCAGGCAAACGCGTAGTCCAGGGAGTAGTCGCCCAGCATGACCTCCGGCAGTCCGTCTCCGTCGAGATCGGCGAGTTCGATGCCGCTATCGCGGGCTTCAATCGTGGCCGCCTCGCGGAAGGAAGGACCAAACTCCAGTAGATGATACGTCGAACAGCAATGGGCCCCACCGGAGAATTCCTCGACCATGACGCACGGCACGCCGTTGCCTGTGATGTCCTGCCCAAGCCAGCCGTCGTCGACAAGGTTGAAATCGTAGCCGTCGGCCTCGAAGATGATGTGGTCGCCGTCGTAGATCTCCAGGTGGGCTGCCACCTCCTCGTCAGCGTGGAGGTCCCGGATGCCGAGGATGCGGTAGCGACCGACACTATAACTCCAGGTACGGAACCGCTCGTTGTCCTCGGGTTGGTCGCCAAATGCTGGTGAAGCCGGTGAGGTTATTCCGTCCGGCTGAGTCCCCAAGGGGTGGACCAGAGCGAAGTGCGTCGACCCAGTCGCAGTCAGGCTGACTTGGATTCCGGGATATGTCGGGCGCGCACCGCAGTACCACGAGAAGAGCGTCAGGTCCGCGCACAGGACCAGCAGTAGCCACCACCAGCGGCGGCAAAGATCGCGACAGAGCACGGCTCGATGGAACAACACGGTTGCTTCCTCCTTGGTGCCGAGATGCTACTCCCCAAAAGCGGCTGGGGCAAATGGAATTGCTCTTACTGGAATTACTCCTGCACCGTCCGGCTGACCTTCAGCCCGCCCCACTCCTCAATGCGCTCGACCTGCTCGTGGAAGCCGGTCGCGTCGCGCAGGTCTAGGCGGTTCCAGCGGATCTCGTAGCCGGTGCCGGCCCTAATGCCGGCCGTGAATGTCGTCAGGGTGACTTCGATCTCTCCTTGGCGCTCAGCAGGTCGCGTTTCCGGCTGACTAGGTTGCTGAGTTCGTTCCGCCGCCGCAGATCCTCGCCGGAGTAGCCCAGCCGATTGCGCTCGTTTTCCAGCAGGCGCATCTCTTCCCGCAACTCCCGCGCTTCGGCATCCAACTGCCGTCGCTGGCCTGACGGACTGTCGGCGTAGCCGCCATACGCCTGCGCGTTTAGCACGGCTCGCTTGCGACTGATCAGTGATCCCATTTCGTTCCGCCGCCGCAGGTCGTCGCCGCCGTGCCCCAACCGGTTTTTCTCGGTCTCAAGCAGGCGGATCTCCTCCCGGGTGGCGCGGTTTCCTGCGTCGCCCAACTGTCGTTCCAACCTGTCCACGGTTTCGGGCGTGGGCCGCCCGTAAGTACCGGAGCGCAGGGCCTCGACGGCGTTCAATTCGGAGCGTTTCCGACTGACCAGATTGCCGAGTTCGTTCCGCCGCCGCAGGTCGTCGCCGGAGTACCCGAGACGGGTTCGTGTCGATTCCAGCAGGCGGATGGATTCCCGCAGTTCCCGAGACTGGGCATCCAGTTCCCGGCGGCGCGTGGGGCTGTCATCGGCGCGGACCGGCGGTATCACCAGCAGTGACAGAGCGAGGCCGAGGAACACAATGGCGGCACGGAGGCTCATCTTGCCGGTACTGACGATCAGCCGGGCCAGGCATTCAAGTATTGCGACGGACTATCGTCACTGATCGCGGTAAGTGGCTGTGACGAACACGGCAGGTGAAGCAAAAAGGCGATCTCCATGTTGACCACGAGGACCGCCGTTTCTGTCTGGATAGCAGTCGCTGTTACTTCACGTTCTTCGACACCAACTTGGTCATCTCAAACATGCTGACCTGCTTCTTGCCACCGAACACGGCTTGGAGAGCCGCATCCGCGTTGATCTGCGTCCGAACCTTCTTGTCCTGAAGCCCGTTCTTCTTGATGTACACCCAGAGCTTTTTGGTGAGTTCGGTGCGGGGTAATGGTTTGGACCCCACTACCAACGCGAGTTTCTCGTTGGGTTGGACGGGCTTCATGAATGCGGCATTGGGCTTACGTTTTGCGGCTTTAGCGGCCATATCGTCTGCTCCTTGGTTAGGTTACTGGTGAATTGATTACGGCTACTTCTTCGCCATCAACGCGTCAATCTTGGCTTGGAGCTTCTTGGCTTCCTCGGTCTTCTTGTACCGCTTGAGCGAACCGAGCTTGATCTTGAGCTTGCCCAGCGGACTCATCTTCCTGCGCTTCTTCGCCGTTGTGGGGGCGGTGGCTGTGGTCGTGGTACCGCCAGTCGATATTCCTAACAGGGCCTTGATCGCTCGCTCGATCTGCTTGGCTTCCTGCGCCAGGGCTTTTACTTGCGTGGCAATTTGCGATTTGTGGGCTTTGAGTTCTTGAACGGCGGTGGATAACATAGAAATACACGACCTTTCTGCTGATGGATTAAGTGTTAGGTACGGCTTCATACATCTGGGCAACTGCCCACAGTTGTCAGCAGAAAATATAACAGGGTCAAGTGCAAAGGGAAACAGTACCTCAATCGCCTTGAGGCCCGTAAACGTCGCGTACGGTTTCAACGGTACTCGATTTGATCGAGCGTAAGCCGAAGGTAGAAGCTATCGCCTGTGTACAATGCAATCGTGCCGGCATATACTTTGCGGACGAACAGGCGTAGGGGTGGGTTCTCCTGCAGCCGCTGATAAAAGTCCGCTACACTTGTCGGGTTAGCGGGCAGATCACCTTTTTTGCGATCGAATGTCACCGGGACCTCTGTGCGTTGTTCCGCCAGCCCGCCACATCACCGGCGGTGTACCGGCGGAACGTCATCACCGAGGGACTCGACCTCTATGGTCTCATTGGACAAGAGTTCGATATCCAAGGTGTGCGTTTCCTCGGCGTGGAAGAATGTCGCCCTTGTTATTGGAGGGACCGCGCCGTCGCTCCGGGCGCCGAAAAAGCGATGGCAGGTCGGGGCGGATTGCGCGCAAAGATTCTTACCTCCAGCATCCTCCGACGCGATTGAAGCAGTTTGCCTGAATTCACGGCTGATTGACCTGCGTCAATTCCTTCGGCGGCGGGGTCGGGTTTAATGCCGCTCGTGAGCATGCGGCGTCTGAACTTCGGAACGGTGTTGATCGCGCTGCTGGCCTTGCCGTGTTTTGGCCAAGAACCGAAGCGCGACCGGGCGGCGACCCGGTTCATGAACACGTGCGCCGGCTGCCACAGCTTGACCGGGTTGAAACTGAACGGCCCGGAACTCTCACCGACAGCCGCGTGGCCGATGACGCAGTTGCAAACGGCTATCAAGCGGATGGAAAAGAATGTCGGGCCGATACCGGATGAGGACGTGACGCTGCTGGCGGAGTTGTTGAAGGCACCGGACGTCCGCGAGCGACTGAAGTTGGAGGAGGCGCGAATTCAGGCGCAGTTTGCCGCCAAGCTCGAACCACCCAGCGCGACCCAGGGCCGGCAACTCTTCTTTGGCCCAGAACCTTTCAAAAACGGTGGGATGGCGTGCGTCGCGTGTCATGCAGTGGCGGGACGGGGCGGCAATCTCGGGCCGGACCTGACCGGGGTGTTTGCGAAGATGGGAGAGACGCCGTTGGTCTCGGCGATTGAGAAGGCCAGTTTCAAGATCATGGCGCCGCATTACCGGTGGCATCCGATCACCCGGCAAGAAGCGCTGCACCTCACGAAATATCTTTCGACGGTGAACCCGCAAGCTGCGCCGGTCGCGAGTGCGTCGTTTCTGCCGGTCGGCGCGGGCGGGGCGTTGGCGGCGTTCATCGGACTGGCGTTGTATTTCCGCGGTGGTCGCAAGGGCCGCGAGACAAAATTACAGCGGAGGACCAAATAGTATGAGTTGGATTCAAGACGTCTTCGCCCCCAAAGACCGCGCGTGGGAAAGTTTTTACCGAAACCGCTGGAGCTACGACAAGAAAGTCCGCAGCACGCACGGCGTCAACTGCACCGGCTCGTGCAGTTGGGAGATTTACGTCAAGAACGGCATCGTCGTCTGGGAGCTCCAGGGGCTCGACTACCCGATCATCGACAAGGCGATCCCGCCATACGAACCGCGCGGCTGCCAGCGCGGCATTTCTTACTCGTGGTACATCTACAGTCCGCTGCGGGTGAAATATCCGTATATCCGCGGTGCGTTGCTCGATCTCTGGCGTAAGGCGAAAAAGAAGCATCCCGGTGACACCATTGCCGCGTGGCGGTCCATCGTCACGGATCCGGAATCGCGGAAGAAATATCACCAGGCACGTGGCAAAGGCGGATTCCGGCGCGCCACGTGGGCCGACGCCAACGAGATCATGGCCGCGGCGAATCTCCACACGATTCAACGCCACGGGCCGGATCGCATCGTTGGCTTTTCACCGATACCAGCGATGTCGATGCTCAGCTACGCGGCCGGGGCGCGGTTCTGTCAGCTCATGGGCGGCGTCTCGCTGTCGTTTTACGATTGGTATTGCGACTTACCGCCGGCGTCGCCGGAGATTTGGGGTGAACAGACGGACGTGGCGGAGAGCGCGGATTGGTATCACTCGAAGTTCATCGCCACGGTCGGCTCGAATGTGTTGATGACGCGAACGCCGGACGCGCATTTCCTCGTCGAAGCCCGGCATGGCGGGGCGAAGGTCGTGGTGTTCTCGCCGGACTTCAGCCAGACCTCAAAGGTCGCTGACGAATGGATTCCGTTGCACCAAGGCAGCGACGCGGCGTTCTGGATGGCGGTCGGTCACGTCATCTTAAAAGAGAACTACGCCGACAAACAGGTACCGGCGTTTCAGCAATACTTGAAGCAGTACAGCGACGCGGCGTTCCTCGTCACGCTCGACAAACAGTCGAACGGTTCGTACCGGCCCGGCAAGCTGCTCCGCGCGAGCCATCTGGCGGCGACGAAAGATGAGGAGAACGCCGACTGGAAGTTTTTCGTGCTCGATGAAGTGACCGGTGAGTTGAAGATGCCGAAGGGCACCGTCGGTCACCGGTGGCAGAAGCAAAAGGGTGAGTGGAATCTTAAACTCGATGGCATCAAGCCGGTGCTCGAACTGAAAGAGCGGGCCGAGACGACGTTACCGATCGAGGTCACCGACTTTTCCGACGGTACCAATCAACGCGTGATCTCGCGCCACGTCCCGGTCCGCAAGATCGAGACCGTCAACGGCCCGGTGTACGTCACGACGGCACTGGAGTTGTATTTCGCGCAGTACGGCATCAATCGCGGGTTCGCCGGCGAATGGCCGACCGGGTACGAGGACGATTCACAACCGTTCACGCCGGCCTGGCAGGAACGGTTTACCGGAGTCAAAGGCAGCGTCGCGGTGAATTTCGCCCGCGAATGGGCACGCACTGCCGAGTATACCGGCGGCAAGTGCAGCGTCATCATCGGCGCGGGCGTCAACCACTGGTACCACAACAATCTGATTTACCGGGCCGTCATCAACGCGCTCGTGTTTTGCGGTTGCGTCGGGAAACAAGGCGGCGGCTGGAATCATTACGTCGGTCAGGAAAAACTCACCCCGCAAACGTCGTGGGCACCGATTGCGTTTGGCGGCGACTGGGGTGGCCCACCCCGGCAACAAAACTCGCCCTCGTTCCACTACATGCACTCGGATCAGTGGCGGTATGACCGGGAGTTCAGCGAGATTTGCCCGGTCACCGACGCGAAACATCCGATGGCGCACGGCCACACCGCCGACAAACAGGCGTTGGCAGTCCGGGCGGGCTGGTTGCCCTGTTATCCGCAGTTCACGAAGAGTAATTTTGAAGTCATCAAGGACGCGCAAGCCGCCGGCGCGAAGACCGACGAGGAGATTGTCGCCTACGTCGTCAAGGAGTTGAAAGAGCGAAAGCTGAAGTTCGCGATGGAAGACCCGGATAATCCGGAATGTTTCCCGCGCGTCTTCTACATCTGGCGCGGGAACGCGCTCATGTCATCCGCGAAAGGCCACGAGTATTTCCTCAAGCATTACCTCGGCACGCACCACAACGCCGTGGCCGAGGAATGCGCGAAAGACGACGTGAAGGACGTGACGTGGCACGACAAGCTCGAACTCGGCAAGATGGATCTGATCGTGGACCTCAACTTCCGGATGGACACGTCGGCGCTCTACTCCGACATCGTCCTGCCGGCGGCGACGTACTACGAGAAAAATGATCTCAACTCGACCGACATGCACAGCTTCATCCATCCACTGCAAGCGGCGGTGCCGCCGTGCTGGGAGTCGAAGAGCGATTGGGCGATCTTCCGTGGCATTGCCGAGGAAACCGCCAAGCTGGCGAAACGCGTGTTGCCGGACCCGGTCAAAGACATCGTCGTCTCGCCGTTGCTGCACGACACGCCGGCGGAGATGGCGCAACCGACCGTGAAAGATTGGGCGAAGGGCGAGTGCGACTTGATCCCCGGTAAGACTGCGCCAAACATCAAGATGGTCATGCGCGATTACGCGAACCTCTTGAATCGGTTCATCTCGCTCGGGCCAAACTTCCGCAACAACGGCCTCGCAATGCACGGCACACATTTCGCCGTGGACGATCTTTACGACGAATACCTGACCACGCATCCCACCGAGAAGTGGGGCGGCAAGGAATATCCGTCGTTGCGCGACGACAAGGATGCGTGCGACGTCATCCTCCATTTCGCGCCGGAAACCAACGGGGAGTTGGCGTACCGAGCATTCGAGAGCGAGTCGAAGAAGACCGGCATTGACCACACGCATCTCGCCATCGACACGCGCGCGGTGCGGACGACGTTCGAAGATCTCTGCAATCAACCGCGCCGCACGCTGACCACCCCATTCTGGACCGGCATCACCAACGGCAAGCGCACGTACGCGGCTTTCTGCCAGAACATCGAGGAACTGATCCCGTGGCGGACGTTGACCGGCCGGCAACATCTCTACCTCGATCACGAGGCGTACGTCGCGTTCGGCGAAAATCTGCCGACGTTCAAACCGCGCGGTGAACTGCGTCAGACTCGCGATCTCGACCACTCCAGTCGCGGCCCCGGCAGTCTCGTGTTGAATTACCTCACGCCGCACGGCAAGTGGCACATCCACTCGACCTACGGCGACACGTTGCGGATGAAGACGCTGTCGCGCGGCTGTTACCCGGTCTGGGTCAACGACAAGGACGCCGATCTCATCGGCCTCCAAGACAACGACTGGATCGAGCTCTACAACGACCACGGCGTCGTCTGCACGCGCGTCATCGTCAGCGCCCGGCTGCCGCAGGGAATTTGTTTCCTGTATCACTCGCCGGAACGGACGATCGGAGTTCCCAAATCGCCCGAACGCGGCAACCGCCGCGCCGGCGGTCATAACTCACTGACACGCGTCCGCCTCAAGCCGCTGTTCATGATCGGCGGCTACGCGCAGTTCACGTACGCCTTCAATTACTGGGGACCGCCCGGCGTCAATCGCGACACGTTCGTCGTCATCAAAAAACTCAACAAGGTGGTCTGGTGAAAACCATGGATGTCCGCGCCCACGTCTCGATGATTTTCCACCTCGATAAATGCATCGGGTGTCACACGTGCAGTGTCGCCTGCAAGAACGTCTGGACCGACCGGCCCGGCGCCGAATACATGTGGTGGAACAACGTTGAGACCAAACCCGGCACCGGTTACCCGACGCACTGGGAAGATCAGGAGAAGTTCAAAGGCGGCTGGAAATGGAATGGCAACGGCAAGATTGACCTCCGCTGCCAGAACAAAGCCGACGCATTCCTCAAACTCTTCTACAACCCCAACCAACCGAACCTCGACAACTATTACGAGCCGTGGACGTACAAGTACGACGACCTGTTCACCGCCAAAGCCGGTGACGATCAACCGACCGCCGTGCCGGTCTCGTTGATTACCGGGGAACCAATCGACATCAAAGCCGGGCCGAACTGGGACGATGATCTCTCCGGCTCGCCAATCTACGCCGAGAACGATCTCAACCTCGACAAACTTACCGAGGAAGAACGCGCCCAATTGTTCGAGGTCGAACGCCTCACGATGTTCTACCTGCCGCGCATCTGCAACCACTGCGCCAGTCCAAGTTGTGTGGCCGCCTGTCCGTCCGGCGCGATCTACAAACGCGGCGAAGACGGCATCGTCCTCATCAACCAGGACAAATGCCGCGGTTGGCGGGCCTGTGTTGCGGCGTGTCCGTACAAGAAAATCTACTACAACTGGAAGACCGGTAAGTCCGAGAAGTGCATCCTCTGTTATCCGCGCCTCGAAACCGGCCAGCCGCCCGCGTGCTTCCATTCGTGCGTCGGTCGCATCCGGTATCTCGGCGTGTTGCTGTACGATGGCAACGCCGTACCGGACGCGATGAAAGTCCATGACCGCGCGTTGGTGGATTCGCAGCGCAACGCGATTCTCAATCCGCACGACCCGCAAGTCCTCGCCGCCGCGCGCGCGAACGGCATCAGCGAAGAATTCCTCGAAGCCGCGCAGAACTCGCCGGCGTACAAGTACGTCGCCGAGTGGAAACTCGCGCTGCCGTTGCACATTGAATACCGGACGATGCCGATGCTGTTCTACGTCCCGCCACTGTTGCCGGTCATGGGCAAGGCGGTCCAAGGTGCATACGAACATACCGGCAACGACTTCTTCACGAGCCTCGAACAGTCACGGTTGCCGGTGAAATACCTCGCCAGCCTGTTCAGCGCCGGCAACGAACAAGTCGTCGAGGCCGTCATGAAAAAGTTGATGGCAGTCCGGTACTACAAGCGCTGGGAGAGCGTCCGTGACTTACCGGAAAACGCAATGCAGAAGATTCTCCGCGAAGCGCAGACCACTCCGGCTGAGGTGGAGCAGATCTACGCGATGACGGCTATCCCGACGCAGTATGAGCGGTACGTGTTGCCGCCGTTGCAGCGCGAGGAATCGATTCAGAACACTTGCAGCCCGGAGGCCTGCAAAGGTTGCACCGGGTTCCCATCATGAACAATCTCCTCAAACTCGCACGCGCTCTCGAATATCCGCACGACGGCACGGACGAGCGGCAGGAATTGTACACGGCCACTTTCGATGTCACGCCGGTGTGTGTGCCATACGTGAGTATTCACCTGTTCGGCGAAGAGAATTTCAAACGCGGCGAGTTCATGGCGGCGTTGCACGCCCGGTATGCGGAGGTCGGGTTCACCACAAATGGAGAGTTGGCGGATCACCTCGCGGTTCTGCTGCGATATGCCGCACAAGCGGACGAAGCCGAACGTCGGGAGTTGGCCGAGTTTTGCCTGCTCGGGCCGGTGCGGAAGATGACCGCGGCGCTGGCGAAAGACAATCCGTACCGGGCGGTGCTCGAAGCGGTGTTGGCGGAGTTCCCGGACGTTCAACAGGCACCGGCGCCGGTCGAGCAGATGCAGCAACACGGCGGCGGTTGTGCCGGCTGCGGAGTGATAGGCCATGATTGATGCCTTTCTATTTATCGGACTGCCGTACGTCGCCATCGTGACGGCGCTCGTGGCCGGGTTTACGCGGGCGCGGTCGAACAAGTACGGACTGTCGGCGCGGTCGTCGCAGTTTCTGGAAGACCGGCAACTGCTCTGGGGTTCAGCGCCGTGGCATATCGGGATTGGCGTTGTCTTACTCGGCCATCTCGTGGCGGTTTGCTTGCCGGGGGTGTGGGCGAGTTTGCTGACAATTCCCGGCGCATTGCTCGCCATTGAGACGGTCGGGGTGGCCGGTTCGTTGCTGGCGATTGTTGGCATCACGGTGCTCATCGTGCGGCGGGTGACCTCGGCGCGGGTGCAGGCGGTCACGACGACGATGGATCTCGTCGTGGTGGGATTGTTGTTGGTGCAGGTGATTCTCGGATTGATGTCGGCCATCAGTTTCCGATACGGCGCGGCGTGGAGTACCGGGACGGTCGTGCCGTATTTTTGGAGTCTGGTCCGGTTGCAGCCGGATATGACGTATGTGGTGGATTTTCCGATGTTGTTCAAACTGCACATCGTCGGCGCGTGGTTGATCATTCTGGCGCTGCCGTTCACGCGGCTGATGCATGTGTTGTATGTGCCGCTCGGTTACATTTTCCGCGCGCCGCAACTGGTAATTTGGAGCACGACCCGGCGCCGGCAGCAAGCGGTGGCAGCGCAGGCGCAGGCGGAGAGCCGGCGCGAGTTCATCAAGGGCGCGGCCGGTGCGGCGGTGGCGGCGGGGTTGTTGGCGTTGGGGATTTCGGAAAAGCTGTTCAGCTTCTTCAAAGGTCCGCGGCCGGATCTCGAAGCGGACTCGGCGTTGCTCGCGAAGAAATTGCAGCGCCTGCAGCAGACGGCCGAGGAGCGGGAGTTGGAGTTGGAACGCCAGCGGAAAGAGATGATCCTCATTGGCCGGTATGCCGAGCTGACCGAGAACAAGGGCAAGTATTTCACGGATTACCGGATGGCGCCGGGGCTGGCGTTCAAGGGCAAGGACGGATTGCCGCTCTTGATTTCCGCGAAGTGTACGCACCTCGGTTGCACGGTCGGTAGTGAGATGGATAATCAGGGGCGCATCCTGTGCCCGTGTCATATTTCCTACTTCAACGTGCAGACCGGTGAGCCGAATGCCGGTTCGCCCGCGAAAGCGCCGTTGGCGCATCTGGCGTGGGCGTTGGTGGACGGCGACGGCAAGGTTGTGGTGAGTCAGGTGCCGGGTCAACCAGCACAGGGGCAACCGAACCCGACAGTGTTGGCCCAATGCAATCTCTACATCACCAAACCGGGACTCGCTTGAGATGAGCTTACGCGATCAATTTGCCAAAACGCAGGCGTACCTCGCCGAACGATTCCCGGTCGAGAAGATGAATTACGCCTCAATGGTGGAGAAAAAAGAAGTCCCAGTGCATCGGCTGTCGTGGGGCTACTACATGGGCGGGTTGGCGCTGTTTTTCTTCATCATGCAACTCGTGACCGGGCTGTTGCTGTTGTTTTACTACCAGCCGACTGTCAGCGACGCGCACGCCTCAGTCGAGTACATCACGAATCACGTCCCCGGTGGCGCGTTGATCCGCAACCTGCACGCGTGGGGTTCGTCGTTGATGATCGCGACGGTGCTCGTGCATTTGCTCACGGCGTTTGCGATGAAGGCGTTTGGCAAACCGCGCGAGGTGACTTGGCTGACCGGGGTGGCGCTGTTGGGAATCGTGTTTGCCTTTGGGTTTACCGGCTACTTGTTGCCGTGGCATCAGATTGCGGTCAACGCGACCAAGGTCGGTCTCCAGTCCATCGAGATGGTGGGCCAATATCTGCCGGGCGCTCTCGCGCGTTGGCCGACGGCGATCAAGGAAGCGATTCAGGGCGAAGCGACAGTCGGACAGGCCACGCTCAGCCGGTTTTTCGCGATTCATGTGATCGTGTTGCCGCTGACGGTGTTCGCGGTGCTGGCCGGTCACCTGATCTCCGTCCAACTCCACGGCATGAGCCGGGGAGTGGACGACCCGCCGAAACGCATGGAGAAATTCTTCCCGACATTCTTCATGAAAGATCTGCAGGTCTGGGGCATGGCGTTCATGATCTTGTTCATTCTGGGCCTGTGCGTGCCGTTTGAATCGTTCTCCGCGTACCCGCTCTTCGAGCCGTTCGACCCGCAAGGTTCGACGCCCGACGGCATCAAGCCCGAGTGGTATTTCTACTTTGTCTATTACCCGCTCGAACTCCTACCGTTCTGGGTCATCCTCATCGGCCAACACATCGCCATCGCGGTGCTGGCGCTGACGCCGTGGATTTTCCGCAACACCAGCCGGCGGACGCTGCGCGTGTTAGCCGTGGCCGCCGCGCTTTATCTCATCGTCATGACCGTCTTCGGCGAGACGATCTACAAACTTTTCAAAGGCTGACCCATGCGCGCCCCGCTCATTCTCATTTTCAGCATTATCGCCGCGACGCACGTGCAGGCGTATTCCGAGTTCCAGAAATTCGTCACCGCCAACTCCGGCCGCCCCGTGAACTGCGCAATGTGTCACGCCAACCACGACGGGCCGGAAGGCACTGCGCCCGGCCAGATCGGCCGGCTCACGCCCGCGGAACAGGCCGAACTCGGCCGCGCCCGCGCCGCGCTCGAACCGGGGGCAAACATCAATAGTCCAATCCTCAACGCGTTCGGCAACCACATCGTCAATAGTCTTGGCAAAAAGAAAGTTCTCGAACTCCGCGTCGCGCCCGCCGAACTCGCCAAGCTCTTACCGGCGGACGGCGATCTCGATGGCGACGGGATACCCGATGCGCAGGAGTATCTCGCAGGAACGAATCCGTTGGACAAGAACGACGGCGACCCGTGGCGGTTGTTCCAAAACAACCTCAAACGCAACTTCACCCAAATCCTGTTGACCCTCGCCGCGACCGTGGCCGGGTTATACTCCCTGAATCATTTTCTGCATGGCTTCGCTATCGCCACCCGGTCGGACGACGAATCGGAAGAATCATGAAACCTGACTTGATCGCGGACTGGCGTCCCGAGGACGCCACGTTCTGGGAGCAGACCGGCAAACGCATCGCCTGGCGAACCTTGACCATCACGACGATCTCGCTGGTCTTGTCGTTTGCGACGTGGTTCGTGATGAGCGCGGTGGTCGTGCGCCTGCCCGGCATTGGTTTCGAGTTTACCGAGATGCAATTGTTTTGGCTGGCCGCGATGCCGGGCTTGGCGGGCGGGACGCTCCGGCTGGTCCACATGTTCCTGATCCCGATTTTCGGGACGCGCAAAGTCGTCGCGGTGGCGACGCTGGCGAAAATCCTGCCGTGCCTGGGGTTGGGATTTGCGATTCTGAATCCGACCACGCCGTTCTGGATCTTTCTGCTGCTCGGATTGATGGCCGGCTTCGGTGGCGGAGATTTCTCGTCGTTCATGCCGAGTACGAGCGTTTTCTTTCCGAAACGATTGCTCGGCACAGCGCTGGGCATCCAAGCCGGCATCGGAAATTTCGGCGTAAGCCTGACACAGTTCGTCACGCCGTGGATCATCACGTTCGCCGTGGCCGGCGGGATGTTCGGTGGCTCGCAGACCTTGACCAAGGCCGGTAAGACCTCGACGATCTGGCTGCAAAACGCCGTGTTCTGGTATGTGCCGTTTCTGTTGGTGGTCGGCATCGTGGCGTGGTTCCTGTTGAAGAGCGTGCCGGTCAAGGCGTCGTTCCGTGAACAGCTCGACATTTTCAAAAACAAACACACCTACTCCTGCACGATCACGTATGTGATGACGTTCGGCGCGTTCTCCGGTTTGTCGGCGGCGTTTCCATTGTTGATCAAGACGGTGTACGGCCATTTTCCCAGCGCGCCCGATCCGTTGAAGTACGCGTTTCTCGGCCCGCTCATTGGCTCGGCCATGCGCGTCGTTTCCGGGCCGCTGGCAGACAAATGGGGTGGCGCGCGGTTGACGCAACTCAGCGGACTCGGTCTTGTCCTCGGTGCCGGCGTTCTCGGATTTGGCGGGTTGCTCACGCCGACGGGGCCGGAACAATTCACGGCGTTCTTGTGGGTGATGCTCTGGATGTTCTTCTGGACCGGGGTCGGCAACGCTGCGACATTCCGGCAATACCCGATCATTTTCTCCCACTCCCCCGGCAAGGCGCGGGTGTGATTGGATTCACCGCGGCCATCGCGGCGTACGGGCCGTTTCTGTTTTCCATGCTGATCGGTTGGACGAAGAGCAGTACCGGTTCGGCGAAACCATTCTTCACCGGTCTGATGGCGTTCTGCATGCTCGCCACCGTCATCAACTGGTGGTTCTACGCCCGCAAAGGCGCGGAAAAACCGTCATGAGCGACTCTACTCAGCGCAATACGATCCTCACACTTTCCAGCATTGGCTTTACGTTGATGTTTGCCGTGTGGCTGATGTTCGGCGTGCTGGGAATTCCCATCCGCAAAGAATTTGGCCTGACCGAAGTCCAATTCGGCTGGCTCACCGCCATCGCGATTCTCAACGGCTCGATCTGGCGGTTGGTCTTTGGTCTGTGGACGGACCGGTATGGCGGTCGACGTGTGATGACTGCGCTGGTGCTGCTAACGGCCGTGCCGGCGTTTCTCGTCAGCGGGGCAAAAACGTTCAACGAGTTAATGGTGTCCGCCTTCCTCGTCGGCATAGCCGGTAACTCATTCTCGGTCGGCATCGCGTGGAACTCGGCATGGTTTCCGCGCGAGCGGCAAGGTTTCGCGCTCGGCATCTTCGGGGCCGGCAACGTGGGGGCGTCGGTGACGAAGTTCATCGGGCCGGGCTTGATTGCGCTGGTGCCGGCGGCCGGTTTGCTCAGTGGGAAGATCCCCGGTGGGTGGCGGTTTGTGCCGTTTCTCTATGGCGTGCTGCTCATCGCGATGGCAGCGGTGATCTGGTTCCTTTGTCCGACGCACGACCACAAGCCCGGCGCGGGCCGGCCCCTGGGGGAGTTGCTGCGGCCGCTGCGGCAGGTGCGCGTGTGGCGGTTCAGTTTGTACTACGTGGTGATGTTCGGCGCGTACGTGGCGTTGTCGGTGTGGCTGCCGAAATACTACGTGGATGTGTATGGGATGAAGTTGCAATCGGCCGCGCTCTTGACGGCGCTGTTCATCTTCCCGGCCAGTCTGCTGCGGCCACTTGGCGGCTGGCTGTCGGACAAGTTTGGGGCGCGGCGAATGATGTATTGGGTGTTCGGCATCATGCTGGTGGCGTTGCTGATCTTGTCGGTGCCCAACGGGCGGCTCGTGTTCGATGCGCCGGGCGGTCAGATCAACGCCGTGCAGTTCATGACGGGGCCGGCGCTCTTTACCGGCTTAGTCTTCATCGTCGGCTGTGGAATGGGCATCGGGAAGGCGGCCGTTTACAAATACATCCCGGAGTATTTTCCCCGCGATGTGGGGGCAGTGGGCGGATTGGTTGGCTTGCTCGGTGCGCTCGGGGGATTCTTCCTGCCGCCGTTGTTTGCCTACGCGAAGGTGCGGAGCGGTCTGCCGCAGACAACGTTTCTGATTTTGTTCGTCGTCACCGCGGCCAGTTTCGTCTGGTTGCACATCGTCGTGCAAGGACTCCTGCGCCGGGCCACCCCGGCGCTGACGCACCAGTTTGAAGTGAAAACTGATTCCGTGGTCAATTGACGCAGGACAATTCCGCCGCGCCCGTTGGCGCGTAGTTTGGCTGCGAAACAAAAAACATCTTACGGAGGAAACTCAAATGCAAACGATAACAGGCTTGTTCAAAACGACGGATACGGTGGGCTCGATTGTGGCACGACACCCGGCACTTTCCCGAGCGTTCGAGCAGGCGGGGATTGATTATTGTTGCGGCGGCAAGATTCCGCTCGAAGTGGCTTGCCGGAAAAAGGGGATTGAACCCCAGAAATTTCTCACCACTCTGGAAGAAGCGGCCGCGGCGCCCAGTGACACCATCGTGGATGCCGGGGCCATGTCGCTGACGGCGTTAGCCGATCACATCGAAGCGACGCATCATGCCTACTTGAAAACCGAACTGCCGCGGCTGGGAGCGATGACGCAAAAGGTGGCGACCGTGCATGGTGGTGAAGACGCGCGGTTGGCGCAAGTCCGCGATACGTTTGCCGGGCTGGCCGCCGAGATGGCGAGCCACATGATGAAGGAGGAACAGATTCTGTTTCCGTTGGTGCGGCAACTCGAAGGGGAGCCGACCGCGACCGGCTTTCACTGTGGTTCGATTTCCAATCCGATTACTCAAATGGAACACGAGCATGATCAAGCCGGTAGTGCGGTGGCCACGATGCGCGACTTAACGGATGGGTTCACGCCACCGGAGTGGGCCTGTAACACCTACCGGGCCATGCTCGATGCCCTGATGCATCTCGAACACGACCTGCACCAGCACGTCCACAAGGAAAACAATGTCCTCTTCCCGCGTGCGATTGAGATGGAGACTATAAGGCGCCAGCAATGATTGTCGCCGTAAAATCCGGCTGCTGGAGCACGAAAGACGCTCTTTGGA
>Ga0105047_10007848_pt1 | contig 17926 bp, 17 predicted proteins | sample MAT04_FD_78384 | JGI IMG/M metagenome (GOLD analysis project Ga0105047, IMG submission 78384) | Freshwater microbial communities from Lake Fryxell liftoff mats and glacier meltwater in Antarctica - MAT-04 (megahit assembly) | ecosystem: Environmental > Aquatic > Freshwater > Ice > Liftoff...
CATGTTACTTGGGTTGCCAGTTCCAGGCCTCATGGGGCCAGCAGCCCAACGTGTTGGTAGGGTTGCCAGTTCCCGGCCTCATTGGGCCAGCGGCCCAACATATTGGTAGGGTTGCCAGTTCCCGGCCTTATTGTGCCAGCGGCCCAACATGTTGGTAGGGTTGCCAGTTCCCGGCCTCATTGGGCCAGCAGCCCAACATGTTACTAGAATTGCCAGTTCCCGGCCTCATTGGGCCTGCAGCCCAACATGTTGGTAGGGTTGCCAGTTCCCTGCCTAGTTGGGCCAGCGGCCCAACATGTTGATGGCAACAATAACACAATGTAATTTTTTTGCTCCTTATGTGCGCCACGCTAGTTTCCCTTTTTAAGGCACACCAGCATAATGCAAAAGTGATTGTTCCATAGCGTGGAATGATCATGCATTACGCTTCTACATTTTCAAAAGCAATATCGGCCACCGTTTTGGTTTCTAAAATAGCCAGCGAGGCATCCCTTACCTGTATCATTACTTTGTTAAGGCCACAATAATTTTCTTCGCAGTTTTTACATTTGGCATAAAAATTAAGGCTAACGCAGGGTAGCAATGCAATAGGGCCATCTATTAACCGCATAATAGTAGCCAGTTGTATATTTTCGGGTGCATGTGCAAAAAAATAGCCGCCTCCTTTTCCTTTTTTACTTGATAGCACACCTGCATTTTTTAACTGAAGCAAAATGTTTTCAAGAAACTTTAAAGGGATATTTTTTTTATGGGCAATATCGGCAATCAGCAACGGGGTATCGCATTTTTGCTGAGCCATAAACATTAGCGCCTGGAATGCATATTGGGTTTTCATCGACAACATAAACGGTAACGTTAAAAAATGTAAAATACGGATATTCAGAAGTTTGGTTAAGGTAACATTTATATAGTCAATATGACAACCCCTTTATATGAAAAAGCAATTAAATATGGTGCTTGCATTTTGCCTTTTAACAAGCCTAAGTAACACCACAATAGCACAAAATAGAAAGCCGGGTTTGTTAATTGGAGCCAATATTTTATACAACGCTCCACAGGGTAGCTTTTTAAATGGTTATGGCAAAAGCCCGGGTGCAGAGGTTGTTGGTGGTTTGGGATTAGGTAAAACCTTTGTGCAGGCCTCTTACGGTACTACCCGATTTTTGGGCCGCCAGGGCAATAAGGATATTGTAAGTAAACCCATAACCATTGGCATAAGGCAATTTATTTTTCGCAAAAACCTTTTTGTAAATGCCGGTATTGGGCGGGCATCAATTATAGCCAAAACCAGTAATTTAAAACAAAACTTTTTTACGCACCAATATGGTGGTGGTGTTAGGTTTGGTGGTATTGAAGCCGGTGTATATTATGGCGGTTGGAACGATAATGTAGCTCATCGTTCCTATCAATACCTTCAATATAAAATTGGTTGGAACCTGATGTTATAATATGGCAGCTAAATATTTATACGCCTGCTTACAACCCCAACACATCCTTCATTGAAAAAATTCCTTTTTTGCCTACCGCATAGGCTGCGGCCATTACAGCACCGCTTGCAAAACCAACCCGGTTGTGCGCGGTGTGTACAATTTCAATATCATCAATAAGAGAGGTGTACTTAATGGAATGGGTGCCTGGCGCCGGATCAATTCTTTTACTTATGATCGTCAATTCATCTTCCTCAGTTGTAGGGTCATTTACCCATGTTTTCTTTCTACCTATGTTAGCCAGCACCTGTTCAGCCAGCGTAATGGCTGTACCGCTTGGTGCATCTTTTTTTTGGGTATGATGTATTTCTTCCATCAGTACATTGTAGTTGGGGTACTGGTCCATTAGTTTTGCCAGGTAGGTGTTTAACTCAAAAAAAAGATTTACGCCAATGCTGTAGTTGCTGGCATACACCAGGGTGCTTTTGTGTGCGTTGCAATAGGTTTTTACTTCTTCAAAATGATTAAGCCAGCCGGTTGAGCCGCTTACCACTGGTACACCTGCATCAATACATTTTTTTATATTGCTTACTGCACTTGCCGGCCCCGTAAACTCTATGGCCACATCGGCATTTTGCAGGTTTTGGCTGGTAAGGTGGGCAGCATTATCAATATCTACTTTCAGCACAATTTTATGGCCTTTTTCAAGGGCAATCTGCTCAATAGCTTTTCCCATTTTTCCGTAACCTATTAATGCAATATTCATTATTACTTAGTTGTTTGTGCCCAATAAAAAGGGCTATAAAAGTAAAGCAAATAAGTAAACGGCATAAGGCCGTGACCAGGTCGTGCAAAAAAATAAAATGTCATGTAAGTGAATGTCCGGTTGCTTAATTATTTAACCTGTAGCACGCGCCGCGTAGGCTGCTTAAAGGCCAATATTACGCTAATGCCGTTACTATTAAATAATGGGGTGACCATTGGATTTATTTGCAACGACAGGTCGTCGCTCACATCAAACTCCTTTAAATGGCCCGATACGGTAGCATCCACCACGTTAAGGCCCCAGGCCAGCAAGGTATAAATAATGGAATAGTCCCTGCTACGCCTAAATTCGTTTCGGTTTAACTGTAAACTTGGGGTACTTAACACCTGCAGCCTGGGATCTATTTTACCAAAATTAGCGGAGTCTTTGTCTACACGAAGCTGGAAGGCAAATCTTGATTTTTTGTACCAGCTATTGTTGTAAAAGTAGGTAGCCGCTGGTATACCTACTACAGCATATACCAATGGAACTTTCCAAATTTGTTTGTTGTACACCTGGCCCCAGCCTGGTATCAGGGCCGAACGTAATGTTGCCTTTTTTGGGCTATGGCTAGCTTTTATCAGCGTGTCGTTTTTGGAAATCTTACGTGGAAGCGTATCCGTTTTTACAAAAGCACCCGTAGAGTCGAAGCGACCAACGGCAATTTCCTTTTTGGTTTGAGCGGTCAATATTGCCGGAATACCCACCAAAATCGTAAACACAAATATTAACGGAGCTTTCATAACATTATCCCGCCTGTACATTCATTAGTTCAAGAATTTTATTCAACTCCTGGAGGGAATAATAATCAATACTAATACTTCCTGAACCTTTTTTTGAATGCGCCAGTTTAACTTTTGTTGCAAAATGAGAGGCTAAGGTATCTTCAATTCGTTTATACGCCGGGGGTAGCGTGGTTTTTACAGCATTTTTAACAGGGTCCTCCTCGCTTTTGTACACTTTGCGTACCAGCTCTTCGGTGGCCCTTACGCTTAGCCCTTTTTCTTTTATTTGGTGGAAAATGTACAGTTGTTTATCAACCAAATCAACACTAATTAAAGCCCGTGCATGACCCATACTAATGCCCCCGTTGCGTACTGCCAATTGTATGTCGGGTGGCAGTTTAAGCAGGCGAATGTAATTGGTAACGGTACTTCTTTCTTTACCCATACGCTCGGCCACCTGCTCCTGTGTATAATTTAGCTCTTCCATCATGCGTTTGTAACTTAGCGATACTTCAATGGCATTCAGGTCTTCGCGTTGTAGGTTTTCAAGCAAGGCCAGTTCAAGCAACTGCTGGTCGTTAGCGTGGCGCACATAAGCAGGTATATCTTTTAAACCAGCAATTTTTGCAGCTCTTAATCGCCGCTCGCCACTAATTAACTGGTATTTGCCACTGGCAAGTTGGGTAACAGTAATGGGCTGAATTATATCGTGCATTTTTAGAGAGTCTGCCAGTTCGTTCATGGCTTGCTCGTCAAAATCGCGGCGGGGCTGCCTGGGGTTTAAGCCAATATTGGCCAGCGCAATACGGTTAATGCCTGTAACACTTTCGGCAATGGGTGATTTTAAAGTGCCTGCCGTAGTTTTAAGATCGTTGTCAATATTTTGCAAAAGGCTACGGATGCCTTTGCCCAGCGCATCTTTTTTATTGGTAGTATTCATTGCTTCTGTTATTTAAAAGAGCTGAAAGTAATTTAATGATGTAGTAGTATCCGGGCATCTGAAAGCGCCATAACTTTTACCGATAAAGTCAATCGGTTAGTCCAATATCCGTTCTTCCTGCTTTATTTTGGTTAGGTTGTTTTTTTGCAGCACCTCTTTGGCCAGGTTTAAATAATTGGTGGCGCCTTTGCTTTCGCTGTCGTACAATATAACCGGCTTGCCAAAACTGGGTGCTTCGCTTAACCTTGTGTTTCGGTGTATGATAGTGCTAAACACCATTTCGTCAAAGTGACGCCTTACTTCGCTAACTACCTGGTTGCACAGGCGCAACCGCCCATCGTACATGGTCATTAGTATACCTTCAATCTGTAATGTGGGATTAAGTCGGTTTTGAACAATTTTTATGGTGTTCAATAATTTACCAAGGCCTTCAAGGGCAAAAAATTCGCACTGCACAGGTACAATTACACTATCGGAAGCCACCAGTGCATTTACGGTTATTAACCCCAGCGATGGCGAGCAGTCTATGACAATAAAATCGTATTGATCCCTTACCGCTTCCAACAGGTTTTTCATTACTGTTTCGCGGTTAGGGTAGTTAATCATTTCTATTTCGGCACCTACCAGGTCAATGTGCGATGGTAAAACATCAAGGTTGGCTATCTCGGTTTTTAATATCACCTCCTGCGACGTAGCGTTGTTTACCATACAGTCGTAAATACTGTTAGTAACGTTGTGCAGGTCAAAGCCTACCCCCGTAGTGCTGTTGGCCTGTGGGTCAGCATCTACCAGCAATGTTTTAAACTCAAGCACGGCAAAACTTGCCGCCAGGTTTATTGCTGTGGTTGTTTTTCCTACGCCGCCTTTCTGATTTGCTACGCCAATTATTCTTGCCATTGTTGCTAGGTGATGTTTTACAGTTTGGTAATCCTGATTATTGCAGCCGCAAAACGGCAATTTTTTTAATTTTTTTAAGAATATGCGCCAAAGCCTTTTTTGTTGCAGTGGGCAACAGGCCCATGGTCAACTTTTATGTTGGGGGTTCTAGCCACTTTTTGCCATTACACCATCACTTTTTTTACAGTGTAATGGTTTCCCCAACGCCCGGTAATAATAGTATTTTTTCTGCTGCCTTAAAATCAGCTACCGCTTTTTCCTTATCTATTTTAATATAATCGAAGGTGTCATAATGTACACCCACTACCACCGGGCTCTTTACAAATTCGCTGGCATGTATGGCATCGGCTACATCCATGGTATAAACATTGCCTATAGGCAATACACTAAAATTAAGGTTGGTCCAGTGTGGTATCAATTGCATATCAAGGGTAAGGGCAGTATCGCCTGCATAATAAAAGTTGCGGTCGGTACTCATTACCACAAAACCAATAGGGTTGCCACCATAGCTGCCATCGGGTAAGCAACTGCTGTGGTGCGCTACTACACATTTCACGGTTCCAAAATCAAACTTCCAGCTTCCGCCGGTGTTCATTCCAAACACATTTTCAACGCCTTGCTGCCCCAGCCATGTGGCTACTTCGTAGGCCGCAACTACCTGGGCACCGGTACGTTTTGCTATTGATACACAATCAGCAATATGATCGCTATGGCCATGACTTACAAAAATGTAATCGGCCTCAATGCTGTCGATATCAATATTTTTAGCCAAAGGGTTTTGTGTAATAAACGGATCGAATAAAATGTGTTTTCCGTTAAGCATTACTTTAAAACACGATTGGCCGTAATACGTAAGTTCCATAAATATTTTTTTGTGCAATAACGTACAATCAATAGGTATTTACCTGTAATTATTGCTTATATTTTTTAAGATTTTAGTTTTTGTAATCGTTTCCATTGGCCGTTTTATTTGGCTAAACTTATAACCAAAAAAATAGCAATGGGCGTCAAAAATACATTATCCGCAGGCAATTTTGTATTCTAAATAGGGCAAGTATTGGCTTAGTTTTCAACATTTGCAGTAATTATCATACCCAGGTTTACCTTCTTATTTTAATTTGCATCAAATTTTTCAAATGCGAAATGGCCCGGGTTGGTGGATTTTTATAGCAATAATGCTGTTGCTTGATCTGTATGTTTTCCAGGTAATTAAAGCACTTACTGCTGGCGCAGGCGAAAAAATGCGCTTAGCGGTATTTGTAGGATATTGGGCCTTATCGTTACTGGTAGCGGTATTTTGGCTTTTATTGCCGGTCATCAATTTCGATAGCTGGCCTAAAAGCGTTCGAACCTACGTTTTTGCTACTATTATAGGGTTGTTTTTTGCAAAACTGGTAGCCTCGTTCATTTTTTTTATCGACGATTTTAGAAGAGGTATTATGTGGATGGCAGGTAAATTTTTTCCTGCCACCGGCGCGCAATTTACCAGTAATGGTAATTTTATTAGCCGTTCCACTTTTTTAAGCTGGCTGGGTGTTGGGGTGGGTGGCGGCTTGTTTGCTACGCTGGTGTATGGCTTTAGCAACAAGTATAATTACCAGGTAAAAAATATTGCACTCAATTTTGACAAACTGCCTAATAGCTTTCAGGGGCTAAAAATTGTGCACATCAGCGATATACATTCGGGCAGCTTTACCAATAAAAAAGCAGTTGAGGCAGGTGTTGATAAAATACTGGCCCAGCAACCCGACCTTATTTTATTTACCGGCGATTTAGTAAACGACCGCTCCAGCGAAATGTATGATTATATAGATTTGTTTAGCCGTTTAAAAGCGCCATTGGGTGTTTACAGCACGCTGGGCAATCACGATTATGGCGATTACGTTAGCTGGGGTAGCGAGGCAGCCAAAGCAGCTAACCTTAACGAATTAAAGGGTATACATGTAAAACTTGGCTGGCGCTTATTAATGAACGAGCATGTAATAATTGAAAAGAACAACGAAGCCTTTGCATTAATTGGTATAGAAAACTGGGGTGCAAAAGCCCGTTTTCCCAAATACGGTCGTATGGACCTTGCCTACCCCGGCACCGAAAAATATCCCTTTAAAATTTTAATGAGCCACGACCCCAGCCATTGGGATGCGCAAGTACGCACCAACTATGCCGATATTGATTTAATGCTTTCGGGCCACACGCATGGTATGCAGTTTGGTATTGAAAACCCCTACTTTAAATGGAGCCCGGTGCAATGGGTGTACAAACAATGGGCAGGCTTATACCAGCAAGGAAGCCAAAAGCTGTATGTAAACCGGGGGTATGGTTTTATTGGGTATCCCGGCAGGGTAGGTATTTTACCCGAAATATCCGTATTGACACTTACTAAAACCCATGGTGCTGATAATAGCTAATGCATTGTTGTTAAAAAAAAGGTAATGGTTAATGGTAGCTCAAATCCATTCATCAAAATAGTAAAGTGAAAGGGTGCTTTGGCATGATGATTGAATTTCTCACTCAAATGTTTACCCAAAAACAATCACCATGAAAAAATTATTGTTATTACTAATTGTGGTTTCCGCAACAACTTATGCAAACGCCCAAAAATTTAGTGTCGGTGTAAAAGTTGGTGCTAATATGAACAAGATAGATGGTCAGTCTTTTAAAGACGGTTATGATCTGGGCTATCACGCCGGGGTTTTTGCCGAATTGGGTTTGTCAAAAAAACTGGCTATTCAACCCGAAGTATTGTTTAACCAGTTAAACACGAAACGTGCTGCTGGTTTTAATGATATCTACAATCAAAATAACCTGAACCCACGGGATATTGATTTGAAATATTTATCTATTCCCGTGTTGTTGAAATATGACATTGCTCCATTTTTATCGTTAAACGCAGGTCCGCAGTTTAGTATTTTAATTGACGATAATCAAAACCTGTTTAACAATGGAAGAGACGCGTTTAAAAAAGGCGACCTGGCGGCAGTTGCCGGTGCTACTTTAAATATAAGCAAGTTTCGTATATATGGCAGGTATGCTGTTGGCCTCAATAATATAAACGACATAGATAACCGCGATCAGTGGAAAAGCCAGCAGTTTCAGTTGGGGCTTGGGCTTGCATTGTAAACGACGTAATTTTTTAATAAATAATATTTGCACCTTTCTATTTTAGGAAAGGTGTTTTTTTATGCCATTTTGCATTTGACAAACTGAATAACTGCCTGTGGCATTAATGTTGGATTACGTAAGTTTGCAATCTTTTTTAAGCTAAAAAGCCAATGGCCGTGACAACTTGTCCGCTAAATAATCAACATGAATTTGAACGATATACTCTTTAGACCCGACGACGATACTGATTTTATACCCATTATTCCCCTTAACGAAAACGAAAGCGAAGCCGACAAAATAACGGAGGTTCCCGATAATTTACCTGTGCTGCCCTTGCGCAATACCGTACTTTTTCCTGGTGTGGTGTTACCCATAACGGTTGGTAGGGATAAAAGCATAAAGGCCGTAAACGATGCTTACAAAACCAATAAATTAATTGGCGTACTGGCGCAGATTGACAGCACCATTGAAGACCCCGAAGTAAAGGACCTCTGCAGCATTGGTACCATAGCCAAAATTGTAAAGCTTATTAAAATGCCCGATGGTGGCACCACCATTATTATACAAGGTAAAAAGCGGTTTAGGCTGGTAGCTATTACCACCGACGACCCCTATTTTAAAGCCACCGTTGAGTTGTTTGAAGAAGACGTGATACCAGTTGATGAAGATTTTGGGGCCTATGTAAGCAATATAAAAGACCTGGCCAGCCAAATAGTGCAAATGTCGCCCAACCTGCCAACCGAGGCTTCCATCATTTTAAAAAATATTGAGAACCCCTCGTTCCTCATCAACTTTGTTAGCAGCAACCTTAACAGCGATATTGCCGAAAAACAGCGCCTGCTTGAAATTGATGATGTAAAAGACCGTAGCGAAGCGTTGATGCAGATTTTACAAAAAGAACTACAGTTTGCTGAGCTAAAAAATAAGGTAACCAATAAAACCCGCACGGAGCTTGATAAGCAGCAGCGCGACTACTTTTTGCAGCAACAGTTAAAAAGTATAAAAGAAGAGTTAGGTGGCGATATTAACGACCGCGAAGTAGCCGAAATGCGAAAAAAGGCCGAAGGAAAAAAGTGGCCTCAGGCAGCCAAAACCATGTTTAAATCGGGCATTGAAAAACTTGAGCGGATGCACCCCAGCACGCCCGATTACTCGGTAGTGTATAACCACCTTGACCTGTTGCTTGACCTGCCGTGGGAAGAATATACCAAAGACAGCTACGACCTTAAAAAAGCCAAAGAGGTGTTGGACAACGACCACTATGGTATGACCAAAATAAAGGAACGTATTTTGGAATACCTGGCGGTGCTAAAACTAAAGGGCGACATGAAAAGCCCCATCCTGTGTTTTATTGGCCCTCCGGGTATTGGTAAAACATCGCTGGGCAAAAGCATTGCCAACGCAGTTAGCCGCAAATATGTTAGGGTAAGTTTGGGTGGCCTGCACGATGAAAGCGAAATACGCGGTCACCGCAAAACCTATATTGGTGCTATGCCGGGGCGCATTATTCAAAACATACGCAAGGTTAAAAGCAGCAACCCGGTAATGATTTTAGATGAAATAGATAAGATAGGCAACGACAACCGCGGCGACCCCAGCAGTGCACTGTTGGAAGTGCTGGACCCCGAACAGAACAATAGCTTTTACGATAATTATTTGGAGCTGGAGTACGACCTCAGCAAGGTGTTGTTTATAGCTACCGCCAACAACATTAACCAGATACAACCAGCCCTCCGCGACCGGTTAGAGATAATTGACCTGAGTGGTTATGCCATTGAAGAAAAGGTGGAGATAGCAAAACGCCACCTGCTGCCCAAGCAGTTTGAAGCGCATGGGTTAAAGATTAATAAATTTAAAGTATCGGACAAGGTGCTTGAAAAGATCATAGAAAGTTATACCCGCGAAAGTGGTGTACGCGAACTGGACAGGCAACTGGCCAGCATTATGCGCTATATGGCTAAGGAAATGGCTATTAAAGGCAAGGTTAAGGCTGTTTTAGCGGTATCGGATGTTGAAAAAATATTGGGCTCGTATAAATACAGCAACGAAATATATAAAACGGCTAACATGGCGGGTGTAGCCGTTGGCCTTGCGTGGACCTATGTGGGTGGAGACATACTATTTATTGAAACCATTTTAGCCGATGGTAAACCCGACCTTAAACTTACGGGCAACCTTGGTAATGTAATGAAGGAGAGCACTTCAACAGCCCTTAGTTACCTTACCGCCAACGCCAAAAAGTATAATATCGATCCTGAGTTGTTTAATAAAAAAAGTGTTCACGTACACGTACCCGAAGGTGCGGTGCCTAAAGACGGCCCGAGTGCCGGTATTACCATGCTTACCTCGCTGGCAAGTGCGTTTAGTGGCCGCCGTGTAAAGCCCTACCTGGCCATGACCGGCGAAATAACCTTGCGCGGGCAGGTGTTACCCGTAGGCGGCATAAAAGAAAAAGTGTTGGCCGCCAAACGTTCGGGTTTAAAAGAAATTATCATGTGCTGGCAAAACGAAAAAGATGTGAACGAGATAGACAGCAACTTTATACAAGGCTTAAATTTTCACTACGTAAAAACTATGCAGCAGGTGCTGGAGTTGGCGTTGGTGTAAGGTGCAGAATATTTGCTTAATTATACAATACCCGGTTTGGTTCGGGAATTTTTTTTTTTGATACCAGCGGTAAGTTTTCATGGCTTCATCCTTGCGTCGCAATCCTTTCATCGGCACATCTTTTGGGAGCTTTTCCCTCAATATTTGTTGGTGAAGAACACCAACAAAGGCATAAAGCAATAAATATAAAAACGGTCGCCACTTAAAAGGGGCGACCGTTTTTTTTGCTGATGTAACTTCTTATTCAACTTTAACTTTTGTAACCGCAACGATACTATTTCGTTCCATTTTCAACACATAAATGCCACTTTTTATTTCAGCAATATTTAAGCTGTAGTTCTTTTTGTCGGCCTCCTGGTAACTCCACTGTTTAACCAGCTGGTTAGTATTAAAGTCGTACAAATACATCCTGGTTATTTTTTTGCTTGCTTTATTAATTACTGTTGCCTGCGCCCTGGCAGCTTTTACTGTTGTATCGGCCACCGCGCTAATAGTTACATTAATAATGTTGTTTGCCGGGTTGGGCATTGCACTAATAACAAATGAACTGAATGAATGAATAAAAGTACGTGTGGCTATTACCGCCCCGCACGAACTGGTACCATAAAATTGATACTAACGTTTTGCCCGCTGGCTAAATTAAACCTGCATGTATTGGCAAATGTAGAAAACCCCGTGCCGGATGGAGCACCACTTGCCAGTGATGCCGACACATTGGTAACGCCCGGCCATTGATACTGAATAAAAATATTGCCCGCGGGTACAAAGTTTACTGTTTGCATGGTTTTGGTACTGGTAGCTGTACTGTAAGTGCCGGTTAATGAACCACTTAAATTTGCACCCACTACAATAGGGATGCTCAAATTAACGTTGCCGCAGACTCCTGAAATTGTCACGCGAAGCATTGTTTGGCCGGTTGCAGAACCATTTCTTATAAGAGTTACCGTGTTTCCGTTGGGGTTTCTTGTAACCAGACTATTATCGTCAACCCTCCAATCGTAAAATGCACCATTGGCCAGCGGCGCAGTGAAAGTTTGCTGTGTACATATACTTGTGTTGCCTGTAATGGTACCATTTGTGCAAAATGCAGTACAATTGGTAAGCTGAGGTACCGTGTTGTTGATAGCCATTTCGGCTGCAAGCCAGTTGGCACTGCGAAAAAATAATCCTTCGTGTGGTTCACAGCCATTGGAAACTATTTCCCAGGCGTTATTTAGTGGAGCCAGTCTAAATGGCCCACCATTAAAAGCCGTAGTAAAATTTACAAACGGCGTATTGAAGGGTGCACCAGGCGGTGTTGCACCGATATACCTTGCTAAATAATTAGCATTGGTCAAAGCCGTATTGCCCCGGCCAATATCCAACGATGATGTTGTGGGTATAAATGAAAAACGTCTTTGTATGAAAAAACTATTGTTATAACTAAACATCCAGTCTTGCGAAACAGAACCTGGTTGATTAGCCAATTCCAGGTTATAGAAGCCTCCCGGATAGGTATCAACAGGTAAAATACCTGCTGGGGCATTATACGTTTTATTGGCAATATTAATACCTACCGGAACGAGCCACAATACTTTCTTTGTTAGTTTAATGTTACCATAATAAACCTGGTTGCCGCCACCATTGGCTATTGCTTTAATATCGAGTGTAAGTTCAAATTTATTGCTGCCGGGTATTAAGAGTGGGATGGCTAGAACCGGAGGCGCATTAATAGCCATCAAGCCTGCGCCTGCAGCCATAAAAAGCAGATCGCCCATTAACCGGTTTTAGTACTGCGGTAATGATATAACAAGCTTGAGCCCGCTGCAAACTCCTGGTCAATGGCACATTCACTGCCGTTACTAATTGCAATATTCCGTACATTACCGGCAATGTTATTTGGGTTGGGGTATGCCCATTGCGTTCTTAATTCTTGTAAAAATTGTTGATTGGTTGTATTTGCGGGATTGTAAAACAGGTCAATTCTATTGTTTAGCATTTGCCTGGAGGCTGGCTGGTCCGACAATAATAAATTTAGCAAAGGGCATGGGCCATTGCGGAGCAACTGAATAATTTCTACAGTTGCTGCAAGCGGGCCTGTGCTAATATACATTCTTGCAGCATGCCTGGCGGCAGCCTGAAATCCCAATGGTACATTTGCCCCTTAATGTGGTGCATCTAAACTTACCTACAGCCTTGTTTGGTGTGCCGCAAAACCGCCTGCACCATTTTGGGTACCCTCTCCTCTGTCCATACGGCCAATTGCCATACGGGCTATTACGCCACCCATGCTGCTTCCTAAAACTACATTGGGTTGCATTACTCCGTCTAGTGGTTGCTTTAAGCGGTTTACTTCTCTAATTACCTCTTCTAATACCAGTGCATTTCTTTGTAAAAAATCGGTTCCGTTGCGCCAGTTTATGTACACTAAGTCGTATTGGCTTACAGCATTTGGGTCAAATGCATCAGCAATTAGATTCTGAAGTGCAAAACTTCCGCTATTCCTCACTGACCTCACAAATCCTGCAAATGTATTTTCACCTTCTGGTTCTTCTGGACTAGTTATCCATCCTGGGTCAAACCCTTCTGCTACAATTAATGGTCTCCTTAATACACGGTCGTTGGTATTTGAAGTTCGATAGCTTATAACAATATCGGCAACACCAAACACACCATTAAAAGCCTCTGTTGCAGTTATGGTTCTTCTTCTATCTGGTACCCCTCTTGCTGCTGCACCACCGCTACCAGCTACATTGCTGGTATTGCTAAAATGCACTTTACTATGGCTAAATAATTGTTGTCCGCTGGTGAGTGTTATTTTAAATATCCAACGTTTCCAACCAGTATCTGAATAGTTTAAACTTATGGGTGTATTATACTGTATGGTTCTGTAACCTTGCCCATTTGCTGCATCAAACTGTATCGTACTTATCTCACTGCTTCTATTGATTAAAAATAAGTTGGATGGCAACACCGTACTGCAATAGGTAAGGTTGTAATTTATTATACTTGGGCTAATGGCCATTGTATTAAATTCCTGATAGGGATTTTGCCAAATCCCACTTTCATAGCGATCAAAGAATTGATCGTTGCTAACAGTAATAAATCCGCCGCTTGCCGCATTGTCTTTAAACCTTGAATAGTTGTAATACAAACCACTTATTGCAATTACCCCCGCTTGCCTTTGTGTTTGCCAAAAGCTATCCTGATAAGCAGGGCTGTAAAAGCCACCTGCATTGGTATGAATGGCGCTCATAGCAACGGTTGTATAAATATCGTGTAGCAGGCCTGAATTTACTTTGTTGCTATCCGTTAGCACACCATTGTAGCTTTTAAGATCTACAAATTCCATCGCAAAATCCAGTAATAAACCGGTGGGCACACGGTTTTTCTCTAATGGCGCAAAAATATAATTCATGCGACCAATAAATTAGGTATTGATTTCATTTTGCGCGAAAGAAGAAAAAGAAAGAGCACAAAATAGCAGCAACAACCAAAGTTGTTTGGTAAACATCTGTTTCATATTATTGGTTTTGGTTTAAGTTTTAAATAATTCTATTTTGTATAACGTACATCAAATCTGCCTTCACGTATTTCTACTTTTTGCCCACCTCCATTAACTCCATCAAACCAGAAAGTTCCCGAGACAATTTGATTAATACTATCTAATTTTTTTATTAAAAGTTCACCCGTATAGATAGGCTTTCTCGTACGATATGACCAATCTTGTTGACTACTACCAAGACCAAAATAGCTTCCATAAATAGAGCCTTTAGAAGCACTGTCTAAGCTAAGAATAAGATTTTCTCGTATTTTTAGGCTATCTGTAAATAAGCCCACAGCAGTCTGATTATTGCCACTGCCTTTTACTCCAGACAGCCTAAAATAATATCCTCCATTTAAAAATTGATAATTGCAACTCAATGAACCCCCTGTTAGTTGTGCCCCCCCCCCCGGTTTAAACACCTCCCCATTTATCAAACAACCAAAAGTGTTTGCCCCAGTTTGGGTTTCGGGAGGTAGTTGGTCAACAGGGTTTGTGGGTTTATTTTTTTTGCAACTGCTGCTTAATAAAAAAAATGAAATTGTGAGAAGAAGGATATTTTTCATGATTGGCTTTTTTTAATCTTATGCATTTTACAATCTTTTTTTCTATTTTCTACCCAATACATGTTTTTAATATTAAGTTTTGGGGGGCGTTGCTAATCAAATCGTTATCAACTATTACCTATTTGTGTAGGTCGAATATATTTCTAAGAAATGTTAGGTTTTACCTATTTAGCAACAAACGGATGAGAGGTTTTCGTCCTGCTGGGTTCTCCGTTCCAGCTTTCGTCCTGCTGGGTTTTCCTTCAAACCCTGCCTTTGTTTAAGATCACTCAATCCTACAACCAGGTTTACAATTGTTTTAACTGGCTAAGGGATAATGTGAATATCAAAACAACGGCCTATACCATTATCCCAAACCCCCACCATTCGGCCGGGGCAGGCATGTACATTGTATTATGTTTTTTCCCACCGAAGAACACGATTTAAACAAATTGGTAGGCAATGGCAAAAGGTCTATTGCCTTTGAAATTGTTAATCGCCTTTCAGAAGCGAAACAAAACGAGATATTGTTACGATTAAAGGAGGGTTTAACCGCAAAGCATATTGCGAAAGGTCAACACCACAAAGTATTTGAAGATAGTTTTGATGCAAAGCCGATTTACCATCGGGCGTTTTTATTACAAAAGATAAATTACATACATTTAAACTCTGTCAGAGGTGAGTGACGGCTTTGTCCTGCTGGGTTCTCCTTCATAGCTTTTGTGCGCCAGCCAACGGAATCCGTCATTGGAAACGTCAACACCTAAACCGACCGAACATTTTCCACGCCTGCCTGGTTCGTTTATGATTGTATGCTTAATGATCATCTGGGGAATGTGCGGATGGTATTAACGGAAGAACAAGTTGCAGATACCTACCCGACTTTAAGTTTTTTTTGTCCTTTGTCCTGCTGGGTTCGCCTTCAAGGGTTTGTGCGCCAGCTTAGTAAACCCGGTATTGGAAACGAAATCACCAAACACAAACGTAGAATTTATATATTACGAGATGTCAACCCGAACAGCTCGCAGCAGTCAACCTGCGCTATATTATATAATTTTCATTGGCTACCAGTGGTTGCCTTTGTTTCAGATCACTCAATCCTACGACCTGGTTTACAATTGGTTCACCTGGCTAAGGGATAATATGAATATCAAAACAACGGCCTATACCATTATGCCAAACCCCCGCCATTCGGCCGGGCCAGGCATGTACATAATATTATGTTTTTTCCCACCGAAGATTACGATTTAAATAAACTGGTTGGCAATGGTAAACAACTTGCCAAAGGTCAACAACCTGCCCGAATACCAGTCAGGCGGGCACAAAGTATTTGAAGATAGTTATGATGCTAAGCCAATTTATCATCGTGCTTTCTTATTGCAGAAGATAAATTACATTCATTGAAATTGCGTAAGGGGAAAGTGGAGGCTGGTATAACATTGGGAGGACTATGAATATAGTAGTGCCAGGTTTTACGTCAAGAACAAAACGGATTGGTTTGTGCCTGTACATTAGGAGGAGCTAAGTTAAGGGCTGCATAATTGCTTGCACACATGCCGGGGTCCCTGCCACAAACAAGGCCAGGAATAGGAGACCCCAGCAGGACAAAAGGTTAATATTGTTTGTTATGATGTGATCCCCGGATTGGTCCGGGGATTTTTTTTTAATACCAGCGGTAAGTTTTCATGGCTATCCTTGTAAAGATCCTTGCAGCCTGTACGCCACGGCGGATCGCAATCCCTGCCCATCCGGTCAGGCGGGCTTTCACCGGCAAATCTTTTACGACCTTTTTCAATATTTGTTGGTGAAGAACACCAACAAAGGCGAAAGAAGATCAACCACCAATCAGGTACATAAATTTAAATGGTGACGGCAGTTTAATTTCCAGCTTTTACATTTACACTTTCATCATCGTTTATTTTAGTATCACCATGTCTAAAATGGTATTTCAAAATATAATACTTGTTATCGTTTTCGTATTTTCTTGTGTTGGATTGACTGCGCAAGTAGTTAAGGAACCAAGCGTTACAGAAGAATGGGAGCGGCCATATAAACCGTTCAGAATTGCGGGTAATTTATATTATGTAGGAACTTACGACCTTGCCTGCTACCTGGTTACTACTTCCAAAGGAAATATATTAATCAATACAGGCGTGGCATCATCGGCGGCTCAAATCATAAAGAATGTGGAAACCCTTGGGTTTAAATTTGCTGATATAAAAATACTTCTTACCACCCAGGCTCATTACGATCACATGGGTGCCATGGCGGCCATAAAAAAAATGACCGGTGCACAGTTAATGGCAGACGAAAATGAAGTAGCGGTTTTGACCGATGGTGGTATGTCTGACTATGAAATGGGCAAGTATGGACGTAGCTATGAACCTGTGAAGATAGACCGTCTGCTGCTTAATAATGATACCATCAGCCTCGGCGATATGCAATTATTATTGCTGCATCATCCGGGGCATACCAAGGGATCGTGTAGTTATATTTTTGATGTAAAAGATAACCAACGAACCTACAAGGTGCTGATTGCTAATTTGCCTTCAATTATTATTGATGGTAAGTTTTCCGAAGTATCAACCTATCCTACCATTGCAAACGACTATGCTTACACTCTTGGTGCAATGAAAAAGCTGTCTTTCGATATTTGGGTTGCCTCACATGCCAGCCAGTTTAACCTGCACAGTAAACATCAACCGGGAGATGTATACAATCCTGCTGCCTTTATAGATAAAGCAGGTTACGATGCAGCGCTAAGTGATTTGCAAAAGCAATATGATGAGAAAAAGGCAGAAGAGTAAGTTGTAAAATCCTGACCGGTAAAGGTTGTAACGATTAAGGTCTGAAGGTTTGCAAATAAGCACCAGTTGAATAATGCGCAGGCGTTACCATGCAGCAGGTGTTGGCGTAATTGTTAAAGTAAAAATTAAAAATTAAAAAGTAAAAATTAAAAAGTAGGAAATGGAAGTAATGAATGATTAATCGTGAAACGTGAAACATGAATACGTAGAATGTGGTAGATCCTAAACTCGTTATAAACAACCCGCAACTCACAATGCGTTCGTAAAATTAAAAAGTAAAAATTTAGAAGTAGGAAATGGAAGTAATGAATGATTAATCGTGAAACGTGAAACATGAATACGTAGAATGTGGTAGATCCTAAACTCATCATAAACAACCCGCAACTCACAATGCGTTCGTAAAATAAAAAAATCAAAAATTAAAAAGTAGAAAATGGAAGTAATCAATGATTAATCGTGAAACGTGAAACATGAATACGTAGAATGTGGTAGATCCTAAACTCGTTATAAACAACCCGCAACTCACAATGCGTTCGTAAAATTAAAAA
>Ga0105047_10007849_pt1 | contig 17926 bp, 13 predicted proteins | sample MAT04_FD_78384 | JGI IMG/M metagenome (GOLD analysis project Ga0105047, IMG submission 78384) | Freshwater microbial communities from Lake Fryxell liftoff mats and glacier meltwater in Antarctica - MAT-04 (megahit assembly) | ecosystem: Environmental > Aquatic > Freshwater > Ice > Liftoff...
GAATTATGGAGCAGTTTAGCTTCTCGTTAGGCCAACCCGTATTGGTCGGAACTGTCCCAGCCGCAGACCAACGAGAACTCGGCTGCCCAACTGCGACTGTGAAACGAGCCGATCGGTGTGCCCTCTGGATCGACTACCCGTCTGGAGAGGGACTCAAGGTGGCCAGCACGACTAGTGCTGAGTAAAACCTGTTCTAATCGCTATTCGCTTTGCAAGGATGAGTTCAGCCATCACCGAGACTTGCGCAGCACCATCCAGAGATTCCAGGAAGCGACTTCACGTAGGCCAGGGACATCTGTCAACCAACTGACCCAACTCGGGTAGTAACGCGGACGGGAATCGATGAGTTCAGCATCCGGCAAGGATCGTGCCCAGCGAAGTCCGTCGGCAACAGACACCCGGAACAGATTCTCGTCCACCTTGTGCTTGCCCCGATGTCCGTTCTTGCGCTCGTAACGAGCAGCAGCCCTATCTGCCCCCAGGTAGTGGTAAGGCGACATCTCGTGTCCCCCCCACGGAGAAAGCCAGTTGGTGTAAGAGACAACGGCGATTCCACCTGGGCGGGTGACGCGAATGATCTCGGCACCAAACGAGGCAATATCGGGCACGTGCTCGAACACATTGCTCGACAACACGATGTCGGCCTGGCCGTCCTTGAAAGGCAGCGCGAGCCCATCGCCGGCAACCGCACTACAAACGGGCGTCGTGGCAAATTCGAGCATCGAGACGTCGGGGTCAAGACCAACGTATCGGGCTCCTGCGTCAACGAAGGCATCAGCGAATTGTGGCCGGCCTGCACCAATATCGAGCACCAGCGAACCTCGAACCGGCTGATGGCGGTTGATCATCCGAATCGTGTCATCGGCGAGGGTCGAGTAGAAGACTTCAGGCTTGGTCTGCTCCAGACGAAAAGCCTTAAACAAACCGACTGAGCGCCCAATCCCGTCGCGTTCTTTCGCAGAGGCCATTAGTTGAGCATATCTTTGGCTTCGCTGGGTTAGTCTGTCTCGACACGTTGCCGGGACCTCATTAGTCAAGATGATGTGTCGTACCGACTCAATTTGGGAGCGTGCCATCCGCATGAGTAGCGCATCAACAGCTCAGGATCCGCGCCCCGTTGCAGCCAAGATCGCGAACGAGCCCATCAGTGCTTCCCACTTGGGCTATCAACCTGCTCTCGACGGCCTGCGAGCGGTCGCGGTACTAGCCGTTATGGCCTATCACCTCGGTGTTCCAGGGCTTCGCGGTGGCCTGCTTGGTGTTGATACATTTTTCGTTCTGTCTGGCTTCCTCATCACCACCTTGCTCCTGCAGGAGCAACAGCGCAGCGGCTTCACCGACTTTGTGGCCTTCTGGGCGCGGCGCGCGCGGCGTCTCTTTCCCGCCCTCTTCTTGATGCTCGCCGCCGTATGCATCTACGCAGTGTTCGCCACCCCCTTGGAGCAAGTAACCATCCGCGGGCAGGGCCTGGCAACCGTCTTTTATGTCAACAACTGGTGGGTGATCATCTCTGGGCAGTCGTACTTCAACCAGTTCCAAGCCCCCTCACCCCTTATCCACACCTGGTCTCTAGGCGTCGAAGAGCAGTGGTACCTGCTTTTCCCACCGCTGCTTGCTGGCCTGCTTGCCTGGCGATTGCGCCGAAACAAGCAGTTGGTTGCGCTGTTGGCATTGGCGGCTCTCGCATCAACAGCCTGGACGGTCTTTCTCGCCAATCACGGCGCATCCGCTGACCGCCTGTATCTGGGTACCGACACTCGCGCCCAGGAATTACTCGTAGGTGCGACATTGGCCGGCGCCCTCCACGTCGCAGCCCGCCGTGGCGTCGTTCTATGGCCCGACCACCCCCGGATAAAGCGAGTGGCAGGTGCTGTCGGCTTGGCTGCTATGTCGTTCGCCTTCATCTTCATCAGCGACAAAGATCGCGTTCTCTTCTACGGTGGAATGCTCGCCTTCTCTGTTGCTGTTGCGGCCGTGATCTTGGTGGCCGTTGATCCAGACGGCGGCCCGATTCAACGAGCACTGGGGACTTCGTGGCTACGCAGGGTCGGGTTGATTTCATACGGTCTGTACTTGTGGCACTGGCCAATCATCGTCATCCTGACTCCTGCCAGGGTCGGTGTTGGGGGGCTGGGTCTCGGAATCATCCGCCTAGCTTTGACTTTTGCAATTGCGATCGCCTCTTATCGCTGGCTCGAAGGACCAATCCGTCGAGGTGGACTCAAGCGAACCTTCGGGGCCCAAGGTCAAGTCGGAATCGCCGTCGCTGCCGTCGTCGTTCTCATCGTCTTGGTGGTAGCTACAACTGCCCGAGGCGTCGCAGCTGTAGCCGCCGATCCTGGACTGGCACCGACGAACAACATCCCGGTCGGTTACGCCGGCGCCGGACCCAAAGTCTTCATCATTGGCGACTCGGTCCCCTACGGACTTCGAGGGCACTTCAGTCCTGAGACCTCCAAAATCTCAGTCGGCGGCAGCACGCAATTGGGCTGTGGACAATTTCCCGTGACCTACGAGATCGGTGGGAGCGAGGAAGAATCCGGACCGAAATGCTACGAGTGGGATAAGCAACGGCGGTCAATGCTCAGTGGCGCGAGTCCGGACCTTGGAGTCCTCTTCATGGGCCACTATCAGCAGTACGACATCAAGGTCGACGACAAGGTCATCTCGTTTGGCACTCCCGAATACGAACAATGGCTTTCCGAGCAAATGCGCGCAGCAATCGATGATCTGCGTTCTAGCTCCAAGGCTGTGACGCTGGTCAACGTTCCCTGCCATCGGGCGTTTGACGACGGGCAAAACGCCAAGGCACGGATTATGGACGACGACACTCGGGTTGACTGGCTCAATGGTGCCATCGCACGCATTGCCGCCGCAGATGGCAAAGTGCCGGTTATCGACATGCACAGCTGGGCATGTGGGCCGGGTCGTGATCCCGAACGCCTCAACGGCGTCACCCTGCGCGTTGACGGACTCCACTACTCCCCTGAAGGTGCCAAGCTTGTATGGAAGTGGCTACAGCCAGAATTCCTCAGAGTCTTGAAGAGCGCGGGTATCGAACCCGACCAGACGCCAACTGCCACCGCTTCGACAACATTGAGCGGATAACTCAGTCGGATTCGTCTGGCTCGCCGCGCGTCAACGATTGAGTGCCGAAAACCGCGACACCGCCGAGTGCGATCACAAAGCCAGCAACAAATGCCGTAACTGCCTGGACACGACGCTGCTCTGCGATCGGTCCGCAAACCAGTGCGCGCGCGTCTGTGACCGGCTTAGCTGCGGTGCCACAATCGGTATTGGCATTGTTGGCAATCACCGACGTGGGCATATAGAAAATCGCGCCACCTAGCACCCACAGCAGTACGCCGAAAAGCAACGCTAGGCGTCCAGGGGTGGTGAGGCGTCGCTGGTCGATGGGCGCATCGACTTGGTCCACTGCTTCGGTCTTGTCGTTTTCGTCCGCGGAGTCTTCCGGTGATCCTTCGGCTACATCGCGCGTACTGTCGTCTGTTAGCTTCGCACCGTCGGGCTCGACGCCATCCAGGCCCGCGCTGCCCCGCTCATCACTGTCCAGCCCGGTATCCAGCCCGGTATCCAGCCCGGTACTGTCCAAACGGTTGCGAGAAACGTCAGGACCGCCTGGTTGGCCACCTATTTGCACAGTCACAGGTCCACCCTACGACGAATTCGGGTCGCTGCCGTTCAACTTGCCATTTCGGACATATGGTGTCGGTACTGATATCCCCGATCGTTGCAAAGCCACTGGAAGGCATAACCAGCGTGACATTGTTGACCGGGCCTGCGCCTACGCCAGCGAAGAAGCGCAAGCCTGCCGCGGCGCCCACTGAGCAACTTGTGTCCTCCCTTGGTAGGTGGTGGGCAACTCGAGAGAGTTTTTCGGCCGGTGAACGCCTCGCTTACGGGCTGATTGCACTGGCGGTCCTCGTGCCTGTCATGTTCTCTCAACTCGGGATCTACACACCGGACATCAAGATTGAGGTGTACCTCAACCCATGGCACCGATTCGCTTTGGACCTCTCGACCTGGCTACCTGACCCCCAAGGCGGCACCGGCAACTACAACCTTGGACTTGCGCCTGTCGACTTTACGATTGGAATCCTGCACACCCTGGGCTTCTCCCCCGAGTTATCCATGCGTGTCAGTAAGGCCGCGCTGATTCTGTTCGGTGCGTGGGGTGCGGTGAAGTTCCTACGGGAGGTCTCGGCAGACAAGGCCACGCCCGTGACTCGCGTCGCGCTGGCTTTGGCATTCGTGACCAATCCTTACGCAATCGTTGGTGCATCTCAATTGGCAATCCAACTGCCCTACTCCTTACTGCCCTGGTTCCTCCTTGCGATTGTCAGGGCAGTCAGGTGCGGAGGTTGGCGGTGGCCCGGACTTAGCGCGGTGCTCTTCTTCGCAATGTCTGGAATGAACACTGGTGTAATCCCGATCGTTCAGTGCGCTGTGGTGCCTGCCCTGGTCATCTGGGTTGCGCGACGCTGGCAGATAGGTCGACGAGCCTGCTGGCTCGCAATAGGCCGGATCGCACTGCTCTTGGGCCTCATCAGCCTGTACTGGCTCATTCCAGCGATTTCTGCTTTTGGTACCGCATCAACAATTGTTGCCAATACCGAGACAATCGAGACGATCAGCAATGTTTCGTCCTTTTCCGAGGTCCTGCGGGGACTTGGGATGTGGACGACGTACGGCCAGAGCGCAATTACCGGCCCGTGGCAGCCCGGCTTCATGTCGTACCTAGCGAATCCATTCGTCATCATTGCTAGCTTCTTGTTTCCGATCATGGCACTTGTTGGCCTAGCTTTAAGTAGGTCCACTGTCCGAGTCCTCGCGCTGGCGATGACGCTTAGCGCGGCGATTCTGATGGTGGGGCAATTTCCCCCGAATAGTCCGAGCGTGTTCGGACGCCTACTCAATTTCGTCTTCACTAACGTGCCCGGAGCGATCGCTTTCCGAACCACAAACAAGGCCGGGGCCGGAATGGCTTTGGGAATGAGCATTTTGGTTGCGTTGGCGGTCGGGGCGCTTGCCCCTCGTTGGCGAACCCTTGGTGAACGGTTCCTAGCCGGCGGCGTGGCGCTGTTGGTCGTTGCACTCTCTGCGTTTCCTGCCGTTGCTGGCCAGCTCTACACCGGACGTTGGGCGATCCCGGAATACTGGTCCACCGTCGGGCAAAAGCTCGAAAGTGGATCTGCCGAGAACCGAGTCTGGTGGCTTCCGGGACAAGTCCTGGCGAGGTATCGATGGTCAACCGATAGCTACGACGACTTGCCCTTCAGCATCCTGGACAAACGTCACTCGATGCTCCGGACGACTCTGCCAACCGAATCGCCCCACCTGACCAATTTCCTCGCCGCGTCTGACACACAGCTGCAGAACGGCTCACTCAACCCCTCATCACTGTCGAGCGCGGGTTGGTATTTGGGGGTCGGCAACCTCTTCCTGCGCAACGATTTCAACTGGGAAGCGTTCGGCGGTGGTCGCCCATCGGTTGTGCAGCCACAGATCGATCGTGACCCAGGGGTCACCCAGACCAACACGCTGGGCAGGCCCGGGGAAAACGTAGTGAGTCCGAACGAGATAGCCAACAACCCTCTCACCAAGTACGACGCTGACACCCCACCTCTGCATATCTACGCAATGAAAGAGCCCGGCAGTATCGTGCGGGCCGAGCCTGCATCACGCACTGCGGTGATCGATGGCGATGCCTTCGCGTTCAACGACGTTGCGCAAAGTGGCCTGCTGACTGCACACCGTCCGTTCCGATATGCCGGGGACCTCAACGCGTCGTCTTTGCCAGAACAACTTGGGCCTGGTCACGAATTGATCATCACCGACTCCAACCGGCGCAGGAACTTCGATGACCACCGGCTTCTCGGTGCTTGGGGGCCACTCCTGAGCGCGGGTGATCAACTTGGGACCAACCGCGTGCTCTATCCAGACGATGCAAACAAGCAGTCGGTGCTGGCATGGTTGGGCGCCAAGTCCGTGACTACGCATGGATTTTCTGCCCCGAACTTGGCCTTCGGATCCCCTCGTTTCGCCTTCGATGCGAGCTTGCCGAGCTATTGGCAGATCGGGGACGGCTCAGGGTCGATTATTGGTTCCGGTGTCGATATCACACTCGAAGCCCCTACCGCGATTGGAAAGATCACGATCGCCAGCAGAGTCGACCTGCCATCAGTCGACAAGTTCACTGTGACTGTCGGCGAAACCGAAAAGACTGCGACAGTGGCTGGCGACGGGCAAGCGAGCGTTGATTTCCGCGGAACCACCTCTGATCATGTCAGGATCGACGTCGCGAGTACGCCTAACGGTCCCAAGTCGGTAGCAGCCATCAACAATATTTCCATCGGTGGGACAGGGATCGTACCCGTTCTTCAGACGCCTTCCGCGCTTTCCCAAATGGTGCAAAAGCTCGGACCAGATCAACAGCAGGCGCTCAACACGACCCCGATATCGGTGAGCCTGTCCCGCGACTTCCAGGGTCAATTCGGTGATGATGATCAAGAACCTACGCTTGAAAGAGTCATCGCATACCCCGCAGATCGGACCCTCAGCGCTTTCGGTGTAGCCCGCGGCATACCAACCCAGAAATTGAAAAACGGCTGCTACGGCATTTCAACCCTCAACGGCACGCCAGTTTCGGTGAAGCCCTGGGTGGGAAAGCCAACTAGTGCCCCATGGTTGTTCACCGGCTGCGAGGGGATTTCAATGGTCGCGGGGAGCAACGTGCTCATCTCATCACCCGGAGTCGTTGTTGACACAATGACATTTCGCGACCCCATCAGTAGCAAGGCTCCCCCGCCGTCCTTCCCACCTGCTTCGCGCGTGACTTCGTCAAGCAACACGACCACAGTCGCCAGTTTCGATCCGAGCCTCGAGCCACAGTACGCGGTCTTCAGCCAGAACTGGACGACCGGCTGGAAAGCGACAGTCGATGGTGTGGAAACCACGCCGGTAATCATCGACGGACATGCTGTGGCCGTGGCGCTGAGCCCAGGAGCTGGCCACACGGTTTCACTGAACTACTCCCCTCAAACAATCGCGCCTATGGTGCGTTGGGTCTCCATTGCGGCGCTGGCAATGGCGCTGGTGCTGTGGCTGTGCCCAGGTCGGCTGCGACGGAGTCGAAAGGTCGTTGGGTCTCCGCTTGCGGCAATGCCCTCAGAACCGCCGCCGTCGCGCAACCGGGTCGCTGTGCGTTTGCGCGAGCCATGGGTGCTGGCCGCGACAATTTCCATCGCTTCACTTCTGCTAGGCGGATTCGTCATCGGTGCCGTGACAGCTGTCGCGGCTGCGGTAGCCGTGGTACTAGAAGTTCGCCCCACTCGACTATTCGCGGCATCGGTCGTCGCTATGGCGTGTGCACCCTTGCTGTGGATAGCCGGCAACGTGTCTCAGTGGAATGTGCCCTCACCGGCGCTGGTCCTTGGCAATCAGGCACCTAGCGTTGTCGTTGCTAGTTCACTAGCAGTGTCTGTGTTCGCGTTACTCCTCCAGATTCGGCGTCGTCCATGAATCAACCCTGCGAGGTGTGCGGGGCTTCCACGATCGAATGGCGAATTGACGACGCAAGCGTCCTACGCCGCTGCCCCGAATGTGACCACTTGACACGCTGCCTTCCCGAGTCGCTCGCTCATGCACGCGACGGCGAATACGGAGAGGGAGCAGGGGGAACAACCCGGATCGAATTGACTTACCGCCGACTGAAGGGCGCAATGCCAGAATTGAGGCCAGGGTCACGCGTGCTCGAGGTCGGGTGCGGGCCTGAAGCGACGCTGGCAAAACGAATGGTCAAAGGCGGCTTAGATGTAGTCGGCCTAGACCCAAACGTCGATAGCGAGCAACTCAGCGATCACCTGCGATTGGTTCACGGCGGGCTCGGTCACGAATTCGACGCTGAACTCGAAGCGCAACATGTTGGCGAATTCAACGCGGCAACGGCAATCCACGTCCTTGAGCACATTCCTGATCTAGTCGATTCCCTGACGAGCCTACGAGCCCTGCTTCAAGACCGAGCGCCGCTGTACGCGATCACGCCGGCCGGTGACAGTCGGTTGCTTAAGCGCTTTGGATCCGCGTGGTGGATGCTAGAAGACCCCACACACGTTCGGTTCTTTTCCGCGACTTCGCTGCGTCTGGTTCTGAAAAGAGTCGGCTTCAGCGAGGTAATCCTGCGTCGACCAATTCTTGACAGCATGTCCACTGATGCAGCTACGCTCATCCGTTACCGACGTCCTCGACGACGGCCGCTTGGCGTGCTGGATCAGACATCCACCAAAGCGATCACCCTCGCCACGCTGCCAGCTAGCCTTGCCTGGCGCGGCGCACGACCGCGATGGCGACCGGTACTCGAGGTCGTCGCCCGTTAGTTGCTCTACGCGACCCCAGGTACCCCGAGTTCCATCTGATTGAGACAAACAGCGTCGCTCTTGGCGGGCAAGACAAGCTCTACGTCCTCGCCGCTATTCGGGACTTGGACATACACCTTCCCCCAAGCGCCTGCCTTCAATGGAACACGAACAGTCTGCCCACCGAACGTCAGGGACAGCAGGGTATCGGTCTTTGACAAGTAGTTGAGGTATATGACCTTGGTCCAACTAAACGGCAACGTTGGCGCTGGCAGCTTTAGCTCATTGACGACGATGGTGCCGCACCCTGGCGCATCGCCACGCTGGAAGTCCGCACCGAAAACACTTCCGGGCACGATGTTCCCAGAGTCGTCAATGACATCGAGCGCGGAAGCCTGTTCCACCCACTCGGGTTGAAGGTCATAAACCTTGAACATCTCCTGGCGCGTGTCGAACGGTGCAATGGGAAACAGCAATCCATATGCGCCCGGTGGTGGCCCGTTGAAGAGCCGGACTCCTGGATCGGCAACCAATGCGCCCTGGTAGTTGTCCGAATACGTTCTTGCGGGATTGTTGCCAAACAGTCTCTGGTAGCCCAATGCTGACATTCCGGTACTCAGTAGCAGCAAACCAAGGACCGGACCAACAATCCAGGCTTTACGAAGCGTCGTGCGCGTCGTCTGAGCAATGTGGATTCTTCGGTTTTCTTGTAGGCCTTGCTCGCGTAGCCCCAGAAATGCGACAGCCAATGTGCACGCCAAGAGCGCTCCACCGTCGGCGTAGTGCCGGAAGGTGTGTACGACGGGCCAACCGAGCGCGCTCACCCTGCCAACCACGATGGCACTGGTCGCGATGGCGACATAGATAAACCACGGCAACCAAATTCGGACGCGGTGACGGCGCAATAGAATCGACACACCCACAAGGGATCCCGTTGCCACTGCCGCGAGGATTCCCAAGGCTAGGGGCGGCGCGGCGTCAGCGTTAGGTTGACCGAAGGAGGCCCAATTCCACGGCCCACCAGTGACGATCCACGGGAAGGTCTCCACGTAGGCACCCAAGTAGGCACGCAAAGCAACAAGTGGCGCGGGAAACTTCGCCGATTCCTGAGCCTGCAGTGCGTAGCCCACAAGGTAAAGGCCACTAATTGCCGCGAGCGCGAGCCACAACATCCTGAATTCTCGCCACGAAGTTCGAAGCGTGGATACCAAACCACCACGAATGAACCAGCAGGTCACTACACAGAAGAGCACGATCGGGATTATGACGGCCTTCTCCAAGAAGAAGAGGCCGACCACAACGCTGAGAACTACGCCCCATAGATCGACCCTCCGGCGCAGGCGGACATAGTTTGCGACAAAGTACAGCGCCATTGCCCCAGCCGCCCAAACCGGTACAACAGTGACCCCGACAATCACCCAGGATGTGCTTGTGTAGCTCAGCACCGACAAAGAGGCCACTGCAAGCGCGATGACCGCCTCTGATCGGGCTCCGACAAGCGCGCGCAAAGCCAACCAAGTCGTCCCGCTGGCAACCATCATGATCAGCGTACAAATAGCCGTCATGACGACCCATGGAGTTCCGCCGCCCATGAGGGTTGCGAACCAGAAGATCAAATAGCTGGCAGGCTGAATATGTCCGCCATGAGGTGCGAACAAGGTCGAAACGTTAAGACCCTCATTCGCATGACCCGCAAGCACCACCCAGTCGTCAGACCAGAAGTATCCACGCACGCCGACCAACCAGGCTAAGGCACCGGAGGCGAGAACGACGGTTGACGCGAGCCAGTCTGCACGCGTCAACCGTCGTGTTTTCAAGTTCTGCTCAGCGTCAACTACTCGCCGCCGGCGAGCTTCTCGCGCAGCGCAGCAAGTGCATCGTTAGCATCGCTGTCGAGCGCACCGGTGGCAGCACCAGCGGAGTCTTCAGCAGACTCTTCCGAGGAGTAGCTGCTTGCTTCGCCAGCGGTCTCTGCCGCCTCGGCATCGGCCTTCTTGGCGTCGTCGATTTGGGTCTTGTGCAGCTCCCAGCGAGCGTAAGCATCGTTGTACTGACGTTCCCACTCAAGACGCTGATCCTCGAAGCTCTCCTTCCACTCCCCTGTGTTGGGGTCGAAGCCCTCTGGCCCAATGTAGGCACCAGCTTCGTCGTAGGAGGCGGGCATGCCGTAGAGGTAGGGATCGAACTCGTCAACCGCGTCAGCACCGGCGTCGTTGGCCTGCTTAAGCGACAGCGAAATCCGGCGGCGCTCAAGGTCGATGTCGATAACCTTGACGAAGATCTCGTCTTCAACGGTGACGACCTGCTCAGGCATTTCGACGTGGCGTTCTGCTAGCTCGGAGATGTGCACAAGCCCCTCGATGCCGTCTTCGACGCGAACGAATGCGCCGAATGGGACCAGCTTGGTGACCCGACCTGGAACGACCTGACCGATTGCGTGGGTACGAGCGAATTGTTGCCATGGGTCTTCTTGAGTTGCCTTGAGCGACAACGATACGCGCTCGCGATCCATGTCGACATCTAGGACCTCGACTGTGACTTCTTGGCCGACTTCGACAACCTCGGAAGGATGGTCGATGTGCTTCCAGGACAGCTCGGAGACGTGGACGAGACCGTCGACGCCACCGAGGTCGACGAACGCACCGAAGTTGACGATGGAGCTAACGACACCGGAGCGGACTTGACCCTTCTGAAGCTGTGTGAGGAAGTCCTGACGAACCTGCGACTGGGTCTGCTCAAGCCATGCACGACGAGAGAGCACAACGTTGTTCCGGTTCTTGTCGAGCTCAATGATCTTGGCTTCGATCTCGGTCCCGACGTAGGGCTGCAGGTCGCGAACGCGACGCATCTCAACCAGCGATGCAGGCAAGAAGCCACGCAGGCCGATGTCGAGGATGAGTCCACCCTTGACTACCTCGATAACAGTTCCCTTGACCACTCCATCGGCTTCCTTGACTGACTCGATGGTTCCCCAGGCACGTTCGTACTGCGCGCGCTTCTTGGAAAGAATCAGGCGGCCGTCTTTGTCTTCCTTTTGCAGGACTAGTGCTTCGACCTCATCGCCAACCTTGACGACCTCATTGGGATCGACGTCATGCTTGATCGAAAGCTCACGACTCGGAATGACACCCTCGGTCTTGTAACCGATATCGAGGAGGACCTCGTCGCGGTCAACCTTGACGATGGTGCCTTCAACGATGTCGCCGTCATTGAAGTATTTGATTGTTTCGTCGATGGCCGCGAGGATGGCGGCTTCGTCACCAATGTCGTTGATGGCGATGGAACGAGGTGTTGATGCAGCCAGATCGGCTTCGGTGGTGAAATCGGTTGCTGTCATGGAGAAAAGGGCTCCGGGATGGACATGGTTCTCGTTGCGGAAGCTACAGGTCGATTTGTCAACGTGCTAGCGATTGAGACCGCTGGCACTCTACTTACACGCGCCTTACTCGGTATGAAGGAGCGCAAACCTGTCGCGATGGCAATCTTAGCCGACGATGGGCGGCCCGGATGACTCCGGACCGCCCATCGTGAGGGTAAGACTTCTGTACAGCTACACCGTGGCAGGAGGACCCGTCGCTGGTGCGCTAGGACCGCTGCTGTTGTCACTGTTACGCGAGAGCAGGAGACCAACTGCGATGAAGATCAAGCCTAGGATCAAGAAGATGATCGGCAGCGTATTCATCACGAGCTTGAGCAGGTCTGCTTTGGAGTTGATGTCCTTAGCCGACGACTCAACGAAGGCGGGGTCTCCACCAGCCTTGAGAGCTAGTGCGACTGCCAAGTCCTTTTGCCCGTCAGCACCACGGAAAGAGACGATCGGTGAGCTATTGCTGTCAACTATTTGACCAGTTTCCGGCTCGATCCAGGTGGTTGTTGAGCCGGTGTAGTACTGGCTAATGGTGGCGTCACCTGAACCAGGCTGGCCCAGGATCTTGGCCGGGACCTTCAATTCCGAACCCGGTACCTTCGTGGGCGGGATGTTGGACTGGAATTTGAAGGTAGCCACCCCTGCATGGTCCTCCGCGACAACAAACTCAAACGGCGTAGTGCCTAGCAGGGTGTCATCCCAGACGTCGTAGGTCTCTTGCTTGGTGAAAAACGGGAACTTCAGCGGCATCACACCGGAGAACTGAACCGTCTTACCACCAGCGTTGGCGTTGCAGCAGTTGGCAAGCAGCGAGTCGGTACGCCCAAATGCGTAGCGTGACGAGCTTGCGTTGACAAGCTCTCCGTTCGCTGTGTTGTTGAGGCGCTGGAACGTGTCAAAAACGGCCAAGTTGTCCGACTTTGCCGGATCCTGTTCGGCAGCCAACACATCGCCGCGAGTGTAACGAGTTTGCTTCACCGGGAAGTTCTCGTTGTACGGGTTGGGGTCACCTGCCAGGAACTTGGAGATGACGAGCTGCTTCTGAACCACACCGACACCTGTTGACTCGGTGAACTGGTTAAGCGGCGTGACCGCCGACGACGGTCCAACGTAGAAGCGGAAAAGCGGTGCGAGAAGCACGAGGCACACACCAAGCCCAAATAAGATCAATCCAAAAATACGTTTCACGTCTTACCCTCCGATCGCGACTGTTCGCGTCCGTGAACTTAGCGTAAAAATCATGGTGAAGTGCAACTACTAACCGTCGTGGCGTAACGATTTCTTTCCTGCGCCGTCAGGATCAATCTTCAGCAGCAGTTCTCTGACAACTTCCCAGAGCATGGGGCGCACGTCAAACTCACCCCCCTCACCAACGAGGATCCCAACAACGCCAGCAGCGCTCGCCGCCTGCAAGTCTGTTCCGGAGTTGCCAATCATCACGACTTCATCGCGTTCAAGGTGAGCTTCATGGATCGCTTGATTCAACAAACCAGGTGCCGGCTTTCGACAATTACAATCGTCGATGTCGTGGCCACATACGTAAATCTGATCAATATGCGCGCCGAAGCAGGCCAGCTCACGAGCCATCTGCAGGTGTATTGCCGTCAAATCATCCAATGACAAGGCACCAGTTGCCAGGCCACGCTGGTTGGTCACCACAAAGACTCGCACCCCGCACCGATTCAAATCGGCTATCGCTTGACCAACACCTTCGAGAAGGTGAAAGTCCTCAGCCCGGTCGACGTACCTCTTTCCAACCGGAGAACGATTGATCGTTCCGTCCCGATCCAGCAGGACTGCCCGAAGCATCTTTCAGCTGGGGGACGAACCAAACACGGCAATTTCGGCCCACTCGGCCCAGATATGGCCCCATATCTTGTGAACCTCTTGGACCCTACCGATCTCGTGGGCTGGAGCTCGCAAGACGTGATCTGCGCAGTCAGCCATCAGTCCGCCAGACTCTCCCGTTAGACCGATCGCTACCGCGCCGATGTGGCGGGCCGCGCGCAGAGCCCGCAGAACATTCTCTGAACGCCCCGAGCCCGACATTGCGATCACCACATCACCTGGACGCACGAGAGCGTTGACCTGACGTTCGAAAACAGTCTCGTACCCGTAGTCGTTTGCCAATGCCGTGACAATCGCGAGCGAGTCCGCGAGGTTCACCGACGCGAGCGGACCGCGTTCACGTGTGCAGCGCCCGACAAACTCCGCAGCTAGGTGTGCCGAATCTGCTGCACTACCGCCGTTGCCAAGGAAGAAAATTGTTCCGCCGTTGCGCAGGCTGGCCACTATCGCATCGCCCACTAGCTCCACTTGGGCTCGCAGTTGCGGGTCGCGCAGCTTGATCACTATTCGTTCGACTCGATCGATGCGATCACTCAATAGCTCAGCACACGAGGACGGGTCCGCTTCAGCCGCGATTGGAGTGTCGAGATGGTCGATCGTCATGCCAATGCCCTCCAGGTAGTGAGGCCTTGCCTGCTGAATCCAAAGTCTGTCACACGCAATCCCAAATTGACCAATGCTGAGGTAACACCGGTGCGAGATCCTTCGCCGAGGTAGAAGAGCATGTACCCGCCCCCTCCAGCTCCAGTGACTTTGCCACCGATCGCTCCCGCATTCTTCGCAGCCGCGTATGCCTCATCGATATATTCAGTCGCTATCCGAGGACTCATCTGTCGCTTCTCATGCCAGGCCAAGTCCAGCAGCTCACCGAAAAGTCGGGGCTTTCGCTGAAGGAGCGCGTTCTTCATCTCGATCGCTAATTCCTTTTGTCGACGAAGAGCCGACAAAGAGGCCGCATTGCCAGATGTGTACCGCTGGGTCTGATCACTGATGATCTTGTCGGACATTCGGGTGCGCCCGGTATCGACAAGTAAGAGATTGAACTCGAGTTCTCGAACTGTCGCTTCGTCTACCCGCAAGGGATTAACCACCACGTGATCGGGTGAGAATTCGATGAAATTGAACCCGCCAAAAGTCGCTGCGTACTGGTCCTGCAGCCCGCCAGCGATACCGATGTCTTCACGCTCGACCAAATACGCCAAATGAGCGATCTCATAGCTAGTGAGCGGAATTCGGTAGTGAGTTTGGATAAGTCCGATAAGCGCAACCACGACAGCCGACGACGCCCCCAGCCCAGAGCCCGGTGATGCGCTTGAACGCAAGGAAATGTCGAACCCGCCGGCATCGTGGTCTAGGACACGACGCACAGCTGCCTTTGCCAAATCGAGATTTCCGTCGAAGTCGATCTGATCGCCGATGACAAAGGACGCCTCGCGGCCGAAATCGAGGGACTCAACAGTCACCTTCTGGTCGCTGCGTGGCGACAGACTCGCAAAGGCGCACCTATCAATCGTGGCGCTTAAAACCAGTCCGCCCTCGTTTGCGGGGAATGGCGGCACGTCAGTACCACCGCCAGCAAAGCTCAGCCGCAATGGAGCCTTGGCGCGCACTACCGGCCTGCCGCTGTCCACACTTCCCCTAACCTCAAAGTTCGAACACGTTTCGACATCACCAATTACTGGAATCGCCGCGGTGCCCGACGTATTCTATGGCTCGATGACTTCCCTTGCAGTTCCTGATCCGGGCAAACTTGTGAAGCCGAGTCCCACAAGGAACCGATCACATGATGCACCGCTATTGGACGGAGTGCGCGCAATTGCGGCGATTCTCGTCGTGTTGACCCACTCTGGCTTCCTCGGTGGAGCATATTGGAACGGGCAAGTGGGCGCATTCTTGGCACGCTGCGACGTCGGCGTCGCCTTGTTCTTCGCGTTGTCAGGATTCCTGCTTAGCCGACCCTGGCTGCGGGTACCAAGCGGTACCGTGAAAATTCGTCGGTACTTCAAACATCGTTTCTACCGAATTGTGCCTGCTTACTACCTCGCACTCATCGCAGTCGTCGTGACTCTTGAGCAACGCCCCTCGAGTTCGGCAATCATCTCCAACTTCACATTCACCCAGGTCTACACCGGCTCATTGCTTGATCACTTCACCCAGACATGGAGCCTTTGCGCCGAAGTCGGGTTCTATTTGGTGCTGCCGTTCTTGGCGCCATGGGCTCTGGCCAGAAATAGCCGGAATCCAACTCGCTCGTGCCTTCGTCGGTGCCTGAGTTTGGCTGCGATCGGCTGGGCGTGGATCATCGTCTTCAATATCGGTGGTGCCAATGTCACAAGTGCGGGCGCCGGGCAGTGGATGCCGGGCCACCTCGATTGGTTCGCGGTGGGGATTTTCATTGCAGCCACCGAGAAACACATCCGCCTACCGGTCGGTCAGATAGCGGCCCAAAGCCTCTTGCGAAGGCCTGGGACTTTGATGGCTATTGCATTTGCGCTGTTTTGGATATCCATGACCCCATTGGCGGGACCCCGTGATCTGGCCACACCGTTCTTTGGGGCTTCACTGGTCAAGGAGATTCTCTATGCAGCCATTGGTGGACTGGTCGTAACGGCCGCGCTTACTCGTGCGGCCGTGCCGACCTGGTGGGGCCGCATGCTCGCATCACGCTTCATGCGCTGGGGCGCGGAGATCTCGTTCGCCGTATTTCTTTGGCACCTGCTCGTACTTTCTTGGGTTCGGAGCACGTTGGGACTACCCGAGTTTGCTGGCGGCTGGTTGATCCCAGCGATCTTGACTCTGATCGGATCGGCCGTCGTCGGACAACTGTCCCTCATGTTCGTCGAGCGACCCTTCATGAGGCTCGCTCGTCGCTGAGGGGTCAGTAGCCATCACGATCCATGCCAGCCATACCAGGGCAGCGCAGATTTGCACAACCCCAGCAAACCAGCTCGATCCCGTGACACCCAGCGAACCGACAGCAATAGCAGTGCTCGCTACCAGCCCACCGAAGAAAGCCCCAGCAGCGAAGCGCCTGAAGTAGAAGGCGGCCAACCCAAGCACTACTCCCACAGGCCCGATAAGTACAAAACCAATACCCACCAATCCGGCAATCCTGAGAGCGGGTGGTGCCACCCGTGGGGCGACCTGCTGGTCTTCAAACGGTTCAACGGGGACCAGGATCGGCCCTCTGCGTGCGGCCAAAATCAACAGCAAACCGAGCAACAAGAACCCAATGAACAGCCCCCACCTGTGCATTGTGGTCGGCGTGTAGGTCATGGAAATCGTCTCGGGGCTCTGACTCTTCGGCAAAAGCCACGCCTGCTTCCACCCATCAACTCGCACAGGCGTCAAGGTTGCGCTGCCTGCTTTGGCGACCCAACCGCGGTTCATCCCTTCATTGACCACAAGTAGCGACGGGTCTCCCGGGCCGATCGCTACCTCGCGCGATGCATCACCCCAAGCTAGGGAACGCACTGTTCTTTCTGGAAGCGCCGAACTCGCCGGGCCTGCCACGAGGTCCCCCACCCGAACCTCATCAGCCAGGAGAGCGCCGCTTGCAAGAACAGAAAGCGAATTCTCCCCAGCCAAAATCTTGGCCCGATTCGACCCACAAGGAGTCGCAGTCAGCGGTGCACCTTCGATCACATCTCGCGCGCTCGCTGTGGCTCCTAGCTCTGTCTCTTGGCAATTCACTATCAGTCGAGCGCCTTGAGCACACGAGATGGTCACGTTTGTACGTTTGATTGGGATGGGTGCCCCGTTGTATTCAAGTGTGATTTCTGAAATAACCAGTCCGGCGAGGTCCTTAGAGTCAGCCTTCGCAGCTGTACCGATCGAGACCAGGAATTCTCGCCCAGTCATCGGCTCGAAAGTCCCGTGACCTGCTCGGTCAATACGAGCCAGGTGCGTCACGCCGTTTGCGGAAATCGAAATTGACTTGATATCGATATCAGTTGCTTTTGGAACGGAGAAAGCGATCCCATCTGTGCTCACTTCAGCTGGATAGATGAATTCCAGCCAGGGAGAAACGTCGTTGTCAGTTGGCATCCAAGACGTACGACTATCTCCATCCGCGACCGCACCAGGGCGCGCCGCTGCGTCTGTGGAGTAACGGCTTGAAGCCCTAACTTCGACGCCGGCGGCCTGATCGATGGCACGTTCTAGTTCAGGGCCTTGGCGCGCTGCCAGTCTCACGCTTACGGGCAGGGTTGCGCTTTGTGTGCTGCTGAAAAGTCGCACAAAATCAGCTGGTTCTGCGCTAGGGACCTGCGGCCGTTTCGCGCAGACGAATAAGTCGAGAAGTACACAAGCACGACGTGCCCCGGGTTGGCGCTCA
>Ga0105047_10007850_pt1 | contig 17920 bp, 17 predicted proteins | sample MAT04_FD_78384 | JGI IMG/M metagenome (GOLD analysis project Ga0105047, IMG submission 78384) | Freshwater microbial communities from Lake Fryxell liftoff mats and glacier meltwater in Antarctica - MAT-04 (megahit assembly) | ecosystem: Environmental > Aquatic > Freshwater > Ice > Liftoff...
CCATCAGCGCCAGCAGTGCCGCCTGCAACGGGAACCACATTGCATTGCCGACACCAAGCAGCACAGACACGCCGAGTGCCTGCTGAAACGTTGTCACGGTGGCGTAGAGCGAGCCGACCACAATTGACACGAGGCACCCGGCCGTCAGGATTCGGCGAGCTCCGAAACGGTCCGACAGCGAGCCAGCGAACGGTGTACCAAGAACCATCGTGAAGCTCATGGCACCAACGGCGAAGCCCGCCTGGCTCAGCGAGGTACCGCGGACTTCGTGGAAGTAGATCAACACGAAACCGAACAGCGCGGCGGAGCCGACCATGTTGATGACCGTTGCGACAAAGAACCGTTGCAGCGCCGGGCTGAAGGAACGAAAGCCCGGGTTCGACATCGCCGGACAGGGTAGGTGGGGATCCGCTGCGCGCCGATATCGATTCGCGATACTCCGCACTGCATGTTGCACCACGACACACGCACCGGCTTCACCATTGCCGATACGGTCGCATCGTTCACTCGGTCGACCCCATGGGAGCTCGTTGACGAATTGCCACTGAAGTTCGATGCGTACCACCCGCAAGGGATGGCACGGGTCGGCTCAACCTGGTGGGTGTCCACAGTCGACATCGACAAACGTCGCGGCCTCGTGCTCGCGATCGACGGCGATGGGCAGCTTGTCGAGCAGATCCCCGTCGGCGATGGCCTGCGATACCACCCCGGCGGGATGGACTTCGATGGCGATGCGTTGTGGATCGCGAGCGCGGAGTATCGACCGAACTCGTCGGCCACCATCTACCGGATGACCCCGGGCGGGCAGCCCGAGCACGTCTTCGAGGTCGATGACCACGTGGGCGCAATTGCACGATGTGGCCGCAGCGGCGACCTCGTCGGCTGGTCATGGGGGTCGCGCCGCTTCTACCGGTGGTCAGTGGACGGCGAACTGTTGGCCGCCGCAGTGAACCCGGCGTTCTTCGTCGATCATCAGGACTGCCAGTGGCTGAAGACGGGCCATCTGCTGTGTGGCGGCGTCGCTGAAGTCAGCCTTGTCGACGGGCCCGGATGGCTCGGCGGCATCGGACTGTTGCGAGCCGAGGATCTGGTGATGACCCGCGAGGTGCCGTTCCCGAAGTATCAGGTCGGGACAGGGCGGGTTGGCACGCACAACCCAATCTGGTCCGAGGTGCGAGATGGCCGGCTCATCGTTCACCTGTTACCCAACGACGGGCACGGGGCGATTCTGTCCTACGCGACACCGCTCGTCGGCAGACCGAGCTGATCGCGCCGGCTGGACTCAGGCTCGGTCATCACCGCGCTGTACAAGCCTGCGAACTCGTCTCCGGCCGAAGCCCACGAGTAGCGCTCGCGCACGAACCGAGCCGCCCGTCGACCCCTGGTCGCCAGCGCCAACGGCTCCGACACCGCCTCCGCCAATGCCTCGGCCAGGGCTGCCACGTCGTCGGGAGGAACCATCCAGCCTGTTGGACGGCTGGGGTCGACATTGATGAATGCACGCGGCCCGCCGGTGTTGGTCGCGATCGGGGGCACGCCAGCCGACATTGCTTCGAGGTAGACAAGTCCGAAGGGTTCGTCGACCGAGGGAGCTGCGAACACATCGCTGCAAGCAAGGGCCTCCGCCAAGTCTGCGTGGTCGCGCCAACCAACGAAGAACACGCCCTGCGCGTCGAGCCGCTGCACAGTGTCGTAGGGATGCTCGCCTTCCCACTCGCCCGGGTAGCCGCCGACGATCACCAAGATCGCCGCACTTCGCGTTGTCCGGCGCATGGCGTGATGGGCTTCGATCAAGACTTGCAGGCGCTTGAAGCGAAGGAAACGACCGGCATACAGCACCACCGGCACCGGCGAGCCGTCTGCATCGACGAACACAGAGAGATCGTCGGACACGTAGCGAACCGAGCCTTCACCGTGGCCCGGCCGCCAGCCACGGGGGTCCTCGACGAGCCACCGCTGCCAACATGCCAGCCGCTCACCGACGGTCAGTGACCGATGGGTGAACACATCGGTATCAACACCATTCGCAATTGTGACCACGCGCCCTGGTGGCACGGCTAGCAGATCGAGAGCGAGTTGATGATCCATCGCAGAGACGGTCACCACCCTCGCCGAGCGCTGCGCCCATCGACGCATTCGGCATGCCCAGTCGTGCGCGAAACCTGTCTCATAGGTCGACTCGAGCATCTTCAGTTCGGTGCCATGCAGGTGGGTGATCATCGGAACGCTCGGCCACAGTTGCTGCACGGCCTCATGCATTGGGGTGAGGTGATGCAGGTGGACCAACGCCGGCATCCGATGCGCTCTCGACAGGAAACGCTTCCAACTCTCCACCTGCCGGTCGAAGGCGCACTCGTCGAGATCGAAGAAGTGGCAATCCGGGACACCGGGCTTGGCTTCGTAGGACGCATGCATGGGCACCGGTGCCGCCATCGGGTCAGCCCCAGCCGCCCACGACTGAACCGCGGGGCTGTAGTCCAACGACTCGCATCGCAGCGCGGCGAAGAAGTTTCCTGCATGTGATGGTTCGCGTTCGGAGCCCAGCGATCCAGAGAACACCGTCGGCTCCCACTGGGTGCCGACGAGTGCGCGTGACAAATAGCGGGCCACTTGCGCACTGCCACCTCGCGGGTAGAAGTAGAACCCCATTGCAGCGTTCTGACTTTCCGAGGTAACCATCTGTTCACCGTACGGACACCTGGGCCAAAGCGCAAGAAAAGATGAGGCGCCGCGATTTCGGTCAGTGGCTGTGATCGTGCCCGTGGTCGTGACCGTGTGGCATCTCACCGATGACGAAGTCGTGATGGTCGTCGTGCTGGATTCCCTGCAGCGTGATGCCAAACGTCTGCAGCAGCATCGAAGTGTTCAACACATCCTCCGGCGCGCCCTGGGCGATGATGCGACGGTTCAGCAACATCACCTGGTTGCACCCGGACGCTTCGCCGATGTCGTGCGTGGCGGTGACCACTGATGCACCACGAGCCAGCGCCATCTCCACCAGCTCTCGATAGCGCTCGCGGCCGGCAACATCCAGGCCACCGGTGGGCTCGTCGAGCACCAACAGATCGGCCTCGCGAGCCATCACCTGGGCGAGATAGACGCGTTGCTGTTGCCCTCCAGAGAGTGATCGCAAAGGCTCGTCGGCGAGGTGCGTGACTTCCATGTGCGCCATCGCGTCGTGCACGAGCTGCCGGTCGCGATCGGCCGTGCGCCCGAACAGACCCAAGGCAGCGAACCGGCCCATGCGCACCACTTCGATCGCACGGATCGGCACCACGAAGCGCGCTGTGTGGGCCTGCCCGAGATACGCAATCCGCTTCGGGCGTGTTCCAGGCTTTCCACCCAGCACCTCCAGCGAACCGGCAAGCGGTGGGATGAGTCCGAGGATGGTCTTCAACAGCGTCGACTTGCCCGAGCCGTTGGTCCCGACCAGTGCCAGCGACTCACCTGGCTGCAGCGTGAGCGAGATTCCCTCCACCACGGGGTCGGTGCCATAGCCAACGGTCAGCGTGGTCGCGCTCAACGGGGCGGCGCTCACGTGGCACCGACCGGACTTGCCGAGACTGGCCCGCGCAACCCACGCGCAACGCTGCGACCGGCGACTTGCGCGACGAGTACGACGAAGAACGCGCAGACGGTGACGAACACGACGGTGGCTCCCGCCGAGGTGTCGTAGTGGTAGCTGAGCAACAGCCCCACGTATACCGACGTGGCGCCGATGCCGATTGCCCACGCGATCATCGCCCAGATCCGCCGCGCCAGTAGCGCCCCCGCGCTGGCAGGCGCAATCAGCATTCCGAAGACGAGCAAGGTTCCGACAGCCTGGAAGCTGACCACCACGGTGGCAGCCACCATCACCAGCATGATGGCGTGATATCGGCGAGACGAGAAGCCGGAGACATCAGCCTGCTCGGGATCGAAGCACAGCAGCAGGAACGGCCGATAGAGCAGCGCGACGCACGCAGAGATGACAACCACCGCTATGGCCAGCACCAGAATGTTGGCCGCTCGAATTCCCAGAATCTCACCGAAGAGAATGCGCACGATGTCGCCGTTGAACGAGTCGGTCCGCGACACCATGATCACGCCAAGAGCCAACATCCCGACGAACAGCAGACCGATTGCAGTGTCGGACGAGAGGCCAGATCGGTTGGTCACGAAGCTGACGCCGACGATCATCACCGCCGAGCCGACGGCCGCACCGAGCATGCCCGGAGCGCCCAGCAGCAGTGCCCCCGCCACACCCGGCAACACGCCGTGCGCCAGTGCATCGCCGATGAACGCGAGACCACGCAGCACCACGAACGTACCGGCCACAGCGCACAGCACTGAGACGAGAATGCCGGCGACGAGCGCGTTGCGCATGAACTCGTTGTTGGAGAAGGGCGCGATCAACCAGTTGTACATATGGGCGTATGCAGCCTAGGCAAGGGCCGTGGCTACCTTGGTGGCGTTCTCCAGGAGGAACGTCGCGTACGTGCCGTCGTCGGGCAGGGTGTGCGACGCGAGGTCGACGACCTTGACGCCGGTCTCCTGACCAATTGCGTCCGCCACCTGGGTCGGCGTGCCGATCTCGGTGAAGATGGCCTTCACGTTCTGCGCCGCGATCTCGGCGGACAGCGTTGAGAGATCCTGGGCCGACACACCCGCCTGCGTGGTGAGACTGGGGACCAGCGCACCGATCAGTTGAAAGCCGTAACGCTTGGCGAAGTAGCCCATCGACTCGTGGCCGGTGACCAACTTGCGATTCGATTCCGGCACTGCAGCGAGAACGTCCTTGACCTCGGCATCGAGCGAGTCGAGTCCCGCAACCACCGCTGTGATGCCATCGGCGACGTCAATGCCCTGCTCGGCCAGGGTGGGACCGAGCGCGACCATCGCATCTTTCAGCGTCAGCGGATCCATCCACAGGTGTGGGTCTTGAGCACCGACTTCCTGGTCTGGGTCGCCGGTCGGCAAACCTTCGCCCTCGCCGACGAGACGAATGGTGACGTGGTCGGAGGCCACGAACGTCGCTACCCCGTCGTCCTGCGCATTGTTCAGGACATCCAGCACGCCGCCCTCGAGGTCGAGGCCGTTGCGCACGATCAGGTCCGCGTTGTTCAGTCGCTCGATGTCCTTCGCCGACGGCTCCCACTCGTGCGGGTCCGAGCCATTCGGAATCAGGACGACCACGTTGGCGGCATCGCCCACCGCCTCACGAACGAGCGAGCCAAGGATCGAATACGTGACGACAACGGTCTTCTTGCCATCGGCATTGTCAGCCGTCGTCCCTCCACAACTGGCCACTACCGGCACCACCGCCAGCGCAACGATGGCAGAGCGCACCACGCGATTCAGAATAGGAAGCATTCCTAGAACTCTAGGTCTCAGCAACCGATCCACAACCTCTCTCACGATCAATTCCTATCGATTCTCGTTTCTCGGTAGGCTCTCCGCCGTGACCGTTGCTCTCGATCTCGCGCATGTCCACGACGCAGCTTCGACGCGGTTGCGCGGCGTTGATCAGCTGTACACCACGGGCCGACGCGAGCTGGTCGAGCTGCTTGCTTCCATGGGCAGGCCAGTCACGATCCCCGACCTTCTGGGCGAGCGGCCCAAGCTGACGCAGAGTTCGGTGTACCGCAATCTCGCGATGCTGGAGTCGGCGGGGGTTGTGCAGAAAGTCGTCAGCACCGACGACCGCGCTCGCTTCGAACTTGCAGAGGACCTCATGGGCCACCACCACCACCTCATCTGTGTGGACTGTGGCCGCGTCGACGACTTCGTGGTGTCACCCGCCGCCGAGCACCGCATCGAGTCGGTCCTCGAGCAGGCAATCACCGACACCGGCTTTCAACCATCTGGCCATCGATTGGACATCGTTGGCGTCTGCGTCGACTGTGCGTAACGGCCACCATTCGTGGCGGCGCCGAGCTCAGTCCCCTACCGCAACTGGCGGCTCCCATAGCGCGCTGGCGCGGTCGGACAATTCGCGGCACGCGGCGGACAACACCCGCTCGAAGATGAGATAGCACGACAAGCCCAACAGCACGATCAGCGCAGCGGGCAGCAGCCATGCCCCGCCAGCAGCGGTGACGACGCTTGCCCCGAATTGTCTGCCCCACAGCCCACCGGCCGCGAAGGGCAGCACCGCCACACCCGCCATCAGCTGCCAGGGCGACCAGCCGAAGAGTTCACCCCAGCCGGCGATTCCTTGACCGATCGCAGCAAAGACCATCACATTGCCGAGCAGCGCCAAAACGATCCAAACAGCAAGTGTCGCTCGCCTCCAGCCGCCTGAGGCCCAGCGGGTGCGCAGCGCCACGGCCGCCCACATCAACCACCGCTTGAAGACGGGCACCCCTGCAACCTTCAACATCTCACGGAAGAACGCGTCGGAGAGCGCGTCGCTTTTCAGTGCACCCGTGTTCGGATCACCGTCGGTGATGAGACGGTCATGGATCATCGCGGCCAGCGTGTGCCGGCCGTATGGCATCTCGAACCACGACATGAACTTCGGTACGGACGCCAGGTCGGTGACTTCACGGTCAACCTCGAACGTCCGAGCCCTGTCAACCATCTGCGCAGCAACATCGGGCGCAACGTTCCTGGCAATGAGCGAGCGGTGCAGCTTGTCGAGGGTGACGCCGTCGGCGAACACGAACTTCGTTCCCACACAGAAATCCTTGAGGCCAACCTGCGACATCACCACCTGCCCATCGGGCGCAGCGACGCGAAATCCCGAGTAGCCGTTGACCACCACCCAATCCGTCCACACAACATCGGTTGCCGTCATGGTTCACAGATGCCGCAGCATGGGTGCGGATACAACGACATTCGACCTTTCCAACGCTGCCTGCGGCACACTGACCGTGGCATGTCGACCTTGACCGACCTACTTCCTCCCGTCGGCAGCGATCCGTCGTTGGTACTCGACGCGTTTGCGGCGTGGGCCACGGCTGGGGGGCGTCCGCTGTACGCGCACCAGGAAGAGGCAGCTCTGGCGCTGGCCGCCGACGAGCACGTGGTGCTGGCCACACCGACCGGTTCCGGCAAGAGCCTGGTCGCGATCGCTGGCATTCTGCTCGCGCTCAACGACGGCCGGCGCGCCGTATGGACAGCACCCATCAAGGCGTTGGTGGCGGAGAAGTTCTTCGACCTCGTGGATCTTTTGGGCGCGCAGCAGGTCGGCCTCGCGACCGGCGATGCATCCATCAACTCCGACGCGCCGGTGCTCGTGTGCACTGCGGAGGTGTTGGCGAACAACGCGCTTGCGCACGGCTCGGCGAGCGACTTCGGTTTTGCCTGCCTCGACGAGTTCCACTACTACGCCGACCCTGACCGCGGGTGGGCATGGCAAATACCGCTGCTCGAACTGACCAACTGCCAGATGCTGTTGGCCTCGGCCACGCTCGGCGACATGACAGCGATCGCGACGGACCTCTTCGAGCGCTCTGGTCGCGCTGTCGCCGAGGTCACCTCGGTGGACAGACCGACACCGCTGTATCACCAGTGGCGAATGATGTCTGTTGCCGACAGCGTGCTCGAGGCCGTACGCGACGGGCTCAGCCCGGTCTACGTGGTGCACGCCAACCAGGCCGCCGCGATCGAACGCGCACAGGGTCTGGTCAGTACCAACGTCACCACTCGCGCTCAGCGGGAAGCGATCGCCGCCGCGATGACTGGCATCAAGATGGGACGGGGCTTCGGCGAGACACTCGACCGGTTGATCCGCAATGGCGTCGGTGTCCACCACGCCGGCATGCTTCCCCGATATCGCCGCCTGGTCGAGCGGCTCGCGGCCGACGGACTCTTGCCGGTCATCTGCGGCACCGACACCCTCGGCGTCGGCGTCAACATCCCCATCCGGACAGTCCTGATGACGGCGCTCACCAAGTTCGACGGCAATCGCGTTCGCCAGTTCAGCGTGCGCGAGTTTCACCAGTTGGCCGGACGGGCGGGACGACCGGGTTTCGACCCGGACGGTCACGTGTGGGTGCAGGCGCCCGACCATGTGATCGAGAACAGTCGTGCGCTGGCCAAGGCTGGCGACGATCCGAAGGCACGACGCAAGGCTGGCAAGGCAAAGGTGCCCGAAGGCTTCGTCAACTACGACGAGGCAGCAATGCATCGCATCATTGCTGCTCGGCCAGAGCCGCTCACCTCACGCTTTCGCGTCACAGCCGACCTGGTCGCCGGCGTACTGGGCAGACCCGACGGTCCAGCTGCGCTGAAGCGTTTGCTGGCCACCAACCACGACGCGCCGGCGAAGCGGCGCCAACACAAGAAGCGCGCCATCGCCGTCTATCGCAGCCTGGAGGGCGCCGGAGTCGCAGAACGGATGCGTGATGCCGACGGCCGCTGCCTTGGCGTGCGTGTCGGTTCACTCGTGGAGGGCCGCGACGAACGCGCTGCGCTGCGGTTCTCGGCGCCGCTCACCCCATTCGCGATCGAGGTGATCGCTACCTTTGATCGTGACGACCCTGCGTACCTGCTCGACGTCGTCAGTGTGGTCGAGGCGGTGCTCGACGACCCGCGCCAGATTCTGTACGCGCAGCAGAACGCGGCGAAAGGCGTCGCCGTCAATCGCATGAAGTCAGAGGGCATGGAGTACGAGCAGCGGATGGAGGTGCTGGACACCATCACATGGCCCAAGCCGCTGGCCGAACTGTTGGACGACTGCTTCCACGAGTACCACCAGCACCACCCGTGGATCCACGAGTTCCCCTCACCGAAGTCGATCACGCGCGAAATGCTGGAGGGCGGCGACACCTTCGCCACGTTCGTACGCCGCTATCGGCTTGAGCGCAGCGAGGGTCTGGTGTTGCGCTACCTCACCGACACGTGGCGCACACTCGACCGGTCACTTCCCGACGACGTGTACACCGACGGCCTGGAAGACATCGTCGAGTGGTTGGGCCAGTTGATCCGCGCCACCGACGCAACGCTGCTGGACGAGTGGGCGGTGCTGGCCGGCAAGCCGGTGCACGAACACCTGGCACCGGTTGCCCCGAGTGTGGGGCCGGTCGGCCCTCCCCCGGCCTGGCGTACTGCGGTGCGCACCGCGGCGTTCGGTTGGGTCGAACTCTTGGCCCGCCGCTCCTATCCCCCTTTGGCCGAGCGAACCGGCTGGAGCTACGAGCGACTCGCAACAGCGATGACCCCGTACTGGCAGACGTACGATTCGCTCGGTATCGACGGCGACTCTCGCTCGGCGGCGCACTTCTCGCTCGAGGAGGAGCCAGATCGATGGGTCATCACGCAGCAGCTCGCCGACCCCGACGGTGACGGCGACTGGCGATTCATCGCCACGATGGACATCGCTGCTGCTCTCGATGAGGGCGCACCGGTACTGGTGCTCCAACAACTTGGCCCCTACGACGCCGCAGGTGATGACGGCGACGATTCCGAGTCCGAGTCCACCGAGTAGGGCGTCACGGGCACGATCAACGGCACTACCAGCGCCACCACAACGTTGAAGCCGGCAGCAATGAACAGCGCGTTGCGCACGCCGACTCCCGTCGCGATACCGCCCCACGCCACTGCACCGACGGAAGTACCGAGCCAGACCATCAGCATCGCCAACGCACTCCCGCGACCGCGCACCCAACCTTCGAGCTTGAGCGTGTAGTTGGAGAACAAGACGTTGAGCATTCCCATCGTGCCTGCCCCTGCGAACAGCAACGCCACCATTCCGACCCACAGCTGTCCGGCGGCCGCGAACAACGCCGTGCCGCCCGACCACACCAACGCAGCGATCAACACTGCCCGCTCCGGATACCGAGCAGCACGCAGCCGCGGCAGCAACCACACCGCACCAACCGAACCGAGTCCCAACGCAGCGGACAGCAGACCAAACCCACTTGCGGAGACGTGCAGGCGCTGGCGGGCAACCAATGGCATGACTGCAATGAGACCGGCGCCCGCCGTGGTCATCGTTGCAAGTCGAATGATCGGGTTTCGGAGCGCGGCCCGACTTCGTACGTGGCGTACACCCTCGCTGATTGCGGCGTTGATCGCCTCGGGGCGCGTCGGGCGGGCGATGCCGCCCCGGTAGCCGTTGACCACAGCGATCACGCCGACGAACGACACAGCGTTCAGGGCGAAGACGCCGCCCGGCCCCGCGATCGCGATCACGCCACCCGCAATCGCTGGACCGAGCGTCTGTGCCGCGTTGCGCGAAATTCCATCGAGGCCGATCGCTTGCGGCAGCGTCTGCGAATCCACCAACTCCGGCGTGAGCGCCATGAACGCCGGCGCAGCAAACGTCAGCGCCATCGACTCGAGGAACGTGCCGGTCAGCAGAACCGTCGGCGACATTGCGCCGACCCCCTGTGCAACCGCCAGCGCTGCTGCGACCGTCAGCGCGGCCAGCTGTGTGGCGATGATGAACTTGCGGCGATCGAGCAGGTCCGCGAACGCACCTGCGTACAGCGCGAGCAGAAAGCCGGGAACGGCCCACGAGGCCTGGACCATACTGACCAACGTCGGCGAGTTGGAGAGTGTCGCCATGGTCCAGTTGGCGGCGACCAGATGCATGAACGTTCCGACGTTGCTGACCAACCCCGCAATCCACAGCCACCGGTACACCCGCACACGAAGCGGCGACCACGGGCCGGGAGCAAGCTCAGTGTGCACCCGTCCGAGGGTACCGCCGCCTCGCAACGCCGACCATCCCCCAACCTGTCGCGTTTGCCAGCGACTCACATGGTGGTCACGGCCGCGACAGGTTCGATGGTGTGACGGGGATCAATTGACAGCTGGACTGGCAATAGGTACGTTCACTTCGTGACTGCTCCGACCCGACTTCAGCTGATCGACAATCTGCGCAGCGTGTTCCAGTCATTCGGCGCTGTCGTCGATGGACTGTCCGACGAGGAGTGGGGTACCCAATCGCTGTGCCCGGCATGGCTGACGCGCGATGTTGTCGAGCACGTCACCGCAATCGAACTGGCGCTACTGGGTTGGCGGCCCGGTGACGACAACCCGTTCACGCGGATGGCCACAATTCAGCCCGAGCTGCAGACCCTCTCGCCGGCCGACCTCACATGGCGATACCACGAGGTCACCACGGCCCGAATCGCCGAGCTGACGGCAATGGCCGACGAGGAGTTCGCCCAGCCGTCACTCACTCCGGTCGGCCCTGGCACGTACGGGCGTTTCATGGCCATCCGCTGCTTCGACGTCTGGGTGCACGAGCGCGACATTCGCGTTCCGTTGGGTCTCGGCGGCGATGACGATGGACCGGCTGCCGAGCTCACGCTCGACGAAGTGCATGCCTCACTCGGCTACATCGTGGGGAAGAAGATCGGGCTGGCCGATGGACTGGGAATCGCCATCGAACTCACCGGTCCAGTCAGCCGTCGTCTACTGGCAAAGGTGGACGGACGCGCAGCAACGGTCGACGAACTCGCCTCCCCCGATGTCACGCTCGCTATGGATTCATTGACGTTCATGCTGCTGGCCTGCGGTCGCATCGACCCCGATGGCCCCTTGTCCGATGGCCGAGTGTCCATCACTGGTGACCACGAGCTGGGCCGCCACGCTGCGCACAACCTGTCGTTCACCATGTAACCGAACGACCCGTGTAGACGCCCGTCACGCCCAGCTGATGGGCAGCGAGGAATAGCCCTGGATGATCGAGCCGGGCGGGTTGAGTACCGCCTCGCCGTCGAGGCGGAGAGTCGCGAACCGCGACGACAACTCAGCCAGTGACTCGGTGAGCTCCAGGCGAGCCAAGTTGGCGCCGAGGCAATAGTGAATGCCACCACCGAACGTCAGCAGGTGCCAGCCGGAGGGCGTCTCGCGGGCGATGTCGAACTTGTCGGCATCGGGCAGCACGGTGTCGTCGTGATTTGCGGACATCGACATCAGAACCACCACCGTTCCTGCGGGCACAAGGTGTCCACCGATCTCGATGTCCTCCACTGCGAACCGCGGCAACGCTTCCGTGGCCGGCTCCCAGCGAATTGCTTCCTCTACAGCGGCGGCCATCAGCTCGGGGCGCTCACGGAGCAACGCCCACTGGTCGGGGTGCTCTGCGAACGTGTGGATCATGTTGCTGAGCTGATTTCGGGTAGTGTCCGTGCCCGCGACCAACATCATCGCTACCACCGAGAGCAACTCGGATGGCGACAGCCGGTCGCCGCCCTCCTCCGCCAGGATGAGGTTCGACAGCAAGTCGTCTCGCGGCGCGACACGGCGCTGGGCAATGAGCCCGGTGAGATACTCGTCCATCTCCCCTTGGGCCTGTTCGATCTCGTCGATGAACTGACCTGCATCCAGCCGCAATGACAGCAAGATGGACGACGCCCACCGGCTCATATCGGCGAGACGGTCAGCCTCGATTCCCACCAGCGCACAGATCACCGGGATCGGGAACGGATCGCACAACGCCGGCACTGCGTCGCACTCACCCTCGGAATGCACTGCACTCACCAGGGTTGCGATCGTCTCTCGCGTGAAAGGACGCAACGCTTCCACTGCTCGGGGCGTGAACGCCTTGGATACCAAGCGGCGAAGACGGTGATGATCCTCACCCTCCATGAACAGCAGGATCTGGGCCTGTCGATCCCACAGTTTGCTGCCCTCAGGGATGCCCGACAGCCGAGCGAGATCCATGCCCGGCCCACGGAGGCGCTTGTCGCGCAGCAGGTCTGAGACGTCGCTGTGATGAATCGCTATCGGACCGAATACCCCCTTTGCCAGGGTTGCCGTGCGACGCGCTTCGGCAAACACGGCTCGTGCACCGGCGGCGTCTGTCGCGTTCCCGGGGAACATCTCTGGCAGCTCGGCCTCGGCGTAGGTGTTCATCGAATAATGATCGCGCGCCGGTACCGTGCGTTCCATCATGCAGTGGCGCCGATCCTCCACCGACTCGACACCCGACGAGTCCACCATCGAGGCGATCATCACCGCGAACGTAGGCATCGCCACTCGTTTCGGAGCAGAGCTACGCCAACGACTGTTCGCACATGTCGAGGAACTGTTGCGCACGAAGCGTTGGGAAGCTGTCGCGGGCAGCGAACTGACCGACGAGATTCTGGTGACGCTGGCGGCGAACGCCGCCATTCCTCTCCTGTCGTTCGACCTGTGGCCGTATCGGCAGGTGAAGTCCATCATCGTTCGCCCTACGGCCTCCATGTCTGGGGGCTTGCGCGCCGGCCCCGTGGCGGGCACCTATACGGACCAGCCAATTGGCATCATCGGCGAAGCGAGTCCGCACAGCGGGCCGGTCTCGCTCTCCTGGGACGCGGCGTTGGCCGACAGCAGACGCCCCGCGTACGGCAGCAACGTGGTGATCCATGAGTTCGCCCACAAGATCGACATGAACGACGGCTACGCCGATGGCGTTCCACCACTGCGGGGCGCCGCGCTCGCCCATTGGCAACACGTGCTCGACGACGAGTTCCACCGCAGCGAAGGCCGCGACTCCGACGCTGTGCTGCGGCCCTATGCGTGGGCCAGCCCGGCCGAGTTCTTCGCCGTTGCCACGGAGGGGTTTTTCTGCGTGCCAACACAGCTCGCTGCCGCCAAGCCCACCCTGTACGCGGCGCTCAGCGATCTGTATCAGCAGTCCCCAGCAGTCGACTGGTTACCGATCGACAGCGCCGGGTGAACATCGCTCATCCACGGGCGCCGCGCACTCGACACTCTGCGGCCGCCGTCGCAGCGCTCTTCCTGGTCAACGGCGCCACCTTCTCCAACTGGCTGCCTCGGCTACCCGAAATTCGCGATCATCTCGGTGTCGGCAACGCCGGGCTCGGGGCGACGCTGCTCGGCGGCGGACTGGGCGGAATCATCGGGTCACTGCTCGTGGCGCGCGTCATGGACCGCCTGGGGAGCAAACGGCTGTTGACGTATGCGGCGAGCATGCTGTCCATCCTGATGCCGCTGATCGCGTTCGTGCCGGTTGCGCCCCTGCTGTTGTTGCTCCTGACCGCTCTGGGCACATTGGACGTGTGGAACGACGTGGCCGTGAACGCGCAAGGCGTCACCGTTCAGCAACAGCTCGGCCGGCCGATCATGAATCGGCTGCATGCCATGTGGAGCCTGGGCTTCACCGGTGGAGCACTCGTCGGATCACTCGCCTCGGCCGCCCGGATCGATATTCGAGTGCACCTGGCCGTCGTCGGACTGGTGCTGCTCTCCACAGTGCTCGTCGTGCGCCGCTGGCTCGTCCCGGTCGACCCTCCAGCGCCCGAACCAACGCCCGCGCCCATCACCACCCACGCAACGCCAAGAGCCCGACGATCACGGGTCAGCGCGACCACCGCGATGGCGTTCGCGGCGATGGCGGCCGTTGCCCTCGAGGTGCTGCCCAACGACTGGGCCGCGGTTCTGATGCGCGATGTGTTCGATGCCGGTCGGTTCAGTGGTGTGGGCACCGTCGCATGCGCGGGGGCGATGCTCGTCGGTCGCTTGGCAGGCGATCACGTCCTCGAGCGGGTGGGCGAACGGCAGCTACTCTTCGGTGCGCTGTGGGTCGTCGCTGCGGGCACCCTCATCACCGTCACCGCTCCGATCGGAGCCATTGCCATCGTCGGCCTCGTGGTCTGGGGGCTGGGCCTGTCAGTTGTCTTCCCGCAGCTCTACGCAACGGCAGCGCGGCTGCCTGGAACATCCGCCGGCGCCGGGCTCGGTTCCATGCTGCTCGGCCAACGCTCGGGCGCCATGCTCACCGCCGTCTGCACGGGTGCGCTGGCGCAATGGCAGGACCTGCGATTCGCGTTCGCCTTTGTCGCGACCGCCGCCTTCGCGGTACTGGCCGTCACGTTGCGCAAGGCCGCAACTGCTGCGCGCTAGTGCTCTGACCACGAACGTTCGCGCGCTATGGCGCGCCATTTCTGGACCGTCGGACACCAAGTCCGCCAACCGAGACGAAATGCACCCATTTGTGTGCGCAAGGACTTTCTGGGCAGCGATGGTCCCATGGCTCGTTCTGGGTGTGGTCAGTTCCGCAGTCCGGGACGCAGCACGCCCAGAAAGGCCGGCAGCAGCAGTCGGCAGGACGCGACTTACCAACCCATGTGGTCAGAGCACTAGATGCCCTCAGCTGCGTTGAGGCCCGCCTCGTCGACTTCCTGACCTGCTGCCAGTCGGGCAAACACTGCGGGCGGCTCGCGCCATGGGTCGGGCAACGTGCCTGCCTCGGCGTCCCGGATGGCGCGCCACACCCGCTCGCTGGTGCACGGCAGATCGATGTGACGGACACCCAGATGGCTCAGGGCATTCGTGCACCTTCGCCATGCCATGGTGTGGACGAATGTCCAATTCGGCTGCGGTCAGCACCGCAACGACACCGGGCATGGTGACTGCATCACTGGTGTCCACACTCAGCAAGCGGGCGTGAGCCATCTCGGAACGCACGAACACCAGGTGCAGCGGACGGTCGAGCTCGAGGTCGTCGACAAACCGAGCAGCGCCCAGCAGTAGCTCTGGATCCTCAGTGCGCAGAACCCGAGTACCAAGAATCGAACCAGCCATTGGGTGAACCTATTGGACCCCAACACCCGACCGCTGCAGTCGATGGCTACTGTCTGCCGACGTGGACAGTCACCGCGAATCCGCGAACCAACCCGACTACGTCGCTCATCGAACCGTCGCCCCGATCAACATCAACGGTGACGTCACCAAGACCCAGTGGACGGAAGCGGTCTGGAGCCGCAGATTCGTCGACATGGCATCCGGTCGACGGGGCATGTACGACACCCGCGCCGCCATCGTGTGGGACAACACCAACCTCTACATCGCGTTCGTCGCCGAGGAGCCATTCGTGTGCGCCGAGCTGACCGAACGCGACAGCATCGTCTTCCAGGAGAACGACCTCGAGGTCTTCATCGACGGCCGGGACTGCTACTACGAATTGGAAGTCAACGCCGCCAACACCGTATACGAGGTGTTCTTCATCTGGCGCGACGCGTACACACGCGGCGGCCGTTTCGATCAGCCTCAGTTCGATGTGCACAGCCCGGCTGCCTACACCTTCGGCGGCGACTACGACCGCACCGCCACCAGCTTCTGGACGGGCACCCATCCACGTGGCGTCCGGTGGGCGTTCACCGACTTCGACATGCCCGGCATGCGGACGGCGGTACAGGTCGACGGCACCCTCAACGACGACTCGGACGTCGATGGTGGCTGGTCACTGGAGATTGCCATCCCGTGGAGCGGGCTCGACTTACTGGCTGACGGCCGGTCATTGCCGCCCCAGCCCGGCGACGAGTGGAGGATGTTCCTCGGCAGGTTCCAGCGCCTCGAGTTGGGCGGCAAGGAGGTGCTGCCCCATCCGGCGACCGCGCTCACCAGTCACGGTGTCTACGACACGCATCAGCCAGACAGGTGGAGCCGCATCCGATTCGAGCACTGAACGTCCGAGGGTTCACCGCTGCTACGCGTGTAAAGAAGCGCTTGCCACAACGGTGCCGCCGCTGTCGACGATCTGCATGGCCACAGCGGCCAGCGACGAGTCATCGAGTCCAGCTGCCCACACGCCACCGCGAACATCTGCGTACGACCATGAACCCACGATCACACTGCGCCCGTCGGCCAGTTGCAGGTGACAGGTCACCGGCCCTGACCCCGGCCTGGGATCGTCAATTGCGACCAGCACATACGGTTGGTCGCCGCGAACCAGCTGAACACCACCGACTCGAAACCCGCTGGCGCCAACGATGACGCCGGAGCGGGCAACTGAGATTCCCTCACCTCCGATGCGACGGTCGACTGCTACGGCACCGACCGCAGCAACCACGATCAGCAGCGCGGCGGCCATACCCAGCAGCACGGTCGACCGTGGCGACCTCCGCGCCTGCGGAATGCTCAAACTATCCAGCACACGAGATTCGAAGCCGGGTGGTGGTTCGTGGATTGGAGCCAATGCCAGCAGCGTGTCGGTCAAACCGAGCAGCTCATCGAAGCGGCGACGGCACGAGCTACATACGGCAACGTGAGCGTGCAGGCGCGACCGGTCAGGTTCGGAGACTTGACCGAGTGCGAGCGCCTCCAACTGATCGTCGAGTTCCTTGCATTCCGAACTGCTCACTGCCCCACCTCGCTCGTTGTCACTTCGCGCAAGCGCCGCAATCCCGTGCGCAGCCTGGTCTTGGCCGTTGAAGTCGGGATGCCCTCCAGGAGGCCGATCTCGGCCGTGGTTCGCCCACCGATGGTCGCGAGCACCACGGTGCGACGCTGTTGTTCCGGGAGCGCAGCGAGTGCGCTACGGAGGCGCCGAACGTCGTCGGCCTCAGCGGCGCTGCGCGCTGGATCGCTGGAATCGGGCGGCAGCAGATCCGCTGCCATCCAGGGGTCCATCGGCTCCGGTCGCCGAACCCGAAGCGCATCGATTGCCAGATTTCGCGTAATCGTCAAGAGCCAGGTGGAGACGGCACCGCGCCGCCCGTCGTACGAGGATGCGTGACGCCATGCGCGCTCGAAGGCCTGCTGCGCCACGTCCTCTGCGAGCGACCGGTCGTTCACCATCGTGACTGCGAGGCCGTAGACGCGACTCTGGAAACGCCGAATGAAGACGGCCATCGCATCGCGCTCCGCCAGCGCGACGGCGGCGAGCAGCGCTTCGTCGGGGAGCCGATCGTGCCGGTTGGTCACTCGCACCATGTGAATAGTACGGATCGCGGCGGCAGAAGGATTGCCGCAATCCAATACGGAGTGCCACACGTACAACTGGGCAACATTTATCAACGTGGAGGTTCCGTCATGTCAACCGTACGCACTCGTTCTTTCTTGCTCCTGATGCCACTGGCGGCATTGGCGCTGGCTGCCTGCGGTGACGATTCCGCAGGCTCTGGCTACGGCGGCTCACCGGCAGCCAACACGGCGGCGGCCAACACGGCGGCGGCCAACACGGCGGCGGCCAACACGGCGGCGGCCAACACGGCGGCGGCCAACACGGCGGCAGCTGACACCGCACCCGCTGACA
>Ga0105047_10007851_pt1 | contig 17920 bp, 11 predicted proteins | sample MAT04_FD_78384 | JGI IMG/M metagenome (GOLD analysis project Ga0105047, IMG submission 78384) | Freshwater microbial communities from Lake Fryxell liftoff mats and glacier meltwater in Antarctica - MAT-04 (megahit assembly) | ecosystem: Environmental > Aquatic > Freshwater > Ice > Liftoff...
GATTTCCTTGACCAGACTTCGGCGTTCAGAAAGTCGCAGATCATTCAGCAGAAAACGCATCAGTTCACAGTGTCCCAGATAACGAATTGTGCGGTAGTTGAGTTCCCGCACCCTGCCCTGCATCGTTTCACACAGCGATCCCAGACCACCGGACGTGTTGAATGCTTCGTAGCGAACTCCGTCGAGCAGAAATTCCTGGTAACCTTCCAGCGGAAGGACTTCCAGCAGACGCCCTTCATGAATCGCTTCGCACGGATTGCAATATTCGTTGATCAAACCATCGGTCGACCATGTCAGATTGTACTTCAGTGCATTGCTTGGGAATTGCGGCATCGCACCAACACGCATATGGACGCTGTCCAGACTCTGAAACTGCTGCATCAGATGATTGGCTGCGATGGAAATGAATCCCGGTGCCAGGCCGCATTGGGGCATCAGAATACAGCCTTCCGGACAACGTTCTGCATGTTGTCTCACAGCGCGCGTTGTGGCGACGTCTTCTGTCAGATCAAAGTAGCTGGTGGATGTTTCCACTGCGGCTGCGGCCACTGCCGGATTTGCGGAAAACACCAATGCGGAAATTACGGAATCACGATCCTGCATCAACGACCGTAGCTGCCCCGGATCGCCGGCATCAGCGAGAGTTGTATCGACCGGCACCATGCTTTGCAGTTTTGTCAGCGCCGCATTGTCCGCATCCGCGACCAGGACATCGAAGTCACCTGCGGAATGCAGAAACATGGCGATCGCGCGTCCGATTTTTCCGGCCCCCAAAACCAGCACGCGATGCATAGTGATCTCCACTCAGAGCGTTCAACAGTCGAAATACATTGCAAATTCGTAAGGATGCGGGCGGCGATTGATTTCATTGACTTCATCATTCCGTTTGTGCTGGATCCAGCGTTCAATCACATCGGGCGTGAACACGTCGCCTCGCAACAGAAAATCGTGATCGCTTTCCAGAGCATTCAACGCTGCGTCCAGTGACGGAGGTGTGCAGATCAGCCCTGCACGTTCCTCAGGTGCCAGATCGTAAAGATCTTTATCCTGCGGACGTCCGGGATTCATGCGATTCTGAATTCCGTCAAGCATCGCCATCAGGATCGCGGACATTGCGAGGTACGGATTACACGCGGAGTCCGGGCAACGGAATTCAAACCGCCGTCTTGATTCTTCACCGGAATTGGCCGGAATACGAATGGCGGCAGATCGATTTCGGTAACTGTAAGACAGATTCACCGGCGCTTCGAAGCCTGGTGTCAGCCGTTTGTAACTGTTGGTGGTCGGACAGCAAAACGCCAAAAGCGCTGAGGCATGTTGCAGAATTCCTCCGATTGCAAACATGGCAAGTTCGCTGAGTCCGCCGTAGCCGGACCCCGCGAACAAGGGATGATTATCCTTGCACAGGGACAGCGTCATGTGCAGCCCCGAACCGTTGTCGTTCCAGATCGGTTTTGGCATGAACGTGGCGGTCTTACCGTACTGCGCGGCGACATTGCGCACAATGTACTTCAATCGCAGCAGCTTGTCAGACATGCAGACCAGTGTGTCATTACGCAGGTCAACTTCGCATTGGCCGCCGGATGCCACTTCGTGATGCTGGCCTTCGGTTTTGATGCCGCTGTCTTCCAGCATCATCATGATCTCGGTTCGCAGATTCTGCAGCGTATCGACCGGTGGCATCGGTAAGTAGCCCTCGCGATGCCGAATCTGATTTCCGCCCTGCGAACGGCCTGGCGTGCCCCGATTCCATTGACCTTCGACGCTGTCGATGTAGTAATAGCCTTCGTGTTCACGCTGATCGAAGCGTACACTGTCGAAGACAAAGAATTCTGCTTCAGCCCCGAACAACGCGCGGTCGGCGATGCCCGTGGACAGCATATAGTTTTCGGCCTTACGGGCGATGTTGCGAGGATCGCGCGGATAAGTCTGATGCGTAACCGGATCTTTGACATTGCACAACATCGCCAATGTCGATTTCATAAACGGATCGACGAAACACGTTTGCGATTCAGGAACGATGAGCATGTCGCTTTCGTGGATCGACTGCCAGCCGCGCATTGATGAGCCGTCGAACGAGAAACCGTGTTCAAAACTTTCCTCGGTGAGCAGATCAGCCGGTATCGTAAAATGCCGCTGTGAACCACAGAAATCAGTAAACCGCAGATCAATCGCCCGAATTTCACGTTGACGGCAAAGAGCGATGGCTTCACGAGGAGAGAGTTGAGTTTCAGACATCGGGTGACAGCTTACAGAAATACCGGGAGTGGATCCAGAGGGGCAGAGTAGCCAGAACCTGGGTGAACCTGCAAATCACACGCCAGTTCATGTGCGAAATAGAGGATTCGAGGACAAAACTGGTAATACAGAGACACCATCATTGAGAACAAATCGTGAATCTGTACTTGAATGGCGCCCTGCCGCTCGCCAGTGGATAATCAACAGTGGCAATCCGGAACTCCGCCAACACGGGTGTTGAATCACGATGCAACCCTGCACGGATTTTCATCATCAATGGTTGAACAGGAATTCACGGCTGCTGAGAATACTCCAGACCAGATCTTCCAGCACGATACGCCGTTCTTCCACTGAGGTTGAAGACAGCAGTGGCAGCAATTCGTCCTTCTCGGTCAGACTTGGCAAGCGTGCGACACAGGTGAGAAAGATTTCATCCAGCAATTCCGGATCTGACGTTGCTTCCGCCAGCCATCTTGTGAGTCGATTGTCTGCGGCAGACAGTTTCTGATTGATCGTATCTCCGTTTGAGATGTGAAGCACCTGTACCAGACTGGGTTCATCAGATCGTTCGCATTCACAGGTAATTCGTCGTTGATTACGTCCGAAGGTCTGCAGAAAGTACGACTGCACAGCGGAATCGTGAAGCTGGATGGCGCGCGTGCCTTTCGGATAATCTTTAGTATCTTTGACGTCAGAACCAAGGAACACAATCTTGTTGAATTCCGTCGGTACGTCGGTCACCTGTGACACCGCGTCCAGCAGAACTTCCGCCATCAATCGACGCGGAAACCAGCGAGAATACTGTCGCTGGTCACCGGCGTTCTCCGACAGCGTCTCACTGCTGCGCTGGTAAGTTTCAGACTGCAGAATCGCACGCATGAGTGCCTTCAGGTCAAACTTCTGCTGCACCAGATACTCTGATGCGGCAGCCAGCATTTCTTCATTACTGGCCGGGTTCGAAGTCCGCATGTCATCGACCTGTTCCACTAACCCGACACCGAAGAAATTCTTCCAGATCCGATTTGTGATCGAACGCGAGAACAACGCATTCTCCGGAGATGTCAGCCATGCGGCCGCGTGTTCGCGACGGTCGCCAGGCGCATCGAATGGAATCGACTCGGCGTCCAGTGGTGTTGGCATTTGAGGCTTGCCGGTTTTCGGCTGCACCAGTTCTCCGGAACTCACAGTGACCAGAGTACGCTTACCGTCACCGCTTCGCGCATCACCACCCCAGCCCTTTGCGCGGACTCGGGAGAAAAGATTCGCGAACGCATAGTATTGATCGTTCGTCCATTTTTCGAGAGGATGGTTGTGGCATTTGGCACAGCCGATGGACAGACCCAGAAATGCCTGGCTGACAGTTTCGGCCATGTCTTCCGGCGACTGATGGATCGCGTAAAAGTTCGTCGCTCCATGTTCGATGTTGGAGCCTCGGGACGCCACAATCTCGCGAACAAACAGATCCCACGGCGTGTTTTTTTCGACGCGCTCATGAATCCACTTATAGAAGGCGTTGACAGCTTCCGGGTTGACAGCCGTGCCATTCAACAGCAGCAGATCGGACCAGTGGTAAGTCCAGAAGTCAATGAATTCCGGTCGCTGCAGCAATGCCTCAATCATTCGGTCGCGTTTCTCTGCAGATTCATCGGCCAGAAACTCACGAACTTCAACGCTGGTCGGCAACGTGCCGATCGTGTCGAGATAAACGCGACGGATGAACACTTCGTCCGAGCAACGCGGTGATGGCTTCAGGTTCAGTCGCTGCAGCTGCTGCAGTATGGTGTCGTCGATAAAGTTGCGGCGAGTGGCAGAAGTAAAAACATCAGCATCCAGTGTGTGATGGTATGGCACGACGATCCTTGCAATCACGATCTGACTGGAAAACCACGCGGTCACCGCGCCTTCCCCCGGACCAACGACGGTCGTCAGACCATCTGCGCCAACAGTTGCGACGGCTTCGTTTGAGGAAGAAAACTTTGCGAGTTGGGTCACGTCTTCCGTGCGTCCGTTTGCATAGTGAGCCCGCACGATCAGTGGTTGAGCACTCGCTGCTTTCAGAGTGACGCGCTGAGGAAGAATTTCCAGATGGTCGAGTTTTGCATCGCTCTCCGCAGGTTTTGTAACGCCCTGAGCAATCCATTCGGAAAGGATCTTGTAATGCCAGGAATCCGTCTTCAACCGCAGTCCGCCTTTGTGTGGCACGGCCATTGACGGCTTTGTCAGCATCAGACTGGCAGCCGGGTTTGCCGGTTCTACACGGCGACCGCTTTGTAGTTCGACAAGATTGAAGTAGTCTCGATCAGGATCATATCCGCTCAGAGACAGCTTGAAGCCGCCCTTGCCCGCCAATGCACCATGACACGCACCCGAACTGCATCCTTGTTTTGCCAGCACCGGTTCGACATGGTTACGAAATGACCACTGAAACGGTTGCTCCGCACCAGAGACTGTGACTTGCACCGATGCGGCATCGTTGGTCGAACCAACCACACGCACGACTGCTTGTCCGTTGGAAACGGAATGAATCGTCATGCCATCGACTCGGACAATCGCAGGATTGTCGGTCACCAGTTGTACATCGGCTGGGCCAATGGCATCGTCGCCAGAGTAGAGTTCAGCCAGAATTTGATGGCGTGTTTCCTGTCCATCCAATACCAGCGATGGCGGCAGCAGTCGAATCGTGTCGTCTGCCATTGCGGTGGTTGCAGTTGATACGAGGAACACTGAGAGAATCACACATGTGGTTCGGAACGTCATTGAGGGTTCTCGCTCACGGTCGGCCAGTTCTTGATAGCGTATGTAGACCTCACGAGGTCGTATGTGACATTAACCCGAAGCGTCAGCGAGGGCTGCAAATCCCAATCTCTCGCTGACGCTTCGGGCTACAATCCGGAGCGCAAATCCCAATCCCTCGCTGACGCTTCGGGTTACATTCCGGCGAGCAAAAGTGTCATTTTCAACCGCGCGGATTATAACATCGATATCATGGCCAACTCGCTCCGCCCATTCAAGGGACATCACAACAGTGTTTGAGATCGAATTTCTCATCACAACCCGCCTCGACCCACCCACTTGCCCCATTTTGGCAAAATTCGCAACGAAGTGTTCAGACAGTTTCCACAGAGTTTTCTCGGAAAAACATGAGAAACGAGTGAGTCACTGGAAAAACGGAATATGATTCGACTCTACCGGTCGATTGACAAACCGACTATGTTAACCATAAAAACGGATATTGTGCGAGCATTCTTCGAAGGGTGTGTTGATTTCTACTGTCACTCGCCGAAGAATGTATCGCTCTGTGGTGGCAGACGTTGCATCCAAAATTTACTGGAGGTTTTAATGCTGACTGTGAAGAATTCTGTGCGTTTTGTCGTAGCTGGTGTGCTGGCTGCGTCATTGTTGGTTGTCACTGGCGGCGAAGCAATAGCTCGACCGAAATACAAAGACGTTCTCAACTCAACATATCCTGACCTTGCCAAGAAGCACGGCACTGACGGCAAGCTGACCTGTGCAGTCTGCCATCCAGACAAGGATAAGAAGAAGCGAAACAACTACGGCGTTGCACTTTCTGGCAAGCTGGCGAAGAAGAACGAGTCTGATGAAGCCAAGATCAAAGAAGCGCTGACTAAAACAGAAGGCGAAAAGAGCAAGACCGAAGGCAAGACCTTTGGCGACCTGATCAAAGCCGGTGAACTTCCAGGCACCAATGAAGTCGTTGAGTAGTCCTGAAAACACTGAGTTTTCGCGAAATCTCTGGGCGAGGTTCCTTTCCGGAACCTCGCTTTTTTGTTGCAGCAACTGCGTCTTGCGGGATTCCCACGATCAAAACTCAATTGAACTGAGACGGATATCCGATTATCCTTCGCCCCTTCCAATGGGAACGCCCTAACCTTCTGATCAGAAACTGTTTTGTACCATGAGTACCCTCAAGAAAAACAAACGCATCAAGCGTGCGGCTCAGTTTGAGCTGTACGGTGACCTGAAACCGGGCCGGGGCAACGCGAAAGTTGAACGCGGCAAGGCAAAGTATCTGGGCGGTAACGGACGTAAGACGACCGGCATCACCAAACGCGTCTACCGTCAGAATCTGAAAAAAATCCAGGTCATCGAAAATGGCACTGTGGTGACCCGCAGAATTCCTGTAAGACTCATTCGATCCGGTGCCATCACGAAGCCGGTTGCGACGGATCCGTTTGCGCTGCCAGTTCACAACTGACGGCGATCTATGTAGGATGGACATTCATGTCCGTCGGGTGTCCAAAAGAATCTCGTCACAGCCGAAGACTTTTGTACTGCGTGAGAACGTCCGGGGTGGGATGCTTTCTGGCAGGAACTCGGACAAGAATGTCCAAGCTACATGAAAAAAGCTGAACGTTATACCTCGACAGCTCGCGCGGTTTTTGCCTCGCGGGCTGTTTCGTTTTAGCCGAAGGATTTACCGTGTCCCATTTTCCTGGACCTGCTCGAACCCTGCACTTTATTCTGTCGACCGCCGTTGTTGCAACGCTGTCGATCACCGCGCCGGCCGCGATGGCTCAAACGGCCGTCGCCGACATTACGGAGACGGCACCTGCTGAAGCAATCGCTCTCGAAGGCAGGCTGATCAATCGCACTCGGCAGTTGACGTTCGAGGGACGCCGTGCGGGAGAGAGCTACTTCAGCGCCGACGGTCGCCGGATGATTTTTCAGAGTGAACGTGAACCTGAGAACCCGTTCTTCCAGATCTATCTGATGGATCTGGACACCGGCGACACTCAGCGTGTTTCGCCCGGCCTCGGAAAAACGACCTGCGCGTGGATTCATCCGAACGGCGAAAAAGTTCTCTTCGCATCGACGCAGGATGACCCGGCCGCAAAACAGGAGCAGAAGGCTGAGATTGAACTGCGGGCGTCCGGAACAGAACGGAGATACTCCTGGGACTATGATGAATTCTATGAAATCTACGAATACGAACTGGCGACCAAACAGTATCGCAAACTCACCGACGCTCGCGGATACGATGCGGAAGGATCATGGTCGCCGGACGGATCGTTGATTGCGTTTGCTTCAAATCGATCTGCTTATGAGCAGGAAATGACGGCTGAACAACGGACTGCTTTCGAAACTGATCCGGCGTGGGCAAATGAAATCTACGTGATGAAGGCTGACGGGTCAGACGTCAGACGTCTGACGACAACTCCAGGCTATGACGGCGGTCCGTTCTTCAGCCCGGATGGAAGTCGCATTTGTTGGCGGCGATTTGCTGAAAACGGCGCGACGGCGGAAATCATGACGATGAACATCGACGGCAGTGATCAACAGCAGTTGACGCATCTCGATGCCATGTCGTGGGCACCGTACTATCATCCCAGTGGGCAGTATCTGATCTTCACCACGAACCGCCACGGGTTTGCCAATTTTGAACTCTATATGGTCGATGCGGCTGGCAAACATGAACCGGTTCGCGTGAGCTACACGCCGGGGTTTGACGGGCTCCCGGTGTTCAGCCCTGACGGCGACCACCTTGCATGGACCACGAACCGCACGGTCACGAAACAATCTCAGATCTTCATGGCCGACTGGAATCACGCACAGGCCCTGGAATTGCTCGAGTTGAAACCAGCATCGCCCGGCGGTGCTGTGAAGGCTGATATCAAGCGTGTCATGGCGTTGACGCCCGAAGCACGCGGCGATTTCGCCCCGGCTGATGCAGTGCGTCATGTCGAGTTCCTGTGCCGTCCGCAACTTGGCGGGCGTCTGACAGGAACAAAGGGAGAGCGACTTGCCACGAACTATGTGGCATTGAACTTTGAGTCGATGGGGCTGCTGCCCGCAGGCGACAACGACACATACTTTCAGGAGTTTGAATTTACGTCCGGTGTTTCAGCAGGCCCAGACAACGTCATGACGGTGGAGAGCATTGCTGGCGATAAGAAGCACGTTGCCGTACCATTGACTCTGGAGACCGACTGGCGTCCGTTGGCATTTTCGAGTTCGATCAGCATTGATGCTTCGGACGTGATCTTCGCCGGGTATGGCATTCGAGCCCCGGCAATGGACGGCATCGAAGAGTACGATTCCTTTGTGCATCTGGAAGTCAAAGACAAGTGGGTCGTCGTTTTTCGATTCATGCCGGAGAATTTTACTCCTGAACAGCGACAGCATTTTATTCGCTTTTCCAGCCTGCGGTTCAAAGCAATGCAGGCCCGCGATATGGGGGCGCGAGGGCTGATTGTCGTCAGCGGCCCGACATCGGGCGTGAAAGAGCAGCTCGTCCCGCTGCAGTTTGACGGATCACTGGCCGGTTCGGGGTTGCCGGTGATCAGCGTTGCGGACAGTGTTGCCGCAGGATGGTTCGCGGAACGCAGCAAAGATCTGGCTTCCGTGCAACAAAAGATGGATTCTGGTGAACCAGCGATGGGGTTCCCGCTGGACGGACTGAAGATTTCAGCCAGCATCGACATCCAACAGGAAAAGAAAACTGGACGCAACGTCCTTGGGCGATTGCAGCTTAACGAATCTCAGGCAGGTCAGATCGTCATTGTCGGCGCGCACATCGATCATCTTGGCACCGGTCCAAATGGCAGCTCTCTTGCTCGCGGCGATGAACAGTCTCAAATTCACTTCGGAGCCGATGATAATGCCTCGGGTGTATCGGCCATGATGCAGATCGCCGAAGCCATGGCGTTGGCGAAAGAGGCAGGCAAACTTCAAGGTTCCCGGGATATCATATTTGCAGCATGGTCCGGGGAAGAGCTGGGATTGCTGGGCTCCAGTCACTACGTAAAAACTCTTGAAACTTTGTTTTCGCAACATGCGGCGGCAGTGGAGGGCAGCGATGGTGCTGCTGAAGCGCCAGAGAAGAAAGCCGATGACTCCGCCGGGCCGAATACGGGTGGCTTAAGTCTTTACATTGCTGCCTGCCTGAACATGGACATGGTAGGTCGGCTGCAGGAGAAACTGGTGTTACAGGGAATCGGCTCCTCAGTGGCGTGGCAGAAAATCATCGAACAGGCCAATGTGCCGCTCGGCCTTTCGCTGACCCTTCAGGACGACAGTTATCTCCCGACCGATGCCAGTGTCTTCTTCCTGCACGGCGTCCCGATCCTGTCTGCGTTCACCGGCAATCACAGCGAATACCACACGCCCCGGGACACGCCGGAAAAACTCAACTACGAAGGTATTGCCAAAGTCGCCAACCTGATGAGTCTGGTTTGCCGACACCTGATCGCAACGGAACAACCTCCGGTTTATGTCGCGCAGGAACGACCGAAAGACGGTCAGCGCCGCGCCGCATTGCGAGCCTACCTGGGGACCGTGCCGGATTACGCACAGTCGGACATCAAAGGCGTGATGCTGTCTGGCGTTGCCAAAGGCGGACCGGCCGAAGTCGCGGGCGTCAAGGGCGGCGATGTCATCATCAAACTCGCCGGCAAGGCGATTGAGAACATTTACGACTACACGTACGCGATCGAAGCACTCAAATCCGGCCAGGAAACCGAAATCATCGTCCTCCGTGCTGGCAAGGAAATCGCCATGAAAGTGACGCCGGGGTCGCGTGACTGAGTCGGCAAAGCGTCTGAGCTACGCAGCCCGATCAGGCGTCACTATGGACGAGCGCGACGTCAATGTTTGAATTTCGGGTAGGCCGGACCAAGCATAGCGCAGTTCCGGCATGTATCTGGGAATTGCCGGAACGGCGCTGCGCTTGGTCCGGCCTACAGACTCAACCCAAATTCTTTGTCCTGCCGACACGCCAGCAACCAGCAGATTCTGCCGCATCACAGGTCTAACTGGCACATGGCACGGTCTGGCCAGCGAATCGCATCTGCCGGATTATCAGGTCCGTGCCCCGTTTCGCCCTGTTCAGCGTTGACCAAAGCAGCATGGTTGGCGTACTTTTCAGAACATCTGCCGCTGGAAACTGGGTTAAACTGTCAGCGTGGATACCAGCGTTTGCCTGAGGATTGTCACATGTGCGGAATTGTGGGATATGTTGGATTTCGTTCAGTTTCGGATCTGCTGGTTGAAGGTCTTCATCGGCTTGAATACCGAGGCTACGACAGCGCGGGGATCGCGGTCCTGCGCGACGGCGAACTTTCGGTGCGCAAGAAGGCCGGTCGCGTGCTGGAACTTGCCGGTCTGATTCAGTCGCAACCCATTCGCGGCCATGTTGGAATCGGCCACACGCGCTGGGCTACGCATGGAGCCACTACCGACCAGAATTCGCATCCACACCTTGGCGGCAACGGCGAGGTGGCCATCGTGCATAATGGCGTCATTGAAAACTACGACACGCTGCGAAAACAACTCACTGCGCTGGGATATGTATTTCGTTCACAGACCGACACCGAAGTTGCCGCTCACCTGTTGGCACATAATCTTGAAGAGCAGATGCTGCTGGGTGGTTCCGCGTCGGACATTGAAACCTGTCTGCGCGTGGTTGAACTGACACTGGGAAAACTCAAAGGAACCTACGGCCTGGGCATCATGTTCCGGGACTGTCCGGACACCGTCATCGCGGCTCGTTGCGGAAGTCCGCTGGTGATCGGTGTCGGCAAAGATGAATACTTTCTGGCGAGTGACTCAAGTCCGCTGGTGGGTTACACGAAAGAGGTCGTGTACCTGTCTGACCATGAAGTGGCCGTACTGCATCCATCCGGATTACGGATCGATCATCGCAAAACGGGAAGCGTGTTTCCAAATGTGCATGTGCTGGAACAGGTGTCGGCCGACATTGAACTTGGCGACTACAAACATTACATGCTGAAAGAGATTTTCGAACAGCCGCAGACAGTCGAGAACGCGCTCCGCGGACGTCTGGATTCTGATGAAGCAACGTCCGTGATGGGCGGTTTGAATCTGACAGCGAAGGATCTGCGTCGCGTCGATCGGATTGTGCTCACCGCCTGCGGCACCAGTTGGCATGCGGGGTTGGTGGGTGAATTTCTGCTCGAAGAATTTGCCCGCGTTCCGACCGAAGTTGAATATGCCAGCGAACTGCGTTATCGAAATCCCCCGATGAGTGACCGAACACTGGTCTTCGCGATTACGCAGAGCGGTGAAACAGCCGACACGCTTGCCGCGCTGCGTGAATGCAAACGCAAAGGACATCCGACGCTGGCGATCTGCAACACGGTCGGCTCCACCATTGCCCGCGAGGCCGACGGCGGCATTTTTCTGCATGCCGGCCCGGAAATCGGCGTGGCCTCCACAAAAGCATTCACGTCGCAAGTCACCGTTCTCACTCTCCTGGCGCTGTATCTGGGACGCATGCGACATATGTCGTATCCGGCAGGTCGCCGCATCATCAGCCAACTGCGTGATATGCCGGACAAGATCAGCAAGACGCTGCAGTGCCATGACAGAGTGCAGGAAGTCGCCGACAAATACTTCCACTTCAATAATTTCCTGTATCTCGGTCGTCTTTACAATTTTCCAGTTGCGCTGGAAGGTGCGTTGAAGTTAAAGGAAATCAGCTACATCCATGCAGAAGGTTATCCCGCCGCAGAAATGAAGCACGGCCCGATCGCACTTGTGGATGAACAGACTCCAAGTGTCTTCGTGATTCCTCGTGGCGGCATCTACCCCAAGGTCGTGAGCAACATGGAAGAGATCAAGGCACGCAAGGGGCCGATCATCGCGATTGCCTGCGAAGGTGATACGGATATCGCACGCGTCGCTGATGATGTGATTTACGTGCCGGACGTCGAAGAGTACCTGCAGCCACTGGTTTGCGCGATTCCATTGCAACTGCTGGCATATCATGTGGCCCTGCTGCGTGGCTGCAACGTCGATCGTCCTCGCAATCTCGCCAAGAGCGTGACGGTGGAATAGTTGCGTCCTGCACGACTATTTGGATAGCGCCAGTTTTGGCGGAAACCGAGCGTTTTTGCAACCCGAAGCGTTAGCGAGGGATTGTACCTAACTCGTTCCCTTGCTTACGCTTCGGGTTACTATTTCGGACAAAGTGGCGCTAACTATACCCGACGCAACAATTGTTTCAGGACTGCTCGATTCGCTTCGGGAAATTGAAGGGATGCAAGCTCCTCAAAACTGATCCAGCGAAATGGACTTTCAGCGATTGCATGGTCCGGCAGACCGGGGCCGAGTCCGCAGCGCCAGAAGTGCAGTTCGACGTCGCCGTGCGGGTACGAGTGTTCGATTGTCGCCAGATGATCGCGCGGGATGATGATGAGTCCTGTCTCCTCCTGACATTCACGCACGGCGCATGAACGCGGCGTTTCATCGATTTCGCACTTGCCCCCTGGAAATTCCGCCAAGCCTGGCAAAGGCACATCCGCCGCGCGTTGACCGACAAGTATTTTTCCGGCCGATTCAACGACCGCAATCCCGATTCGAACGGCCGGCGTCATGTAGTGTAAACTCCGTTAAGTCCGCTATTGTCGCCCGACAGGGAAAGTGCAGGCTCAGCCGCCTCAGATGTGACTGCGTGCAACAACTCTGCGCCGTGCTCATTCAATAATTGCCGGGCATCACGCAAAACTGGCAAACAATCGGAGTCCAGCGACGGAAGTGTGACACGTTTCATCACTTGGTTCAATCGTCCCAGCAGCCGCGTGTCGTCGGCATAATCGTACAGGAATCGTGTGACTCGGAACTGCTGTACGAATCCAGCCAGGCGATTCGTCGTCCGCGTGGCCACTGCGTTGACAGCGTCCTGGATCTGCAACGCTGAAACCTCAGACAAAGCGGCATAGTAGTCGTCCAGCACTTCGGAAAACTGCTGAGCAATGAAATCGTCGAGCAGCAATTCGATCACGATGTGACCAAGCAACGCTGGCCGATGATCGAAGCGATCTGGCATGATTCTGCGAAAACGCAATGACAGTTCCGCCTCGAGCATGACAAATCGTACAGACCGGTGAAACAAATCGTCGTCGTGCAGATGCTGCAACATGCCTTCTGCAATCGTCCGCAAGTCACCATCCAGCGAATCCAGATGTTCATGAATCCTGCGACTACGCACGCGGACACGGCGATCCGCGACGCTCAACCAGTCCGGTACCGCCGTTCCTGCAACCATCAATGGCGAATCGAGGAACCGAAATCCATGGGCTAGATAATTCATAGCGGGATTTGAGTGGCTTTCGGTCATTTCTGGAAGCCCGATCTGTTGAATTTCACTATGATCTGAAATTCCAGATCCGAAATCTGACATTTTCACGGACAGTCAGACGTGAACAACAGAACCATGTCCTCCGAAGCACATTGGCGACACCATGGCTGGATCGCGCATACGCAAATCCTTCTCAATTCTTTCCGGCACTTTGTCGGTCGTGAGCTGATCGAACGTACGGACGATGCCGAAGATGAAGCACAGATCGTGTTTGAGGCTCCTTTCGTCGTGGTATCCCACGGAACGCAGGACGATCCGATTCTGAACTACGGTAACAGGACGGCATTGTCGCTGTGGGAAATGGACATGCCGACATTGACATCTACACCATCAAGGCTGACTGCCGAACCCATGCACCGCGATGAACGAGCTCAATTGATGACTCGTGCAGCCCGAGACGGTTTTGTCGACGACTATCGCGGCATCCGCATCAGCAGTTCCGGAAAACGATTCCTGATCGAAAGAGCGATCATCTGGAATCTGGTCGATGCCGTCGGCCAACGTGTCGGCCAGGCAGCCACGTTTTCGCACTGGAAGCCATTGTAGAGCCCGTGCATCGCCGCGAAAAACAGGTTCATCGACTTTTCGTCGTTGGATTAAAAACAGCATAGCCCCGATTGAAATGCGATGACGCTCGGAGTAACCTGTCGTCGGCGAATTCTTATGATGTTCATGCGTTGCCAATGATGCAAAGGGGTTCTGGTCATGTTACTCACGCAAGCACTGTCAGCATTCTGGAAGAAGGAATTCAGCAGGCAGCGGCGTCGCGGTGCGACGCGAGGAGCGACGGGTTCATGCCCAGGTGTCGAACGGCTCGAAGTTCGTTCGCTGATGTCAGCTACCGCCAATCTGGTGGCATATCGGCCCGTGACGCAGTACTTCAATTACTCCGCATATCCAGTCTCGGAGACTGACGAAGTCAGTGCGACACGTGGTCCAGGGATCCGGTTTAATGGGGACGACGATAACCGGAACGGAATGCGTGACTACCTGGACACTGCTCCGGCCAACTCAGCCGAGAATGATCTTGTGCGGGTGGATGCCCTGGGAACTGGCACAACATTTGTGGTCACATGGAATGGACCACTGGCTGTCTGGACCTCCGCTGCCAAATCGAGCTCCGTTACCAAAAACGGCAGCGTGAGTCCCGGGCAAAGTCTATGGGTCGAATATGTCAGCAGCACCCATACGACAGGTACGACCACGCAGCTGCAACTGACGGCCAGCGATGGCTTATCCAGCGTCAGCGACAGTGTGGTATTTCACAGCTTTCAGAGTATTGCGATTGCCATTGGCGGCAATACTCAGGATCCCGCGAAGTTTGGCGATCCCAACCTGGGAATGTTTACAATGGCCGGCAAGTTATACGGCACCGGTTACGATGTGCATATGTTTGCTCACGGTCAGGTTCAGTCGACCGGAAAAGGTGCCGCTTATGATGAGGTCGTGAGCGCTGTACTCAACCGAAATATCGATAATGTCGCAATCTACGGCTACAGTTGGGGCGGCGGGGCCACATATGAGTTGTCTGCTGGTTTGAACGCCAACACAGCACTTGCTCCCGCTGGCTACAAACTCAAGTATACGGCGTACATTGATGCGATTCGGCATAACAGCATCAGTTCAGAAACGCGCAAACCCGTCGGCACCGCGTACCATGACAATTTCTTTCAGCGGAAGGATTTTTTGCTGAAAGGGAACAGCGTCTCCGGAGCTAACAATATCAACGTGACGAATACGACATGGGGAAAGAATCTGGCGCATACATCGATTGATGACAATCTCACCCTGCACGGCATTCTGCTCAAGAATTTGACCGACCGGCTGATTGCCTGATGGCAATCGACGATCACGAACACAGCAACTGGCACTGACAGCAGAACGCGAAAGAACAATGTTTATGTCGATGGAGCGAGAAGGCTACATTATACGATCGCTTGAAGTGGCTGGCGCTCGCGTCGTTTCGTTACGCACCACTGGAGGCTGGGCTGTGGTCACGAAGATACTCGCGAAGTGCATTATTCACGACAGCTTCATCTGGAAATGCAGGAGCAACATCGTCCGCCAATCGGACGATGCGCAATTGCTCCTTGTAGGCGTCAGCATATTTCCCTCGGATCACTCCGTGCAGCTTCCGAAAATCGTATTCAGAACGCATGTCGTCGCCCGGCTCTGGGGATTCATCTGGGGAAATTGACATCTTCATACTCCTTGCGTTCTGCTTTTGTGGCAACTCAAGCGCTGATGATTCGAATTTGACCCCTTTTCCCCACGCTGGTCTCAAGATTTTAACGATGCCGTTCATCCAGCGGCAGGAGAAGACTCGCTATTGTCCTGAACACTACGGATCTACGACAAATGAAGTGCGCGGCACATTCATGTCGATGTGCCTGCGATTCATCCTGAAAGGATGGCAGAAATCAGCCGGTGGTCGCCGAGCCATGCCTGAAAAAATCCAACAGCTCCGGGACGCGAATCCCTGCGCGCGACTCGTGGCAATGAACAAGAAACAAAAAGGAATTCAAAATATGTTTTGAATCAGTTCTTGACCAATCCGTTTCGCACGGGACTTCCTGGGCGAGAGTCCTTCTGCCGACCAGAAAAAGCAATTGGCGTTGGGCGAAATCCTGAATGCAACAGAGCAGGACACCATCATCTCGAATCTGGTGAACGATGCATCTTTCCTGGACGAATTGGGGATACTGACCCTTTATTGCTGTACGTCTACCGAACTATGCAGATCACGGACACCATTCACCAGGCTGTAGAGCTGCTTCACCTCGTCGTGGCTCAGTACACGGTTGAACACGGCAAGATCATCCATGTGTCCGACGTACGACGCTCCCAGCACCAGCAGTACCTGCGACGGATCCCAGCCGAAGGTCAGATCCCAATTTTCAATCGCTCCCTGCAACTCGCCGTTCATATACAGGCGACCGGACTTTGGTTCGTTCTTGTGATTGACGTTCTCCAGGGTGAATACCACATGCGTCCAGGCCTCGCGGGAGAACGGTGGGCGATCTACCTGCACCATCGGGCGTTTGTCGAATGGAATATCCGCCCAGGCAACGTTGTCAGGGTTCCAGATCTGAAACAGCGGGCGAATGGCGTAACGGAAGTACCGCGGCGTTTCGTCCTTTGAGAATTCCAGGAAGATAAAACCTTTCTTGCCGTCGTCGCCGACGATCTGAATCGGATCACAGTAGCCGGGTTCGAGGTCCTTGTCCGGATTCAGGCGCAGCCAGACAGAAACCGTGGTGTTCCAACTGCTGTCGTTGTAGCCAAGTACACCGGAGTCCCTGAATGCCGGCTGAAAACCGCTCTTCTTTGTGAAATGAAGTGCTCCTCCAAAACGCCCGGCGTCAGGAACCAGTTTTGCATCTTCATTCGGTTCAGGGCGATGCAGCTCCGCTCCGTTCTTGACGTAGCACGTTCGATCGCCTCGAGAGAAATCGGCATCCAGTCCGTTGTCGAAGGAAGCATGGAGTGTCAAGGCCGACGACAGGTCGGAGTTTGCCAGGTCCGCCGCCGTCAGAATCTGTTTTGCCTCAACGGCACCGATGTCGCGCACGAAGATATTCCGCCAGCGGATTTCGCCACCGTGCGTTTGCAGCATGATGGGGCCCTTTTCCGGAAGCGGCAGTTGACGGTCCCAAAAGTTTTCCATGACCGCACCATCCGCAACGAGCGACTCGTTCAGCCAGACCCATGTCCGTGCTCCGATTTGACGAATGCGAAACTGGTTCCATTCACCGAACGGTTTGTCGGCAATCACCAGCGGATCGCGACCGCCTGTGCCCGGAGTATTGTTGAAAATGCCGCCCGAACCCAGGTGCGGTTTCCGCGTGGGACTCTTCGGATCGAAGACCTGATTTTCGTCCCAGATCTGCACCTGCGGCGTACCACGCAGATAAATGCCGCTGTCAGCTTTGGCGACGGTCTTGTATTCAATCAGGAATTCGATGTCTCCGAATTCCTCTTCGGTTGTTGCGTACGGTCCGTGACCGTCGTTGACGAGTTCACCATTTTCAATGGTCCAGTTCTTCGGAAACTCGGCTCGCTGTGCCGTCAGACTCGCCTGTTTTTCTTCACCGGCGAGCTTCGCGACGTTATGGGGATTTAATCCGTACCAGCCGTCAAGGTCTTTGCCATTAAAGATGGCGCGAAAACCTACCGGCGGTTTGAGAGCGCCTGCGCGCAAAATGGCCGCCAGATATTTTGCGGTTTCGTCGGCAATCACATTGTAGCCTGCGAGATTCGGATGTCGGTCGCTGTACCAGTCAGGCAGGTTGCCGAGGATTGCATCGAGTTCATTGTCCATGACGACAACACTTGGTCCCTGGACAAACGGCTTCACCAGTTCGTGATATTTTTCTGGCACTTTCTCCAGAGGATACCGACGGTAGTTGAGCATGTTATGGCCATTCTTCAGCTCTGCAGCATAGCGGGGATAGATGTCGAAGACCGCCAGGTTCTCCTTCTCGGCAACCTGTCGCACCAGGTCGTTGATTTCTTTGCTGTTCTCCTCGTTCGCATACGGAATGACGGTCATGGGAATCAGCA
>Ga0105047_10007852_pt1 | contig 17914 bp, 15 predicted proteins | sample MAT04_FD_78384 | JGI IMG/M metagenome (GOLD analysis project Ga0105047, IMG submission 78384) | Freshwater microbial communities from Lake Fryxell liftoff mats and glacier meltwater in Antarctica - MAT-04 (megahit assembly) | ecosystem: Environmental > Aquatic > Freshwater > Ice > Liftoff...
ATCCAGAGCCGATTGCGGAAAGCAGACTCCTGGTAGATGGTCAACCCGCTGAAATTCTCTTTCGCGGCCAAGCTCCGGGGACGGCCGGAGTGATGCAGATCAATGCTCGCATACCCGCCAGTATTTCCACCGGGGCGACTGTTCCGGTGGTCCTCGAAATCGGCAGTGCGTCCAGCCAAGGCGGAGTTGTCGTAACCGTTCGCTAGCCGCGCAAGACCAAAGTGTCTCCGCTGGAATGAATGCAGTAACGGCGGGGATAACAAAGCGGGCGGTGGTTCCCGATCCTTCCGGAAAAACGACGCCCGCATCCCTACTAACTAAAACCCGAGGTTATTCTCTTGAATTTTTCAAAGGCCAGTTTCATTGTCCGTGGCATGCTACCGCTGTGCATCGTTCTGAGTGCCGCGGTTGCCAGCGGAGCGCCTCCCGTCGTCGGGGAGAAAGCTCCCGACTTTGCGTTAATGAGCACGAAAGGAGCCAATTTTCGCCTGTCAGAGAGATCAAAGGGCACCGTGGTGCTGGTCGTTCTCCGCGGCTATCCCGGATATCAGTGCTCCAACTGCAATCGGCAAGTGCAGGACTTCATTCAGAATGCGCCAGCATTCGCCGAGGCGGGCGCGAGCGTAATTTTCGTCTACCCGGGTCCGCCGGACCGGCTGGCCGCGAAGGCTGGTGAGTTCCTCAGCGAAAAAAAGCTGCCGGATCACTTCGAAATGCTCTTGGATCCTGCCTATGTTTTCACCAAGGCGTACGGACTGCGGTGGGATGCCGCCAAGGAAACAGCGTACCCTTCCACTTTCCTGATGGATCGGCAGGGCGTCGTCTTCTTTAGCAAGGTAGTGAAAAGCCACGGCGGCCGAACGACCGCGGCGGAAATTCTGAACGCTCTGCCAAAAACTCCCGGCAACTGATACCCTTTCGCCATTGGAATAAAAGAATCGCGTATCCGGATGTCTCGTTTATGAAAATCGTTGCTTTGTGCTTATTCATCGCAGTCCCGCTGTTGGCTCAACAACACGAGTTAGGCTTCCAGTTGGGCCGTATGGCGGCAAATAGCCGCGAGACGGTGCGGCTGGGTTCGGGAACGTCGTTGCAATTCAACTATGGGTATCGCTTGGCTGACCTTGGCAAAGCGGCGCTCTATGGCGAGGTACACTTTCTGGCCAATCCGCAGCGGATTGTTGGTTCCGGACTCGCGACGGCAACGCGCGATGTGGCGACGATTTTCCTGACTCCGGGACTTAAGCTGAAGCTCTTCCCAAAGGGCCGCGTATCGCCGTACGCGATGGCCGGAGGCGGTTGGGCGCTTTTTGAGCAAAGCACCAGTCAATTGAATGGGCAGCCGAACCCGGCGCCGCGAACCGTGAACAAGGGTGTGTTTGTCTATGGCGGCGGTGTCGATTTTCATGTCGTGCGGCACTTTGGTCTGCGTGCGGAGGTAAGGGACTTCTATAGCGGCAGTCCGGCGTATAACATCCCTTCCCTGACTGGGGGTCAACGAAATGCCGTGGTGAGTGGCGGCTTTGTCATCACCTTTCACTAAGTCGCACGGGATATTCGGCACAATTGCCGAAACGCAAACGATGAGGCAACCATTCGTTCGTTTTCGATAACGCGGCGCTGCACCGACTGCCGGAGCGTCGCCTGGACTGGACTGGACTGCCGAACAGGTCGTGCTCATCGCTTTCCGCCAGTTCTTCATCCAACTCCCGGTCCATCGACCGGCCCCGCAGCATCCCCAGCAGGCCCATGAGTCGCCGGTTCATTTGGACGCCTCCGCGACTGGCGCAAACACTCGCCCCATCACGTCCGTCAGCCGCTTCCAGTACGCCTCGTCCGCCGCCAACTGCTTCCCGCCGGCCTTGGTGATCGTGTAGAACTTCGCCTTGCGATTGTTCTCCGATGTTCCCCACTTCGCCGAAATCCGGCCCCGCTAGTGCAGCCGTACTAGCGCAGCGACCCCATCGTCGCCAGCGTCTGCAACACCATGACATCCAGCGTTCCCGGCAATAGATCCATCTTGCTCATGTGGCGCTCCCACAGCAAACCTGGCATCACTCCTGTGCGGGTGCAATAGGTGATCCGGTAACTTTTCCGGCAATAATGAAGACAAGATGCCGGCTCACACCATCACCACCACGGAAGCCCTGAGGGAGATCTACGCTCCCGCCATTGAACGTGCCCGTTTGAAGTCCATGCCTGCCCTCGACGGCCACTGCCGCCGTTTTATCGAAAAATCTCCCTTCCTCTGTTTGAGCACCCAAGGACCGAGCGGCGCGGACGTCACTCCCCGAGGCGATCACCCCGGTTTCATTTATGTCCTCAGCGACACCACCATCGCCATTCCCGACTGGCCGGGCAACAACCGGCTGGATAATCTGACCAACATCCTCGCCAATCCGCGGGTCGGGCTGCTGTTCCTCATTCCCGGCGTCGACGAATCGCTCCGTCTCAACGGCTCTGCCGTCATCACTATCGACCCTGAAATCGTCGATCACTGGGAGGCAAATGGCAAGCGCCCTGCGTCCGCCCTCATCGTGACAATCGAGGAAGTTTTCCTTCACTGTGCCAAGGCCCTCATTCGTTCCCGGCTCTGGCACGACGACTACAAAATCGATCGCGCCGAACTGCCAACGTACGGCCGGATGCTCAAGGATCAGATCGACGTCGCAACCACCGTCGAGGATATCGAGAAGGCCATCGCCGAGTCGTACACCAATAAACTGTACTAATTGGAATATCATCGCAGCGAGGACCTCACCCATGCAACGCCGTAAATTCGTCGCCGCCACCGCTCTCGCCGCCTCCGCCGCGCCCGCCGAAAAACCGGCGCTTGAAGGTGGCGCTCCCGTCCGTTCCACGCCCCTCCGGCCCGGCTTCTGGGGCACGCAATACTACGACGAAAAGGAACGCGCCGAGCTCCTTGACGTTCTCGATGCAAAGTCGCCCTTCCGATGGTATGGGGCCCAACCGCCAACCAAGGTCCTTCAATTTGAGAAGGAGTTTGCTGCGCGCATGGGCGCCAAATTCGCGCTCGGCGTGACGTCCGGGACCGCCGCGCTCCAGTGCGCGATGGCGGCGCTCGAAGTCGGCCCCGGCGATGAAGTCATCCTTCCCGCCTGGACATGGCACTCCTGTTTTAACGCCGTCATTCTAGCCGGCGCCTTGCCCGTCTGCGCCGAAATCGACCATACGTTCAACATTGATCCCGCCTCCGTCGAACGCCTCATCACTCCGCAGACTAAAGTGATCATGGCGGTTCATCTCCAAGGGAACCCCTGCCATTTGGACCGCATTCTCGATATCGCTAAAAAACACGGCATCCGTGTCCTCGAAGACTGTGCGCAAAGCGTCGGCGCGTCGTTCCAGGGCCGCCCGCTCGGCTCCTTCGGCGATATCGGCATCTACAGTCTTCAGCTCAACAAGACCATAACCGCCGGTGAAGGAGGCGCCCTCGTCACCAACGACCCAATCCTCTTCGAGCGCGCTGCTCGTTTCCAAGACCTCGGCGGCTTCCGCGCACCGCATGTACAAACCGTCGGCTCCGCTCGGCTCGATTGGTCATTCGGCGCCAACTACCGCATGAGCGAGTTCACTGGTGGTGTCTTGCTCGCCCAACTCCGCAAGCTCGACCGTATCGTCGCCGCCGTCCGCGCCAACGCCCGCCAAGTCTACGAGGGTATCGCGGGTCTGCCCAATCTCAAACTCCGCGACCTTCCCGATCCCCAAGGCGAGCTCGGCAGCGGTGTCTTCATCGACTTCGGCGCCAAGGCACGCTGCGACCGATTCCTCGCTCTCATGAAAGCTGAGAACATCACCGCCAGTAAACCCGGCGGTTCGGTCATCCTGCCCACACTCCCGCACATCATGGCCAAGAAGACCGGCCATCCCAACTGGCCCAGCTTCCAATCCGCGCGCGGCAAAGCCATCCGCTACGCGCCCGATACGTGTCCAAATACGATCGATATTCTCGCCCGCTACGGCGGGGTCCCGATGGATCCGAAATTCACCCGCCAGGATGTTGATGACATCGTCAAAGCTATTCGCAAGGTTTACCCGGCGGTGTAGAATGCCCCCTTACCAATCAACCATTGCGCCCGCATCCGCGTTCGCGCTCAGTCTTGAGCGGCCTGTTTGCGCAGCACTTCCAGCATCGGCAAATCGCGAGGCGCCAATCGCCCCGCGCCAGCCAGTGCCTCCGCCAGGGCTTTTTTCCGCCACAAGACATCTTTGGTCAAGATCGGAATCAGCGCAAAACTAACGATTACATCCCGCTGCGCCGCCGCGCTTCCCCCAACTCCCCCGCCGTCACCGGCACGTCCCCCATCTCGATGCTGCGGCCCCAAGGACGGAATTATTCCTTATCACCACTCATTCTGAAATGAACCGTCGCCGGACGGCTCCCGGATCGCGTTTGAGTCCAACGAAAGCGGGCGGACTGATTTGTACGTCATTCGCAGCAACGGTGGACCAGCGTTCCGTTTGACCCAAAACCCTGCGACGGACGCCATCCCCGGCTGGTCCAGCGATGGTCAGTGGCGTTACTTCTGCTCCGACAGAACTGGACGCTTTGAGATATGGAAAGTCCCGGCGGCCGGCGGGCAGGAGATCCAAGTGACCCGTGAGGGCGCGTTTTCCGCCGTGGAGTCGCCAGGCGGAAAACATCTTTATTACTCCCACACACGCAGCCGCGGCCCGCTCCTGCAAATTCCGATTGCGGGAGGGAATACCGAAATCGGCGATTCCAAAATGAGATGGCTCTTCTTCGCCGTTACGGCAAATGGAGTCTACTACTACGCAGCGCAGGCGATTTGGCGGTGGAGCCCCGTCACGAAGTTGGCAAAAGCACTCCTGTTCACGCAAGACATCTCGCAGGAGACGGATCTCTACCTAATCGACGGCCTCCGCGAACTCACTACTTCGCCACAGGATAACCCTGCCAAACATACTCCAACGCATTCGCCAAAGTCTGCTGCTTCACGTTCCGGTCCGTATGACCCGAATTCTTACTGAACACAAATTGGTAATGATAGCCCTTCGCCGCCAGCACATGCGCCATCCGCTCATTGGCCAGCACCCAGTCATGATAGGCATCGCGAGTACTCAAATTATCCCGGTCGCTCACATGCATCCAAAGGCGGATCGGCTTGCGCGGACTCTTTGGAATCAGGTTCTCATGAAATTCCCAAGCCCCGTGCGGAGTCTCCGGATTAAAGGGCCACTGCTGGTACACATAGGTGCCCGAGTAGGTCAGCACCCGGTGATACCACTCCGGGTGATACCAGGCCATGATCAACGCCGCCGATCCTCCTGAACTCCCGCCCATCGTCGCCCGGCCCTCGGGATCCCTCGTCAGCTTCACGTTGTACTGCTTCTCCACCAGCGGCAACACTTCCGCCTCCACGAACTCGGCATACTTCCCGGACATCGTGTCGTATTCCAGGCCCCGCTGACTTCCCTGCGCGTCGCCGCTGCCGTTGCCGATGGAAATGCCAATCATCACCGGCACCCGCTTCTCAGCGATTAAATTATCCAGCACGGTAAACAACGTCCTGTCCGGCCCGTCAGCGCCGACAATGAATGGCGCGACCGTCCCCGGAACATACTGTTGCGGGATGTAAACCGCCACGCGCCTCGTGTAAGGAGCCGGACCGCTCTTGACGAGCATCCGCGTGGGGTCCGCCGGGTCCGGCTGGCCGAAGGTGCCGGCCTCGCGCTTGATGCCGGGAAAGAACTTGCTGTCGGTCGATTCCATCGTGAACGTATGCACGGTCCCCTGCGGCACGCCCTCCTTCACCGTGATCTCCGGCGAAGGTTTGTACGAAGGACCAATGATGAAATTCCCGTCCTCATTCGCCGGAGCGTTTACTCCGTCCGGCATCTCTTTCGCTTTCACATAACCAGGGGTATTTGGATCGCGGGTGGGCGGCGGTGTCCGCGCCGGCTTAACCGCTGCGGGCGGCGTCGGCGTCTGCGCCAATGCGGAATCCACGCCAGCCATCCATCCAATCAACAACCCCAAACTGAGTATCCGGAACTTCATGCAGCGCCTCTTAGAATCGATTTGAATCTCCGGCGCGCCCTGCGGCCGGTGAAAATTCAACACCGATCGTATCGCACCCTGCCACTCCGCCGGACCTCAACACGCCGGACACAACCGCTATCTCAAAACCGCAACCATTCTCCCAGCCTTTCCACCGTCTCCGGCTGCTCAAAATAGTCCGTGTGAAAAACTTTGTCGCCCTCGTCGAATTCGAAATCCCGGTCGCCGAAAATCTCTCGCCGAGCATTCGCCGCCCCCGATCCATATAGTCGGTTCGGGAGCGCTTGCCCATAGTCATATCCTACGGCCGGCCGACCCGGATTTGTTTCAGGAAATCGAATTCGAGTGAATCTATCTCCGACAGATTCCTGGATTTGTATCCAAATTATCATTGCAGAGCGCTGCGAATCGGGAAAGGCCGATTTCACCGCCAGTTTGGCGGAATCTTTACTTCCCATCGCATCCTCAAAATCTAGTTTCGGACCGCGATATCGACGACATTGCTGTCGTGTCCATCAACCCAAACCACCAGCGGAACCGCATCCCCTGTCGGAGTGTCGGCGGCGAGGATCGCATTCACCTGATAAAGTCCCGCGAAGCCCGGCGTGAGCCCCGCAAAAATCACTTGCGCCGCCTTACCTCCTGCCGAAACGGTTACTTCCGATAGAGTAACGGCCAGCGGATTTCCCGGCGAAGGCGCGCCCGCGTTAAGCGCCTGGCTCACGGGTCCCAGGCCGGTCCCATAGATAACCACGGCTTCCCCAGGACGCGCGGGCGTACCGGGCTCCGCGAGCGTGATTTGATCCGACCGGACAACAATTCCCTGGCCGGTGCCTTGCTGGTTCTTCGTAAAGATCCCCGGTTGGGACGCGGCCACCACGAAGGCTTCAGGCACTGATATTTGTTCCCGCCGGCGAACAACCACCTGCAGGACGGCGTTCGAAGGCAGACTGAATGGCAATTGGGCGTTTATCTGCGTGGGACTGGCAAAGAGTATCGGCAGCGCTTGGCCCCCCAGCAGGACCTCCGTACCCTCTGATTCGCTGGGAAGCGGTAGTGGATTCACTCCGGTCGTTCGTTCCGAAAGGTTCGCGCCATAGAGCGTAACCAGCGAGCCGGGCGCGATAGGTACGTCGGCGCGTTGGCTCGCGCCATGAACCACGGCGCCGGAGCGGATTACCGGGGTATTCGTCGATACCGTTAGCGAAACTTGGCGGTCGATTCTCCCGGCCTGAACGGTGAGGCCCTCAACAAGCACGCTGACGCCGGAAATCGTCACTCGATCCTTAGCGCCATTGAGCGGGCGCCACGTTCCCGACCAACGGCCGTCGCCAAGCGGAACCAGCCGAAGGTCCGGATCCCCGTTGTCAAACTTAGCGTATGCGGCGGAGTTGACGTTGCGTTCGTTCCCGCGGACAACGTTGCCGCAATCGTCCACCGCGCGCAATTCAATCGGGAATGGCTGCCCCGTTCTCGCGGTCGCCCCGTCGCCGATCTGAGTGAAAGTAAGGTTCAGCCGCGGAGACCCGCAACTGGCGGCTTCCCGATCCCCGGTCTTTGAGTTCGCCACGCCGGCCGGCGCCACCACGGTCAGAACCCCGATGGTGCGGATGGCGCCATCGTCAAAAACCAATGTGATGGCTCCGCGTCGGATGCCGGGCGCCAGGCTGCTGAGATTGGATTGCACAACAATCCGGCGCGGATCGTTCGGTGAAACAGGGGAGTTGGTGGGCAAGTGTCGCAGCCACGCCACACCATCAAACGTGACGCTCCCGCTGGCGAACGAAATGTCCCGCCCGAGGAGATTGGTGACAACGACCTCCTGGGATGGCGGCGAAGCGCCTTGCCCTCCAGTGAAAACAAGCCCCGCGGGCTGCACATCCGGACCCGGGTTGGACCCTTCGGCAAGCACACGCATGACCACAGTGACGCTCTGCGAAGCTCCCGCCACTGACGCCGAGACCCGAATCTGGCCGAAATATTCGCCCGCGGCGAGACCCTTCGGATCCACAAATACATCCACCTCCGCGATGTCGACCAGCGGCCGCTGCACCGTATTCACGCGTGGAGTGGCCCGTAGCCAACTGGCCCCGGACAATGTTGATGCCGAAGCGGTAAAGGAAAGGACTCCCGAACCCTCATTCAGCACGGCAAACGATTGTGCCGTTGGTAGACCTCCACTCGCGACCGCAGTGAAGGACAGGCCGGTTTGCGAGAGTAGAATTTTAGCCCCGGCGGGCGTCACGAGCAGGGAAGCGGTAACGGCGAAACGGACCTCACCGGAACGGACTGTGATCGTTCCGGTATAGGTTCCGGCGCGAAGTCCGGCCGGGTTCGCAGTAATGTTCAGGGCCTGGAACGCCCCGGCCCCAAGACTCCCGGACGGAGGAGCGATGGTCAGCCACGGCTCGCTGGCCGCTGTTTCGAAAGTTAATTCGCCACTCCCCTCGTTCGCTACCCGCAGCGTGGCCGATACGGGCGCGCCGCCTTCGAGAACACTGAAATTGAGCGGCTGCGTTGGTACGGTGAGTTTGGGCCCGGTCGCAGTGACAACAAACGCAACGGTTACTTCGGAGCGGTTTGGGTTGCCTAGCGGCACATTGATTTCGATCCGGCCTGTATAGGCGCCGGGCGTCAGGCCTTCCGTGCGGGCCACCACCGTCAGCTTGGCGGGCATCTGTCCCGCCTCGGGAGAGACGCTCAGCCAGGGACTTCCGGTAGCGCGGGCAGTGAATGCAAGCCCGGCCGTGGAGCCGCGAATTTCCAGCGTGGCGCTCGCCTCGTTCTGGCCGCCCAAAGCATTCATCGACAGTGAACCCGGCGTGACGCTATACGTCGGCGCGCCTAAACGAATGGCGCGAATAATGTCGTAGTACAGCTCCGCGAAATACAGATCTCCATTACGGCCGATCGCCATCTCGAATGGCTCAACACCCGCGCTTAACGGCGGGCCGCCGTCGCCGAAATTTCCGGTAGGAATTCCGCCCGCGATCGTCCTGATTGTGCCGGTGGAATCGACCATCCGAATCCGGGAGACCGCCGCGATGTACAGATTTCCCTGCGCGTCCACAGCTACACCCCGGACTTCGTCCAATCCGGCCGCAGTAGCGGGGCCGCCATCGCCGGAGTGCCTTTGTGCCCCATTGCCCGCCACCGTTGAGATCACCCCGTTCCGAGCCACCCTCCGGACCCGAAAATTTCCTGTATCGGCGATGAATAGATTTCCAGCGGCATCGATCGCGATCACGCGCGGAATGTTAAGCTGGGCACGGAGCGGATCCTGGCCATCCCCGCTGAAGCCGGAGGTTCCCGTGCCCGCGAAGATCGATGCGACACCGGCCGGCGTCACCCGGCGGATTACGTCCTCCGCGGCGTCGGCGATATACAGGTTCCCCGCGGCGTCGATGGTCAAACCCTGGGGCGACGTCCCGTCGCGGGAAAAGAACCTGGTCTGCGTTCCGGCGGAAGTGATTCGATAGACAGTTCCGTCATCGGGATCGGAGACGTATAGATTCCCCGCAGCGTCCAGCGCGATTCCGGTTGGGTTTCGCAGCGCGCCCGTCCGAACCGTCTCGATAACTCCGTCCGGCCGGATTCTTCGAATTCGGGAGTTGCCCGTATCGACGAAGTATAAGGATCCGTCCGGCGCGAAGGTCATCGCCTGCGGATAATTGAGCGACGCGGCCTTCGCCGGGCCGCCGTCCCCGCCAAACTTAAAACGGCCGTTTCCGGCAAACATGCTCGCGGCGCCGTTTGCGACGCGGCGTACCATCCGTTTTCCGCTCTCGGTCACATAGATGGCGCCGTCCGCCCCCACAGCAATTCCTTGCGGCGTGTCAAGAACAACATTGGGCGCCACGTTGGAGATCACTCCGGAGGCGTCCACACGCAATACTCTTCCTGTGCGCAGGTTGTCGGCGATATAGATATTGCCCTGCTTGTCCGCATAGACCGATCGGGGTTCAGTCAATTGAGCGCGGATTGCCGGGCCGTTCAGGCCGTTGACTCCGTTATCCCCGGTTCCCGCGAAGGTTTCGAGCGTGCCGTTCGCTCGGACCCGGCGAATCCGATGATTGTAACTATCAGCAATATAGAGCAGTCCGGCGGCATCCACCGTAATGCCGATCGGATTGGCAAGCTTCGCCTGGACCGCCGGGACGCCATCGGGGCTAAAGCCCTCTTCGCCAGTACCAGCCACAGTTTTCACGATTCCATTCGTATCGATCTGGCGAACGCGATTCTGATCGCGCTCAGCGAAATAGACGATGCCGCGAGTATCCACCGCGAGACCCCAGGGCTGGATCATTGCCGCCCTGGCGGAAGCACCGTCGTTGGGATTGTTGCCTCCTCCGGCGTAAGTGGTCAGCATACCTGCGCGATCTACGCGAAAAATGCGTTGGTTGCCGAAGTCGGCGATCAGCAAGTTGCCTTGTATGTCGAAAGCCAGCCCTGTCGGCTGATCCAGTTCAGACTGGGCCGCCGGTAGATTCTCGCCCGAGTAGCCCGTGAATCCATTACCGGCGTATACCGTCAGATTGCCGCGCGGATCGACGCGGACGACGATGTGGTTCTGCGGGTCGGCGATGAAAAGGTTGCCGCTCGTGTCAGCGACGATACCCTGCATCGCCGCCAGGGGCGCCTGTGTCGCCGGACCGGGGCTCGAGGGGAAAATCCAGGTTGTTCCCGCCACCGTTTCAACATAAGACTGCGCCGATACAGCGATGGCAGCCGCGGCAAGTACAAATAAGATGCGGGGCATAGTCAATCAACAGCTTACGCGGTTCCCCGAGAAGTTTCCCATCAGCGGGTCTGGTTAATCGTGGATGGTCTCCAGGCTACGGCCGTCGCTTTCCAACTTCCAAAGAATCACCGGTCTTGTGATCGGTAATCTGAAAACGAAGAAATTCGTGCACAGCTTTCAGGGCCTCATCGTTCTTCGTCCGGATTTGAATCCGGCCGCCCCGGTCCATCGCCTCAAATTTATAGTTAATTTCGTTGCTGAGCCGTTTCATTACGGAAACGCCCGGCGGGACCTTATCGTGAATAAACATTGGCGCTTCAAAGTTCCCAGCCGGAAACATTACGCTGATGTGCTTCAAATGCATTCGGATTTGATCACGGCTCTTCGTGTCTTTGCCGTCTATGGTTTCCACCTGGATCGCCCCACCGTCCTCGTTGAGCAGGAAGTGGTGGGCGGTTGCCATGTGCGAGAAGCCCATTGCATGGTCTCCGCGCTCATTCACTCGGCCGTGGTGCTGCGTGGCCGCTTCGTCCTGTCCGAATACCAACGCCGCCCCCAATAGCCCGGTCAACGCCAATCGTTTTCCCATGTTTATCTACTTCCTTTGAATCTCAAAAAGCTCGCGCTCGAACGCGGAAGCTCTAGTATCTCCAACAGCCTCGCCGGCTGGCCATCGGCTGCCCTGGCTAATTTGACTTTCGCAATAAAAGCATTCCCCTGCAACAACGGAATTTTACGGTGCGTGTAGTGCAGCCCTACCCTCTACCCATAAGGCACATTTTCTGACATTCTGCTGGCGGCGACAACGAACTTGCTCAGCCCTCGGCGCAGCAAGGACGCCAAACAGCATCGCTGTATCTTGGTGACTGTCGATTCCACAACATCGGCGCCATTGATCGCACATCTCCTTCTCCTTTCGCCATCGGAATGGGACGCTGCTCCACCTATCCTGCCCCGCAAGCAACCGCACCTCGTTTACTTTTGGCGCCATCTTTTTGTCTGAAGCGAAGGGTCTGTCCGGAGTGTTCGGCTAATACAACTCACCCCTCTTCACGGACTCCAGTGTTCTGCGCCTTCGCCTCAGTCTCTTGTCCTTAAATACGTCCCGGCCAGATTCACGCACGCATTCGCTGCTGGCAACCGTCTAGATTGCCCCATCCCTCCGCCCATTTCATCTCCTTTTGTGTCGTTTTCCCTTGCCCCTGAATTTTGATTCACACGGGATGGAAATAATTTGTAACCCGCTGTACTCACAGGGCTTAAAGTGGTGTTCGCCGGTTCCTGCCGAGCCGTTTTCTTGACTTCGCCTGATAGAGTGAAAGTAGAGAGTGTCACTCTCGGCTTGCGGTCGTCCCAGCCAACCGGACCCGCGGAACAGTACGATAGACGCCACCCTTTCGTCCGCGCGAAATTCGTGGTACACATTGAGTGGATAGCGTCCCAGGCAACTCTCACCTCTCAGCCCGCGCTGTCATTCTTGTCCTCGTCTCCCTTCCCGAAACATCGGTTTTTGAAACCCGGTTCGTGGCTTCACCGCCCGCGGTTAGGACTGTTCTTTTCCCAAACGAAAAATCAGGAGCTTTCTCATATGGACGGGGAACGTAAGTATCGTCAACATGGCTACCAAAACGGTAGCTCCGGGAAGTCAACCGAAACAGGCCGGGAGCGCTTCAGCCCCCCGCGCCATCCCATGGATATCACAGCGCCGCGCCTGCCGCAGATGGTACAAAACGTCACTGCCAGCCGCTGCCACAACTGCGTCGCCACGCTTCCGGCCGGGTTCGACTTCGCTCAACCCTGCCCAAAATGCGCCTCGGAACTCTACTGTTGCCGCCAGTGCGCCCACTTTGACTCGGCTGCCCATTTTCAGTGCGTCAAACCCATACCGGCGCGTATTACCGCCAAGGACCAGCGCAACCAGTGCGAGCTTTTCACGCCGCGAGTGACAGTTGCCAGAGAGTCCACCAGGCCGCCGGAACCACCGAAAATCGTCGTCCCGCGCGAACCGGCGACGCCGCACGTCTCCCGGACTGTGCGCGACGCGCGCTCGGCATTTGAGGATCTCTTCAAGAAATAAGTGCGAATCGCTAAGCTAATCTCTCAACACCGCTTCCAACTTTCGGAAGCCGCTCCGGCCGCTCCGGGCCCCGGCGAAATCCAGGTCCGGGTCCACTTTTGCGGTATTTGCGGCTCGGACCTTCATAACTTCTCGGAAGGCTCCGTGGGCGACACGCGCAGTGTCTACCCAATGGTGCTCGGTCATGAGCCTACGGGCACCGTTCTTCGGACAGGCGCTGGGGTTAGCGGCTGGCAGCCCGGCGACCGCGCTTTTCTAGAACCGGCTATCTTCTGCTATCACTGCCCGATGTGCCGCAGCGGACGCCACAATCTTTGCGACAACATTCGCTTCCTAAGCGCCGGGGCGGAACCGGGGTACTTTCGCGATATTGTCTCAATCCCGGAACATTGCCTGGTGCCGATCCCGGAGGGTGTTGGCTTGGCGGAAGGAACGCTCTTCGAGCCGCTAGCGGTGGCGCTGCATTCGCTGCAGTTTGCCGACCTGACTCCCGGTGTTTCCGCCGCCGTCTTTGGCTGCGGTCCAATCGGCAGTCTGACGGTTGCGGTGCTCAAGATGCATGGCGTTCGCCGCGTTTTTGCGGTAGACCCGGTGGCCCATCGCCGGGAACTTGCGTTGCGAATGGGCGCCGATGTTGTGATCGACCCTTCCGAAGTGGACCCTTCAAAGGAGATCCTCGCCGCGACGGGCAAGCGGGGCGTCGAAACTGTACTCGATTGCGTCACCCGCGATGGCTCGCTGGACCATGCGTGCATTGCCGTGGCCAAAGGGGGCCGCGTGGTGGCGACCGGAATTCCGAGCGAAGCGCGCCCGATGATCCACTTCCATGAGCTTCGCCGCAAGGAAGCGCCGTTATTCAACGTGCGCCGCAGCAACCACGAGACGCACCTGGCGATTGAACTCCTTGCCGAGCGGCCGGCGTTCCTGGGACCGGTGGTGACGCATCGCTCACCGCTTGATCAGATCGAACGGGCCTTCGCCGATCTGGAAGCGTATAAAGACGGCGTCGGCAAGTCCGTCGTTCAGCTCGCATAATTCGCGGGAACATTTCCTTACTAGCCGGGGTCTTAACTGGCGAGGAGGGAACAATGTTTGAACAATCGGTTCTCGATAACTCGCGCCGGGCGAGGTGTAAGTGGTCGTGGATGGGCCTGGTCATTCAGGCCGGATTGGTCGCGGGGATGTTACTCGTGCCAATGGTAAGCCCGGAAATACTTAGCGTCATGCTGCCGAAGGCCATGATCTATGTTCCGATAAAGCCGGTCGCGCCGGTCGAAGTGGAAGTGCAACAGAGACCAGCGGCGACATCTAGCTCCCATATTACGGTCGCGGCCGTCCGCCCGGTGCATAGGGTATTCACCGCGCCGTCGGCCATTCAGCCTGTCGCCACTATAATGGACACAGAAGGCTACGCTCCACCGGCATTTACAGTTGGGCCGCCCACCGTCGGCGCGATGAGTGTACCAATTGGAAGTTTCGGGAGCATGATAGCCGCCGCCCCGCCGCCAAAGCCGGAGCCGAAGAAGGAACCGCCCAAGCCCGTCCGAGTGGGCGGCGATGTCCAGGCCGCTAACATCATCAGCCGCGTCAGCCCGCCCTATCCGCCGCTTGCTAAACAGGCGCGTGTCTCCGGTTCGGTGAAACTGGAAGGCATCATTGCCAAGGACGGAACCGTTCAACAGCTAAGAGTAATAAGCGGTCATCCGTTGCTGGTAACAGCCGCCGTTGAAGCCGTCAAGAAGTGGCGCTACCGCCCAACTCACCTGAATGGCGATCCAGTGGAAGTTAGCGCACCCATCGAGGTTAACTTCATCCTTTCGAATTAGCCCGGCGTTCAACGGATAGCCCATTCCATAACGGTAGTGCAGCACCGGAATCGGGATATCGAAGAGGGCCTCTTCGGTCCAGCCCAACCCGCAGATCAACCGTCCGAAGGCTTGATTCGCGATCACTTCGTTAACCTGGAAGTGCCACCACTCGAGCCCTATGGGCGCGCCTTGCGAGGGACGGCGGGAAGAAGACGGGCTCTCCCTCGGTCGCGAAGTCAGGCTCCAAACGGAAAGTCCAATCCGAGGCGTCTTTCTTCCTGGTGGAGCCTTGGATCGAGTCTGTCTTGGTCACATGGGCGGCGGTTTTGATCTCGGCGAGCTTCGCTTCCACGGCCGCCGCCCAGGCTTCACCGGTCAGATTTACCTCGGCAGGTACTCGCTGAAGTCGCCGTTTCCCGAACAAGCGGAACCTTTCGGAGGACGGCACTCGATGCGGCAGGCCCCGATGGCGGACATGAAGTCCGAGTCCATCCGTCTCACCGTGACCGCGTGAGTTCTTGAGAGCAATACAGCGCCGAATAGTACCGGGCAGCTCAGAAACTCAACTCGTAGTAGAGTTCAGTGACGGTCACGCGGTCCGTGAACTGCTTCCATTCCGCGTCGCTTGCCTCCTTGGGTTTCCGCGCTATCAACGCCTCAAGCGTAGTCTCCTCGTCGTCCACACGTAGCACTCGCCCTTGCGTCTTTTCATTCAAACGGTCCACCAAATCGGCCAGTGGCATTCTTCCCCAGTTTTTCTTCACCGCCATGCCATGATCCACTGGAATCATTGCGACCAAATCTTCACTGGTCATCAACTCCAGGCCCTTGTCCTTCAACGTTGCATTGTGACTGCCATGATGGCCCACCTTGTAGAAAACGGTGCGCGCTAACAGCTCCGGTCCGGTTACCTTTTTCCCGTCTATGTTCCATTCCAGATTTTGCCAACTCAGCCAGTTGCCAGCCTGGGCGTCACCGGGGAATAGCAGAATTTCGCGGGTTTTTGTGATTTCAATGGCCAGCGCCAGACTCGTATTGTTCGTTGCCGCATCGAGTTGCAGCGCCATCGCTTCCGCCGATTCCATCCATGTTGAATCGATCCGCCGCCAGGATTGATCGCGCACGGCCTTGCGCGCGCTTCGGTCATAGATCCCCTGATCAATCGCCGGCCCAAAATATCGTTCCTTGAAGAACTGCAGTTGTTCCGCGCGTCCGAGGGGAATGGCGTACACGGAGTCGAACGGCTCTTCGATTGACTCGGATGCCGCGGATGTTCCGGCTGCCCCCATATTCCGCGTCAAGGCGGAAACCAGAAACGCCTGGCTGCCTCCCGGACCAGCGTCCAGGCCATAAGCGTCGCCCTTCCCAGGGTTCGATTTCTTGATTAGCTTCTCATCCTTTGGTGGTCCTATTACCCAAAACCGAACGCCGGGTATCACGTCAATCTGGATTGGCGGGTTGCTCGGCTCACAGAATCGAGGTTTGCCCTTTCCCATCCGCTTCAAGCCGGCAAGCGCGTCTTGCGTCGATCCGGCCGAGGCGCCGAAAAAGCCAATCAGTCCGTCTACCCGGTGGGCCGATTCCGCGCTGCCTTCCAACGCCAACTTTTGCGCTGCCGCGCGCAAGGCGTTCTCAGCCGTCCGTCGCTCGGCTCGCAATTTTGCCGCCAGCTTGTTCCCCGGATCTTCCGTCCATGCAAGCCAGACTTCGTTCACTTCGAGTTCGCGGAAGAGCTCCGGAACTTGGACGAAGCCGGAGACGTGATCCCAGTGTTCGTGCGTCGCCACCAGAACGTCTAGCTTGCCCTTGGTGGTTTCGATTATGTCTTCAACAACGGCGGTTAGCTTAACCGCCGGCTCCGAGGTGCCGAGTACAACCCCGCAATCGATCATCATGTAGAATGGCTCCCCGTTTCCCTTCGGGATCGTAATGAGGAAACAGTCGCCAAGGCCCTGCCGATACATGCGAACACTGAGTTTGGATGTTTTCGTCTTGGCCATCGTGTTCCCCTTACACGCCGCGATGCAGCAACGCAAACGGCTCGCGGTTTGCTTCGTTTTCAAAGTACCCCTGGCTGTCCTCGGCCGCCGCTCGCAGGAACTGCCGTTCGCACGCGATCCGAGTCGCGTTCCCAACGCGCTTTCGGATCGCATACCGGATGCGATGGTTCTGCAGGTCGATCAATAGCGTACAGCCTCCCCGGTGGGTCATATTTTCCCCGGTCTTTGGGTCAGTGGCAATGAACTGCTGAACCGCCTCCACTACCAGATCCCTCGACTGCTGATTGCGGCTGTTGATGCGCCTTGCCGGACGCACGCCGTGAATCTGCAAGACCGGCTTGCCGTCCTTCATTTTCACTTCCTTCGGCATGTCCTTTTCCGGAAGGATATAGAAGCCGAGATCTGCTCGAATGGCCGCCGCGTCGGCGGGAGATAGCTTTTGCAGCCACTTCCAAAGCAGGAAGCCGTTAGACTCAGCGCGGCTGTATGACTCCCGGCGGTCCGTCGAAAGGTCCCAACTCAAATCCAGGCTCTTCAGCATGTCGCGGATCTGTTCCGGACGTACCGGGAATGTTGGCGGCTGCCATCGGAGATTCTCCTCCGACAGATTGCGCACACCGGCCGGGAAAATCCCGCGAGCCCGGAATCCGGAAATGAACGCTGTGCGATAGTTCAACGCGTCTTCCGGCTCCAGGTCCATGTCGGCGGTAATGAGCGCGCGTAGGTAGTCGCCGAATGTCAGGTCCACCGGCGGACAGTAGTCGAGCGCGCGGATGCACGTCGTCAAAACGCGCGCGGCCGTTGCCGACGCCTCTTTCGCCATCCGGTTTACGAGGTCGATAGGAATATCGCCCTCCGGCAACACGCCGGTTCCGCCTGTCGCCAGGCGCCGCAGATCTTCAACGCGGGTTTCGTATATTTCCAGGAACGCCTGAAATACCGCCGCCAACAACACCGCGCCCCGGGCATGCGCTTCCGTCGCGGATTCGTAGTCGGTCACATTGGGTTTTGTGCCCAAGGCGCTGCGCAATGCGCGCGAGCCGTTCGAGGCCTGCCCGAACTGTTGCGCCAGATCGGCGAGGAGATTCGAGCGGCGAAGTTCGCCTCGAGATTTTGCGATGGTATGCCGGAGCGCGGCGGGAATGGAAAAGTGTTGGGAGACGGCTACGATATCGGCAAATGCTTCGTGGAAAGCGGCAATATCGGGGTTGGTCTGGTATTGATAATAGCGATGCAAGCCGTCAA
>Ga0105047_10007853_pt1 | contig 17913 bp, 19 predicted proteins | sample MAT04_FD_78384 | JGI IMG/M metagenome (GOLD analysis project Ga0105047, IMG submission 78384) | Freshwater microbial communities from Lake Fryxell liftoff mats and glacier meltwater in Antarctica - MAT-04 (megahit assembly) | ecosystem: Environmental > Aquatic > Freshwater > Ice > Liftoff...
CCCCAAAGACGGCACCACCGCCAACCTCGTCATCACCAAAATCGGCACCGACGGCAAAGTCTGCCTCTACACCAAATCCGGCGCCCACCTCATCGCCGACATCACCGGCTGGTACCCCGCCGGCTGACCCATCTGCCGGCTGACCCATCTGTCGGCTGAACGGTCCGAACGCCCGCCACTCTTTGGCACGCAGACGCGGCCGGCGCCAGGACCCTCCCGCAAACCCGGGCCTGGGAACTGCGGGACGTTTGTGCACCGTGAGGTGCACAAACGTCCGGCAAACGGCGGTTCATTCCTCCGGCGGCCGACCGTTCGCCGAGCGCCGGAGGGTCCGCCGCGCTAGACCGTGCGGCCGAGGAACGCCGCGAGTTGGTCGGCTGGAGATGCATCGGCCGGTGCCGACTTTTCCGGGCCGAACACGTGCCCCTCATCAGACCGGAACGCCGGCTGAATCATCTGCTGCGCAGTGGTGAGCAGGGTGGCGGCGAGGTCGGGACGAAGGTCGGTGCTCTGACCGGTGGCCCTGGCGAGGTCCCACCCGTGGGTGAACGTATCGGTGGTCGCGAGCCCCACGAAGGCGGAGCCGGGCATCGGCCCGAACGGGAGGGTGAGGATCTTCTCCATCACACCATCGCTCTGGAATGCGCTGACGCACCGGGACGAGGCGTCGTCAAACGCGGCGAGGAAATCACCGGCGGCGAAGTCGGTGTCGCCACCGGAGGGCGGGGCCTCCAGCACGCCCGCCTCGAAGAAGAGCTGGCCGCCCACGATGTGGTTGATCAGATCGCTCACCTTCCAGGCCGCGCACGGCGTGCTCAGCTCGATCTGGTCGGGTGTCACCTGCGCGAGGACCTCTCGCGTGGAGGCGATCGCTTCTTCGAGCTGCGTCGTTGACATGGGGCTCCCTTTGCTTTCGGTTGAGGGGTTGCGGTCGGCGAGGGTAGCGCAGCCCGCTCACCCTTCCTGCGAGAGCCAGCGAGCGAGTACCACCACATCTTCCTCGGCGTACCCGGCCCGCTCGTAGAAGCCGACGACCGCGTGGTTGGTCCGCCGCACCATGAGTTCGACCTTCGGCGCGCCGGCCTCCACCAGGAACGTTTCCGCTGCGTTGAGCAACGCCTCGCCGATCCCGTTGCCTTGGTGCGAGGGGTCGACGGCGAGGTCGTAGACCCAGCCCCGATGCCCGTCGAATCCCGCCATCACCGTGCCGACGAGCTCGCCGTCCACCGAGGCACCGAGCACCGTTGACGGCGGCCCGGTGACGGCCCGGGCGAAGTCCGCCTGTGGGTCGTTCCATGGTCGAGTGAGGCCCACGCGCTCCCAGAGCGCGACGGCTCGCGGCCCGTCGTCGAGGGAAAGCGGCGCGATCACCTCGATGGTCAGCCCGTCAGCTCGCGGCAGCGGCTTCGAGGGTGGGGACGTCGATCTCGATCATTTGCAACATCGCCTGCGTGACCCGGTCGACGACCCCCGGATCGGGGTCGGTGATCAGCTCGATCAACCGAGTGGGGACAGTCTGCCACGACACGCCGAAACGATCCGTGAGCCAACCGTTACGGCGACGGTTCACCGCCCTCGACGAGCGCATCCCCGTCGTGGACGACCTCGAGTTGGTTGGGCAGTTCACCACGAAGGAGATCGCCCGGGGGTGAGCGTTTAGGTCGGACCACCGTTGAGCACCATGAACGGCGGACCGTCAAGCTCAAAGCAGACCGTGAGCGTGGTCCCCTCCGGCATCGGGCTGTTGGGGCCATACACGCTGTGCTTCAGCCGACGGGAGTCGGGAAAGACCGACAGGTAGAAGTCGACGGAGTCGTCGGCGCGGTCGGCGACCAAAGGCAGAGGGTGAGATCGAGCATCGGGAAACGGTACCGGGTGCGCCGAGCCCGACAATCGTGGGAGGACGGTGAGCGGCCGGACGGTGAGCGGACGAGAACGTGCAGACCGAACCCGCAGTGGCGCTCCGGTCGCGGTCGCCGGTCCCACCGAAGAGCGCCGCAAATCGGACACCGGCTTCGCCGAACCAGAAGCGGAATCGATGGGCGCACCGTTCAGCAACGAAGTTCGGCAGCGAAGTTGGGCGACCGGGAGGACCCGGTCCCACGGTACGCTCGCCAACCATGACGATCACGCTGTGCGTGCTGCTGTGGCCCCATCGAGATTGCGAGCAGACACTGGTGAGCTACGAAGACGCCGTGTTGGGATTTCTCCAAGACCACAACGGGCGAGTGATCGAACGGGTCCGCAGCACCGAACCAGGCGCCGCTGAACAGGGCGCCAATGAACAGGGCGCCAATGAAGAATCCGACGCCGAGTCCGGCGATGGCCAACCATTCGAGATCCATCTCATCGAGTTCGCCTCAGAGGCATCGCTCGCCGGTTATCTCAACGACGACCGGCGGCACGCCATGGCCGATGCCCGCGATGCTGCCATTGCCCGCACCCAGGTGATCCGCGTCGATCGCCTGGCCGGATCCGTTCCGGCTCCGTTCGACGCGCCCGGTCCCGACTTGTAAGTGCTCTTCGCTGCTCGTGACTCCCGTTGGAGGTAGGGCGACGGGAACAACGGGAACAACGGGAGCAGCGGGAGCAACGGGAGCAACGAATGACCGAAGACCACGTGGATCAACTCATGGACAACGAGGCAGGCCGCATCAGCCGGTGCACGGCTCCGAGCGGTCCACCCGACGGCAACGCGCCGGCGCTGACCGAGGATCCCGCCGTACCCGGCCGGCAAACTCCCTGACCGGCCCAAGCCGCAGGCGTCGGCTGTCGTCCGGCCATACCGGACGCATACGTCAGTTTGCGTAGGTTTCCCGTATGGGGATCATCGACGCGCGCGCAGAACCCACCGGTTCGTCGCGTCATGCCGACATCTGCGTGATCGGCGGGGGTCCCGCCGGCACCACGGTGGCGCTGGAACTGGCGCGGGCCGGTACCGCGACCGTGCTCCTCGTGGAGAGCGGCGGCTGGTGGCCTGAGCCGGAGACCGAACCGCTCAACACCGCCGAACTCGTCGGCCAACCCATCACCGGGGCCTTCAACGCACCGCTCAGCTCCGAAAGCCTGCGGGTTCGCGCCTTTGGCGGGGGCACTCGGCACTGGGGCGGGTACTGCCACCCGCTCGAGCCGATCGATTTGGAACACCGTGCGTACCTTTCCGCCACCGGTTGGCCCATCAGCCATGCCGAGATCGCGGCGTGGTACCCCGCTGCCCACGATCGGTTGCTGCTCGGGCCGTACAACTACGACCCCACCTCGCTCGCCGGGATGGTGGGCGCCCAACCTCCGCTCGATCTCGGCCCGAACCTCACGACGGCCATCGTGCAACGACGGGCCACCCGACTCGGGTGGGAGGATTTGCCGGAGATCGGCGCAGGGCCCGGCATCTCGTTGCTCTATCACGCCAATGTGACCCATCTTCAGCTTCACCCGAGTGGCGGACACGTGGTGAGCGCTACCGCCCGCACCACGACAGGCGTGCAGATCGAACTCACTGCCGACCGGTTCGTGATCGCCACTGGCGGGTGGGAGACGCCACGCCTCCTCCTGAGCTCGAATGATGTGCGGCCCGCTGGCATCGGCAACGACCACGATCTGGTTGGGCGCTACTACGCCGACCACCTCGGCATCAGCCTGGCCCTCGGTCTCCTTGTGCCTGCCCCAGAGGACCTTTCCCTCTACGACGTGACGGGCCTTCCCCTCACCACCGCCACGCCGTCAGGCACCCCCACCCAGGTGCATGCCTTCGGCGCGATCGGTCTCAGCGAAACCGCTCGTCGCGACCACGACCTACCGAGTGTCCACGTGGAACTGCTGCTCGAACCCGCCGGTGCGTTACCGGAACAGGCCACCGGCGCCAGCGTCAGTGGCCTTCAGGATCTTTTGCGCGCGTCGCCGGGGGGCGCGGCCCGCACGATTGCCACTGGTCGTGTGTTCGTGGAACCGGTCCCCCGGCACGACAGCCGGGTCCGCCTTTCGCCTTCCACCGACCTGTTCGGGATGCCGCTTGCCCAGGTGGACTGGCGAGTGGATCCGCTCGACCTCGCACATCTCACTTCGTCGATGGAGATCGTGGCCGCTGGCATCAGTGCGGCGGGAGTTGGCCGACTTCAGGCACCGTTCGGCGCCGTCGGTGTGATCGACAACCCGGTGAGCGGACGTGTGGCGGGCAACGTTCGGGTGGTGCCACAAACGAACACGCCGGCCAACGTGCTGTTCGAGACGACGTACCACCATTTGGGAACCACGAGGATGGCCGACTCTGCTACCGACGGGGTGACCGACCCCGACGGCAAGGTGCACGGCGTCGACAATCTTTTTGTGGCCGGCAGTTCCGTCTTCCCCACCGCCACCGGCTACTACCCCACCCTCACCATCGTTGCATTGGCATTTCGCCTCGCCCACCACCTACTCGAGGAATCGACATGATCAGCGGGCCGCCTGCGACGATCACCCGTCGTCATGCCATCGGCGCCGCCGTCGGCGTCGGTTCGTTGTTGGCGGTCGGCGCCTGCGTCGTTCCCGATAGTTGGCCTGGTATCACGGTGATCGGCGACAACTACCGGGCGGCAGCCCCTGCCGATGCCGAGCTCAGCGTTCTCCAGAGCAACCTGGGCCACCCCGCACCGGGGACCACGCCCGGCTCGCTGCTCACCGCTCACGCCCCGGCCGTTACGTCGGACTACCTCGCCGGCCGGGTGGTGTGGCTGTCGACCTGTGTCATCAGCATCACCGAGGCTCGGATCGCGGCACTGTGGGCACTGCGCCCCGACCGAGCCTGAGTGGCGCCTGCACATACCTCCGTCGCCTCCGGATCCCGACCAAGGGCGGCGAGGCGGGCGAGGGTGAGCAATCTTTGCTCACGTCATCGACGCGGGAAGCCACCACGATCGGTCCATGGGATTACGCGACTTGCTCAACAAGGCCACCAACACGGCGACCAGCACCGCCACGTCACTCGCCACGAACGCGATTTCGACGGTCGGCGCGGGAGCAACCGTCGCCAGTCCGCCCGCTTCGACGTTGCCGCCCGTGCCACCCTTGCCGTTGTCGAGCGCGAGCGGTGCGCTCACCCCGATCGCCGGGATCTCTCTCGAACGGTATGCGGAGCTGGCGGCGAAGATGGCCAACTGCGACGGCGACCTCGGCCGCTGCGCCGACGTCGCCGAGCAGGAAGGTGTGGACCGAAACACTTGGGACGCCGCAATGTCGGGTTGGAACGCCCGCATGCACGATCCAACGACGGCGGCCGAGGTTGCACTCGCGTACATGCCGCTCTACCAAGCGGCATTGACCGCGCACGGAGGACCGCGGGCGTCGGCGACGTTGGACGACTACATCGAGATGCTGGCCATGATCAACACCGACCTCAAGGAGGGCGACGTACGACCCGTGCCCTTCGAGCCGATGTACGAACGTTTTCGGATCAACGCACCCAAATGGAGTCAGATTTCAACCGACTGGGTGGCGCGTCTCGGTGCCGACCCAACCCTGGGAGCGAACTTCGGGGATCGATTCGTGGCCCGCATCAAGGAACTCGACACCTACTGGCTGGCCCATCACACCCTGCCTTGGTGAGGCGCCACAGGTGGGCGTTCCACCGGCTCCCCGGTTCGCAACCAAGGATCTCCGGGTTGCCCCGCAGAACAGGCACGGAAAACACCCGAGGTCGAGTGGTGACAGCGATCACTCGGGGGTTGCGCGGCCGTCCGTACCAACGGGCCGGTGGTATGGAGAGACGGCGCCGGGATCTATCGAACCCCGTCAGACGACAAGCGGCACGTATTGGGACGGGAAGTGCGACGGCGCAAAGAACCACGACTCGATGGCATGGCGCACACCGGTGAGCCCGGGCCGCACACTCGTGCGATGCACGAACCGCTCATCGAACACCAACGCATCACCGGGGTGGAAACGGGGGGTGGCCACTCCCACCTCGGCCGCCTCCCGATCGATCAGCGCGTCGCCGATCGAGTGCAAGAACGTGGAGCCATGACCTTCGGTGTCGAGAAGGTCGTGGAATCGTTTCGGCACGACGTCGAGACCGGCAGTGGAGGTGTCGCCCCCGCAGTCACTCAGTGAGAGCCACACGTTCAGGCTGCGCACCTCCGAACCGATGAAGCGGCCGTCCTGATGCCACGTGGGCGCGGAGCCCACGAGCCGTCGGACCACCGACTTGTTGAACGTGAGGGTTGGCCGCTCCCCGAGGTAGCCGGCAATGATCTCGATCAGCCCGGCGTCGGTGAAGGCGTCGATGAGGTCGTGGAACAAGAGCGGCGCGTCGGCCGTGAGGATGCCTCCCACCTCGGCGACCCACGCTCGTGAAACCTCGGTTCGTCCTCCCAGCGGCACCAGCCGGTCGTAGTGCGGCCTTCCGAGTTCGAAGTTGCCGGCGGCCACGGCGCGGTCTCGGGCCTCGATTGCCTCGTCGGCTCCATCGCGAAGTCGTTGGGCTTGATTGGCGGTAAGCAACCCCCGGAGGATCACCGCTCCATGGTGGACGACACCGCCTCCGACAGTTGTGCTATCGAAGTCGGCCCCGCCACCGGATCCCCCAACCTGCACTTCGGGGATCTGTGCAGGCATGCCGACCTTGGGCCGCGCCGGGAACGGATCCGGAAGGGCAGGAGGCCACGCCGAAGCAGATGACCGGGTGGAAACTGATGTCTCCGACGACCGGTCATCCGTTTGGCGAATGGACCGTTCCAGTTCACCGAACGCCTTGTTCCGCACGTGCAGCAAACGCCGGTCGAGACGCGAAGACCGGTCGACCGCCAGCGCTGCGCGCAACAGATCGATGGCGTCGAGATAGCGGCCGTCATCCTCGGCCACTCGTGCTTGTTTCAGCAGCGACCGCTGATCCGTGGCGAGTGAAGCACCCATGAGCAAAAACTACCGGACGCCGCGACGAGTCGGCGATCGCAGCAACACCCATGCGGTGAGGTGATAGGGACGGCTCACCGACGGATCGCCGTCTCGACGGCCGTAGATGCCGTGGTGAGGCGAGCACAAGGTGCTGGCAACACACGCAACCAGGAACGCGGCGGTGATCGGCCCCGCACCGAAAAGTTCGGCCGCCATCACCGCACAGGCCAACGGCGTGTTGGCCGCGCCGGCAAACACCGCGATGAATCCGAATGCGGCGAACAAGGCGATCGACTCGTTCGTCAGTTCTGTGAGGCCGGCACCGAGCACGACGCCGAGCGTGGCGCCGATCACGAAGAGCGGCGTCACCTCGCCGCCGGGGAGCCCCGACCCCACCGAGACCGCCGTGAACACGAGCTTGGCGGCGAACGACCATGCGACAACGCCAGCGCCACCGGTGAGAGCGCCGGCGATCAACGGCTCCGACAGGCCCAGGTAGGCCCTCGTCCCGATCGCCAACGTGAGCGCCACCACGATCGTGCCGCCCACCATCGGCCGAAGCGGCGGCCACGTCAACCATCGGCCGAAGACGGCGCGAAGGCCGTGGGTCAACCCGATGAACACTGCTGCGACCAGCCCGCACACGATCCCGACTCCCACCGCCGACACCAGCAGGGCAGGGCTGAGGCGAACCGACGCAAAACTCGGTGCGGCGGCATGGCGCACGCCCAACACTCGAACCACTCCGTTCCCGACGAACGACGCAATCACCGCGAGCGGTACCGCTGACCACGCCCTCCGCGACCGCGCCTGCACCTCGATGGCGAAGACCACCCCCGCGAACGGTACGCCGAACACCGCGCCAAAACCTCCGGCAACCGCCGCCACGAGCAAACGCCGACGGTCCTCGCCCGTGATGCCCAGCACACGATTCCCGAGATCCGTGATGCTCCCAGACACCTGAACGGCTGCGCCCTCCCGTCCCACGGATGCCCCGAAGAGGTGGCTCACCACGGTTCCCAGGAACACGTTTGGCGCCAAACGTCGGGGCACCCATTCCGTGGGGGAATGGATCTCGTCGAGCAACAGCATGCTCCCCTCGGCCGATCGCCCGCCGACGTAGTGGTACACCGCGCCGACTGCGAGTCCGGCCGCTGGCAGCAGCCACAGCAACCAGGCATTGACCTCCCTCGTGTCGGTCGCGACATGCAGGGCCACGAGGAACGCGGCCGAGCCGAGGCCGGCCACGACGCCCACAAGGGCACTCAAACCCGCCAGCACCGGCCATCGAACGGGGGAGCGGAGAAGGCGAGGCATAGGGGTCGGATGGGGACGAAGGACGGATCCTCCCTGGCATGGTCGCGTATCGGGACCGGGGCGAGCGATCTTCGCCAACGTGACCACGGCACCGACGTCCACGCGATAGACAGAGCGAATGTCCAACGGCACGCTCTTGCTCACCGGCGGCGCCGGCTACATCGGGAGTCACGCCTGCGTGGTGCTCACCGAAGCCGGCTATCGCGTGATCGTGGTCGACGATCTCGTGAACAGTTCCGCCACCTCACTCGACCGTGTCCGCGAGCTCGTGCCCAGCGCTTCGCTCGCGTTTCATGAGCTCGACCTTCGCGACACCGCCGGCCTCGACAAGATCGTGGCGGCGGAGCCAATCGACGGCGTGATCCACTTCGCCGGGCTCAAGGCCGTGGGCGAGTCGGTCGAGCAACCGCTCCGCTACTACCAGGTGAACCTCGGCGCCACGATGAGCCTGCTCGACGTGCTCACGCGCCACAACATTCGCCGGGTGGTGTTCTCGTCATCCGCCACCGTGTACGGCATTCCCGACGCCGTGCCGATCGACGAGTCCGCTCCGTTGCGATGCACCAATCCGTACGGCCGGACCAAACTGATGATCGAGGAGATGCTCGTCGACCTTGCTGCCAGCGATCCGGCCTGGCGTATCGCCTTGCTTCGGTACTTCAACCCCGTCGGTGCCCACCCGAGTGGTTGCATCGGTGAGGACCCCAACGGCATTCCCAACAACTTGATGCCGTATGTGATGCAGGTGGCGGTTGGTCGCCGAGCCCATCTGACCGTCTTCGGCAACGACTACGAAACGCCGGATGGCACCGGAGTGCGCGACTACATCCACGTGATGGACCTTGTGGAGGGGCATCTGGCAGCGATTCGAGCGCTCGATCACCTCACGGGAAGCCACGCAGTGAACCTCGGCACGGGCACCGGCTACTCCGTGCTCGACATGGTCCGGGCAGCAGAGAGAGCCTCAGGCGCCGAGGTGCCCTACGTCGTGGGCCCCCGCCGCGCCGGCGACGCCGCGTCGTCCTACTGCGATCCCGCCCGCGCCCACGACCTCCTGGCGTGGGAAGCCACCCGCGGCCTCGACGAGATGTGCGCCGACGCGTGGCGGTGGCAGTCGTCGAACCCCGCGGGCTACGCCACCCCGTAGCCCCACCGGTGCCGTGACCGCTTGTCGTGACCTGCTATCCGTTGATCAACCGCACCTTGTCGGATGGTCCGTACGGAAGGTCCCCCGTGGCGATGGCGATGGCGCGGAACCCCCCGGCAATTCGCTCGACATAGTCGTCTCGCGTTTCGCCCGCCGGTCCGTAGTACCGCTCGGCGGCGAGGATGAGTTGTGAGGCACCCGGCGGGATCCCGGGAGGTGACCACTGTGGCTCGGGCCCGGGGTTCTGCCACTGGCGCACTCCGGCCTGTAACCCCGTGTCGTCGGGCGATGCCAAGAGGGAGAACGAGTAGAAGATGTACTGATCCCATCGGTGTTGCCAGAGCCGCTTGCGTTCCTTGTACGCGGCTTCGGTTGCCTTGAGAGTTGCGTCGTACTGCGACCATGCCGACGAGACAACCGACGGCGCCGGGAAGCCACCCACAAGATCGCAGATGTGCCATGCCGAACTGAGGGCCGAATCGAAGAAGTTCCCCGGCTCGGCTTTCCCATCGCCGTCTCCGTCCTGGGCGTAGGCCTTCCATGTGGTGGGGATGAACTGCATGGCCCCCACGGCCCAGTCGGCTTCGGTATCGCCGTCGAGCTCGCCCTTGTCGGTGTCCGAGCCCGTGTTGGCGTACCCGCGAAGGATGGTGCGGCTGCGACCGGTCTCATCCCATTCCGCCACTCGGCCATGGTTGGACTCCTGCCGGCCAAACGCCACCAGCACTGCGGGGGGAATCACGCAACCGGGATGATCCTCCGCCACACGAACCGAAGCGTTGAGATACGCCTTGGCGGCAAGGTCGGGGACGTCGGCCTCCACCAGTTTGCGCCGACCTTCCGTGAACTCGAGCGGTTCCGGGCGCGGACGGGGGGCCGTTCCGGGCGGACCGGTGGCAGGAACCTCGGCGTCATCGGGAGCCGTCGAACCTTCATCTCCGCGATCAGCACCGGACGCGATTCCTGAACTCGTGTCGCCCTGGCCGGGCGGGCCCGTGGTGCGGGTCGTTCCCGACTCGGTGCCGGAGCACCCGATCACCACACCCGCAAAGGCCAGTGCCGCAGCGGTGACCCGCAGGCGTCGGGAACGTCGAAGCATCGGCCGCAAGGCTACGCGACCCGCCCCTGCATCTCCCGTCGCCTCCGCCGATGGCCGCATCGCGGGCCATCTCGAAGCGTGACGCATCTCACGTTCGTCGCTGTTGATTCTAACACCTGACACTGTCACAGTGAACGACGGGAACGACGCGTGTCGACCCCCGCCGACCCGCCTTTTCAGGGAGCCTCATGCAACGCCTCACCGGTGCCGACGCCACATTTCTCTACGCCCAGACCCGCACGTCCCACTTTGAGATCGCCTCCGTGCTGGTGCTCGATCCGTCGACGGCTGCAGGCTCGGTCGACCTGGCCACCACTCGGCAGTACCTGTCCGACCGGCTTCACCTCGTGCCGTTTCTGCGCCGACGGTTGGTTCGTATACCCCTTGGCCTCGACCACCCGCGATGGATCGAGGACCCGGATTTCGATTTGGCTTACCACCTGCGAGAGGCCGCACTCGCCGGGCCTGGCACCGACGCGCAACTCGCCGAGTTCGTTGCCGACCTCATGAGCCGTCCCCTGGATCAGACCCGACCCCTCTGGGAATGCCATCTCGTATCCGGGCTCGCCGGTGGCCGTATGGCGTCGATCATCAAGGTGCACCACGCCGCGGTCGATGGCGTGGCCGGCTTCGATTCACTGGCGTCACTCGTAGACCTGGCGCCCGACTCGCCGCCTCCGGCTCCCCCCGCCGTCGCGTGGCGCGCGGACCGGGAGCCCGCCGAACTCGACCTTCTCGTGGGCGCCGTCAGCCATCTCGCCCTCCAGCCGTTTCGGGCTGTTGCCACCACCCGCCGTCTCCTCACCAAAGCCGTGGCGTCGCGACGCAGCTCGCACGGGGGCGCCGCTGTCCTCAGCACCCCTGGCGCGCCGTCGACGCCGTTCAACACGGCGGTCACACCTCACCGTCGCGTGCAGTTCGTGGACATCCCGATGGCCGATCTCGCCGCGGTGAAGGAGCACGTCGGCACGACGCTCAACGACGTGGTGTTGGCGGTGGTGGGCGGTGCGTTGCACCGTTACCTGCAGCGCACCGGCCGGGCACCGCAAGCACAGCTGCAATCGTTCGTGCCGCTCAGCACCCGAACCGGGGCGGGGAGCGCCAACGACGCCAACCTCACCACCGCGCTCTATGTGGGATTGCACACCGACGTCGCCGATCCGGTCGACCGGCTGCGCGCGATCGCCCACTCATCCGCCGAGGCCAAGGCTCGGTATGCCGAATTCGGACCGGCCACGCTCACCGACATCACCGAGTTGGGCGGCGCCCCGGGCGGGGTGGTGATGGCCAAGGCCATGGACCTCCTTCGCCTCAATGAACGGGTCCGACTCGGGGCCAACGTCGTGGTGTCGAACATCCCCGGCCCACCGATTCCGCTGTTCATCAATGGCGCCAAAGTGGAGCGTATGTACCCCGTCGGCCCGGTGGCGGATGGCAACGCCCTCAACGTCACGCTGATCAGCTACGAGGGGTCGATGGGGTTCGGCTTGTGCGCCGACCGGACAGCCGTCCCCGATCTCGCCGACCTCGCCGACGACCTTCGAGCGAGCGCGGACGAGTTGATCGCCCTCACCCGAACGACACCGGTACCAGCGCCGGCACCGGTCACTACACGGCCGGCCGCGAAGCGCGATGCTCGGCGGTCGGCGCCGGCGACCCATCGCGCCGCTGGCCGTCGCCCCGAACGAACCGCCCGACCCCCTGCCGCGTCGCCAACGACCAATACCTCGCTCGCCGAGACCCCCGCGAGCGACGGGCGATGAACGCTCCGGGCGTGCCGTTTCGCCGCGACGGGGTACGTCACCCCGATCGGGTCCCCTTCTCGTCGGTCGACGAGGCGATGCACCTGCTCGACGGGGGCCCATGGTCGTGCAGTGTGCACATCGAACTGCGCGTTTCCGGCCGGCTCGAAGCCGCTCGCCTCGCTGATGCCATCCGCGTCACCACAGAGATCCATCCAATGCTCCGGGCCCGGCTCGAGCCGAGTCGTTTCCTCGACCGCACCCTGCAGTGGACCGTCGGATCGACGATCGCCGAGGTGCCACTCACGATCGTCGATCTCCGCTCCAAGCTCGTGACCGACCCCGAGAACGCCCAGGAGATGGAGGACACCGAGGACGACCGTGACGCGCTGGCCGTCGTCCGAGGCGAGGTGCTCTCCGCCCGTGTTCCCCTCGAGGCCGCGCCGGGTTTCCGTGTTTGGCTGCTCCATCGCGACCACGGCGATTCGTTGTTGTGCAACGTCAACCACGCCATCGCCGATGGCATCGGCGCCCTGCGGCTGGTCCGCTCCATCGCTGCGGCCTCTACCGCGGCGGATGGCGCCAAAGCCAACGATCCTGCTCCCGCACACCATCCTCTCGACGCCCGGGCCGACGTGGGCGCGGGCAGGTCATCGACGGATTGGGTTCGCAAAGCCGAGGGGATGGCCACCACCGTTGTCCGATCGGCGAGGCCGGCGGCGGAGCTGGCCCCTCAGGGCGGCGGCGGACCAACCAGCCGTGGCACCTACCACGTGGAGAGTCGGATCATGCCGGCCGCACCTCTTCTCGCGGCCCGACGTGCGGCGCACGCCATCGGGGATCCGGATCTCGACGTCACCGTCAACGACATCCTCATGGCCGCGTTGCACCTCACCATCCACGAATGGAATCGCGATCGAGGCGTGCACGCCGAGCGCATCGCCGTGCTCATGCCCGTGAACCTGCGCCCCCGTGCGTGGTGGCACGACGTGGTGGCGAACTTCGCCGGCATGGCCGCCGTCGATACCAGCGCGGCGAACCGCCGCGATGTGATCGACGTGCTTCGGGCAGTGCGGGACGAGTCCGCCCGAGTCCTACGACAGGGTGGGGGTGGGCTCGTCGACATCATCGACGGCAACCGCTGGCTCCCCCTCGGCCTCAAACGTGGCCTCCCCATTGCCGCCGAGCTTCTCGGCACCCGGCTCGGAGGCACCGCCGTATTGTCGAACCTCGGAGCGGTGCCCCACCCACCCGACTCGTGGGCCTTTGGCAACGGGCTTGCGGTCACGGAACTTTGGTTCTCGCCGCCGGCGCAGACGCCGGTAACCGTCTCGGTTGGCGCCGTCACATTCGACGGCCGGTGCGGGCTTGTCATCCGAGGCTGCGCCGACCGGCTCAGCACCGCCGCCACCGCCGCCTTCGCCGATCGTTTGGTGACAGCGGTCACCGCGGTGACCACTGCCCTCACCGGTGCCGATCCGAACCGCGTGCCACCGGGAGCGCCATCGCACGCTGCACCCGTGCGCTCGCCCGCCTGAGGCCGAGGTGTGGGGGTTCCGTGCAGGGTTGACGGGAATCCTGCGCAGCACACCGTGGATCGTCGCGATTCTCGGCGGGGTTGGCGGCTCAGGCCTATTCGTTGCATGTGGGTCCGGCAGCTCCACCCTTGCTGCGCAACTTCCGCGCAGCCCTCCGCTTCCGGACGTGGCGGCGAGTGGAGCACTGCGAACACCTACGGCGTGGTGGTGCCAGTGCTCGGTCACTACAACGACGGACGGGGACGATGGGTGCGCACACCGTGTTTCCGGATCACCGCGATGGCGAGTGGTCGGGTGCTCACGCCCGCCCCTGATCTGGTACTCGACCCTGGCCACGGCGGCGCCGAGCTCGGCGCGGTGTCGTCCGAGGGGTTGACCGAGGCGTCGGTCAACTTGGCCGTCGCCCAACTCGTCGAACGGGAACTCGAAGGCCTCGGCTACACCGTCGAGCTCACGCGAAGCACCGATACCTGGATGACGATTCGCTCTCGGACGGAGGTGGTGCAAGCGCTCCGGCCGAAGGTGGCCGTATCGATTCATCACAATGCGGGTGGCTCAGGCTCGTCTGATCAGCCGGGGACCGAGGTATTCGCCCAACGAGGATCGGCGGCATCAGCAGCGTTGGCGCGTGTCTTGCACGAACGCCTGTCGGCCGGCTTCGCACCCCTCGGCACGAGTGGCGCGACAACCCCGACCGCGGTGTCGGGTTCACCACGTCACGGGACGACCCCACGAAGGACGGCTTCGGCTTCCTCCGGTTCACGGCGCCGATTCCCGCGGCGCTTACCGAAGGTGCCTACATCGACGCTCCCCACGAGGCCCGCATGCGTGGCAGCAACGTCGGCCAAGCAACCGAAGCCAGGAGCATCACCGCCGCCCTGATCGCCACGCTCGGGCCACCGAGCCGACCGCCACGGGGAAGCCTCACACCAGCATCGGCGATCAGTGGGACGGGCGACACTGACCCGTCATCCCGGTCCGAACCCTTCCCCTCCGGTCCACCTACCGATCAAGCGGCGTGCGTGGAGCCGCCCTTGGGAGGGTGAGACCGTCGGGTGGGTGCGACGGCACTCGTGCTGCACTACGCATCTCCCGACGAAGTGCCTGCCGGTCCTGCACCCCGCTGTTCACCAGGCTCGCGCCGATGAAAATCGGAGCACCGAGGGTGAAGAAGCGGTTTCCGACCGGGTACAGGAAGGTGAGTGCGATGATCGCCACCCCGGTAAAGATCACCACTCCGCCACCCAGGATCTTTCGGTTGGCCGCTGCTTCCTCACGCAAGAGTCCTCCGGGCCGCGGCGCACCCTACCCCGCGGCGCCCTGACCGAACGGGGCGGCATCGGGAGTGCTCGGCGGGACGGTGGTCGCCGTCCAGGGGGGCGCTGCAGTTGCCGGTCCCACCGACGGGGCCGAGGCGCCCCCGGGCGAGGGATCGGCACCCGCTTCCCCCACCAGGGCAACGCCCGCCAATGCGGCGAAAAGGGCGCCGGGAACCGGGACGTTTGGGGCGACCGATACCGGGCTCGCGACAGTCTCCGGCGCGGCATAAGGGCTGGGTCCGGGAGGACCGAACACCGGACCGGCCGACTGCGGAGGAGCACCCCCCAAGGCAGCAAACAACGCACCGGGGACCGCTCGGCCGCCCGCCCAATGGCCGGCAACATCGAGATCAGCGTCGGTCCCGGCATCCGTCGAAAGAGGTGATCCGACCGCCGGCTCCACGGGCTCGGGTTGCTCCGGCATCCGCACCGCGGCGAAGGCCATGGGAGAGGCCGGCACGACCGGGCCGGGAGGTCGAACGACCACCTCCCGCCCATCGACCGATCCCGCCAGGGCCGCGAACAGCGCACCGGGACGAGCGGCCGGCAATGGCTCGGCGGGCACGACCGGAACCGCTGAGGCCACGGCCACCGTCGGGGCTGTCGGGGCTGTCGGGGCTGTCGGGGCTACGGCCAAGGAAGGCGGCGCCGTGGGCGCCAAGGTTGCGCCGTTGGTGTGGGCGAACCGCCGAAAGGCGTTGGCCTGGTCGGCCGAAAGCGCCGTTCCGCCGGAAACGTCCACCACACCGATGGCCTCGCAGATGTCGAGGGCGTCGATCGTCTTCAGCCCGAATTCGTCGGCCAGGTCGATCACGCAACAACGGGCGGGGCCGACCGGCGTGACCAACCCGACGGGTCTGACCGCGTTGATGGGTGCCGGAGCCGTCGGCTCGGCGACCGTGTCATCGTTCGCAACGGGAAGCCCATCGTCAGGAAGCCCGACATCAAGGTCGTCGTCAAGAAGGTCGTCGAGCAGGCCGGTGCCGGCGAACCCGTTTGTATCGTCCCCTCCTTGTGTCATCGAGCCTCCCAGCTGTCGGACGCGAGCCACCCTCGCAGAAGTGCACCCGGAGCATCGGCAGGACCGACAAGAACATTGAGCGGGTTTCCCCGTCGCCTGTGTCAACAACCACTCGGGTACTCCGACCGACTTCGCGAAGCGTCCCCGACCCACACCCCTTGCCCGTCCCGAACAGGTAGCGTCGATTCTCCATGACCGACGTTCCCACACCCGCCGCCGCCGCCCTGCTCACCATCCTGCGGGAGCGGGGTTACGAACGACGGGAGCAGGCATTCGCGCTGTCGTCTGGCGGGATGAGCCACGACTACGTCGATTGCCGAGCGGCGCTCGCTGGTGGCGATGCGCTCCATGCCGCTGCCGTCGCCGTACTCGAAGTGATCGCCGCCGCCGACGTGTCCTATGCGGCGGTCGGGGGAATGACGATGGGCGCCGACCCGATCGCGCACGCCATCGCCATCGTGGGAGAAACCCGGTGGTTCTCCGTCCGCAAGGAAACGAAGGAGCACGGTGCCGGACGACGGCTCGAAGGGGCAGAGGTCGTCGCGGGAACACGAGTGGTGGTGGTCGACGATGTGAGCTCCACAGGAGGGGCCATCATCAAGACGTTGGACGCCCTCGATGAGGTGGGAGCCGAGGTCGTGCTGGCCACCGTGTTGCTCGATCGGGGGCCCGCCGCCCGAGCCGCCGTAGAGGCGCGGGGCATCCGCTACGCCCCCGTGCTCACCCACGTCGAGTTCGGCATCGACCCCATCTGAGCTGTTCGCGCTGGCCGGTCGCCGCCACTCATCGTCGACCCGCTTTCCCGCCGCCTCGGTTTGGAGCGGCAGCCGTCACGCTGGGAAGCCACGCCGGAGGACCTTGTTCGGCAGGCGATCCGCTCCCCTTTCGAACCGTGCTGCAAGCAAACCCGTTGAGGGGGTGCCGTTGCAACATGGTTGTGAACCACACCCGGAAGCCACGCTCTTCGTCACGGGTAGGGTGCGGCCGTGCCGTCAAACCGCGTATCTTCAACCCCCGTATCTTCAACCCCCGTGGCAGAACCGGCGCCCACCGACCAGGCCAACCCCGATCGATGGATCCTCGTGGCCGGCCTCGACAACCTGCGCGACATCGGTGGGTACGTTGCCGCCGATGGTCGGACGGTGCGGTGGGGACGGGTCTACCGATCCGACGGCCTTGCCCACGTACAACCAGATGGCTTGGCCGCGTTGCACGCGTTGCGCATCGGCGCGGTGTTCGATCTACGCAACGACGTGGAACGAGCCCAACGACCCAACCCGGCACCCTTCGCCGGACAGGGAATCTCGATCGATCACGGCATCGACTTCTTCGGCGGTTCCTTGCTGCATCCCCGGCAGACCTACGCCGATGGTGAGGCGCTGCTGGCGACTCTGTATCTCGGCATGGTCGAGCTCGCCGGCCCCGCCACCGCCGAGGTGCTCGTCGGCACGGCTCGATCGCTGACCAACGGCGGCTCGGCCCTGGTCCACTGTGTCGCCGGCAAGGACCGCACTGGATTTGTGACGGCGATCCTGCTGCGTGCCCTCGGTGTCGATCGCGACACGGTGCTCGACGACTACGAGCTCACGCCGCCCGGTCACCTGCTCCCCCGTGACGTGCCCTTCGTCGCCGACCTCCTGAACCTCGGCATGGGATCAGATGCGATCGAGGCGTTCCTCGGGACGCCTCGAGCCTCGCTGGCCGCCGCGCTCGATCACATCGACGATGTTCACGGCGGCGCCGACCGCTATCTCACCGGGGTCGGTGGGATGCCGGTCGCCGAGATCGATGCGCTCCGCCAGCATCTTCTCGAAACGATCTGAAACGCCGAAAGGATCCCCACCGCCGGAGGTCAGTGAGGTC
>Ga0105047_10007854_pt1 | contig 17913 bp, 17 predicted proteins | sample MAT04_FD_78384 | JGI IMG/M metagenome (GOLD analysis project Ga0105047, IMG submission 78384) | Freshwater microbial communities from Lake Fryxell liftoff mats and glacier meltwater in Antarctica - MAT-04 (megahit assembly) | ecosystem: Environmental > Aquatic > Freshwater > Ice > Liftoff...
ATTTCAGACCTGTCTTTTCGGGGTCTATTATTTGCGTCCGATGTCTCTCATTGACTTTATGCAAACACCAGGCGTACCCCACCCCTACTGTTTGCAAGTGGGTCGAGGTGTGTGCGAGTCAAGCGAATAATGGAAGCGAGTTCCGAAGACCGATACTATATCCAATTGAGCTACGAATATGACCGTTGTGATACTTTGCAGGACATTCGCTCCCGATACAAGGCGAGCGCGTGCCTTCGGCTAGCGGATGGCCTTCCGCGAGAAGGGCACGATGAAAAGCCCGAAGAGCAGCATCCCCATGATCGACTCGACCATGACGGGGACGTTCATTCAGCCTTGGGCCAGTTCGCGGATGCCGCCCATGCCCGACGTGAAGACCGAGGCGCTGGTGACGAGACCGATCATCAGCCGGTTCTCCGGGTCGGTCCTGTCGCCCGGGAAGGGCAGCTTCTCGGTGTAGAACGCTTCGACGTTCAACGCATGCTAAAGCGGCGAACGACGCGATGATGACCATTGCCATCCGCATGGCGCGCAGCAGGTTGTTCAGCACCGAGTTGCCGATGTCCAGATTGCCTTGGAAGACGGTCGCCCGGTTGAACGACGGCCGGTCGAGCGTACGGCAGACGAATGCGACAGCATCGGCGAATTCGACGCCGTCGAACGAGGTGCGCACGAGGGTACAATTGCGGAACAGCACCGGCTTGTCGAAGACCCCGCGGAACTTCAACCCTTTGATCCGGGCGTCCGGGGGCGAGCCGAGATAGTGGCAACTCAATTCAATCGCGGCGGAAGTTCATCGCGTCTTCGCGGCGCTCGCGGTTCCGGCGGGACAATCCGGGTGTCCAATTCTGCTGGACGATCTTCGGCTGGTCGATGCCCATAAACTTCGTCGAGCGGTCATAGAGGCGATCCCAAAAATCTTTCCCCTCGCCCGGCATACCCGGGTACGGGGCGACGACGTTTTTCAAATCGACGGCGGGCTGCACCGGCTTCTCGGTGGTGAACTGCCCGTTCGCTCCGTAAAACCCTGCCGGCTTGCCGACCTTCGGAAACTGCGCTCCGACTTTCTCGAACTGGTTGCCGACGGGGTTGATCATCGGCCGGCCGACTTGCACGCCGCCGGGCATGGCGTATTGGGCTTGGGCCACCGCCGCGCCGCAGAACAACCCACAACAAACCAGTATGGCTCGCATCGCGTCCGCCCCCCGCAAAACGAATCGATCCGAACCGGGAGCTTATGCCGGGAACGAGGTCGGGCGTCAAGGGTAGTTTTCGCTATTTTTCAGAGTAGCGGACGCTCGTCTCACACGGGATCAACACGTCGCGAATCCGCCCGCAATGAGGTCTTACGCCATCCCTCCGCGACTTTAATCGTCACTCCGCAGCAAATACTCGAAGAGCGGACGCGCGCCGCTCGGGTAGATCGATCCGACGATCCTCCCCGTCTCCCTTAATCCCCTAATCCCCGGCGCGGTATAATCCTAACGACCCGCACGAACCCCGTTATCCCGGAGACTGCCACCGTGCCCAGTCCTCTGCCCGGTATGGATCCGTACCTCGAAGATCCGGGGCGCTATCCGGTCTTCCGCAAGCACCTGATCGCGGCGCTGTATCAGTTGCTGCTGCCCGGCTTGGTCGACCGTTACCGGGCGCGCGTGCACTCGCGGCAGTTCGAATCCGAACTGGTCTTGTTCACGTCGGTGCAGAAGTTCCAGCACGACGAAGAGTACATCGAAATCCGCAGTCGAACCGACGGACGGTTGGTGACGCTCGTTGATGTGGTCAGCATCGCGAACCGCACGACGACCCCGGGGCGGGACGCGTACCTCGCCACACGGGCGCTGGCCCTCGCGGAAAAAGCGAGCATCCTCGAACTCGACCTCTTGACGCAAGGGAAACCTCCGCTCGGGTTCAACCGCTCCGAGTTGCCCGCACACCATTATTTGGCCATCGTCTCCCGGGCCAACAATGCGACTTCGCACGAACCATTCCCCGCGAACCTGCGACGCCGGTTGCCGAAGATCCGCTTGCCGTTGGCCAGCGACGACCGCGATACGGTCATCGATTTGCAGGTCGTCTTCGCGCGGGCCTACGAACAGAGCCAACTCGAAAAAGGAATCGACTACGGCTCGCCCCTGCCGCCCGACGTCGCGCTCGCGGCCGAAGATCGGGACTGGGCCGAGGCGCTCGGGCGGGCGTATACCTTGGGCTGATTCGCCCGACGTCGCAGATTTCAGACCGGGGCGTGGATCGCGTTCTTTCTTTTGAGTTCCTGCGTGCTTTGTCCGCGACGCGCTCTAGTTTCACCATGTCTGTGTTCACTCTGCGTTCCGATACGCATCGCCCAAGCCACGGAGCGGTTGCTATGTCCGTTTCATTGGCTTCCGCCCCAGCCCCGTATGCCCGACAACCCGGCTCTACGTGGATCGAGACGTTGCTCGCCACCGGCGTCATCGCCGGCTCCGTTTGGGAAGCACTCACCGCACGCGACCGGCAAGACATCGACCGCGAATGCGACACTTCCCGCCTATTGGAACAACTCGTTGAGCGGCGACTGCTCACACCGTTTCAATCGGAGCACCTCGGCCGCACCAATTCGTCTGCCGGGTTGATTTTCGGCAACTACCGCCTGACCGAAAAGCTCCGCGGGAGCGACAATCTCTATCGCGCCGAGCACCGCCGGTTGAAATCGACCGTCTCGATTCAACTTTTCCCCGGTACGCACGCGGCGACGGATCTCGAACCGTTCTTCGAAGAAATGCAAGTGCTGATGAGCTGCCGGCACCCCGGACTCGCCAAGGTGATCGACGCCGGTGAAGAACCAAACACGGGGCCGGATGGGGAATCGGTTCCGTACGCCGTGCTCGAATTGCTCGTGGGGCAGACCCTGGGCGACTGGGTTCGCGTGAGCGGCCCCCTGCCAGTGTCGCGGGCTTGTCAAGTGGTGTGTCAAGTCGCCGACGCGCTGGCGGAAGCTCACGGCCGGGGCCTGTTCCACCGCAGCTTGCACCCCGGTTCGATCTACATCACGCCCGAAGGTCACGCGAAGCTCTTTCAATTCGGGGCGTCGCGGTCGAGCGCGCCAGGCCCGTCGATGGCCGGTTATATCGCCCCGGAATCGATCGCCGATCCGGAGCTGGCCGATCCGCGTTGCGATATTTTTTCGTTGGCGGCGACGCTGCTCTTCGCACTGACGGCCCGAGCCCCGTTCACTCCGTATGGCACGCGGAGCGAAGAACCGATCCCGGACGAATTGTCCGCGCTGTTGAACCGAATGACCGATCCGAATCCGACCGCGCGGATTCCCACGGCCTCGGCGGTGATGCGCGCGATCGCGCCCTACTTGACATGGCCGAGCGGTACGAATCCTGTCGATGTCGAGGCCGCACCGATCTCAATCGCGGTGCGGATGCCGTCGGTACTGCTCGTGGATGACGAAAGTCACATCCGGAAGATTGTGCGATTGGCTCTTTCCAAACAAAAACTGAATATCGAAGAAGCTGACAATGGCGCGGAGGCCGTGCGCTTGCTGATGCACAAGCCTTTCGACCTCGTCTTACTCGATATGGATCTGCCGGAACTCAGCGGCGGCGAAGTGCTGAAGCGCGTCCGCGAGAACCCGGCGTCGCCGCATTTGAAAGTGATCGTGCTGTCCGGGCAAGGGGATGGCGACCACCTCAGCAGCACGATTTTTTCCGGGGCCGACGACTTTCTAACGAAACCGTTCAGCATCGTTCAATTGCGGGCCCGCGTGACCTCGGCCCTGCGGTTGAAGCGGGCGCAGGACCGTTCCGACTTCTTGGCGCAGCGCCTCGCCTCGGCCAATGCGGAACTCGAACTCGCTTTCAATGCCCGCGGCGGCGAACTCGTCCACGCCCGCGGGGCGATGGTGCTAGCGCTCGCGAAGTTGGTCGAACAGCGCAGCAGCGAAACCGGCCCGCATCTCCTGCGGCTGCAGAGCTACAGCCGCATCCTCGGGGAAGCGGCCGCGGCGTCACCAGCCTTTGCGTTCCGGCTTTCGCCGGAGATTTTGCAAACGATCCAGCAAGCCTCGCCGTTGCACGACATCGGCAAAGTCGCGGTGCCGGATCACATCTTGAACAAGCCCGGCGCCCTGACGGTTGACGAGCGTCTCGCGATGCAATCGCATGCCGCCGCGGGTGCCGACACGCTGGCGTTCGTCACGGATCGTTTCGCCTTCGCCTCGGGTTTCTTCGCGACCGCCATCGAGATCGCCCGGCACCACCACGAAAAATGGGATGGCACCGGCTACCCGGACCAACTCGCGGGGGAAGCGATCCCGCTCGCCGCCCGCATCGTCGCCGTCGGCGACGTCTACGACGCCCTCCGCTCGCGCCGGATTTACAAAGCGGGCGAGACCCACACCGAGACCGTCCGCCGCATGCGCGAAGACTTCCCCGGCCACTTCGACCCGCGTTTGTTGGACCTCTTCGCCACCATCCACGGGCGTTTCCGCGATGTCTTCGATGACTGCGGCGATTGACGTCAGTACATCTCGATGATGTGCTCGCCGCCGTGGGCCGGGTTGCCGATGAGTTTTTGGCCACCCAAATCGACGACCCAATCCATGGCTTCGAGTGGTATCTTCCCGACGAGGATCGGAGTGCCTTCCTCGATCTCGATGGGATCGACCGTCGCTTCGCGGCCCATGATTTCCATCCGCACCGTGTCGTAAAGCCCTGTCATGGTAGGGTCGGACGCCGCGTTGATCCGCTTGCCGGCCCGCTTGGTCAAGCCTAGCAATGCGATCAGATCGGGGTCAGGGCCAGCTTCGAAGCCCCCGTATCGACTAGAGCGTCTTGCACGACGATCCGCAGCACTTGATCCGACGTCATGCGACCTTGCTTGACTTCGTATAAGTCACCCAAGTTGAAGATCGAAACTTCGGTAGTGACGCGGCCCATGGTTACACTCCCGATGTGATCGCGACATTGTATCGCCGCGCGTTCGCCATCGGAATACGCTATCGTTTTCCTCCGGAGCCTTCCCCATGTCCGTTTCTTGGCGCGGCGTTTTCCCCGCCGCTTGCACGCAGTTCCACGACGACTTCTCCCTCGACATCCCCGGGACGCTCAAGCACGTCGACGCGATGCTTGCGGCCGGCGTGCACGGCATGATCATGATGGGCTCCGTCGGCGAGAATACGACCCTCGAACCGGCGGAGAAGCGCGACCTGCTGAAGGCGACCGTCGCGCACATCGGTGGGAAGGTCCCGGTGCTCGTGGGAGTCGCCGAGTACACGACCGCGGGCGCCTGCCGCTGGTCCGCGGACGCGGAGAAACTCGGCGCCGACGGGCTGATGGTGCTGCCGGCGATGGTCTACAAGACCGACGCCCGCGAAACGATGGCCCACTTCCGCAGCGTGGCGAAGGCCAGCGACTTGCCGATCATGATCTACAACAACCCGCCGGCCTACAAAGTCGACATCACGCCCGAGATGTTCGCCGAGATGGCCGACGAGCCGAAGTTCGCCTGCATCAAGGAATCGTCGGACAACCCGCGCCGTATCACCGACATCATCAACCTCACCGGCGACCGCTACCTGATTTTCGCCGGCGTGGATGACCTGTTTTTGGAGTGCGTGCTGCTCGGCGCCGTCGGTTGGATTTCGGGGCTCGTAAACGCCTTCCCGGCCGAAAATCGGTTGATCTGGGATTTGGTCGAAGCGGGGAAATGGACCGAAGCCCGCGAAGTCTACCGCTGGTACACGCCGGTGCTCCACCTCGATACCCACGTCAAGTTGGTGCAATACATCAAGCTCGCCTGCGCTGAGTGCGGCTTCGGCACGGAACTCACGCGGCCTCCCCGGCTACCGTTGGTGGACGCCGAACGCGAGGAGGTCCTGGGCATCATCCGCAGAGCGATCGCGACGCGGCCGAAGGCTGGGTGACCCCCGGCGAGCCGAACTCCGTAAGGAGTCGGGTGGCCCCAAGCCCCGAGGGCGATCTTGCCCCCCGACTTCAGCTGTGTTATTTCCGGGACGGACTTCCACCTCCCGGAGTTGCGGAATGCTGTTCCCGTCGCGCCGTCAGTTTTTCGCGAGTGCCGCAATTCCACTCGCAGGATGCGTTGGTATCCCCCTCATTCCCAAAAGGGATCCGTCGGCGGTTGCCGAGGCGAACAATGCCTTCGGCTGCGACCTCTACGGGAAACTCGGCGCCGTAGCGGGCAACGTCTTCTTCTCCCCATTCAGCACCGAGGCGGCACTGTCGATGACTTGCGCCGGGGCCAAGGGGAACACCCTGACCGAGATGCGGAAGGTGCTGCATCAGCCCACCGACTCCGACAAAATTCACACCGGCTTCCAATCTCTTTTTGCGCTCCTCAACGGCGACTCCGTCTGGGCCGGGAAGCGCGGCTACGAACTATCGGTCGCCAATGCCATTTGGGGCATGAAGGGTGAGCCTTGGCGAAAAGAGTTCCTGACGCTGGCATCGAAGCACTACGGAGCGGGTTTGATCGAAGTCGATTTCGGCAGGCCCGATTCAGCCGCGAAGACGATCAACAGTTGGGTCGAAAAACGGACGCACGAGCGGATCAAAAACTTGGTGTCGCCGGCGAACTTCACGGCTCGCGCGCGGCTGGTGCTGACGAACGCCATCTATTTCAAAGGGTCGTGGGCCACGGCTTTCAAGAAAGAGAACACGAAGGTCGAACCCTTCCACCGGCTCGACAGCACGAAACGCGATGCTCCGCTGATGCACCGCTTCGATGACTTCGCCTACACCGAAACCGACGCCTACCAAGCCATCGAGTTGCCGTACAAGGGGAAAGACCTGTCGATGCTCGTCTGGCTGCCGCGCCGGGCCGACGCATTCGCGGACTTCGACGAGAACCTGACGGCCGCGCTGATCGCCGAAACGGAGAAGTGATTGCAACTAAACACCAAGGTCGAACTGACCCTGCCGAAGTTCAAGTTGAACACATCGTACAGCTTGGAGGCTCCGCTCGCCGCGCTCGGGATGAAAGACGCCTTCCGCGCCGAGGCCGACTTCCGGGACATGTCGACCGGCCTCGAGATTCTGAAGATCGACGCCGTGCTGCATAAAGCGTTCGTCGAAGTGAACGAAGAAGGCACCGAGGCTGCTGCGGCCACGGCGGTGACCGTGGGCACATTAACGGCCGCCCCGGGTCGGGATCCGATCCAGAACAAGGTCTTCCGCGCCGACCGACCCTTCGTGTTTGCCATCCTTCACGTCCCGTCGAATGACGTGCTGTTCCTAGGACGTGTGACCGACTTGGGGTGAACCTCGATCTGCGCCTCGGAGGATTCGATCACTCGCCCAACTTTGTATGACGCAGAAGTGGGGGGTGTCATCTGCATAGCGATCGCGACTTGGCCAAACAGGTATGCCGTTCAACTGATGGCGAGTCGGAACTCCGCCAAGCTCGGGACTTTATTCCCACCGCGGATCGCGATCCGCAGCGCGAGGAGCTCGGGGGCCAGCGAAATCTCAGCGACGAGTTCGACCGGGACTTGCCCGAAGCGATCCGACAAAACGTCCAGCAACGTCTCGCAAAGGGCTTGCGGTTTCCCGACATGTAGGCCTTCCCTCAAAATAAATTGATACGAGCTCGATTCTTTCATGCCGCTGGCCTTCTGGAAAGCTTCGTGAAAGATTACCCCATCATACCGCAGCCCGAGAAGGCGTCGAGGGGATCGACGCCCACACTGCCAGGTAGACCGAGAGCCGGTGCGAGCCACTCCAACCAATCGACCGCGAAGAGGTCGATTGGTTGTTTCAAAGTCGCATCGAACGGTTTGGACATTGCGGTTCCGTTCGATGAGTTCCCGGCGAATTACTTCTTCGACTTCTCGATCTTCACTTTGTGGACGTACAAGTTGCGGTCGAATTTGTTCTCTTCGAAAGCGTCGTTGGTGAAGGCGATGCTGAGCTTGGTATCGCCTTTCTTCAACTTCGCGGTGAAGGTGTACTCCTTCGCTTCGACGACTTTGAGTGCGAAGTCCTCCTTCACCACCTCGTCGCCGATTTTCACGGTCATCTTCGCCTTTACTTTCTCGGCTTCGTCGCACGACGCCTCGATGACGATGTCGTACTCGCCGTCCTCGGCGATCTTGACGGTCGCCACGGCCGTGCCTTCGGTGTAGAAGCCGATCTTAGCGTCCCCCTCGTTGAAGGCGACGCCGTCTTTGAAGTCTTCGGAGGAGGACTTCAATTTGAAGTCTTTCAATTCGACGGTGATCGCATCGGCCGCGACGGCGACCCCGAGGCCGGCGAATGCGAGAACCGAGGCCGCGAACAGTGCGCGATGGAACATGGATGCACCTTTTCGAAACGGAGAGAGAAACCGGGCGAACGTCCATCGACACGAGAAGTGACGGTAATACTTTAGACGAACGCGCAGCCCCTGTCGAGACTGAGAAAGTCATGGGTCCAGAATCCGGCGACGCACGCGCTTGCCTATTTCAACAATTCCACCCATCGCATGCCTTGCCTTTGCGCCGGGTCTTCACGACGTCTTCACGACCCGCTGGCAAGCCGCTTCGACCGGGCGGCCAGCCTGTGGCGCGGTAGGTCAAGTCACTCCTGCGGGTAAAGTGCCGTACTGAGGTAGCGCTCGCCAAGGTCGGGCAAAATCACGACGATGAGCTTGCCGGCATTCTCGGGCCGCATGCCGACTTTGACCGCCGCCGCCGCGGCCGCGCCGCAACTGATACCACAGAGCATCCCCTCTTGCTTGGCCAGCCGGCGGGCCATCTCGAACGATTCGTCGTCCGTCACTTGCATCACTTCGTCGAGGATCTTCGTGTTCAGATTCCCCGGGATGAAGCCCGCCCCAATACCTTGGATCTTGTGCGGCCCCGGCTGCAGCGGTTGGCCCGCCAAGAACTGGGTGATGACGGGGCTGGCGCTCGGTTCGACGGCGATGAGCTTCACCCCTGGCTTGCGAGCCTTGAAGACTTCACCGCAGCCGGTGATGGTGCCGCCGGTGCCGACGCCCGACACGAAGATGTCGATCTCCCCGGCCGTGTCGCGCCAGATTTCCTCGGCGGTCGTCTTGCGGTGCACATCCGGGTTGGCCGGGTTTTGGAACTGCTGCGGGATGAACGCCCGCGGTTCGCCGCCGAACTCGTGGAAGAGTTCCACCGACTTGGCCACGGCCCCCTTCATGCCGATTTCGCGCGGCGTGAGGTGTAATTCCGCCCCGAACGCTTTCAGCAACCGCCGGCGCTCGAGGGACATGCTCTCAGGCATGGTGATGATGAGCCGATAGCCGCGGGAGGCGCAGGCGAACGCCAGCCCGATGCCGGTGTTCCCCGAAGTCGCCTCGATGATGGCCGTGTCCTTCGTGACCTTGCCCGCGGCCTCGGCCGCATCGAGCATCGCAATGCCGATGCGGTCCTTGACACTCCAGAGCGGGTTGAAGTTCTCGAGCTTGGCGCAAATGCTGGCCACGCAGCCCTCCGTGACGCGTTTCAATTTGATGAGCGGCGTATTCCCGTAGGTCTCGGTGATATTTTCGTAAGTCCGACCGCGGAGTAGAGCAGGGGTGGTCATGGGGGGAGTCCTGAACAAGGATAGGCGTAGTTATAGTAGACAACATTATCCGGCGGGCGCCGGGAAGCAACCGTGGGAATCAGCGATCCGCCTAACTAAAGCTCGCGGCGAAGAGCGGCTCGGTAAATGCGGTCGAGGATCGCATTTTCGCGGTCGGTGAAGCCGGCGCTACCCTTCAAAATCGTGATTCTACGCACCATCCCCGCTATCGTGACAGCAACCCGAGGGCCCTGCGATGTCGGCAGTCGAGATCATCCGCAAGAAACGCGATGGCCATTCTTTGTCGCCGGAAGAAATCCGCGATTTCGTCCACGCCGCCGCGATGGGCACTTGGCCGGATTACCAGCTCTCGGCGCTGCTGATGGCGATCTGCATCCGCGGGATGACGCCCGAAGAAACCGCCATCCTCACCCGCGAGATGGCCGACTCGGGGACCGTCTTCGATCTGTCCGCGATCCCCGGAATCAAGGTCGACAAACACAGTACCGGCGGCGTCGGCGACAAGGTCTCGCTCGTGCTCGCGCCGCTCGTCGCGGCCTGCGGGGCGGTCGTGCCGATGATGTCGGGCCGCGGCCTCGGGCACACCGGCGGCACACTGGACAAGCTCGAATCGATCCCCGGTTTCCGCGTGAATTTGTCCGAGGCCGAGTTCAAAAGCACCTTGGCGAAACTCGGCGTCGCCATGATCGGCCAGACGGCGGAGGTCGCCCCGGCCGACATGAAACTCTACGCCCTCCGCGATGTCACGGGCACCGTCGAGAGCATTCCGCTCATCACGGCGTCGATCCTCAGCAAGAAGCTCGCGGAAGGAATTTCGGGCCTCGTCATGGACGTGAAGTGCGGTCGCGGGGCCTTCATGAAAACGCTGCCGCAGGCGCGCGAACTCGCCCAATCGATCGCCCGCGTCGGCAAGCTGAATGGGCTGAATGTCCGCGCGATCATCACCGGCATGGACGCGCCGCTCGGCCGGGCCGTCGGCAATTCCCTCGAAGTGATCGAGAGTATCGAAATTCTCCGCGGCCGGGGGCCGGCGGACCTGCGAGAACTCTGTTTGGTCTTCGCGGCCGAGATGTTAGAATTGGCGGGGAAGCCGGATGGTTTTCGACAGGCCAGCGAAGCGCTGGACGGCGGTGCGGCCCTCGACAAGTTCCGGCAAATGATCGCATCTCAAGGAGGTGACCCGGCGGTCGTCGACGATCCGTCGAAGCTACCGCGGGCCGAATCGCAGACGCTGCTCTTCGCGGGGCAATCCGGGTTCGTCACCGAGATGGACGCCGAGGCCGTGGGACTCGCGGGGCTCGAACTCGGCGCCGGTCGAAGGCGTGCCGAGGATCGCGTCGATCCGGCGGTCGGGATTCTGGTCCTCAAGAAGCCGGGCGAAGCCGTGCGCGCGGGCGAGGCGATTTTCGAAATCCATCACAACGGCCCCGGCATCGCGGCGGCGATGGCCCGACTGGGCCGGAGCTTCCGCATCGGGGACGATGCACCGGCGGCGCAGACGACGGTGCTAGAGTAGGGTTGCCTTCGACCCTGCCGGAAAACCGTCGTGGAGTTCGATTTTTTTACATTCGCATAAAATAAGTGGATCGAGATCTCTCCGGGCTAAGATCTAGCGGATGCATCCGAAATTCCCCGGTGAACGGAGTATCGCCCATGCGGTTCGGAATCGCACTCGGTTTGATCGTCGCTTCGGCGATCCCCGTTTCCGCCGCCGAGGCGGACTACAAGACGCCGTATCTTTGGCGTGTCGTGGTGCAAACGCCGGTACACCCGAGCCTGTCGGCGCCCGTACGCCAGCGCCTGTGCCAAGATTTGAAAGCCGCGTTGCTCCCCGTGCTCGGCGAGGAACTCGGCCGCGTCGACGTGGTCGATCTGCGCGTCGTGGCCGCAAAGGATTGGGAGCCGCTCTGGACCGAGTTGGCCGACGCGGGTTGGGCCGCGCTCGACAAGCCCGAAGGGCACAAACTGACGGGCGTTAAAACGCACTTCTTGAAAATCGACATCCGCGACGGCCGGACGTTCCGGGTGGAAACGCGACAACTCGACGGTTCGACGGGGATCCTCTCGGCCGTCGTGCGCTCGGCGGAAACCCAGAACGCGGACACGCTCGCCCGGCTGGCCGGGTTGTTGATCGGCAAAGATTTCGGCCCCATCGGCATGGTCGAGCCCATCAAAGACAACGAGAAACAGGTCTCGGTGAAGTTCCGCGGCGGGCAGTTGCCGGGGTTCGAGGGGAAGGTGCAAACGGGGGATGTGCTGGCGTTCGCGATGGTCGCGGAAGCCCGGGCGAAAGGGAACGCTAAACCGAAGGCGGACCAGCCGCAGCAGTTGGTGGGCAAGCCGCTCACCGCGACCTATTTGCGGGTCGTCAGCAAGATTTCCAACGGCGAGTGCCGCTGCGAGATCCTCACGCGGTTGAACGACCCGTACGTCAAGGTCGCGGTCGTCGGTTACCGGGCGATGAAGGTGGCGACGCACGAGGCCAAGGTGCAAGTGCGGCTAGTGGACGAACAGGGGAAACCGACGCCGTCGACTACGTCGCTCGAAATCTGGGCGACCGACAACGGCTTCACCGGGAAGCCGACGAACCGCGATACGCTCGAATTGCAAAAGGGAATCTATATCTCGGGGAAGCCCCTAAAAAACGTGGCCTGCGTCGTCGTGCGCGTCGGTTCGACCCTGAGCGATCCGCACGTCGTGCCATTGATCCCTGGGGACGAGCCGTTCACGCTTCGCGTCAAAATCAACCCGGCCAGCATCGAGAAAGCCGAGTTCGAACAAGCCTGCGAACGGCTGCGTGCACGGGTGGCCGATGCGCGGATCTCGCAGCTCGAGCTAGTGAAAGGATTGAGTCAATTGATCGTCGACGGCAAGCACGAAGAAGCGCTGACGCGGGCCGGGAAAGGTCTGGAAACGGGGGGATCGGCGGATCTGTTGCTGAGCGACGAACTGGCCAAGCTCAAGAAAGACAAGTCGGTGAAAGAGACCTACCCGTCGACGCTGCTGGCGATCAGTGAAGAGCAACTCAAAATCTTGCGATCCGGCAAACCGGAACTCGAAAAGCGCATCGAAGATCTGAAATTGGCCATCGCCAAATCGAACGACCCGGTGAAGTTCGAGAAAGAATTCCGTGCCAACGAACTCGTGCGGCAGATCCAATATCACGTCGCCCGCGGTGAGGTCCCCGAGGCGGACGCGATCTACGAGCAACTCATCGAATTGACGAAACAGGACGAGATGAAAACCAAGAAGGCCAAACTGCTCGCCGATTGGGCCCCGGCCAACGACGACCACAAGAAAGCCCGCGCGTTCTTGCTCGAAGAATGGCGCAAGGCGACCGTCCTCGCCGAGTTCCAACCGCTCTTCCCGAAACTGCAACCGACCCTCGACACCTTGGTGAAGAATGCGGACAAACTCGGCCTGCGCAATTTCCTGAGCGCCGTCGGCATCTGCTACGCCCGCCTGCAGGATCAACTCGCCCCGCTCGACGAAAACACCGACGCGGATCGGATGCTCATTAAAGATTTGAAAGCCTTCGCCGATGAGGTCCGCAAAATCGATCAAATCGCCGAGGCGGAATCGAAGAAGTTGGAGGAGAAGAAGAATTAGCCGCGAGACGAATGGCGGGCGCGGTCGGTCAATGTCCATCCATCTTGCTCGAGGTCGTTCCTGTTTCATCGCTCGACATTCGTCCTGCGTCTAATTCATCGGATGGATCTCGCTTGCAAATGGTCCTATTTTCCGCGTCACTCCGCCGGTTCCAGCACGGCCATCATCGAGCCTTGGCACCTCGGGATGTTTGCATCCGGGCCATAGGCGTGAATTTGATCCTGCTTCAATTCCGCGTGTTCGAGGGTCGTCGTCAGCACGATGGCCCGGCCGGTCTCGTCGACCATTTGGGCGAGTTTGAAACCCTTCTCGATCGGGTGCGCGAACAATTCTTTCAGCATCACGATGACGTACTCGTAAGAGTGGTCGTCGTCGTTGATCAAAATTACGTGGTACGGCGGTTGGTATTTCCGCTCCTCGCGGAGTTCCGAATCCGTTTCGGTTTCCACGTCGGGGAATATCGTCGGGGCGGCCATGGGGATCATCCGGGATCAGGGCGCGGGGCGAGAGTCGTTAAGTTTGACGTCGGCCGAGAGGACGCCGGAGGGCTGGTCGACCCGGCCGAAGCAGACGAGGGCGATGTCGTCGTTTTGAGCGCGCCCGGCGGCGTGGTTCCGGACGGCGGCCACCACCCGTTCGCCGATGGCTCTGGGGCGCAGGTCGACCGGGATCGCACCGTCGCCATGAACGGCTTTTGTCAACCGTTCCATCTCGAAAAACTCTCCGTTCTCGCCGGGCGATAGCGCGTCGGTCACGCCGTCGGTGAAGATCAACAGCGAGTCGTTCGGCTCGAGGGTGACCGTCACGAAATCGTACTCGAAGCCCTCCATAACGCCGAGGGGCAGGCCGGTCTTTTCGGTATCGATGGCTTCGAGGAAATCGGCGTTCGCGGATCCATAGCGCATCGGATTGGGGTGGCCCGCGTTCACGATAGTGACCCGGTGCGTGACCGGGTTCAGCACCAAGGCAGCGAGCGTGACGAAGCGGTCGCCGATGCCGCGGAAGAGCTGGTTATTCAACACGCCGATGGCTTTATGGGGTTCGGATTCCGTCAGCATCGAGAAGCGGGCTTCGGCGCTCAGTTTGGCCATCAGCAGGGCCGCCGGGACGCCCTTGCCCGCCACGTCGCCGAGGACGACGGCCAGCAAATTGCCGGGAAGGGGGATGAAGTCGTAGTAATCGCCGCCGATGGTTTGGGCCGCGCTGTAGAAGCCGAAGAATTCGTACCCCGGCACTTGGGGCAGCGTCTGCGGGAGGAAGCCGAGTTGCACCTGCTTGGCGAGCTCGATTTCGCGCTGGGCCTTCTCGCGCGTGATCAACATCGCATGGACTTGCGCCTTCTCCACGGCCACCGAGGCGAGGTTGCCGACGATGGTCAGCAGTTTGAGGTCGTCTTCGCGGAACTTCTTCGTGATGTCTTGCGTGTCGAGTTGCAACGCCCCGATTGGCTTGCCGTCCGAAGTTGCGAGCGGTACGCACATCACCGAGCGGATGCGGAATTCGGCGATCGATTGCGCGGCCCCGAGCGCTACGTCCGACGATGCGTCTTCGCTGAGGTACGCTTGCATCTGTTCGAGGCAGCGGCGGACGATGGTCTTGCTGAAGCGGTCGTCCATCGTGCTGCGGCGCGCTTTGAACGCCTTGGAATAGGGCCGGCCGGCGTCATCGATCATGATCACGAAGCAGCGGTCGGCCTGTTTGAACACGCCGAAGAGCGTGTCGAGGATCTGGGGCAGCAGCGGTTCGAGTTCCAGCATCCGCGAGAGGCTCGTGCTAATATCGAGCAAAGCCCGCAGGCGCTCCGTCGGTTGGACCTCCAAGAATTGCTGGGCGGCGTTGCGGTTCACCGTGTGCTGGATCGTCGTCATTTCCCCGGTGGCTTCCCCCGGGCTGGGTTCTGGGAGATTGCTGAGGAAGTTCGCGGGCAGCGGCGCCGGGGCGACTTGGGTCTCGTCGTGGAAACGGAAGAGAAAATCGCAGATCTTGAGACGGTCCTCGTGCTTGATCGGCACTTTGCCTTCGACGAGTTTGTTGTTCAGCAGCGTGCCGTTGCGGCCGAGGCTCTCGAGGTAGAATTTACCTTGGCCTTGGGAAATGACGGCGTGCCGGCGACTGATGGCCTGTTTGCCATCGTCGATGACGATGTCGCATTCGTCGGGCGGGGTCTTCTGTCGCCCGATCGACGTCTTGCCGGCCTGCCCCGCATTCAGCGGGAACGTTTGCGGGGTGGCCGTCCCGCCCGGCGACTTGATGAGGATCAGGTTGGGCATGGTGTTTCAGCGGTGCGGTGCAATGCGGTGAACGTTCAGACAATCTTAGCGGTCGGAACCGGCATACGCAAGCGACCGGGAAGATTCGCGTGGCGGGCCGTACTCCGTGAGGAGTCGGGTGACACTTGCGAAATCACCCGGCTCCTCACGGAGCACGGCTCGCCGGCTGGTATTCATCGAGCACCGACCGCCACGACGACGCCCACCTCGTCGCCAAGGGATTGGGCTGCTTCCTCGCCACATAGATCACACCCGCGCGCACCGCCGACTCGTCCGGCAACTTCCGCTTGGAACCCCTCGCCGTCCAGAAGGTGCCGTTCGGCGGCACGGGCCTCAGTTTCTTCACCGCGCGGGTGGCCCAGCTCTTGAACGCCTCCAAGATCTGCTGCGGACGGGATCGCCCGCGACCCCAACCACAATGTGCGTGTGGTTGAACATCACGCTCGCCGCTTCCAAGCTCCAGTTCCGAATGCGGGCCGTCTCTCGATACTGGGCGATCATCGCGTCGGCCTCCTTGAGACCGAGCGTGATGGGGTCCCCCGTCATTTGCTCGCGGACCCACTGTTCCAGCAGGGGCAGATCTTCGTCGTACGGCGTTCCCGGCATGTCGTGGCTGACGTGCGTGCCATCGGCTTCGCAGATGTTCCCCACGAAGCCTCGCCGATCCCCCGGCAACCAATGGCCGTAACAGGTCCAAGTCAAGAGCCAGTACCGGTTCATGGCGATCCTCGCAATGGGATGGAAAAATACTCCTGGCGAGCCGTAAGTCGGGTGATTTCTCGCGATGGGATAGAAAAATACTCCTGGCGAGCCGTACTCCGTCAGGAGTCGGGTGATTTCCGAGTGTTCACCCGGCTCCTCACGGAGCACGGCTCGCCTACTTCGCCTCAATCACGCCGCCGTCCCACACGATCTTGCACTTCGGCAACGCCTTCGCCAGCTTCGCCACGCCGTCGGCGGTGACTTTCGTCTTGGTCAGGTTCAGATCGAGCAACTTCTCGAGCCTGGCAAGGTTGGCCAGTCCCGCGTCCGTCACTTGTGTTTCGGCGATGTTCAGTTGCGTAAGATTCTTGCAGTCCCTGAAATGGGCCAGACTTGCGTCGCCGCGTATCGTGCCCTCCAGACTGAGAAACGTTAGGTCCACGCAGTCTTTGAAGTAAGCCAGCCCTTGACCGGTAATCTTCGTATTGTCCAGTGCGAGAATCGTTAATCCCTTACAGTCCTTGAAATTAGTCAGGCCCGCATCAGTGATTTCTGTGCTACGTAACGACAGATGGGTCCAGTTGTTGCGGTCCTTGAAGTTGGCTAACCCTGCATCAGTCAACTTAGTCGAATCCGAATTGAGAGTTGTAAGTTTCTTGCACGCTTTGAAGTGGGCAAGTCCCGCATCGCTTACTTGTGTGCTACCAAGCAAATCAAGTCCGATCAGGTTCTTGCAATCTTTGAAGACGACCAGCCCTGCATCCGTTGCTTGATTGTTGCGACAAGTACCTAAACTCAGCCGAAACGCCTCCTTCGGCAACTCGGCAACAGCTTTGATGTCCTTCTCCTCGCCGTTGACGCGCACTGTGCCCCCGATGGACAGCACGTACTCGGCGGCCTTGCGGTCGGCGTCGCCGGCTAGCGGGGCCTTGCCGACGATACTATCCGCCATTCGCAGCACGTACACCGTCAGGTTGCCGTTGTTGGTGACGAGGTGGCGGCCGTCGGCAGCCCAGTCGAGCCAATGGACTGGGCCGGGGGATTGCCAGTCCCAGATCGGCTTGAACGTGGCGACATCGAGGATGCCGATGCCGTGCCAACTGGCAAACGCCAACTTCTTGCTATCCGGGTGGAAGGCCAGGTACTGTACGAAACCAAACTTCGCCGCATCGGTGAAACTCGCAACCTCGCGTGGCTCTTTGCCGGTCAGGTCGAGGAGAACAACGACGTTCCCGTTTGGCGTATGGGCGAGATAGCGGCCATCGGGCGACAGCGCGGCGTAATAATCTTGCGATCGTATTGCAATCGGCAGCGTGGCGTAGACCTCCGGCTTCGCACCCGTGTTGCGCCACAGCACCAACTTCCACGGCCCGTCGTCCTTCTCGCCTTTCGCCTGAGTCGCGAACCAGCGATTGTCGGCGGAGAACCAGACCTGCCACCCGCCGGCTACCACCAAGGAATCCTTGATCGTCACCGACCATTTCCGCTTCGGGGTGTCTGTGGTCAAGTCCCACCCTTCCAACTGGGTCGGTTTGTCGGTCGGCGAGTAGACCACCAGAGTCCGGCCATCGGGCGAAACGTTGCCGAGCGTGTTCGGGTTGCCGAATGGTTCACCGATCTGCTCGAAACCTGCACTCTTCTGGCGATAGAGGCGCGAAACTTGGCCGTTGGCAGGTGCGATTTGCACCCAGCGATCCTGCCCCAAGGTATGAATCGGCCCATGCACTTCCGAATCGAGGAATGCCAGTGGGGTGGGCTTGCTACCGGCGAAATCCCAGAGTTGATGCCGC
>Ga0105047_10007855_pt1 | contig 17910 bp, 14 predicted proteins | sample MAT04_FD_78384 | JGI IMG/M metagenome (GOLD analysis project Ga0105047, IMG submission 78384) | Freshwater microbial communities from Lake Fryxell liftoff mats and glacier meltwater in Antarctica - MAT-04 (megahit assembly) | ecosystem: Environmental > Aquatic > Freshwater > Ice > Liftoff...
GCATCCGCGCTGAAAGGCGCTCAGGGCGCGCCCGGACGCCTGCAGGCAATCCGCGCGGGTCAGCCGTTCGCTGTTCTGGTGGACTACGCCCATACGGACGATGCGCTGCGTAACGTGCTGTCCGCGCTCAAGCCTCTCACCCGCGGCAGGCTTCGCGTTCTCCTTGGTTGCGGCGGCGATCGCGACCGCACCAAGCGGGCCAGAATGGGACGCGTTGCCAGCGAACTCGCCGATGCAGTTTACGTCACGAGCGACAACCCAAGGACCGAGAATCCACAGGCGATTATTGATGAAATAGTTTCCGGCGTCACAACCGATAAGCATCTAATCGTCGAGCCGGATCGCAGGATCGCCATCGAGTTGATTCTCAATGACGCCCGCCCGGGCGATGTGATTCTGCTGGCCGGGAAGGGCCACGAGAATTACCAGATCGTGGGTCAGACAAAACATCATTTTGATGATGTGGAAGAAGCGATGCGGGTTCTCGGAAATGAACCGCAGATGAACGCGGATAAACGCGGATAAAATACTGTTTATCCACAGATGGACACAGATCAGCACAGATCAGAATGCTAAGAGAACGTCTTCTCTTATCTGTGTTTATCTGTGGATAAAGCTCTTTGAGTTGTTGCATGAAGCCACTGTCGATTCAGGAAATCAAGCAGGCGATCGGCGCGAAGCTCGTGGCTCCGCTGCCGACAGCGCTGCCGTTGATCTCCACGGTGTCGCACAATTCGCTGGAAGTCGATCCGGGATCACTCTTCATCGCGATTCGCGGCGAGAACAAGGACGGCCACGTCTATCTTCCCGATGCAGCGTCAAAAGGCGCAATTGCTGCCATCGTCGAAGAACCTCCCAGGACACCGCAGCCGAACATGCATCTGCTGGTGGTGGAGAATTCGCGGAAGGCGATGGGGAAGCTGGCGACCTACGCCCGCAGGCAGCTTCGCAGCAAGGTGATCGCGGTCGCGGGATCGAACGGAAAAACCAGCACGAAATATCTGATCGCCTCGTCGCTCTGTCAGAAATTAAAGGGATCGTTCTCTCCCAAGAGTTTTAACAACGACATTGGCGTGCCTGTCGCGATTTTTCCCGCTGACCCTTCGCAGGATTATCTCGTGCTGGAACTGGGAACCAATCATCACGGCGAGATCAAAGTCCTGACCGACATGGCATTGCCCGACATCGCAGTGATCACCAACTGCGGTGCGGAACATCTCGAGTTTCTGGGCGATCTGGCGGGAGTGCGGAAGGAAAACGCTTCCATCATTGCTGGACTGAACCCGAAGGGAACGTTGATCGTCAATGGCGATGACGAGCTGCTGCTGGACGCGGTCGCCGGATACCAGGGTCAGAAGATCACCTTCGGATTCAGTGACCGGAATGACCTGTTTGCCACCGACATCCGCTGTCACGATCGGGGCACGACTTTCAAGCTGAACGACCGCCGTGAATTTTTTGTGCCGATGCTGGGACGCCACAACGCCTGCAATGCGCTTGCTGCGATCGCCGTGGCTCGGCGGATGGGACTGCAGGAAGAGGTCATTGCCGAATCGCTCGCAGTTGCCGATGGCCCGGAGATGCGCCTTCAACGAGACGATTTGCAAAGCATCACGCTCATCAATGACGCCTACAACGCGAATCCCAATTCAATGACCGCCGCAATGGAGACGTTGCGCGATCTTCACGCGAGTGGAAGGAAGATTGCGATCCTGGGCGACATGCGCGAGCTTGGCCCGATGGGTCCGCAGTTTCACCGCGAAGTGGGTTCCGCGGCGGCGGGATGCGAACTGGATTTGCTTATTTGCGTCGGAAGAGACGGCGCGCTAATCGCTGATGGCGCGATTCGCGCAGGAATGAGCAAGACCAAGGTCAAGACGTTCGCCGACGCAGAACTCGCCATCGAAAAAATCCCCGCGGGCATCCGCACCGGCGACCTGGTGCTGCTAAAAGCGTCCCGCGGCGTGCGACTTGAGCGCGTGGCGGAGGCAATCCGAAACAGAATCGAAGCAAAGGCAAGGAAAGCGGCGTCGTAGCAAATCGTGGCACGGGCGTCCTCGCACGTGCATTTGCGGCTCTCGCCGCTACATGAGATGTCGCTGACGCGACAAACGCACGTGCGAGGACGCCCGTGCCACAATATGTTTTATCTCCTCGTCGAAAAGCTCGAAACCTGGCTGGAAGCCCATGAACTGGGCTTCTTCCGCGTTTTCAGGTTCGTCACCTTTCAAACCGCCGCCGCGGTAATGCTCTCGTTTCTCATCGTTCTGGTGCTCGGTCCGCATGTCATCGACTGGCTGCGGAGGAAGAAGATCGGCGATCGTCCGGAATTCGATCAAGCTGACATCAACCAGATGATGACCAGCAAGACCGGCACGCCAACGATGGGCGGATTGCTGATCATTACCTCGATCGCCGCATCTACGATGCTGCTGGCGGATCTTCACAATTTTTACGTGCGGATGGCATTGGTGTGCCTGCTGTGGTTGGGCGCAGTGGGCGCGGTGGATGACTGGTTGAAACTCACCATTGCACGGCGCGAAGGCGGCAGGCAAGGTCTTACGTCGCTTGAAAAACTTCTCTTTCAGATTGGCCTGGGAGTCATACTCAGCTATTTCACCTACGACTACGGCAGGGTCGTTCCGGAAACGCATTCCCTGTTTCTGCCGTTCTTCAAAGGCGCACAGTTTCAGTTGCCGCTCTGGGCCTTCATCACGCTTGGTACGCTTGTCATTGTCGGTTTCAGCAACGCCGTGAATCTCACCGATGGTCTCGACGGTTTGGCGGCTGGCTGCACATCGCTGGTCAGCTTCGCGTTTGCCCTGCTGGCGATCTTCGTTGGCTTGAAAGATCTCGCGAAGTTCTTCTATCTCCCCTACATCGAAGCGTCGGGACAGATGGCGGTTTTCGCTGGCGCGATGCTTGGGGCATGCCTGGGGTTCCTTTGGTACAACTGCAATCCTGCCCGCGTCTTCATGGGCGACACCGGCTCACTCGCCATGGGCGGATTACTGGGATACATCGCGATTGTCACCAGACAGGAACTGATGCTGGTGGTCATTGGCGGCATCTTCGTCGCCGAGGCGGTGTCGGTGATGCTTCAGGTGGGCTATTTCAAGTACTCCCGCCGCAAGTATGGCGAAGGCAGAAGAATCTTCCTGATGGCCCCGCTGCACCACCATTTTCAGAAAAAGGGATGGACAGAAACCCAGGTGGTCGTGCGGTTCTGGTTGATCACCGCGATGCTGGTCACGCTGGGGCTGGCGACGATCAAATTGCGGTGACCCCCTCCGGCAGCGTTGCTTCAGCAACGCTGTCCACACAGTACATAATCGCATCCACAGCATTGCTGAAGCAACGCCGCCGGAGGCGAATCTTCGCTCAAGTTCACCTGCTCAAACGTCCGATAAACATCCCGTATGGACGTCTCGATCTATCGCCTTCGCCATCAGGATATTCTCACCCTTTGCGTGATGTCCCTGGTGTCACTGGGGATCATCATGGTGCAGTCGGCGTCGATGCGGGTCACCGGGAACGTCGGCTGGGGTTGGAGCGCGGATGGCACCCGGCAGGCGATGTTTGCAGCCATCGCTCTGGTGGCGTTCTTTGCGCTCGGACGGGTGGACTACGCGAATCTGCTCATCGGCACGCAGACAAGATATCGAAATCTTTTTTATTGGGGACTGGCAATTGCCGCCGGCGCCTGCCTGGTGGTGCTGCTGCCGCACATCGGGATTGAAAAAAATGGTGCCCGCAGATGGTTATCGCTGGGGATTTGCCAGGTTCAACCATCCGAGCTAGGGAAATGGGCGGTGGTGCTGTTTCTTGCGTGGTGGTTAACTGCTAGGCCGCTCGATCTCACCAAATTCAAGAACTTCGTCCTGACCCTTGTCCCAATTTGCCTTGTCTGCCTGCTGATCGTCATTCAGGATTTCGGAACTGCGGCTCTCATCGGATTGTGCGCCTTTGCAATGTTGCTGGTGGGACGGGTGAAGCTCTGGCATCTGCTGGTCGTGCTTCCGCCGGTGCTGATGGCGGGATTCTGGTTTGTCTACCACAAGGAATACCGCTGGCGACGCATGACGGCGTTTCTTGATCCCTACGCCAATCCGCGTGAGGGGTATCACATCATCCAAAGCCTGCTGAGCTTCGCTACTGGCGGGGTCACCGGTAAAGGCCTTGGCAACGGCATTCAAAAGCTGGGATATCTGCCAGAAGATACAACCGACTTCATCTTCTCCGTCATCTGCGAGGAATTGGGATTGTTCGGCGCACTGCTCACCGCAGCGCTTTACTTGGGAATCCTGTTCGTCGCATGGCAGGTCGTGAGACAAAAGCGTGACAGCTTCGGCAGGATGCTCGCCTTTGGCGTGGCGGCGATGATCTGCCTGCAGGCGATGATCAATATGGCGGTGGCGACGGTCTCGGTGCCAACGAAGGGGTTGTCTTTACCATTGATCTCCGCGGGGGGAAGCGGATTAGTGATCACATGTTCAGCGCTGGGCCTGCTTTACAGTGTTTGCAGATTTCAACATACCGATGCCGAACTGCTTCGAAAGTCGAAATCCAAGCCCCCTGCCACCAAGGGCTTTCCTGTCATACAATCTGTCCCAACCAGTGTAACGGATAACATCTGGCGGGAATGGACGACAGGCTGACATGGCGGAAGCGTTAACCATCGTACTCGTCGGCGGGGGCACGGGAGGACATCTCTATCCAGGGATTTCTGTCGCGCAATCACTGCGCGAAAAGCTCCCCGACTGCCGCATCGTCTTTTTCTGCACCGCCCGAGAACTCGATCGATCCATTCTGGAACCGACTGGTTATGAGTTCGTCGAACAGCCGATCGTGCCGCCGCAGAAGTCGGTAGGCGGGTTGCTGAAGTTCTGGAACAGCTGGCGAGACACGAAGGATCTGCTTTACAAGTGGATGAAGTCGACCCGCCCAAACGCCGTTCTGGGCCTTGGCGGATATGCGGCGGGCGTGGGCGTAAAACTTGCCGCTCAGCGGAAAATCGCCACCGCCATCCTGAATCCCGATGTGATTCCCGGCAAGGCGAATCTTTATCTTGCGCGATACAGCCAGGCGATCTGCAGCCAGTTCGAACAAACTCGATCCCGCCTGCCCGCAAAAGAACAGCACAAAATGCAGGTGACGGGTTGCCCGATTCGCTCCGACATCCTTCGCCGTCCTGCGCGGGAAGATGCCATCAAGCGGCTTGGCCTGGATCCCGCTCAGCAAACCCTGGTGATTACCGGCGCAAGTCAAGGCGCTCAGACGGTGAATGAAGCCGTTCTCACCGCCCTGCCACGATTGAAACTGCAAGGGTGGCAGATTCTGCATCTCTCGGGGAAAGATCATTCGGTGTCGGTCCGGCAAGGTTACCGCGATGCGGACCTTTCCGCCGCCGTCGTTGATTTCACCCCTGACATGGCCGACGTCTGGGCGGTTGCGGATCTCGCCATCTCCCGCGCCGGGGCAAGTAGCATTGCGGAGTTGTGCGTCTGTGGCGTGCCGTCGATCCTCATGCCCTATCCCTATCACAAGGACATGCACCAGCGGGCCAACGCCCAAGTGGTTGCCGACGCAGGTGCAGGCATTCTGCTTGACGACCAGAAAGACCGCATTAAGAACGCCGACAAACTCACCCCCATCCTCGAATCCCTTCTCTTCGACGCCACCAAGCGGGTCACGATGACAAGAGCAGCAACAAGTTTGGGCAGGCCCGACGCCGCACACGCCGTCGCGCAAGTCCTGATCCAACTCGCCTCGGCTGGTCGATGATGCAGTTGTGCCCACGAATCTCCACCAATCAACACGAATAAAGCCCGCAAACCACTGGCATTGGATCCGCTGTTGTTTCTTCTTAATTCATTCGTGATCATTCGTGGAGATTCGTGGGCAACTCTTTCAATTCCTACGGAAGCAAGTACCATGACTCTCGCCGTGAAAACAAATGAATTTGAGTTGCGAACGGAGTCGCGCTCCATGAGCCGCTTTGCCGGTCAGCACGTCCATTTCATTGGGGTTGGCGGTTGCGGAATGTCGGGCCTGGCGAGCATTCTGCTGGACGCCGGCGCGGTCGTCACCGGTTCTGAACCCAAACCCAATCCCACCACCTTTGCATTGACCCAGCGCGGTGCACAGATTTCCCGCGATCAATTAGGCGAGTTGCTATCCTCGAGCACCAATCTGGTTGTCCGCACCGCCGCCGTCCCGGATACCAACCCCGAATACCAAGCCGCCCGCGTCCTGGACATCAAGACCATCAAATATGCAGAAATGCTCGGACTTGTGATGTCCGAGCGATACGGTATCGCGGTCGCGGGAACGCATGGCAAATCAACCACTTCCGCGATGATCTCCTATGCCCTGCTCGCCTGCGACGCCGAGCCGAGCTTCGTCGTCGGCGGCACCGTCCCGCAACTGGGCGGCGGGTCTCGTTCGGGAAAATCCGACCTCTTTGTCGCAGAAGCGTGCGAATTTGACCGAAGTTTTCATAATTTGTTTCCGAGAATCGCGCTCATAACCAACATCGAGGAAGATCATCTCGACTGCTACAAAGACATCCACGAGATCAACGCTTCGTTCCACACCTTCGCGTCGAACGTCTCTGGTGAAGGGAAGATCATCGCGCTTGGAACTGATTTGAATGTCCAAAGAGCCTTAAGAGGTATCAACGTCCCAATCGAATTCTGCGCCTTTCACTCCGATTCCGAACGCAGCGAAGAGGCGGATGCCACCTGGACCATCGAAAAGCTCCCCTCTCAATCCGGATGCCCCTGCGGGAGTGTATTTCACAACAGAAAACCCGTCGCAACGCTTCAACTCTCCATTCCCGGCGATCACAACCTGATGAACGCCCTAATGGCGGTCGCCGCGTGCGTCTCCTGCGGTATCGATGCCCAGGAGGCGGCCGATGCGGTTGGACAGTTCCAAGGCGTCGATCGCCGGATGACCGAAATGGGCCGGATCAACGGCGCGCTGGTGGTGGACGACTATGGGCATCACCCCACGGAGATTCGCGCCACCCTGAAGGCCCTTCGCGAGCGATACGCTCCCAAACGCCTCTTCTGCGTCTTTCAGCCGCACCAGCACAGTCGAACTCGGTTCCTGCTAAAGGACTTTGCGACCAGTTTTGTGGATGCGACCGAGGCGATCATTCCCGACATCTACTTCGTCCGCGATTCCGAAACCGAGCGTACGCTGGTGAACGCCGAAGACCTGGTCAGCCGAATCATAGAGAACGGCGAGCAGGCGCGTCACATGCCCGAGTTTGCAACAATTGTCAGTTATCTCCGCAATCAGGCGAAAGCAGGCGACCTCATTGTGACGATGGGCGCGGGGAATGTGTGGGAGATTGGGAGAGACGTGGTGGATGCGACATCGAAATCCGAATGACGAAACCCGAAATCCGAATCAAGCCCGAATGACGAAACCGGAACCGCCGCGATCGAGAGAGCGCAGAAATCACAAGTGGGTATCCCGCGAATGGTCATTTGGATTTGATTCGGAGTTCTGGTTGGGACATTCGGGTTTTCCCAAAGGTATGAACGTCGCTAATCATCTAACCCATTTAGCATTTTTCCCACATCCCTGTTCAGGTTCCGTTGACTCGCCTCGCGCGAAGACTTAAAAGTCGGATGACTCGTAAAAGACATGCGCATTACCAGCACCAATCCCTTTGAAGGTCTCGAGCAGTGCGTTGAAGAAAACGTGCCGCTGAAGCCTTACACCTGGTATAAGATCGGCGGGCCCGCGCGGTTTTTTGTGCGGCCGACGTCGATCGAGGAACTCCAGGAAGCCACGCGCCGCTGTGTGGAGAATAAGATCCCGATCTACGTCCTTGGTTTGGGCGCGAATCTGCTGGTGAGCGATAATGGCGTCGACGCCGCCGTCTTCCGGCTTAGCGACGAGTTCTGGCGGACCGCGAGATACGAAAAATCCAGCGTTGAAGTGGGCGCGGGCGTGGACATGCAGAAGTTGGTTCTTTCCACCTGCCGCAAGGGATTATCCGGGTTTGAATGCCTCGCTGGCATCCCCGGCACGATTGGCGGCGGCGTGCGCATGAACGCGGGGGGCAAATTCGGTGACATCGGGGGTGTGATCCGGAAAGTGCTCGTCATGAGCGAAGACGGCACGGTCTTTGAACGCCTGAAGGACGATCTGGTTTTTGATTATCGTTCCACCAACATCTCCGCGAAGTTCATCCTGCGTGCGACGCTTGAACTGGAAGAAGACGATCCAAGTGCGATCATGAAGCGTACCAAAGAGATCTGGATGTATAAGCGCAACACCCAGCCGTTGAACACAAAAAACTGCGGCTGCATGTTCAAAAACCCCCGCGGGCTTTCCGCAGGCGCGCTAATCGATCAGGCCGGATTGAAGGGCATGAAGGTCGGCGGCGCGGAGGTCAGCGAAAAGCACGCGAATTTCATCGTAGCCCACCCGGGGTGCTCTGCCGATGATGTTCTTAAACTGGTCAAGATCATCCAGGAAAAGGTCTTCGAAAAAAATGAAGTTCACCTCGAGAGCGAAGTGAAGATCTGGCCTTGAAGCATTAACTTGAAGCATTAAGGAAAAGCACGAAGCTGGCAGCAGGAATCAAGAAGACCGCTCTTCGTGATTCGTGCTTCCTGCTTCCTGCTTCAGCGACATGAAAGTAACAGTCCTCTACGGCGGTCCGAGTTCGGAACGGGAAGTTTCTCTGGTCAGCGGGCGCGCTGTCGCTGACGGGCTTCGGGCGGCAGGACATGCAGTCACCGAAGTGGATATTCAGCCGAACAATCTTTCGGGGCTCGATAATCCCTGTGATGTCGTCTTTCCCGTGCTTCACGGCGAATGGGGAGAAGATGGACAGCTTCAGGAAATCCTGGAACAGCGCAAACTACCGTTCGTCGGTTCTGGCTCGCACGCCTCACGTCTCGGCATGAACAAGCTGGACACCAAGCAAGCCTGGGAGGATGCAGGTTTGCCAACGCCTCCGTATGTACTGGCGGTAAGGCAGCACCCGGATTCCATCCGCTCCATCAACCGCCTGGGTCCGCCTGCGGTGGCGAAGGCAATCGCAGCGGGATCGAGCATCGGCGTGTATATCTGCAAATCTGAAAAGGAACTTCGGGAGTCTTGCGAAAAACTGCTAGCCGAGCAAGGCAAGGTGTTGGTCGAGCGGTTCGTCGAAGGCATCGAACTGACAGTCGGGGTGCTGGAAGGCAAAGCGCTTTCTCCAATCCGCATCGTCTCCAAGGCCGCGTTTTTTGACTACGACGCCAAATATAAATCCGCTGAGACAGAGCACCGCTTCGACACTGGTTTGCCCACTGACCTGATCGAACGAATCCAACGCGATGTTGAGAAAGCCCATGAAGTCGTAGGCGCCCGCGACCTGTCTCGGATCGATGTGATGGTGGATCAGGACAACAACCCCTATCTCATCGAGATTAACACCATGCCCGGCTTCACCCCCAAGAGCCTGCTTCCCGAAATGGCCGCCCATGATGGCGTGCCGTTCGCGAAACTGGTGGATCGCCTGGTCAACCGCGCCTATGAGCGGGGCGCATTGGTGGAGGCATAACGCCCGCTGGACCTCATCGTCCATGACGGCAACGATCCGACAGCACCGTCGCTTTCCACTGGAAGCACGTGGACCGTCGGCAATTCTCCGAAAGCGATGCAGCTAGTTCTCCAACCGGGCTACCAGCCGGGATTGCCTTCGAAGCAAGGCAACACCAAGAACCGAGATCAGCGCCATCGATGCAGGTTCAGGGACGACGGTGAGTTCGAATGAAACGAGATTCGCCGCGAGGAGATTGTTGTCGCCATTATCGACGATGCCCAGGACCAACCGGCCGTTGGCGGTTGCCGGGCCGAGCGCGAGACCTTCAAGATTGCCGCTCAAGCCAAGGGATCCCTGCCAGAGAAGTGTCTTTGCCAGCGGATTGGCAGTATCAGCCGACGCCGGCGATCCGTTGGGCGTGACGAGATAGATGCGACTCTGAAAATTCGGGTACACCTGACCGAGAACACTCGTGTAGTACACACTGCGCTCCAACGCCAACAATCTGCCGTCGTCCAGCACAACCAGATCGCTCAAACCGTTCTGCGCGACCGGACCACTGACGCCCGCGTCGGTGCCATGAACCGGATCGACCAAATATGCCCACTGCCCCGCCGGTGCGAAGGAGGCTCCAGAGGGAGTGTAACGCTGAATCCGCACCGTTGTTCCCTGTGACGGTGTCGCCCTCGCACCATCTGAGACCAAAGCTTCCTCATTCGCAGTAAAAACCGATCCGCTGGACTGTGAATAGGTGAGAGATTCAAACCCAAGATTGCCGCGCAGGTTCGGAGGCAGGAAAACGGCGGGCGTTGCAAGCGGCGAGTCGCTTCGCTCAGTCAGTGTGGTGAAGGAAAACTCCCGCACCGCCGGTGTGTCTTCCTCGGAAATCAGAAGGGTGTTCCGCGCCGCGCCGGTGAACGCGATGCCTTCGTAGTCTCGTGCAACGCCGCCGATGGTTTGCTTCGGACCTTGTACGATGGTGGTGGTCGTGCCCGTTGCAGGCGCGAAGTTCACGGTCAAGGGAAGTAGGCCATTCCGTTTGTCAGCGACAACGATCCATTCGTTCCCGCCAAGCCAGGTCAGTCCACTCAGTTGACCAACGAGGCTGCCAACGCCGAGACTTTGTGTATTTCGTTGTATAAGCGTGACGGTCTGCGCATTTACGCCGAAAGCGCCAACGGCAACCACGGAAATAGCAGCCGCAATCAGACTTCGCATGTTTCTCTCTCCAAATAGTACAAATCGTACCTACGGCGGATTGTATTACATCTTGCGGTTGACTACGTGGTGCCAAATTCACGATTTCCACTCGAAGGTGACCGGAATCTCGATGTCCGGATGAACACTCTTATGTACGGGGCATGTATGGGCAGCATTTTCCAGCATCTGCCTTTGCTCCGGTGTGACCTTCGCAGGGATCTTAAAATGCACCGCCAGCCTTCCGATGCGCCTGACAGGTTGGGTAATCATTTCCTTTTGTACGGTCACTGTCGCGCCAGAAAGATCGATTTGGTGTTTCTGGGCAACGATCCCCATAATCGTCAGCATGCACGATCCGAGCGCCGTGGCGACGAGATCTGTGGGAGAAAAACTTTCGCCCTTTCCGTGATTGTCCCGGGGCGCATCTGTGCAGATCGTTGTCCCGCTCGGGCCGTGCGTTGCGTTGCAGCGAAGCGAGCCCTCATAAGAAATCGTAATTTCAACCATGGGTTACCTCACCGGGAGGATATTGCCTGTTGATGAACTGCTCAAGCGCCTTGCATCGGTGAATCGCTGAAACCGCATTAGTCGTTGAAACGAGTATCGTTAAAAGCTACTATTTATGGGCAACAAAGGTGCATTATTAGCCTGAAAATCGATATTTTTCGCCGTGATAACGACGATTTCATCGGGGCTGTCCCTATGCCTGTGGTGAAAATTTTTCACTTTTCAGCGATCTTTTGCTTGCCCGAACGTAACTTGAACCGTATTACCCAAGCTCCCGAAATGGGAGAGGAGGTTTCAGGTTCGCTGGGAACCTGATTAATGCGAGCCTTCTTCACCATTGAACCGACACCCCCGACGAAAGGCTGTGATGGCACGAACGACTTTTTCAGGCGTAACCGCCTCGTACATCTCAGCGCTCAGGCATACCGCCGGGCGCACGCTGCGAAACTTCTTCCGTACCGTTCATTCGGTGTGCGACTTGGGCGCAGGACTTCTTCAAACCAATCCCGTTCAGCTTGCAGCCGCCACCACGGCGCGTTCCGTTTTCATGGAGGCCGTCGAACGCAGACAGTTGCTCGCGGCATCGGCACTGCTTTCGGGAAGCACGCTTACAATCACCAACGATGTCGCCACAAAGATCACCGTCGAACTCTCTCCCGCGGGGAACATCGTCAGCAAGATCGGCTCATACACAAAAAGCTACAGCAAGAGCAAAGTCAGCGCGATCAAGGTCAATGGCGGCGGCGCAAGTGAATACATCATTATCAGCGAAACCATAACCCTTCCCACCACCATCAACGGTAACGGCGGAAATGACACCGTCTGGGGCGGTTCTGGAAATGACCGCATCGACGGCGGCGCGGGCAACGACAACCTGAATGGCCGCAAAGGCAACGACACGCTTCTGGGCGGAGTTGGCGATGACACGATCGTCGGCGGCGTGGGTACTGACCAGGCGGATGCAGGCGCGGGATACAACCGCGTCAGCGAAACCGAAGCCGCGCCGCCCGCGCCAGGATCAGGCGGTGGCACCTCTGGCGGAACCACAGGCGGGTCGACCGGTGGAACCTCTGGCGGTTCAACTGGTGGCAGCACCAGCGGATCGACCGCGACGGGCTACGGCACCGTAACCATCGTCAACAACCGCCTGGAGATCAAAGCCACTGACAAGACCACCAATATCTCCGCGGACCTGAACTCCTCCGGCGATCGCACCACCGTCAAAGTGGGCTCGCTGACGAAGACGTTTAACACCAAGGACATTAAATCCATCCACGTGATCGCCGGTTCGAAGAGCGACAAGATCACACTCACCGAACGCCTGACCGTTCCCACCACCATCTACGGCAACGCCGGGGATGACTCCATCACCGGGAGTGGTGGCGCTGATGTCATCTACGGCGGTGATGGCAAGGACAACATCAACGCCCGCAAAGGCAACGACACCATCTACGGTGAAGCCGGCAACGACACTATCGACGGCGGCGCGGGCACCGACAAGGCAGACGGCGGCGCGGGAACCAACAAACTCCTCAACACCGAAGGCAAACCCGGTAGCACGTCCGGCGGAACCACGGGCGGTGGAACCACGGGCGGCGGGACTACCGGCGGTGGAACGACAGGTGGCGGGACCACGGGCGGTGGAACGACCGGCGGTGGAACCAAGCCAACCGATGGTGGATCCACCGGCGGGACAACCGGCAACGGCGGATCCTCCGGCAACGGCAGCGCCAACGATCCCAACGCATCAACCCCCGTTGCATCCATTAGCGCAACGACTTCCAGCACCATCTATCAGGGACAGGTCGTGCATGTGAATGGCCTCTCCTCCCAGGTGAAATACGGCGGATTGCAGGATGCCGAGTTCATCTGGTCCTTTGGCGACGGTGGATCGGATTACAACAACCTCCACGGCTTCAACGCCGCACATCTTTACGAAACACCCGGTAACTACACTGTCACCCTGACCGTCGTGAACGGCGGCGGGAAGCGTGATACGGCGACGATGAACGTCACCGTGAAGTCTTCCAACCGCAGGGTCTTCTACGTCAGCAACGATGGTTCGGACGGGAACAGCGGATCCTCAGATGCGCCTTTCTCAACTTTCGCAAAAGCGATGAGCAAAGCCGGTAACGATACCGAAATCCGCTTCCGCAGAGGCGACACCTTCAAGGTCTATCAGGGTGAAATGCCCTCCAGCGACAGCAACCTGGTCATCGGTGCCTACGGCAGCGGCGGCAGCAACCCGCGGTTGTTGTGGGCCAGTGGCGTCCCCGACAAAGACAAGGATTTCATCAGCATCAGCCAGGGAAATGGCGTCGTCATCCGTGATCTTACTTTCCAGACCCCGTTCACCGGTGATGGCAAGAACAGACTCAATTCCGTCCGTCCCGGCGGCACGAACATCGCCGTTGTCGATTGCAATTTCGTTGACATGACCGAAGGGGTCAACGCCAACTGGCAGCCGAAGGGATTGCTGATCCAGGGCAACAAGGCCCTGACCGACCTCAAAGGCGGTATGTTCTGGGCGTCGGGAACTGATCTGGTGTACGTCGGCAACAGCAATGTCGATTCAACAAACGAGAACATCCTCCGCATCTCCGGCGACGGGACGCAGCGGGTCTCCATCAACTACAACACATTGCGCAACAGCTTCAAGGGAACGCTGGTGGCGCAGAAGTCCAGCTATGTCTATGTCTACGGCAATGTCTTCAAGGGACAGGTGAACGACAATGGCGACGGTGGCAAGGCGGAAATCGGACCGCTTGGAAAGAACACCGGCGAAAAGGGTTCGGATCAACGCACCCGATATGTCGTCTTTGAGGGCAACACGCTACAGGACAACGCGCAGTTGCAGATCCATCATGGTTCCGAGTTTGTCAGCGTTCGTGAGAACGTCTTCAAGTCTGACAACATGTTCGCCATGAACGTCGAAGGCTACAACGGTGCCTACAGCCGAACCGTCAAGGGCCTGACCATCCGCGATAACACGGCAGCCAACAACGGCAGCAGGGGTGGATTCATCCGCTTCTCAAACGGAGCCGACGGCATCAGCGTCGTCAACAACAGCTGGACCGGAAACAACGTCGAGATCGGATCAAACCAGTCAGCAGTGATCTACGTTGAAGACTCAAACCTCAGCCAGTTCGATGAAATCGACGGCAACAAGTGGTCGACGAACCGCATGAGCGCCTATGCCCAGGGCGGCATTAACTACGTCTACAGCTACTGGTCGAACCAAGCCGGCTATAAGACGCCGTCCGACTGGAACTCGCTGGGGGCCGTTGGGACGGATACGTTTATCTAGGCAAAGGCTCAATGATAAGGCCTCGTTGACCGAAGAAAACCCAATCACGAAGCCCCATGAGCAAGCAGTTCATGGGGCTTCATCATTTGCACTTGTTGGTCATTCGGATTTTGGACAGTAGTGCTTCCGCCCTATCCTCCCGCTATCGCTCCGACGATATAGAACGGCTCTTCTCCCGATCCAATCTTCTGCGGCAGCGGAGCATCTGGCAACTCGTGGGATAGGTCCTCCTCACACGCAAAAAACCTCACCAGTGGCCGTCGCTGCTGGGTGAGGCGGTCGCGGATGGTGCCGAGCAATGCGGGATACTTTGCTTCCAGCGCAGCGAGCACCGATCGCTGGGTGACCTCCCCCTGCACGTCAACCTGCACTTCCCGATCAGCCTGGGCGAGGTTCCGGAGATGATGAGGAAGGATGATGCGGACCATGTGTTCAATGACGAATTCCGAAGCCCGAATGACGAATGCTGAAATGAAGAGCCGGTGTCGAAGGTCATAGGTGGGGTTGGTCGGGCACCAGCGCCTGCCCATCCCCATCATTCGTCATTCAGACATTAGTCCTTCGGATTTGATTCGTCATTCGGGCTTCGGAATTCGGGTTTTGGATATCAACGAATCGTCTGCACTTCCACCGACAGCACTGATGGCAGATCCCGGGCAATAGCTGTCCACGAATCGCCTGAATTTGCCGAGCAGTACACCTGTCCGCCAGTCGTTCCGAAATAGATGCCGCAACTGTCCAGTGAATCGACGGCCATCGCATCGCGAAGGACGTTGACGTAGCAGTTTTCCTGCGGCAGGCCCTTTGTAAGCGGTTCCCACTCGTTGCCGCCGGTCTTGCTGCGATAGACGCGGAGCTTTCCTTCGGGAGGAAAATGTTCGCTGTCGCTCTTGATCGGCACAACATAAATCGTCTCCGGCTCATGCGCGTGAACGTCAATCGGAAAACCGAAATCGCTCGGCAGATTGCCGCTGACTTCATGCCAGTTGTCGCCGGAATCGTCCGATCGCATCACATCCCAGTGCTTCTGCATGTAAAGCGTGTTCGGCTTGGCTTTGTGCTGGGCGATGCGATGCACGCAATGGCCGATCTCCGCGTTGGGATCGGGAATGTAGTTGGACTTCAGCCCGCGGTTGATCGGCTTCCAGGTGACCCCGGCATCATCCGTCCTGAAACATCCAGCCGCCGAGATGGCAATGAAGATGCGCTTGGGGTTGGTCGGATCGAGAAGGATGGTGTGCAGCCCCAGTCCGCCCGCGCCGGGCGACCACTGCGATCCCTTCTGCTCACGCAAACCGGGCAGTTCCTTCCAGTTCTTGCCGCCGTCGGTGGTTTTGAAGATGGCGGCATCTTCCACGCCGGCGAAGCAAGTGTCGGGATCGGTCAGGCAGGGTTCGAGATGCCAGACCCGCTTGAACTCCCACTTCCGCGCTGTGCCGTCATAATGCTGGTGGGTGCCGGGGTCGCCTTCATAAACAAACTTGTTGCTTTCCGCCTTGGGGAATCCTTCGGGCGTTGTCATCGCTTCGCCCGCCGGTGTGCCTGGCTGCTCCCACGTCTTGCCGCCATCGTTCGACCGCTGAATAATTTGCCCGAACCAGCCGCTGGATTGCGAGACATAAATGCGGTTGGGATTCACCGCCGACCCCTTCATGTGATAAATTTCCCACCCCGCGAAGTGCGGCCCGCTGATGTCCCACTTATCGCGCTTGGCATCGCCATTGATGACAAACGCACCCTTCTTCGTGCCGACGAGAACGCGCACCTGGCTCATCTTTTTGCTCCTTCGCAAATTGTTGACGGAATGGGAACCCTTGCTTTAAGGAATAATCATCAAGTTACTTGTGAAATGCAAGTAAAATCTTGATAGGATTGTTTATTGATGGCTGAACGTTTGCCCGTCGTGATCGGCCCGTGGTCATCCGTCATTCGGATCTGATTCAGCGTTCAGATTTTGTCATTCGAGTTTTTCGGAGTTCTTCTTTTAGGCTTGCAACTACCCATGCCCCTCCCTGCCCACCGCCGATCTCCCTGCCCGCTGAACGCATCCGTTGAGATGCTCGGCGACAAATGGTCGTTGCTGGTTCTACGGGATCTCATGGTTCGCAATGCTCGCACGTTCAAGGACTTGATGACATGCCCCGAGAAGATTGCGAGCAACATTCTCGCAGACCGCCTGAAAAAGCTCATCGCCAGCGGCATTATCACCGCCCGGCAAGATCCAACCGATGCGCGAAAGCTGACGTATCTTCTTACCAAAAAAGGAATTGACCTTGCCCCTGTACTGGCCGAGCTGGTCCTGTGGGCCGCCAGGCATGAGAAAACCGGAAACCAGCCGCTGGTCAAGAAGCTGTGCGCGAACAAGGAAGGCTTCATCGCCGCCGTCAGAGAGGAGTGGGAGCGCGGGTCGCCGAAGTCGAACCAGTCCCGCAAAGAAGACAGGAAACATAAAACATAAAGAGGATCCGGCCAATCCCCGCTCCCTGCTTCCTGCTTTTATTGCGCAAGAAGAAGCAGGGAGCAGGGAGCAGGTATCATGCTTCCTGCTTCCTTCTTCATGCTTCCCGCTTCATGCTTCCTGCTTCATGCTTCCTGCTCCTGGCTTCTGGCTTCCTGGCTCCTGCCTTCCCCCTCCCCCGTGCATCACCGCATCCGATGGCTAGAATATCATCGTGGAATCGCTCGCCGGAAAACTTCTCATCGCTTCGCCGAAGTTGCGGGATCCGAATTTCTTCCGCACCGTGGTGCTCATTGTTCAGCATGACGAGAACGGCGCACTTGGATTGATCCTGAACCGTCCAACGGAAGTGACCGTGAAGCAGGCGTGGGAGGAAGTTGGCGAAGGCGACGACTGCTATGTCGAAGCCCTTCTACACCAGGGCGGCCCATGCGAAGGCCCCCTCATGGTCCTGCACGATCGGGAGGAATTGGCGCAGATCACGGTGATCGCCGGCATTCATTTCTCCACTGAAAAAGATGCGCTGGAAGACCTGGTGACGGATGTCGATCAGCCCGCAAAGTTTTTCGTTGGATATTCCGGCTGGTCGACTGCGCAACTGGAGGGTGAAATCGAGCAGGGTGCCTGGGTGATCGCCCCCGCCGACCCCGCGAATGTGTATGACGATGACGCCGAACTGTGGGAACGCCTGCATCGCCAGCAGACCTTCAGCCAGCAGCATCCGTGGGTGGACCCGAAGCTGATCCCGCCGGACCCGAGTGTGAATTAACAACGCCTCTGCAGCGATTGCGTCTTCCTAAGCCAGCGAAGGATCTGGCCGGATGCTTCGCTGCGGCGGATGGAGGGCGACTGTCCTCAGTCGCCGGGTTGCTGCGCATCCGC